>JGI24159J19872_10003260_pt1 | contig 20087 bp, 17 predicted proteins | sample Ectturendosymbi4_FD_19872 | JGI IMG/M metagenome (IMG submission 19872) | reverse complement strand
TTTTTTCTCTGCTGTTACTTCAGCCTTTCAACTTTTCACCTGTAAGCTTTGTTTGCAATTTTCAGGACTGAGGATGCGTAATTTTACGTGAAATCGATTTCTTATTAAAAATTTGCCGATAGATTCCTTGCTTACACCTAAATATTATGATGATCCATTTCACAATCCACACGTTGAAAACACGAAAGTGCAATATCTTGAAAATATGTCCTTAAAATAACGTCAGACTTCTCAATTAAGTTCATCACACGCACCTTCATTTAAAAAATCAAACTTTGACTCCTTGTTCGGGCAAGCAGGTTTGAGTTCTGTTGTGGTGCATTCAGCACAAAACGAAATTGAGTACATCATGTGCGGATTTTAGTCAAAAAAATCTATTCTTTCGCTTGCTGAAAACGAAATGAAGCTTCTTACGTTGCTGACAGCGATTGTTGTCTCTCCTGAAAGCTCAGCATTGGCATCGGCTCCGGCAGACGACTTGTCCAGGCTTGCAGTGATCGTCCATTCACCACCAAGTGTTGTAACCGTTTCTCCCTGCAAGGTTGTAAAACTTCGTGATTCCGATTTAAAAAAAAAACGGGATCATTCAGAACACTGCATTTTCGGAAAACGCACTCAAGCGTAACACAGCGAACCGATTTTAAAGCGGTTTCTCTTGAAAATGTGACTCAGTAGGCCTAAGGTGTTTCTTTTTGAATACAAGAAACGTATACCTACGTTCGTTTTGCCTTGCAATTAACATGGCTTAGTAACTACTGTATAGTGTCGAGTAAACCCGCCCGCTGTACAACGACTCACGTATGCACTTAGGTTTGCATTTTAAGTGTTGCAAGCTCGAAAATTTTTTGTTCCATTTATTTTCAACTGTTTTCAGTCCACGTTAATGTAAATTACTATACAATCGGCACTTAAACTCAATAACGAACTTCTTTACTGTTGACTTGAAACTATTACTGCACGCCATGTTGAATGCTTCCGGACCTAAAAACAGCAATTTCCACTGAAAGTGTCTTTCGATGACGCAGCAGTCACACAGCCTTCATATCACTGCCGTTTCCGCAACTGATGCTTACCTCTCTGTCAAGCAGGGTAACCGTTGGGGATGACAGAAACCTCGTGTATTCTTCCACTGAAGTCGACAAGCTGACGTTCACGTTGGCCGGTACCTTATGGACCACAAGGTACTCGCTGAAATCTGCCGACGTAACGAAATACATTTAAAGTGCAAAAACGTGTGTTTACGACCTTGTGCCGTGAATTCTCGATGTCTTCAATGCCACAGTACATATGCACAGACTGGTGTTTTGCAAATTTGTCTGCAATGCACTATCACAATACAATAAACAGAAGACTTAAAGGTCTTCCGAAAACCTACCTGAAACAACTAATCATTTTGCTTCATTTCAACAGTTCTAATTAAAACGTACAGTTTCATCAAATTTTGTCGTAATACGAATTGACATTAACCAGTGGCAAAATTTATATTAGAATAAATTGAAAATATGGATGATCAACGCGAAGCGTTACAGGTTGTTAGTAAATATCTTGCAAAGTTGTTGATGAACGAGAACTTTTGTTGAACTTGAGGATGACGTTTTGCACGTTGATTGACAACTAACAGCAAGCAAAAAACGACAAAGTTTTATTTTGGAAAATCAGCAGGAAAGAAAACAGCACTTGCAGACACTCAATACTGCGATTTTGTTGCGCCTTTCGGACTTCTACATTAAGGATCGTAGCATTTGTAATTGCTCCGTGAGCCAATCGTACGGGGCGTGCAAACCAGGCCCGTAACTGTGGAGGGCATTCGGGGGCAATGGCACCCCAAATTTTTTGTTCCCAGTAACATTTGTTTTAAAGATACAATAAAAACAAAAATATCGCCCCCTAAAATGTGTTTCTTCCCCCTAAGCTTTGAAACTGGCTGTCGGCCTGGTGCAAGCAGTGGTCCACTTTACTTTGATTTTAAAAATACACGCTCTAGAAGAAAAGGCCCTTCTGGACATGTGGAATGCAATGCAAGTTGTCTCAAGCGGTAGCTTTGAACATCGGAGTGTTTGCGGAAGCAATATTGGAACAAAAGCACGACTATATTGTCAAATGGAAAATATAACTTCCCTCAAGCGACGGCATGAATAGCCGAAGCTATTCCATCCTAGCTTGCGATGCAGGCTTTTTTGCAAACGAGACATGAAGAAAGCGAGTTTGAACGTCCAAGCAGCGTCAATGCTAGAAACTAGGTTAAATTTATAGAGAAAACGGTGACCACGTTAGTTAAAACACTAAAAGCTGACCCATGTTTACAAATCACGCCACAATCCAATATACGCAAAAGTACAAGTGCAAGGTGACAACGGGTGGTTGCTGCTACGAGAGAAATAACCCAAAGGCAAATCTTGCGATAAGCTTAACAGCTTGATTTAAAATGAGCGCAGAATTTGCCTTCAACAATACAATCTTCTGAGTAGATACGTTTACCTGTAGTTGAGTTGGTTGAGGCCAAAGACGAACTGAAACTGAGTCCTGTCACGTTGAGCAACTGCCACAAGTCTCCTTGTTGATAATGAAGCAAGATAACCTGCGAAGTCAACTCGAAATCTACGTGACAAATAGTAGATACTAGTACAGATAAGCAATCGTTTTCGCGCATAATGTCTCGCGTTTGAAAAGCAAACAGAGTCAAAAAAAGGTGAGGTAGAGATTGACAGCCGCCATGCAGTTATACCCACAAAGAACAAAGTCTTTTTTCTACACATAGTCTCAACAAATTCATCGGCAATTGGCAGCAACGTAGTTTCGTATCAACAACCGAAAATAAGATGAGCCCGTTTCAGTGAAAAACGTGGCATCATCCTTGTACAGGCGTCACCGTTATACAAATTTAAATACAAGACCGGAAAGAGGAAAGCGCAATCCTTATGTCCTGTTTAAAGTGTTCAGTGTCACTCGGCTGTACAAACCAACGAAATCAAGGCCTGCTGCAGCTGTTCTCACAAGAATCGAGCAATCTCAATTTATCTATGTCACTTCTACTCCTGAGCAAGGAAGCATAAAGTGAGATATTTCTGTTTTTATGGAATTCCGTAACAAACAGTGCTTCAACGATCTTTACCGCAACACTCGATTAGAAACGAGAAGCTCTGATGTAGAAGATGCTTTTCACAACTATTTTCTTTTTCATAACCACACGTCGTCAAACCATGAATAGTGAAGTAACTTGCTAGATAACTTGTTTCAAACCTCACGAAAAGTAATTTTTCAAACTAATCTTTGACAGGTTATGCAAGTACATTGTGCAATGACGTCTAAAGTACTCGCGAAAACTACCTTCCACTGTAAAAAAGATAATAACATTGTAAAAAAGACAAATACATTTTCTGTAAAAAAGAGAATTACATTTTCTTTGGACCCTTGTCAATAAAATCAAAATTAAAGTTTGCGATTTTAAGCTAAAAAATGCAAGCCTTGATACTCAACAACAAGGAAAAGCAAAGAATAGTATGTAAAATTTTATGAATTTCGAAGGGAGACTTGCTAATATTGCACATGTGAAAAAGACGCCGCAAACTAGAAAGAAATCTCAAACAATGATTTTGTTTTTTTTCGATAGTGAAGTTACGTTCAAATGAGACGAACAACACATAAATATGCAGGATTTCACAAAAATTGTTTGTGACACCTTACTACTTCCAACATCACAAATATCAATCACCGAGAAAAAAAGTGGGAAAATTTAAATGCGGCAAGCAGGCACGTTGGAAAATTCCAAAGCTCCAACACCTCCCAAAGTAAATGTAAAATGAAAGTCGTCGGTACGAAATCACAAGCACTTGAACTGCAGTCACTATCCTCAAAGAAAGTGCCAGGCAAGTTTTCAAACGACTTGACAGTCATTTCGTAGAGAAAAATAGGAATAGCGCTCTTTCCAAGAAGGAACATTCACTTTCAGTGCACGGTTAAATAGCAATCTTTGTTTTCAAGGTTTGACAAATGGATACCATAAATTGACTACCTTTGTTTTCATTTATCAAAGACACATCAATCTGTTGTTGCCTAACAACGTCGAGAACATACATGTGACCCGTCAGAACACCAATTTTCATTCCTACCAAATTGTTCGACCTCAAGAATTCGATCGAACTGTTTCGAATAGAAAAGTGTTGAAAAACAGGCAAAAATATACTTTCAATAAGAAAAAGACAACAAGCCGCCACTCAGCAAAACAGAAATCCGACAAACCCCGTTAGTCAAGTTGTTGAGCATTTCTGCAGAAAGTTGAGTTGTGTTTGCTGTGCCGTTGGTTATTTCATCGCTAAACTGGATAGTGTAAACGTAGGTAACAGCAGAACGGGCGTGTCGACTGCAAAATGAATACACTGCGATACAAGGTATCGAAGAGTCAACTACAATCATTTATTACTGAAGCTAAGCACCCTCGATGTTCTAAAAACGTGTACACGAAATACTAAAAGTTACTTAAAAACTCGCAATATTAGGAAGTGCGATTTGAAAGGTTTGAAGTGCATAACACTAACAGTTATAGGGCATTCAAAAGTTCTACGGCAATGATTTCTTGAAAACATGCACTTTATCCGCTTTATTTCAAAAAAAGCCTAAATGTAATATTACAATAATGGTACAAAAAATTTTTTTTTTGTAATTAAAGAAAAAAGTCAACTGCTAGCAATTCTTTCTTATAAACCTAAGATCTCGTCGTTTTCTCGCTGTTTCTGTAACGACATCAACAGTTCGGATCTTTTCTTTTGGAACTCGAAGAAGCCTGAAACCAAAGCAGCATAAACTGTATCACTGCGAAAAACTTGTTTTCAGAACTTATTGCTCAGTTTCTTTTACATAAATCCACAAGCAATGCTTTAACCTTCCATGCAAATCATTTCCCGACTGCAATGAGCTCGGGAACTTTGTCTTAGAATGAAAAGTTTAGGGTCAAACGTTGAAAATTCGAGTCACATGTGGAAAACGCTTCAAAATACTTTGATTCTGGATTGGGCACCCTGATCACCATGATATTTCTGGTATTTGGACTTTGAATAGGAACCCTAGCATGCTAACTCAAACCACTGCAAAAAACGCTAATCAGCTAATTGTTGTTCAAGAAATAAAATAACATCCTTCTGACACATTTTTATCTCAAAACAAATTTCTTGACGTAAGGAAGCGTCAACAAAAAAATTAACTTACGCAGCAAGGTTTTGTACAAGATTTTCGCCGAAAAAGTCGTCCACAGAAGTTGCGGGAAAACCAAACTGAAGAATGACGGCAGGAGAAGTTCTGACTTCGACTGGCGTCTTATTCCGAATCATGATGTACAACTTTCTGGTACGTCGGTCCATGAAGTTAGCGCCATGGTCCGCTATATGTATCAGAATTAACGAAAAGATTAAACGACTGCGATCGCAATGTATGAAAACGACAAGCCGGATGGTTGGTAACTAAAAACAATTACTCTGAGCAAGAAATACGTGGGGCATAAAGCATTGTTTTTTTACAGAAACCGAGAAAGTTTTGTTTTCTTGGACGAAACAAACATTCTACTTTTCAAATCGTACTTTCAATGAAGTCAAATTACCAGGATCACTCAATGTGCAAACCTTTGCTAAATAATTTTTTTTTGTTTATAACTCTTTTGTTATTAGTGTTATTTAGAGACACTCATTTTGAAGTGAAAGAGTTACTAGTCCAGTCAATACACGTCAACCACCAAATGTTAATACTTATAATATCGCATGGCCTTACAGGTTGCAATGTTTGGTTTATAATCCCAAGTTGCGTCAGGCGGCTTGAAGGTCATGACCCCGTCAGAGTAATTGGCGTTTTCAGGAAGGACGTACTCGCCGGTTTCACTGAGATGCACGTCGAGTCTCTCCGGCCCCGCATACCTTTGCAGAAAAAATCGTTTGGGCGTTGGCGAAGGAGCCACCTGGTCAATGTTTCAGCATTTTTAAGGTTGTTCACACGAGCATTTTCAAATAAAAGACACAAAATCTCTCTCTTTTTGATGAGTTTTTGTTTTATTGAGGATCTTTCTTTGAACATTTCTTTTCATTGTGTTAAATTTTTACACTTATGCAAAATTGAAATGCCGACACATTAGACTGTTTTACACGAATCTCAACACAAATGCTAAGCTGAAAACAATTTAAGGTGGGTGAAATGTACTTGCTGGTGCCTGAAGCATACCGTTCAACCTTTTGTAAGAAACGTCTTTTAAAATGTTTATCGAAACTCACCTTGAAATTCGGTTTAATCACTTACACATCAAAGACCTCAACATCTGCAGAGCAGTTATGCGTGACTGGTCGCGATTTGTCGGAACTTGTCATAAAGAAACGGGCGTATTATTCGGGATTTAAACATGCAGAAATGTTACAGATTACGAGCTATCACGCTTCTCAAAGTAGTTTTTTTGTTCGTTTCATAAGAACAAAGACTTTCGTCTGCACATCTTTTTTTCCAATATTCTAATATCATAAAAACCTGTAGACATTTGCAAACAAAATTTACCAGAATTCAAGCACCTACCACACAGCAATGCGAACGCCTGCAGTGGTGTCATCGACATTGAGCAAGTGGAACCTCAGGATTTCAGGGACGGATCCCGTGAAAAAAATATCGAAATTTGTATTGGTGGCTACAATGGCGTAAAAAGTTGAAATTCGTTTTTGACAAGTGTATCCAAAGCACCAACCATGGTCTTGAGGACCTGTCATGAAACAAAGACGCTGGGCGTAACCAATAATGAAAAACATAGGATGAAACGATAAAGCAATGCAAATGCTGGAAATATCAAGCGCTCTGTATAAGTTAATCTTTTCCTCATTGAGAACAGGACATGCTGAAAAGATGCACAGGCTGCTAAAAATATCATCATGCAGTACATGTGATGAAAAATCATGCACTTTACAAAAAGTTTTGACATAATGTGGCTGATAGCAACAAAAACGAGCAGCATTAGAATTCATGCGTTATTTTCAAACGACTACTGAAATCCCAATAGATCGAATTGAATGGCGATTAAACATAACGCGTACCGTTAATGAGATCAATGTATCCATTTCCCAACAAAGCAACTGGTGACAACCGTCGCGTCTCGGTGTCCGCATCCATGCTCTCTATCACCAGCATCCGGTAATCTGGCGTTCTGTCGCCGAGGCAGTTGTAGGCTTGCCAAGCGTTGTTGAGTGTGCACGCGCTCGAACGAATTATTCCTGAAATACCATTTTGTTGTCTTGTGCCGACATAACCTCGACACTTACAAAACCATAAATGCCCTGGTCCAAAAAAAGCAAGTAAGCCCCTTGAGAAGTGTTTCCCAACCGGTGTGCCGCGGCACTCTGGAGTTCTGTTTGCAATAGTAAAGGAGTGCCGCAAATTAATACACTTCTCAATCAACCATCAAAATTACATTTTCAAAATGTTCCGAAATCTCATAGCAAACTGTTATGGTTTCGCCACTGGTTGGTGCAAATTTTATCTTTACTGTAGGATTTCATAAGCCTAAAATGTTTGGGAACCACTGTGTTTGAGCATGAAATACACCCGCTTTTATTAACAACGGATAGTTTAAAAAGTTAACTATATTTATAAACAAAGTAACAAAATCAAGAAAATGTCGTGCAACTTACTAGAATGTAAACGTATTATAAGAAATACGCAGTTACAAAAAATAGACTTAGACAAGTTCAAGCAGGTTTCACGGTGTGACTAAATATTCTATAAAAAAGTTTGAACGCCGATATCACGGCATTAAACATTAATCTTTACTAGAGAACAAACAAAATAGTCGACAATACATAAAAAAAAATTATTTTGAATGTTATGAGTTTGATACGAGTCCTTGAAAATAGCTTACGCATAAAACCAGAGAAAAAATAAAAAAAACGTACACAACCTCCTAGCAGGAATAAAAACGAGTGGTTTTGCGTTGACTTTGCAAGAGTTTATGCCGCTCAAGTAATCACGATTCCAGAGGTTTACTGAGAGAGTCACGGTTGACATTTTTCGCTTACCGCGTTCTACGATTCCAGCGTCTGCGGGAGTGAGCCTGTTCCCGCTTGTGTCTGTCAGCATCGTCTTCGGAATTCTGTAATCTCCCAAGCCACGACGTAAATCTCCGTTCCATTCAAATTCAGACTGCAGATAAAACATGCATTTGCCAGCGAACAGTTTCATCGAGGTTATACTGTAATAAACGAACAGTGAGATAAACGAGTGTCTGATCAGAGCCTTCGTTTGCTCCGATAATCGTCGCACTGAAGACCACTTCTAGAAGTGCTTTTCTTCAACACGACACCATGCAAAACTTTATACCACAACCAGGGGGAGCAATCTCCCCCCAAAAAATAAAAAAAATAAATCGTTAGGTACAACAAGTTCAGTCATTTTGTCCCCGCACCCCGAAAATATCGGCTGCTTTTGGCCGAGCTTGTTACTTGCATTTGCTTTTTGACCCTGCTCCTATATATTCTTTGACAACTCGCAGCTGGTAGAGCGAGTTCTACGCAAATGGGTTGCACGTGACAGATACTTGACTACTAGCGTTTGATGAAACAACGCTACCAAGATCGACAGGCGCGAAATCGAGCTATGGAATGGAAACACTGTATTAAGGGCGAGTTTTGTTGCATGCCTCCTCCTCCTCAATCCAGAATGGTGATTCGAAGGTTCCAGAGACCGGTTGTGAGAAGCAGAGTACGTAAGGGAGGCATGCAAGAATGCGACCAAATGAAATTTTCGGGGGGGGGGACGAAATGCTTGCAAGTGGTTGTTATGCCTAATACCTAGACATGTTGTTTTTGAAAACTGTGGGAGGATGCGATTGCCCAGGCCCTTAGCTACGGGGGGACATTCAGGGAAAGAGCTCCCCAAATATTTCGTGATTCCCCAAATTTTGTTGTACCCAAAAATATTTGTTTCAAACATACAATGATAACAAAAATCTTGACTCCTAAATGTATTTTGCGCCCCAAACCTTAAAACCTGATTACGGGCCTGAAACTGCCCGGCTGCTTCCCCCTGGTTGCGGGCATGAAGAGAGGAACGGTAAAACTAGGCTTAAGAGGCTTCTCGATGCTTTATGGGTCAGATCGTTTTCAAGAAACGAAATAAAAAAATCGACTTCGGAACGCAAAAAAATGTCTTCGGGACGCAAAGGTTGCAGGGTACACACACAAAATGACAAAAATTTCTGCGTGAAAACTAAAAATTCAAATGTCAAGCGAGGGTGCAGCGAATTTCTTCCAAACAGCACATAGGTTTATTTTGCCTTTGATTTCCTTTGAAACGTTTCGCTAGTCACACATTTCTCCAACAGCTGTAAAAATATTTTACTCAACGCACCTGAGATACAATAGCACCCGGAGCGCCAAGCAATCCTCCATCAAAGTCCTTAATCAAGACTTTCTTTTTGGCATCACAATCCATGTCCACGCAATCTGACGGATTGATTGCGCTGAAATCAAGAATATCCGTTTTCATGAGCCTTCAGCTCATCAGTGCATATTCCGAAATGAAAATATTTTTGACGTCTAGTACCAAAAACGGGCTTAAGTCGGTTTTTGCAACAAGCGCTTGCAACATGCACCGCTACGCTAAAGTCTGTGTCGGAACGTGGTTCGGGTGATACCAGCAGACATGGTTGGTGTTTAACAGCTTTCACAAGAAAATGAAAGTTTGAATCGGCAGACGTTGCCAAGTACGTTTTGATGCGTGTTAGACAAACAGTCGATTGCTGTCTGACAAGCATTTTTTGATAGTTTTTAAACGCCTTAGTTTTTAGAGGAATACTTCCATCCACTTTCCTCACCCCAAACTAGCACGGTCGATGAAGACTTTGTTTCCTGGGTCGACATTGATCAACTTTGTGCCTCGAACGTACGTCGGATGGAACGCATCTTCGTTGACGGGATTTGTGAAGAAAACCAAATCGCGACTTCCATCACTGTGGTTCCCGTAGTTGTAAGCAGTCAGGTCTGCAAGTAAACGCTGATTTGCTCAACACTTATATCACGTGCACGAAACAGACAATTGTCGCATTGGCAGTCGAACGGAACAAAAAAAATGTCTTTATAAGTTTAGCAGAAATATGATCATACATTTTTTATGCGTTTCATGAGCAGTTCAATAACGAATTCCAGTACGCTCTTTAAATGTTGGAGTCGAGTTGGAGGCCACGTAGAAACTGCGCTCCTCGCATTACTGCGTTATTTGGACAAGCATTTGTGATCAAATATATTGTAAAACGTTAATATTTACCATGTAAAAAAACTGTCTGCGTAGATGAATTTCAACACTTGGTGCTTCGGATTACATTAAACTTTTAAGTCGCCCTTTGCTTCAATAAGAACTTTGCGAATCATACTCAACATTCTTGTATAAATGACATCGCAAAATATCGTTTTATTACCTGGATCAACATTTTACGATTTAAGTCAAACAATAACAGGGGCGACTGGATTGCTGCAGGCGACGTCCAGGCTGAGATAAACAAAGGGTTTCCTCAAAAAGGCACTAACAAAAAAAGAAAATTTAAACGCATCCAAAAACCGTCGTTACATTTCCATGGTGTTTGGACGTTTGGTACCTGCAGCTGAAAACCGAAAAAAATAAACTTAAGATAATTTAGTACGCAGAATTCATACCGGTTTAAAACTGCAAAAATGAGCCGTAGAGAAAACTTTGCTAAAATGGTGCTGTCTTCTTTTCTATTTTGTAAAGAGGTACCATTTTGTCAACGGCTCATCAGGAATTTTAAGATTTACTCGATATGCAGTTTCGTGCGATATCTTTCCATATAATCTTTTTCATCAATCTATTGTGTCTGGTTACTGTTAAGTTGTGATCAGTCCATTTAAATCTTGCTTACATCTTCAAAGCTGCTTAAATGATTAACCCAGCAAGCTAAAATTTTGTTGAAATCTAATAATCTCTCAAACGTTCGTTCAATCAATTAAACCTTACTCAGTTGAACTCACTATACCTGAAACGTCCAGCAGTCCTCTTATTGCAGGGTAGTTCTTGTTACTGTTGAACGGCTTGAAAGGAGCGCCGTTAGGCCCGCTCTGGAAGAGCGGAAGCATGACGCATGTTTTTCCACCCGAGGGTGTTCTTGGCGCTTGACGATTGGGGCTGCAACGAGGCTAGTTTTTATCAATCCGGAAAATTGACCCGTGACTGATTCACGTCGCTCCATCACTAACAATATGATGCTTTATGCTCAAAGCTGACTTGTACTGTACTGATTTATCATTATGTATCTGCTTCGCAAAAATCTGTTGCATTTCCTACACATGTTCCCATGGTGGAAAATACAAACGGTAACTTTGATGGCGCATTTTGCGTTTAGCAACGATTTGCAACCTATGAAAAGCTTAGAAAATGTTCAAACGCTTGTTTTCAGCGGCAGAATAAAACGCCACGTGTGGAACGGTTGTCGGCTACTTGAAGGTTGGACGCAATTATGTAGGAGGACATCAGAGGTATTTAACAAATATTCACAAAATAAAACTTTACAAAAAGATCAAAGAGGAAGTTTACATGGGATTACAACAGAAAATACTGTTGCCTGCAAAGTTTTTTGTTTTTCTCATTCCTGAAAACAGCAAGGAAAAATCAAAGCACAGGTTTCGTTCACCAAACCACATTTTAGAAGTTTATCAGCGAAAGTTACCCTGCTTTTCTGTGACGCAAGTTTTTGTCGTTATCTTCATCCATAAAATCGTTAGCAAGTTTGAAGGAACTGCTTCTTCCCACGCACAGCACCTTGTCCATTTTAGCAAACTTGTCAGTGTACTTGTGTGTCAGAGCTGGTGGCCCATAGATCATAGGAAGGTAACCGACCTAAAAACCATACTTTGAAGTTGACATTCGCTTTTACTGCCTCGTGAACAAAGCATCTACTAATCAACAATCACCTATGTCATTGACGCATAACAAAGAGCATCTGAAAAAATGAGCATTTTTAATCAACGGACTGTTTGGAGGCTTCTGTTTAAAGTTGAACAAATACAACACACAAATCGCTGTTTGTTTTGCGACAATGAAACACAAAAGTACCAGACGAATAGGTCCACTAACTTTTAAATAAACCGATGCAAATTTGATTGGAGATTGCATTTTCTGTAAGTTAATAAGACACAGTTTTAGAAACAGTAACTTTCAAAAGCGTGCCTGAAACGTTTCTAGTAGAACACTCCAACCAATAAAGTACTTTTCAGACAACGGACAAGTGTCTCGGTCATGCAAAAAATGGTCGAAAATAGTAAATTTTGGGATGAAAATCGGACGTATCTTTACGGCCGATAAGTCGCACGGACAAAGTTTAAAACCATAAATACGGGACACGTAGATTCAATCAATTCCTGCATAAGCGTAAGATGTATTTTCATTCTTGTACGTAAGTTGCAAGAAAAGTTGTTTAGAAAGTTTCTGTTAAAGACAGTGTACTCGGAAATTATCGGTAACCCGGAAAACTACTGGTTTGGAACAAAACAACATGATAGATCATTGAAAATATAAAAAAGTTGAAAGTAGTTTTGATTACAGTTCACTTCTGGCTACCCGAGCCACTAGTACAAAAGCGATCGTATTCATAAGTTTTGTATTGTAGTTCACACCTTTTGTAGTTGCAGTTACAAGTTTTGGAGTTGTACAAGAGTTCACAAATTATGTAGCTCACACGCATTGTAGTTGCAGTTCAAAAGTTTTGTAGTTCGCACTTTTTGTAGTTGTAGTTGGGTTTGTTAGCCCTGCGGGCCTATATTTACAACTTTTGTAGTTGCAGTTGTATCTGTTAGCCCTGTTGGCCCATATTCAACGGTTTTGTAGTTGTGTCTGTTAGTCCTGTCCGCGATATGATTTGCCAAATCAGCTTGCGTATCTGCAACGTTACACTGAAACAAAACCTTGAAACCAACGCAATTCCAGAAAACTTGAAAAATAAAACACTTGAAACATAAGCATTTTTCACTTCTCAACCAACATGTTTTCTTTGACTTGGCTTCAAAATTATTTTTGCTTTGAGCAATAGAAAATAGCCTTACCGTTGAATCGGCGATGACAGTATCGCGTACAATGACGCTCGTCTGCGTCTGGTGGTAGATTCCGTAATCCCAGGCTTTGTAGACGACAAAGTTTCGTATCATAGAGCAATTGCCGACGCCATCTTCGATAAATATCTGTACTCCGTGCAGGCATCCGTGAGCGACATTGCCTGAAGTCACACTCGCAGTATGAATATTTTTGCTGCAAACAAACAGAGAAATCGGGTACCGGAGCTTACCGGACCAAGCCGTGCTGTTGACGTCAGGTTCGCAGGCTTCGCCGTCGACATGGAAACAAATACGCTCACCACCTGCGGCGGTGTTGTTTATCATGACCAAATCGGTGGCCTCCGACACTTCGAAGTTTGCTTGCCAGTCCTGCAAGGAAACAGGCAATCTTTATGCTGAAAGGAGATGTGTTTACATAAAGGTTAAAAGACACATTCAGATTATACTGATTTTTAATTTGAGCTTGGTGGTTATGATATGCCTCTATCAAAAGCCAATGCATTCCTAGCAAGCAATTTGAAATTTTTTTTACAGTATATAATTGGAGAATAAAGTATCTTTTCTCTTGCAGCATGATCCCCAACTGCATATAACCAGATAAATGCATCAATGAATGTTAATATTCAAAGAGATTTCACATTAATTTCGGAGATGCTGCAGCAGCGGCCTGTTTCCTTGCGGTTTTTGTTCAACACCAAACACAACTTTTCTGACACTTTCTGATGTATCACTGAGGAACTAAACACATAAATCCTCACCAGTAAGCTCACCTTTTCATTTCATTATATGTTATATTTTCTTTTTCTAAGAAAGCACGTTTCACCAAATTGGTGTTTCTTTCAGTTATGCATCGAATATTTTCAGCTGTATTGCGAATATTTCCAGTTGTTTTGCGAGTATTTTCCGACAGGTTTCAACGTGTCACACTGTTAACGATAGTTCGATGCATATCGGTGTTGACAAGCTCTGACCTCACTTTAATCACTCTTGTTGAATTCGGAGATAAAGCGGCGATAGAAAAAATACGTCACCTCGTATTTGTTGGCTTGGTATCTGTCGCCATAAGTCGCCCGCAACAAAGCAACGGTGACCAGGTTGCGTTCGAGGCGATGCCCACTGCCAGTCAAACGAATGCCTGAAAAGATTTAGCAGCCGTGAAGTTAAGTCTTAAGGAGCCAAAAGGTTGGCTCTTCCACCGCAAAGGTTGGCGTTTTTTCTTCACTCATTTTACAACAGGATGTGGAAACCATGGAAAATCAACACAACTTTGTTTGTGACGAAACTATTAGGTGAAAAAGACAGCTAGTTGCAATATATCATGGTCCAATGTTGTGGAACATTTAGCTATTCTATTTACCAAAAAAATACAACGCAATCGGCAGAAAACAGTGTTTTTCGCTTTCTGTTTTACGTTATGCTTTCTCGTAACGTCGCTTCCGAATGCTGTAGTCACTAAAAATGGCTTCCTTGTTAAGAGGCATTTTAAACTCACTTTTTATCCCAACATAAATACATTTTGCGCTAGACGAGTTCTTGCTAAAGTCACTAAGCGCAGCAGACCAAGCAGTTCAGCTGGAGTTGTATGCCTTCGCGAAAAGGTTGTTTCCTTCGGCATTGCTAAAAGTTGTTTGAACTGCGCTTATGATTTCCTTGGCCTTGTGTACTACACTGTTCTCGCAGTACTCCGCTCACCGTCGTGAATAGTCCGATGGACGACGTTGTCAGTGACCTCGATTCTCGATGCGCCGAATATGCCAATTGCGGTTGAATAACCGTTGTGGAACGCGCAACTGGAGACGAATGATGGTCTTATGAGCACTGACGGCCCGGTTTTCAACCAGGCGAGGGAGAAGCGGGGATCCCATCTTTCCGTCCACCCTTCCTGGCCGGTTTGGAAGAACTCTACGTTGCTGAAGCGAGCCCAGCCTGTATTTTATAGAAATTTTCCGAGCTTTGAAATATACAGTAAAGTCGGACTTCAGCTATTTTTGATGATGAATATATGTGGCAAGATCTTTCAATATTTTCGAAAAGTTTAAATTCGCATTTGACATAACGCGTTTTTTTGCGAATTAAATTTGTGTTGCTGAAATAACACAAAGGTATATGAGTGCAAAGCGAATAAGATAAATGCAGAAACGGCAGTAAACGCACCGAATTCAGTGCAAAAAACTGTTTGCTAGTGCGATGATATGCAACGTGTATATTAGGAGCAGGGGTGCTTCGCATGTTCTGATTTGATAGCACTTATGAAAGACGAAAAATAAAAAATGACAATAAAAAAATGCAATAAAAAATTACAATAAATAATTGCAATAAAAAAATTACAATAAAAAAATTAAAAGTAAACAATTATAATGATAATTACAATAAATAACATATGAAAAGAAAACTTGCCGAAAACGGTCTTCGCTCCGATTTGAGAATACGAGACCAAGACACGCGCTCCAAAGGCTTCAGAATTTATGTTGGTGTAATTTGCGCCTGCACCAAATATGTTAAATCAGTTTAGTCTTCAACAAACTGTCATAAGCTTCATAAAACTGACCGCTATTAATGTTATTGCAATTGGCACTGGCTCATAAAAAGTCATGATCGGCAAAAGATTCCAGACGCATTGAGTAGTGGATAATCTAGGTTTACATCATTGTGTTCAGGCACACCGTCAATCAAGGTAAATCCAGCACCAAAGCCTATCATCAGAAACACCATTTCTGATTATTTCAGACGTTCTGACTCTTTTTTAAATTACGTCAACATGAGCCTTATAAAACTTCGAACTGCAGAGCCAGCGCCCTGTCTCCCTTCGGTTTCATATGAAATGATCCCTTTTTTTTCTTGATTTCAACAGTCGCAAAACCTTTGCATAAAACTCACTGCACTTGCACCAATACGCTAAAGTGCCCACCTTTGATTTTTATATTTCTTGTGAGAAGCCCCACTTCGGCCCTCATGTCATAACTCCAGTCATCCACTGTCACTGTTTCTCCGAGATGGCGGTAAACCAGAGCACTGACCAAATGTATAGTTTTCTTGTCTTCGTCGATTGAGTCAATGACATTTTTTTCTGTTTCTTGAGATCTGAAGTGAACAACGTCGTAGAAAGCTCCTGTTAATGTCGAGTTACAAAACCTAATCTCAACACCAAATCAAAATGAAGCTTTTATCTTGTAACCCACGGACTGGCTTCTTACTCACTTTTCAAGAATACACTAAACTTTCTTTTTCATAGTTTTGAAAACACGTAATAACCAAATGTCAAACACTAAGATCAACATCACACGGCACGGTGATAATAGTTGCTTATTTTGCTCGGAAATATCGGATTACTTAGTCACAACAGACCTTTTTTCTTTCAAGACAAAGTAATGCAATTTTTTAGATAAACTTACTATTCCTGGTGCGAAAGTAGGAACTATCCGCGTATTTGAAAAAGTCGACTTCAGGTGATTTGAACTTCATAATTTTAAACGTTCTTTTTCGCCATCATTACTTTGCCAGCTTGCAATTTCCAAAAAATTGAAGCTGCAATCTCACAACAGCATCTTATCCTTTGGTCCTCAAAACTCCGTGGACACCACCGGTAAATTGTTTCGAGGGTGAAAAGGAAAACAATCAAAGAAGTGTAGTTTCACCTATGGCTTTAACTGTTTATATTTTCGCGTTACCTTCAAAAGTTGTTTTCTGTACCCATAAGTTTCCTAAGCGCTGTTAATAGCGGTAATCGAACGGACGACAAATTTTCTCAAAAATCTGTTTCTTCCCCTGGGTCTGTTCTACAATACATTTAAAAATATGCCTTTTCAAAATATTCCGGGAAAAATATATTCTGCAGAGTGACGCATTACTTTAAAACGATCGTTATAATGTTGATATACTATTTGTTAATGTACGTTTCAACTTGTTTTGGAATAAGAAATCTTTCCTGAAGTTATTTTTATCCAAAACAATGAAAAAAATTTTACCAGTATTTGCCGACAAAAAAACTCGCCCTCCGGAAGGTTGTTGAAAATCTGATAAAGTCACTGACAACTTTTTATGTTTCCTTTTGACTGGGATTGCGATATCTGCGCTGTACACCTTTGAACGCCAAGTTTTTGAAGCATGTCTACACACACTTGAAGACATCCAGTACTATTCATAAGCAGCCTTGTTCAAAAGTTCGTTTGCAGTTGTTTGAAACCTATTGAAAACCGAAATTCACGCCGGCATTGAACGACGCCAATTACACAGATAATAAATCAGGTGATACAAAAAGTTAAGAAACATATTACGGTGGTTTAAGGTTTTACTTCAGGGTTCTGTTACGACACCTTATTCTTCGTAGACCAGTTTCTATTAATTACCTTTAGTCTCAGCAAGTCCCGAAAGATCAAAACCACCATCTCATACCAACAGCCAGTGTTTACCCCAACGCTATTCCAAACTCACTGGTTCTTTATTTCACACTCGAGTATACCACGTGCAAAATTCTTACTGGCTTCAGTCAATTTCAACTAAATAGCTATCCTAACCACGGGTTACATCAGTAAGAACACCTAGACGCAACAGCGTGGCTTCAACAGCCTGTGCTAACGAAGTCTTGAAAAATAAAACAAAGTTGCTTGGGAGCAAAATTTCAGTTGGTCTAACAAAAAAATTTTGCAGCCTGGCTTGCAAACCTGTAACCGGTAGTGGTTATCACAATCTCGTCACCATCGGACCAATCAACCGCGTCTTGAAGCACAATTGTTGTCGATCCGCTATCCGCAGTAGTTTCGAGATGCGTCCATACCACATCGTGGGGAATTCCGTGAAAGTCGCAGCCCCCGAAACAACCCAACGCCTTGGTGCCGAGGTCTACAGCTACAAATCACATAAAATATAGAAGAAAAAGTCCGATGCGTTTCTTCCAGTGCCCGCAAATCTACAGAAAAACCTTCATCATTAAATCAATATCCGGTCGCATCTAGCGTGGCGTCCACTAAGACATAGCTCAACGACGATCGCCTTGTGATGAACAATTGCGATTATTTCTAAGAGCGGGCAAGCGAGCTCTTTTTCAAAGTTTATGAAATTCGAAGCTCAATTTTATCATTCACCAACAAGAAATTGACAATGCTGCCGACATTTCAAACAGCAACGCGCAACAAACTTCAGCGAGCACCACTTTGTCTTCAAATGCGTTGTTTTACAAAACATGGATCCCTCACCATCAGGTCCATCCGCCTGCGTTGAATGTGTGCCTTTAAGCTCGATGTTTAGATTGTACGGGAAAGACTGGGTTTTTGAGAAACCCGCGATCAGCCGGCCGCCCTGCACACAAAAGCCAGTTACTTTCAATTGCACTTTGGAAGGGACTATGCAAAGTTTTTCGAAAAGGATTACACACTTTTCGACGAAACAGAAGCATTTAGAAACGTGAAAGACCTTTCTCGAAACGAGTTTAAGCAAAGCTTAGCTTCAATTTGCTCTTGAGGAAATAGAATGCTATTGTCAAAGTTTAATTTCGTCCGATTTGCCTGTTGTCATGCCCGCCTACAAGTAGCTGGCAATTCGTATCTCTTATACGCTTCGTTTCACATTGAACCCAGCGTGAAACGTGCGTTTCGTTGGCAATTACAAAAGGCTCATCGCAACGACTTGGGTTTTTGCGAAAACCCAGACCTGAAAAACTCAAATCAGTGAAAGGACCACACCACGCAAATGCTATCTACTGCAGACCGCATGCCAACATTGCGACTTGTGGATCTCAAGGTACCGAAGAAACATAACTTACTGCGATAAGCAACAAACCACCACGAAATGCAATTCAAAACAATTGAATTTAATGAGAAACATGACATCGTTCGTTGGCAACAACCTCAAAATAATCTGGAGCGCTCCTACAATTTGATATTTCTTAGAATATAATCCAATTGTTCGTAGGCAACCGAAAAACATTGTTTGTTTTCATTGAAAGTTCAACACAGAGAGAACATTTGCTCAAGAACAGTATTTAAATGCTTCCAAACGAACTAAATATTTGTTTTGCCAAAATAAGAAGATTTTTTTATGTTTTTTTTATTCAAATATTTGTAGAAGTCTTGCAAAATATTTTAATTATCAGATTTTCTTTATAGGCCAAACGCCTACAACCTCGCATGTGGAAGTTCTTCTTCAGGATGTATTGATAATAAAATGATTTCCAATACGTTTCATTTGCAGATCCTCTTCGCATGAAACAGAAAGAATGTTATTGGATTCTTTAATGTGAATTTCGATCTTCTATGGATATCTAATTCCTGCTATACGGAAAGCCTCTCTTGTGAAATGCGCAGTCAATATGTTGGAAAATACTTGGAGGCTCTACTTGTTTCTTGAGCATCAGTATCAACCTGTGTCTTCCTTTCTATTAACTGCGGCAATTCTTGTCTACCCATATCTTCAACTTAAGCACTGTCTGTGCACAACAAAAATCAGCACGCATTGATGCTATTTAATGGAAATCGATTTCGCCATACGGCATCTTCAGTCCAAGTAAATTAAAAGTAAAAACGAATGGAGGTACGTACAGCAGTGATTATTGCGAATGCGGTGATTATTGCGAATGCGGTGATTATGTGACAAAGCAGCGATTATTACGAATTATATTTGTGAAGGTAAGTGGCTCAACAAAATCATCGCTAGCATCAACAAGCACAGAATTATTTTGCCTCGCATTAAATGGTAGACTTGCCCTTGCTTAAATGTTGCTCTTGTCATCACTTTTCTTTTGGCGCACCATTTTTTCTTCTCTCATTCATTGCTCTTTCCTTCCGCAGTGTATTTTAACTTATTGTTACTAGTTATCACACCTAGTGTCTTTTGCTACTTTTTTGTGCTTAGTCTAAATGCTTATTTACAGTACGGTACTGTCAACGTTAGCTCAATATGTTATTCACGCGACCTTTGTCTTCGTATCGTAATAATCACTGCTTTGCGTACTTCCACTCGTTTTTACTTTTAATTTACTTGGACTGAAGATGCCGTATGGCGAAATCGATTTCCATTAAATAG
>JGI24159J19872_10003254_pt1 | contig 20094 bp, 9 predicted proteins | sample Ectturendosymbi4_FD_19872 | JGI IMG/M metagenome (IMG submission 19872) | reverse complement strand
TAGCGTTCTCAAACTTTACATAGCAAATTTCATTAAGAGTTGTACCTAGAACTCCGAAGGTTTCGTAATCGACATCGCTGGAACTCAAGGTATATTTTTTCTGGGAGTTCTAGTGTTAAACTTTATCAACAGTAGTTGAACTTTTGCATATTCATATCTGTTTGAAAGTTCAAACGGGTGTGAACATGCAAAAGGAAATATGCAGAAAACGGGACATTTTCTCGTGAGAAAAACAGAAAAAAATCAATAAAATATAGGCCATTGCGTTAAGGTTTTAAGTAATTGAAATCTAGTCACCAGTTGTTGAAGTGTAACTGAACAAACTTCAAGCAAACAAAGTTTTTGCTTTACAAAATCATCCCGCGGGCCGGATTCAGCCACGCAAAGGGCCGGTTTTGGCCCGCGGGACGTATGTTCGACACCCCTGTTTTAAGGTGTTTTAGGAACCCGATTCGGGTTCCTAGAATTGAAAATTGGGTCCTTAGAATCAGATAAAATTACCATCGGGTCCCTAGAATCAGAGAAATCGGGTCCCTACAGGTCTATACCGGGTACCTAACGTTTTCCTTAACAACGACCCTGTGGCAGACACTTGTCTTGACCTGTTCACTGCGTGTTGAGTGACTAAACACCTTGTTTGCATAGCTGTAGGCCTACTGCAGTCTTAAATGGCACTAGTAACAACCAAGCTCAATCCACAAAGAGAGTGGGACATGGCGAAGCACAGATGTAACGCTGAGCGCGTTTGATAACGTTCGATAGAGGAAATTCATCGTTCGTTCAAACGAGATTAATTGTTGCTAATAATGAGATTTATTAACCGCTTCTACAGAATTCTCGAGCGCAAGAATTACCTGGCAAAAATGAACAACCTGCCCAAACACCGTGGCATGGGGCCCCAAGAGGCGCGGGATCCAATGCAGCTGCATCGGGTGCATCGGCTTAAGGCCGACCCTGATCACAATTCACCTGAGTGCCAAGCGACAATGAAGATCTTGATGAAACGTCTGCATAGATAGGCTTTCAATCAAGGAAACAGAATTAACGTATTCAGTTTTCACTTTTGCAGGTCAAAGCAAGCATTTTCCCACTCTTGTGAAGTGATATGTTTAAAGTTCATATTGTAAACCGTATGAATAAACTATTTTTGGGTAACTTACGCGTAAATATATTATTTAAATATTTTAAGCTCTTCTACTAAAACTTTTGTGCAAGTCACTAAATCTCTCATGTGAGTTGTTCCAAGTTCTTCAAAGTAACGCCTTTAAAGCGCAGCAACGGAAAATGGTTAAACCGGTCTTTTAGTATTTGAGCATTATTGCACTTTGGTATTCATTAATGTGGATCAAGTTTGCTTGCATACGTCATTGGAATCGTAATAATAGTAATTAGAAGGTAAGGTTTTGAACGATGTAATGCCAGTTGGAATGCCTGTCATAATCCTTCCTAGCAGAATTTCGCAAGATGATTTGCTGAAAACAGAAACAACTTTGCAGGCAGTGAAAAGCATATAACCAGGGTTTTTTTTAAGTCGTGTTAGGGACCCGATTCGGGTCCCTAGAATCAGAGAAAATTATCATCGGGTCCCTAAAATAATAAAAAATCGGGTCCCTAGAATCAGAAAATCGGGTCCCTACAGATCCAAACCGGGTTCCTAACATTTTTGAACACAGTGAAAAGCATATAACCAGGGGTTTTTAAGTCGTTTTAGGGACCTGATTCGGGTCCCTAGAATTTCAAATCGGGTCCCTAGAACCAGAGAAAATTATCATCGAGTCCCTAAAATAATAAAAAATCGGGTCCCTACAGATCCAAACCGGGTCCTAACATTTTCCTTAAAAAAACCCTGATATAACTGTAACATGCTGTGCGCTCTAAGCTGCAATAATTCCTAGGCAACCAAAAGTCAATAAAGTAAAAAATGTTCTGCCGTTTTCAAAGTTTATGAAACGTCCACAAACCAAAGTTCACGCTCATACCATGAGCGACTCAAAAGTTATTAGGTCTAAGAAAGTCAAAATTTATCGTTAGGTCAAAATTTTCTTGCAACACTGTTTTTCTTTTGTCGGTATTTGATTAAAACTACAACAGATGTTAATATGCTTTTGTACGTTTATTTGCAATTCTGGTATAAAATGAATTTGTTATGACTAGGGCAACCAAAACTAAATAAAGTCAAAAAGTTTCTGCCTTTTCTAAAGTTTATGAAACGTCCACAAACTAAATATCACGCTCCTACCGTGAGGGTATCCCAAGTTATTAGGTCAAAAAAAAGTCAAAATTTATCATTAGGTCAAAATTTATCTTTAGGTCAAATTTTTTTTGCAGCACAGTTTTTTCTCTTAAACATCGATATTTTACTGAAATTAGAACAACAAATATTAATATGCTTTTGCAAGTTTAGTTGCAATTCTGTAATAATAGTGGGTTTATTGCGATTTCTGACAATAATATTGTTTTGCTCACTTTGGACGATTGAATATTATGTAGGATAGGCATGGTAGGCAAGAAATGTGGTCTTGCGGTACTTGTATTGGTAAATACTCAATCCATTGTTTAGGCTGTAGCTACATTGAGGCAAATAAGGCACTTGCCTGGGTAAACATTCTGTAATGCTGCTACAAAACATTTTTGCAACGCTACATCAAATCATGTTATATTGTGTGGCTGTTTTAAAAAGAGTGGCACTGCAGCTACACTGTGTTACAATGACCAAATACTACCAGCCTAGATTAAATAAGAGCAGGATGTTAGGTCTCCATAAACTACATGTAAGAACATACCCAACCGGACACGTAATTAACGTATTCGTCTCTGCAAAAATTTGATCCTGACTATGGCCATGATTATGCACATAGTATTTCAGCTTTATGATGTTCTCAGGTTTGAATCTACTGTAGTTATTTATGTACTTACAACCATTTTTTTTTATTTCTAAGCTTAGAGTGCATGAATAAGCTTCTGGATTAACCTCAACACCTAAGGCTGAATTATTTTGCAGTTGCAAACGCAGAAAATTTATAGGTCAAAATAAAGTCAAAATTTTTAAATTATAAAGTCAAAATTTTAAGTTTTTAGGTCAAAAAAATGGTTGCCCTAGTTATGACTTCTAACGTAATGATGTTTTGCCCACTACTGGACAACAGAATATTAAGTAGGCTAGGGATGGTAAGAAACATGGTCTTACAATACTGGTTTGATAAATGCTCATTCCGTTATGCATATAGAAAATTTTAAGACAATAATGTGAAGCAGGACTTAATGTTAAAATATAACAATGCAGAGCCTTCTCAGTGACGTCAGGATATTTATTGACACTGGATATTTCTTTTGTGCTTTTGGATTGATTTTCTCTACGGTTTGTTACCTCTAGTTTCGTTGAGTCTTTCACATTTTTTATTTTTCTTTCATTTCAACAGAATAACGATTTTTAAGATGTCTCTTTGATTTCTATGACGTCTTGTTTTCTGCATTTCATTTGCAAACGCAGGAAATTGATGTCAAAATCCAGTCAAATTTTGTAATATATAAAGTAAAATATTTTAAGTTTTTAGGTCAAAAAACTGGTTGCCCTAGTAATTCCTGATAGGTTACTTCATTGTTTTATCCCAGTAAATATTTGGCAGTTTGCACAAAAAACAAAAGAGACTTAAAAAAAGAAATCAATTTATATGGAGTCGTAATAAAATTTTCCATGCCGAGGAGTTCCGTCTCTAATTCATCAAAACTTCTCTTTACCTCCAATTGGATCAGAATCATAATTACCTTGGTTTTAGTTTGAAGGTTATGTATCAGTTAAGTGTAACACCTGCAACTACTGAGGCTAGCACAAATTAAGAGGGTAAATCAACCAATAGTAATAGAGGTCACACGCCATACTCACTTTACTGATGCTGCTCACTGACTGCACTACTCTTATATAATATATTTGAGAGTTAGGCTGTTAATGATTCCCCTGTGGTGACCATTACAGTGATTTTCTCATGTGCACCATCTACCGGTGACCTACGTTGAACATGTGGCGCCATGTTACAGCCACCACAGTTTACAGTATAATGCTCTCCAGCTGTATAATCGGCCGGAGAGGCTTTGTTTTTTATGATTTTAAGTCTGTAAAGTGTTCCAAAAATCAGCATTATTGAGTGACAACAGCAAATGATCAAAGGCGTAAATGAAACGAGTTGCCTCACGAGGTGCCGATTTCAGCAGTTCATCAAAATGCTGTTGGCTACTCCCGTAGACTGTGCCCGCATCGATATAACTTGTAATCGAGTTGCGTTGTTGACGAACATTCGAACCACCTGCAATACAAAAAAATGAATCCGGAATTATATTCCTTCTACACTGTGTCAGTGCGAGCAATACCTCTCGATCACGCTGTTCACTGAGGCGGCCGCAACAACTACACACAGAAATAAAAATGGTTGATAAAATACATTATAACACAGGTTTTCTATGTTTGACTGGTTTTTTTGTTCGTTAGTCCCCAGGAAAAACTCTTTTGGTGCCATACGTTAAAACAATTTTGAGTACGTGAAGTGACATAAACAATATTGAGAATTCGAATCAAAATCATGGCAAACGCAAAATCAGTATTTACACCGAGACCGACGAGGGTGGAGTTAATTTAATATACCTCATTAACTACGTCACCTTCTGGCGTTTAGAATAAAAATACATTCACCTGGAGGTACTTTTTGCTGTTTTTCTACACTTTCCGAGGATTGAGAACTAATAACTGTGCCTATGCCATTTGTTTCATGTAGGTCAACAGCATTCATACCAAACTATTCTGATGCGAAGAGCAGTGATCCAGATGTTTCCAAACTTTATTGGTAGATTTTTCAAAGCATCAGTTTTTTCTTATGGAGCAAAGCATAGTAAAGGGTAGTAAAACACGTTCGCTTACAGACGCCTTGCACTGGCTGAGAACGAACTAACGGAAAGCAAGTCTTTCCCTCCTCTATGTAATGTATGTCACTGGTTGCTATGGGGATGTTGAAACAAGCTGCATCGCTGCTTCCACACGTACAATCGACAGCAGGAAAGCTTCCTGAAATAAGTGATTTAATCATATAGTTAAAAAGAATTGTTCACTTACTCAACTTCAGAATAAGTAGTAAGCACACTTCTCATTTCTTGAAACTTCGCTGCAGAATAAAGAAATTGATGCAGTTTTTCTTTAAGATTACAATTTAAAAGGATAGAAAACTCCGTTTGTTCCCCGCGACGTTGTTTTACCATTAATGCACAAGTTATTGCTGAATAGGTTTGATGAGCCTTCGGTTCTCATCAGCATGACCTCCTGAAGCATACTAGAGAAAATTGCTTTGACATGGTAGTACTAGTTACGAATAACACCATTACATGTAATAGTTACAAAAACAGTCGAATTATATACAATTTGCAGATGAGGCCTTAAACATCAAGTCACAGCGATCATGTTGAATGAAAAAGTAAGGCCGCTGTATTGCCAAGTAGCGGTGGTGCACTGCGTACGTACTTGTTGTTATTGGGACGTTGGATATGTCATGAGCGATGTACTGTCCCCAGAAAGGAAGCATCTGCGTATAGCGATAAGATTTTTGTATAACGGCATCCTGCATTGCTGTAGATATGCGACGGACAGGAGGCAGAGGCTGACCGTTCTTTCTTCTACGCGGTTGACCTGAATTTGTAACCAGTGATGTTACATTTTCTTAAAGCACAAATGTTACTTGATACCTTCAGTATAAATTTACTGTAAATTCACACCTATTGTTCTAAATTTAAGTTCACAATTTACTTTTCGTTTCGCTAGTTTTTTCTAATTAAGGCTTTTTTCACATCTGACAATACAGACGGACAACAAATCAAGCGATGAATCAGTCAGTGTCAGTTTGCGCCTGGTTGGACAAGTGCAGAAATATAGGTCCATAAGCTGTAGCAGAAGACACATGATTGTCAAGCACGGCTTCGGAGTTGCAAAGTGTCTTATCCGACTCCGACACCGGACTCGAACTTCAAGTTTTATTGATTGCGACTCAACGCTGCTCAAAGCATTTGAATTCCGATTCCGGATAATTTTTTTCTTACTTGGCACCGTGTAAAGTATAATTTTTTCAACAAAGTTTGTCGTTCTTTGTGCAACTTCGCAACGTAGATATAATTGCACCTAAATACAATTTTAATGTCGTACCTAATCCGTCTGCGTAATCTGGGGGAAGAAGTCTTTTCAACGGTCGGTTAACTGCTCCTCGTGTCGCGTCGGACGGGTTGTTGCAAGTTCCGTCTGGTTTGTAGTATCTGCATTACGTGAAGAATGACAATCAATTACTGGTTTGGCCACATCTGCCAATATGCTGCAGGCATTGAATGAGAACAGGAAAGCTGGTAGAGATATGCTGTGCAAATTTTGCCATAAGCCAACATTACAATGCAATCAAATTACCATGACTTTAGCACACAGTGAAACTTACGAAAAACTAGAAATTATGAAACACAAACCACAATCTAAAACACGTTCAATGCATGTACAAATCCACCCCAAATACCGTATTTATTCGATTGTTAGCCGCCGTTGATTGTAACGCGCATGAAACGGTGTTAAAAAATTAATGCAAACCGCCCTTGAACATGGCTTACCTAAGCCTCTGAGATACTTTCGCGTACTAACACGTTTCGCTTAATTGGCAACCCTGGTAATGATGTTACACCGCAACAACTGCCCTCTATTCATCATAATCTTTTCTGCGACGAGTGGGCACGTAATGCTGAAGTGAAAAAAGAAAATGCTGAAAGAGAGAATTTTTGATGCAGGTGGTCCTCAGTGCCACTTCATTACGTCGTTTACTATGGCAGTTAGGATTCGGACACTTTCAGTACATTAGCTTAAGCTAAACTCAGTTTGCTAAGACCAAAGTAAGCCATTTAATGTGCGGCTCTCATAAATATGTCATTCAATGTGCGGCACTGTTTAAGTAGTGAAATAATTTTTGGCTCAGTAATCCATTTTGGTTGGACAGAGCTGACCTAATCAGATTCCGTGTTGATAACGCCGGTGTCTTCCAACGAGTTGCGATGAATGTCAATATGACCGTTGGTCAAGCGGCATGTCGACTATTATGTCGATATACTCAAAGCATGTTGGTTGTGCCCTGTGTTTGCTGAATCGTACCGATTGTATATGTGAATTAGGCGTAAGAACTTGTGGCTGTTCCTGTTTGAAATGCATCTGATCAAAGCTTGAGGTTGTACTATTATAGATAAGAGTCATGTGCAAGGGTAGCAGCACTATCCTACAATAAAAACACAGTTGCTTCTTCTGAGCAATACTGTGGTTTTGTTAGCGTTTCTATTACGTAAAGCTCCTTTGATATTTTTAGATGCGATTTTTTCCATTAAATGTACATTAACAAAGTCATTCAGAAACCACATTGCTGTTGTACTTGCACAAGTTTGTACTGCTCCCATGCTAAGCCACTCAGAGAAGATTTTAAGGAGCTTCAGAAGCAAGCAAAAGTCACTTTGGCAACTGTCAACCAGAGACCTCTACCCCAAAGAGACAAAGAAAAGGGTAACAGCAAGAAAATGACAAAAGCGCGTATGGGTCTGATGCCTCACATTAGTCGTTTTTAGTTTATCCAACCACGTGGTCCCCTTTTTTCTTAACGTGGTGTTCACTAACTGCTTAGGAGAAAGGTGTATTCAAAAGAATTAAAAATGAATTGAAGGTTGCAATGTCAAGCAGAGGTTGCTCGCACTAAGCATTCGGTGCATTAACTGTGACAAACTTAATTTTAATGAATTCCTGGATAATCTTGTTATGAAGAAGGCCAGGAAAAAAACTTTTTAAATCGTTTACTGTGCTCTTTTCAGCCGCAATAGATTCGATTATTCTAGCTTTTGTACGTATTTTAATAATGTCAGCATAAGGGAGGTTTAAACCAGTTCCGTCGCCACGAGGCAGCATTGGTGGGCTCAGCCCCTCAAAATTGAAATATGAAGCACTATAAGTCAGTGGAGATTTTAACAAATTTTCAGAATGTCAAGACCCTGCGCAAATGTAAGGCCCCCTAAGAAAAACGTTCTGGCGACCGTTCTGGTTTCAATTTCATATCCTTTCGCGCGACATTTTCGTTGCGTTCGATTATATTAGCAGTATTAGCAGTCTGAAAAAGTAACAAACACGCAAATCGTGAACCTAGCAGTTGCAATCATTTGGGTGCGTTGTACTTGATGTGTTTTTGCTCGTGTCTGTGAGATTTTTACATCCGCGGTAAGCGAGTCGCAACAGTGGCGATTCTAATAAGGGAGGCCTGGGTGGACCATTGGCTGGACCCCTAGTTGTGTCTCGAATTCACGTTCAAGTTCTTTTGATTAACAAAAAAAACATAAAAAAAGACAGACATTTACGTTGGCCCCCTACTTTTTCTTTGGTCCCAAAGTGCCCACCACTTTTGAAATTCTAGAATCGCCGCTAAATCGTAAAGTGGTCTTCACGTTGTGCTTTAACGACTTTACGCCGCCAAACATATGTGGAATGTGTTTGTTTTTTTAAGCACAGATAAGACAAAACAGATATGAAACATGAAAAACGTAGGTCATTTGTTTTGTCATATATTTAACCAAGACGTTTTCTGTTGATTTGCCTGCAAAAATTAATAATCCTGTTCCAGCCATCCAAGTACGATTTCAACAATTCCGTGTCACTAAACGCTTTTGAGTCGAAGGCCCCAACAAGTGCAGTGATCGTGGGGCACTCTGGTAATGATTTAGAATTTTGTATTGATTGCACTTTTAGAGCGTCAGTATCGTTATCTTCGGCTTTCCCCGAACTGATTAACGCTGTTCCACTTTTTCCTCGTACCAGTGGGAGAGGGGCCTCACAAGGGGATTAGCCTAGGGCCTCGCATCAGCTAAATCCGGCCCTGCAGCGGAATAACGACAAATGCAAACAATCAGACGAATCGTCGAGTACCCAAATACCATTGTTGATGTCACAAACAGTAATTGCATAATCATGCTGGTGCTATACACGAGATAACTTGTCATTTATTCATTTATGCTGCTTCCGGCGCTACGTGTAGAAATTGAAATGAAAAATCAAAATCTTCATGTAATGTTTCTAGTGCAAAAAGGTGTGGTAACGCGTTCCCACCCCACTACACCCTTGGTGTAACGTAACCTTCAACGTGTACAGGCATGATAGAAGTATCACGTAACAACGGCTCAGAGCATGTTTTTCAACAGATGTTTTAACCACGCAGTAATAAGATTTCCTAGAATCGCGACAAAGTTGTTATTGAAGCAAATATCACTTCGAAAGGCAAAACCAAACGATTTCTTTTTTTCCCAAACAATTTATTTATCGTTCGCGCAGTTTTGTAATGATGTTATTTTTATAAAATGTGTGTAAAATTTAATAAAACATTTAAATACTTTGAAAGATATGGACATGGCGGAGCTGAAACACAAGGCGCTGGCGGATCGCTGCCTCTGAACACCGCCTGCAGAGGTCGACGGTTCCTGCGTCTATTGGCATTGTTCAAGTTGAATCGATCGAAGCGGAAACGGCGAGGTCGAAAACGTCTTTGAGACTTCACTGCAAAGTTTTATAAAATTGTTTGAAGGCGCATTGAACAATACTCAAATGATTTGATCTGACAAAATACAGACATACGTTAACCTTGTTAAATATATTGCACAAAGCTGGGACGAGAGAGTTACGGACACTTGCTATAGAAGAGATTAAAGAAAGGAACATGGGTGTCCGCAAAAATTTTGTTGAGGTACAAAGCGCCAAAGGACATTTGGATTCGTGGTTTGACATGTAGTCTGTGTTTCTAAAATGAACGTTTTTCAAATACCCTAAAGCAACTTTGTGTAAAACTGGCTATGAGTCTTAAATACAGTAAACCTCGGTTAATCCGGATCTTTGCCTTTTCCAGAAGAATTTGTTTGTCAAATTGATTCTGGATTAACCGAGGTATGTTTTAATGGTTTACTGTATCTGCAAACTGCAAATACTTAGAGGGAACCTTATAGTGTTTGTAGTCAAGCAGTGCTTCGTGATCAAGGTGTGAGGTGTGAAAAACTGTCGAAATAAAAACTAGTAGTTTTAACTGTACCACTGGCTCAAACATAACAAGAAATCTATACGAGGTGAACACATGCGAACAACCTCAACCAAAGCCAATAGCGTTCTTGCCATCCATTTAATTACTAGTGGAAATACTGAGCACCTTGAAAAGTCATACGTGGGGGCGTATTGCAATAGATTCGTGTAAATTAAAGTCTAATAGCACTTGTGATGTGCAATCATTTGAAAGTTCATGTGACAATAGCTCTCGGAGGTCTCGCCCGCTGAAGTTTTACCTACAGCATATCCGTAAACTGTAGCTTATCCATTGATCTGTCCGTTGTCACATCTGACAAATCGTCGGGTGCATTTAGCACGACAAAGCACATTTGTTGAGAACTAACTGACGTTCATTTAGCTGAAGTTGTTCATTTGAAGTGCATCAGCAAAACTCTTCGTAATGGCTGTGAGGAAGTCGCAGCGGTGAATGTGCCACAATGTGGTATTCTCATGACCTGCACTGCCAGACAGGACATATCAACCCACGCTCTCGAGAAAATCCACTAAAATGTGGATTTCCGGTCAAAAAGCTTTATCCTAGTTTTGTGTCCATCAGGACAGCTTGAGCGATTAATTTGTGTGACTTCAAATAACTTTTGTCTAATATTGCATGACTTCAAATAACTCATTCTTAGTGGGAATACGTTATAAATGCTGTTGCACCGAATAGCAAAGTTTTCAGCTGTAGGTGTTACGCTAAAACGCTGCAGTTGGAAACAGAGAGTACATGCGATGAGAAACGTGAAAGCTCAACAGAAGAGCTGTAGAAGCCACACGTTTTGGTATGCAGTGACATCATCACGGTTTATAATTGGTTGTAGCCAGAGGATTGGTACGCAGTTAGGATTTCCTAAGTCGTGTTGGCATTTCAAACATAACCGCAGTTGCTCGTTTGACTCATTGCAAATAATTTAGTCGGGCTTGTATAGTTTAAACACGCCGGCAGTGTTTGTTAGTTTTGTTTCTGTTATGTTTCTGAAGCCGTACTCGACAACTGATCGCAATTTGATAGCAACTTGTCTGCTTCCGACAGCAAGTGCATGGGCTGCCTTTCTTCTTGTGTCCATAAGCGATTTCTGCAGGGAATACGAGGATGCAGAACTATGGGTGCACAAAAGTTGTAAAAATCAGAATAGGCGAAATGTTGTGAATTGCTCGTTGAAAACCTTTTGAGTGTTCGTACTGTTCGTTACTCACAGCTCGCTAAACGAGGCTCGCCCCGCACGATTATCTCCATATCCTTTTCCGCGGTGAGCCTCAGTCTGCTGAAAACCCAAAGGAAATGGCCGGCTTTAAATAAAATTATTTCCATACAAAGGAACGAACCAATCTTAGATTGTCATTAAAAGATGATTTTAGAAACAAGTGAATGTTGCGATGGAAATATTTCACAAAGTGATTATATAGTCTATCTGAATACACAAAGATCAGATCAAGTTGCTCGACTTGCTTTTGCCTAATATTTCTTGCATATGAAACCGCAGTCATTCGGGTTGACTTGATACCGAAATATCTTGGTGCTTTGTCTTTGGCGAAAATATTCTCAACCAGAAAAGGCAGTGTTGCGTGTAGTTAGCTGTTTGTCGCCATAAATCGCTTGTGTTCTTGACAACGTACACTTCAGACGAAAACGCACAACGACCCACAAAACTGTGTGTGATAACGATTATTTTGTTGTAGATATAATCGCATTTGGACCACATGACTTGAATCAGTTCCAAGAACAACGCACGTTCTGAGCAATCTTAGCAATATGCGCAATAAAAAATAGCCTGAGGTGACTGAGGGAAGTAAATATTAACATAGGTTTGATTTTTCTAGAATTGGCTCTCATTTGATAGCGGCCATCGTTGATGAATGTGATTGAAGAATGCTCAATCACTTGGCGTTTGTGAAGATTATCTCGTTTATTGAAACATCCCGTGCTAAATGTGGCATTGCAAAACTAGAAATATGTTCATATTTTCCATGTTAATCATCAACGAAATATTTGTCGGTATGAGCAGTCTCGCAGCCTGAAAAATAATTTACCATTCGCCATTTTGCATTATTTTGGCACTTATTGATTAGGCAAGAGGCTTCATCCGAGTTTCAGCCTGCCACCAATTGTCATTAAATAAGTTTGTCGCATTGCATGCGATGCAACTAAAAAAAATAATTTCGATGGGCGATATTCGCCAACTCGAACAAATAATTGGCTTTACACGTTCATGACTATTTTTGCTCAAAGTTTTACTAATTTTCATTCGCTTCCTTCGCCTCCGCCCCTAGGCACGGTCTTGGACATGAGCAGCCAGAACAATGAAATACCTTCCACATAAAGGAAGAAGGAACAAGCGACAATCAGGCAGACTGTCTGTACTGAAAGTTGCATTCTTCTCGTGGAACTACAACTACGTTCAGTCATAAACTTTCCAACCTGAAATCGTGTTGCAAAGGAAGCAGAACCGTTACAAAACTTCAAAACTACACGTTTTAACTGTTTACACAATGAAAATGTGTATGTTCAAATTATGCCAACCCAACAGAAAGTAACACAAAAGTTCTTGAAACTTTCTTTTTTAAAAAATACGAGTAAGTTGTGATTGCGTCATGAATAATTATAAGGTTGAACATGCTTAAGACTGAGCTCAGTTTGTCCATGCAGTCTTACACCCCAAAGCCCAAATTATTTGTGCAAGACTTTCTAGAAATGNTATTTTGCCATTCTTGAAGTTNNCCTTGAATTTAGAGCAGCAGGGGCGTAACGACGAGGGCAAGGGGGAACAATTCCCTGGGTGCCGAATATTTACGGGGGCGCAGAANGAATGCGGAGGGCGCAAAAAGCCCCAACAATGTTACAATTACATTCTCCAATACAGTACAATTTGCTTCCGACAGACCTCAGGTTCGAACATGGGGGCGCCACACTTGCTTCTTGGCCAGAGCGCCATCTAACCTCGTTACGCCTCTGATTTAGACCAGAAAAAATAATACACTACTACAGTAATTGCGCAAAGACGAGCAGTAAGTGCAGGAAAAGACTGCCACTCTTCTTGTGTATGTGGAACACAACCGAAAACTTGATAAATATTTTTCCATTACGTTTGTGTTGGGATGCTTGGTATGGCCGTGATGAACAAGAAAATCTAGTTTTACATATTTGTTTNCCAAAGCAAACACGGTAAGATCCATTCCTTTTTNAAAAGTCACCATACATTAAAGATCTCGCTCTAAGTCAGAGGTCTCCANACTACGTCCCGCGAAGCTATCTCAACTGCCCGAAAAGACATTTTGTCAATAATGAAAAATTAACATATACTGTTTTGCGAGAAATTTGTTGNTTTGTTATGTAACATATCCCGAAACAATTACATTTCGTAAGATGTCNGGCCATCGAACTGTTGTGTATTTCGATCCCGTCACCATGGGGGTCTTTGGTGGGCTTAGCACCCCCAAACAAAGCTCCAAGCTCCCCAGTTTGAAATATGAAACACTATAAGTTAATGGAATTTTTTCAAATTTGAATGTCAAGCCTCCCTGCACGAACGCAAAGCCCCCTCGCACAAACGTAAATCCCCCGTATTGACGACTTTCTGGCGACGGTTCAGGTGTAATTGCGTATGCGGCCCACGGACAAAAAGTTTGGAGACCCTGTTCGAAGTGGTAGAATCACAAGAAAACATTCAAGGAGCGTCCAGCGTTTTACTTTTATAAGTAACTTCAAACGTTTGTATAAAAATCCTGGAAACTTATGGGAGGCTGCTCGTAACAGAGTACAATGGGAAAACATCATAGTACATCTCGATCAGGCACGATACCGAAAGGGCGAGAGATACATTTAAACAGGTGGAGGTATTTCGTTAACTAAAAAGGAAAAACTACGGTTATAAGGATGCAAGCACGACTACATATTGAAACGGGTTTCTTGCTAAACACCAAACTGGGAACGATTCAACGTAATTGACTAATATTGCGTTGTATTATTAGAAACAACTCATTTGAAGAAGGGCTCGCCAACGCACTGAAAAACTGTTTCTAGGTCTGGCTGCGTGGTTCAATCTCTATAAAGTTTTATTTTGTATAGCGCCACAGGATTGCTTTGCACGTAGATTCTAGCCACTGGTATTCGGAGATAGGCTTGCTTACATGTTGCACTCATGCACCAACAGAGTATCTATGCTTAGCATGCTGACCAAAGCCTGTATGTACAGTAGTAGAACTTCACAACGACCACACTTCAAAACTTCAAAGCCACGTTTTTCGGACACAGGGCAATTTATATTCAGTATTTGTACGATCTGGAATTTGGTAGCCTTCTTTCCTCTTTGGAAGTTAATTAAAATTGCCTCGTAAGCCAGTCTGTTTACCAAGATTAAGAGATATTTAACGCAGCCTTCACGATCGAACAAAACCCTCGGGCACTTCCCTCTCGTATGACGAGGATGCATAAAGCAGTTTCGATTACCACGATAGCTTGAGTTGACTATGTTTTCAATTTGGTCTCCCTGTCTTTTTGCAACTGTTTTCTTCCTGTCTTTATACACAGTGTTGAGTGCATGATCAAGGAATGTGGGAGCCCGAGCAAAGATTTTGAGGGGGACCCCTACAGGAATAGGAACTCAGGCTACTTGAAAAATCACAGCAATTCTGAAACTTACGTACATTGCATATTCTCCTATTTGAAAGTTTCAAAGTTCTGCTAATTATAGAATGCTACTTCAATGCTTGATAGATTTTTTCTGCCCATGATCAACAATGTTAATAATCTTCAAGCTTCAAATTTTAAGTTCTATTATAACAAAGCCCTCCGTTTGTGTTCTACTCAGATGTTTTCTGTTATATTTTTCTGTGACATAATTGCACAAAGATTAGATCTGCAATACTACTTGAAAATTTAGTGTGGTGTTGTGACTTGCAAGAAGTGATGAATTGGTGACAATGTCCAAACCTGAGTGAATTTGAAGCACTGATGTGAAGAAGAAATGGCAAGAAAATCTACATGTGTTAAAAATAAAAAAAATTAATCGACATTTTGAGATAGTGGGGGTGCCATGGTATTTCAGTAAAGGTGGCCTATAACAAGTGCCTCATTATCTTCACCTCAAATCTACCAGTGACTGTGTTATCAACTTCATTTTCATCGTTTGAGCCAGTTTTTTCAATCCACTGCTAGGCTGCATAGCTCTCTGTGCAGATGTTGAGCAGCCATTTGAGCGTCTCGTCATCCAGCACCGGCAGGTCATGCACTCAGTGGTGAGTTTAAGGGAGACGAGCAAGGCACTTGCCGCACCCTCCTTTCAAGGTCCCCCTGGAGGTGTTGCGCGCGTACATTTTCATCATGTTTGGTTAAAAACTTATTATCCACTCATCTAATATGCACATACTTCGAAGCAGATCATAATTAAGTACTCTTCTTTCAAATGGGCGCCCAACAGCCATTGAAATGCGTAAGTACTCTGCTTTTGAAAGGGCCACCAATAGCAACTGTAATGCGTAAGTACCTTGCTTTAAAAGTGGCACCAACAGCAACTATGGTTGTAAGTACTCTACTTTCAAAGGCCCCCTAGCAGCAACTTTAGTAGGTGTTCTGCTTTCAAAGGGACCCCCCAACAGCAACTGTAATGTATAAGTACTCTGCTTCAAAGGAGCCCCAAACAGGAACTGTAATGTGAAAGCACTCTGCTTTCAAAAGGCACCAACCAGCATTGCTAATGTGTAAATAAGGAAAAGCTTCAAACCAACCTCAACACCATAAAAATACTGTGGGTTAAAATTTGTTTCAAAAAGTTCTGAAAAAACTTATCAAGTATAAGCAAAAATTTACATCAAATTATTTTTTGCACTTAGTGATAATATTTTTTCTCTGTCAGTGAACGAAGTTTTTCACAATATAGTGTGGACGACTGTGAAAAAGGGACACCAGCTTCAAAAGCATATGAAAAGTGCATATAAAATCACAAGAGTTTTGTTGTGTTCAAGCATAGGCCTGTTTAGTACTCCATTAATCTGTATCAAACTCAATTTGCCTTTTTGATTAATTCTATAGTAAATCACAGTCTAATATTCTTTGTTTAATACTGAATTTTTTAGTCGATGAACACTGGTAAATTTTCACAAACCCTGCACAGAGCTCGCCATAGATATCCCGTCAAATTTCCGGGAAAACTAACACTAAGCCTAACCACTATTCGAAACTTTGACATTAAAACTAGCTCTACACCATCCCCTCACCATAATCCTTTAATGCGTTAAAGAGAAGTGCACAACACTGCGGTGGAAGTCGCCAGTGGTGAAATGCGGTAAAATGTCAAAGTCGCCAAATGCTCAGCGGTTGTGAAAATTCACCTGAATACTTAAATTAGTCTTTTGACGAGACCTTAGTAGGTCTCCTTATCATCAAATAAGAGCAAATAGTTATACCAAATGATAATTTTTTATACCAAATGATGATTTTTAGAGATTGAAATATTTGGTTTATTGATAATTTTATGAAAATTCCACAGTTAAACAGAAAGTATCAAAGTGGAGCAGCAAAAAGAAGGAAAAAGGAAGAAAGAATAAAGCTGACGAAAAATGCAAAGGTCTCCTCGACAGATTTGGGACTAGCGAGCCTACAGAGGAGAGTAGCCTACAGCTTCAAGCACCCGAGTTGTTAATAGTAGCTTTAACTGTCTAGTGCATAATCAGATACACAAAAGCTCAAGGTTTGCAAAAATGAAGTTGATAAATGCATGCTTTAAAACATTCAAATGTCTATCCAAGGATTTCCTTTAATATCTCTGACTTGAAGAGGTTAGACAAATTCCTCATATCTTGTGATGTTGTACCTTAGTAACATTTCCATCAGAAAATAAGACAACATGCAATTGTTATAGTAATGGCCACACTATATCTTTTAATTTATAGAAAATTTTCTTCTTAGTTCACAAAGTAATTTTGTATTATTGCTTTGTGCTGCAAAGACTGTCAATAAGCAAGGCTACATTCATGCTTCTTATCAGGTAGAACAAATAGCATGTTTTAAGTATTTTGAGTACTCATAAGTGGTTGGTTTAAGGTAGACTTACTAGGTGATGTTAAAGTTTTTAGCCAATATAACTTGAACCGTTTTTTCTAAGCACAGATTTAATCAATTTTGTAGGCTACTTGCTAGAAATATTTGTATTAAAATGTATATGATGAATCATTTTCTACTTCTGCACATTTTTCAAACAACTCGTGTCAAGGCAAGCTCAGGGCAGCCTTGACTCATCCAGCCTCAAAGCTCTCCAAACAAAGTCTGAGGATGGATGATTTTGTATGCTATGTTCTTGTAGTTGAAAGGATGAAATTTGAAACAAATTTAGTAGTTTAAATCTTCTTGGTTGTTGTTTATGGTTTTGCGGATTCCCATAAAGACATGAATATAAACAAATTCAGGATACCAACTACAGAGCATTTCTTCAAAGGGGTAAAGTGTGAAACTTTCAAAGTGGTAAACTTTGTAATTTATTGATGGTGAATGCAGAGAAGCAGGGCACGAAAATAATGAAGTGGGGGCAATCCCAACCTGCTATTGCCTAACTTTCATATGTTGCCAGCCGTGTCTTCCTAACTTTCAGTGTTTTCAATGTTGTGTATCATGAACACCCTTTTGCATTTTCTCCTTCTGCTATATCAGTCATGACGTAGTCTCAGGAACGTATCCTACGGTGGTCGTGTCTTAGGCTTGATCAGAAGTGCATATCACGGATGGCTGAGTATGATGACGTCATCAGAAGGGCCCCCCTTTTTTGTCTTGCCTTGGGCCCCCCAACCTTAAACCCACCACTGGTTTCGACCAATGACTTGAATAATTACTCTGGCAATCTTACATACAAAGGATCCGGGATGCCAAGTGAATGAATCATCGAAGTGCTTTTTCGATGAAATTTATCGACCATTGATTTCATTTTCATTTGTAAACTACAAAGCTTCCGATACTTTGGTGAAAATCGGTTCATCTTGGCAAGCAGACCATTTGAGTTAAGACTGTGGTATGTCAAAATGCTATGTTGGATTTTAGCGATCTAAGTAAGGTGCGATCATGATAAACGTTATTTCAAATGTCTCCAAACCTTGCTGTTGTCCCTCTCTCCCAGTCAGCTTTCGATTTTGCCATCGATGCAGTTTACCTATTAAATTGATGTGAATATTGAAATCGTAATAGAAATTTTTTTAAATTCGTTAAACATTTATCCAGCTGAAAACCCCAACTAAAACACACCAGGAATAATTGCAAAAAGAATAGGGGGATTAATCAAGAACATTTTCACAATAAAAGCACCCATAACCATGGCCAAGCTACAAACGTAGCTTGGTAATTCGTTAAATATATTGGGAAATGTGACCATAAATGTCGGCATTATAGTTCTTGTAGCAATTCGTACATCGAAAACCTTTCTTTAAGAATGCAATCCAGGTATTGAGAAACATTGAACAAGTTTGCGGTGTCATATCAGTATCATGCATATCACTAACATATGTGCACTCCCACTGTAACACTTACTGATATGTAGGCACTGCACTCTTACTGCAACATAACTTAAAGCTACGTCGGTTGATGAAAAAATGCAGTCATACTCGTTTGTTCATCTCTGAGTATACCCTGAGATGTATTTTGTATTTTCAGTTTCTCAAGCAAACTGATTTATTAATTAAAGATCTTTTGACTTTCCAGTTGATATACCGACGTCGCCGACTGCACATTCTTGGCATGTTCTTCTGTTATAAATAGCCTGCTTCTCCGTTTAATCTCTACATTTGTTTGGTTATGCCTGCAACGTAAACCGCATGGAATTTTAGTTTGACTCTTGCAGGCTGCTGCAAGTGAGTTTTTTGTCAAAATTTGATTACTGCAATACCACTTCGCTGGAGTGAGTTCAACAAAGCTGCCGTTGCTAAATGCAAGCAATGTCTTTTCGCTATTGTTATAAAATATACCTACCCACGTATAACGCTCTTCGTCGTGAGAAGCTCATACGTTGACTTTGATTGTTTTCCAAGATCCATACCTCTTGCTATGCGCCGTGTGATATGCACTAGCCGCTACCCAAGCAACTGCTTTCACAATATACGTGGCTAAAGCAAAATCTTTCTACTTCAATTTTCAGATTTCTTTATCGTCTTTGTCTAACATTTGATTATCGTTGTTTGAATTGATCAATTATCAGAACGAGTTTACTGTGAAGTCTGTAGAACATACCATTTTTATGCAAGATGTCCGAAGAATTCCTTACATAATTTTTTTCATTGCCATGAGTTGAAATATGCTTTGGATCTTCCACACTGTAGCGGATTGACAGCATTACTGCCAATATTTTCTCATTGCAGTTCGAATGGGGGGGCAGCGGAGGTTTACAACAAGTGTACAATGGACTGTCAGAAATAATAAGGTTGAACGTCCAATTCTTGCAGTAACATTAAGCTGCAACATCCAATACGATAGGTGAACGCTCTATGAAGGGAAAAAACTTTTTGCTCGAGTCAACTGAGACACGAAGTAACATTTTCATATGACGGAGAAAAAAATTATACTATTGGGACTTTTTCACTTTTTACAACAAGCAAGTGACAAACAACTTAATAGACAACACAATAACTCCGATATCCTTCACTTGAAAACTTCGTAAACATACGTCGCGAAAAATAAGGAAAACAATACTCTTCTCCCATACCTAAAGAAACGATAGTCCTTGCTTTTCATGCACATTGCATTTGTGTAGGTTTGCTTATCAAACGGAGCTCGCTCTTCTGAAACGATACACGATTGGCAGATCGTAAACGTGTAGAAAACTTATTTGTGTTAATGCCATGGATCAATAACATGCTTTGAATGTACCGCAGCGCAGAAAGGCTGGAAATGTCAGTTCTGATAAAAAGTTTATCTTGACGTTTGTGGTGAATGTATGATTACCTTGTCCTTGCCACGTAGTGGCGCCTGCAATCTTGCAATCCTTAATTGTGCCCCTGTG
>JGI24159J19872_10003253_pt1 | contig 20095 bp, 16 predicted proteins | sample Ectturendosymbi4_FD_19872 | JGI IMG/M metagenome (IMG submission 19872) | reverse complement strand
TGGTCATGCACCACAAACCTACCTATGCGACATTTGTACGATACAGAAGTTCCAACAAGAAATACATCGGTCGTTATATCCGGGAATCCAAACGAAATCCTGCTTGGTCGTTGTGAACATCCGGCTGTAAAGTTATCTCGAAGCATTAACGTAAGCAACAGCGCGGATAAAAGTGTTTCGAAAAATACGCGTCAACAAACTTTTCAGAGTCTAAAACAACTCGGTTAACTTACGTAGGCATGTCAACGGAGTGCCGCTCCATTTCTTGTCAGCATAACATTTTGTAGTTGTTGAGCCATTAACGGCCGTGTAACCAGAATCGCAAGAATACCTGAAACACAAATTTGAAAGCTGAACAAAATTAAAAGCTTATTAGAAATGTGTCGAACAAAAAAGGAAAAGAGGATGCAAAACATGAACAGCCGCAGCAGATACAATTAGAGATAAACCTCGGAATGTTCTCCATTTTGATTGCGAGTGTTTTTACCACAACTTACATGAGAAACGCCACCGAACGAAACAATGAATTTTAATTCCTACCATGCATTACGAGTTGGGGGGATTGATTCATATTGTTGCGATCGGAAAGCCCGATCGGCAAGTGCGCAAAGTTTCGCACTGTGGGAGCAAGCAACAATAAAGTTCACATGCCATGATCACTCTCCGCGTACGCTAGTCAGCATGTTTAATCGTTCACATGTTAGTATCGGCAGAGCTTACACGCCACGATCACTCCGTTATAGCTTGTTCGCGCCACATATAGGGCGTTGTTGTTCTTCGCGTACATTCCGTTCGTGGTGAATCGCACATTCAACGCAACGTTAACCGAGAGGTTGCAATAATATCATCGCACTGATATACAAAGTTTTAAGGGGTAGATGTTTCAGCTGAGTTTTTTTTTGTTTTTTTCTATTATGGGAATTGTTAGGAGTGTTTGTTTGAATCCCTAGCTGTTTTTTTTCGGTCATTCTTCGGCCATAGACCGAAATGCTTTCAAAATAACCGAAACAATTTTATGTCATTTCGTTCAGAATGTCTCAAAATATATATATAATCCAAAAAACACTGTTACAGTGAGTTTTAATATAACTGTGAGACAAATGATCGAAATGTTTCAGTGACCAAAATGTCTCATCAAAAAATGATCGAAATATCTCAGCGAAAAAAAACATCTCCAGAGTATAATTGTATAACGTCTCCACTCCTCTTACACGCAACGCAGTAGACTTAAGCATACAACGCAGTAACAAGGACACACATACATAGAAGAACACGAAGATAGATGTTTTGGCGCTTATTGGCGCTAGCACAATTACTTCGATGAAACTCAAGCATATAAGCGTACATATGTGATAATGGTAAAAGTCACATGAGTTCCAGACAAGAAAAATTTATTGCATTAAAATTCAGAACCAGATTCTAATGACTTCGAATAATCTGCAAAACTTTCCAAATGCTTAAGTAATTGACGCTTGATTTTGGGCATTTTAAAGGCAATGCCAACCGAAGTTTTCGTTGAGTGTTTTAGCAGAAAATCATTTGTTTTTGCCAGATATGTTTCATTCTTTATTGTGGGAATTTAAGAAAAAAATATGATCAAGACTTTAAACCAGCAATGTCCAACCCAAATGGCTTACTGAGCCAAAAATTATGTTACTATCTGAACCAGGGCCGCACATTGAATAACATGTTAATGAGGGCCGCACATTAAAACGTTTCTTTGATCTCAGCAAACTAAATTTAGCTAAAGCTAATGTCCTGAAAGTGTTCGAATCCCAACCGCAATGGTAACAGACGTGATAAAATCGCACTGAGGACCACCTGCAACAAAAATGTCAAATGCAAGACCATCAAAATAAGGCCAAGTTGTCAGTATGTAGGATACTTTACTACAGCGAAAACCTACACTGGGCCGCACACAACCTTCGACGCGCGGGTTGGATATAGCTGCTTTAAACATACAGCAAATGAACATTTTGACAAGATCTAAGTGTCAAAACCTGAAACGTCTTCTAGAATGAAATCCAAGCATAATAGAAAGCATAATCTTAATCTGTAACTTGTGGGGTAGCAAATTATTGAATTTCGGTTTGTCTGGGCCTTGAACCCGTAGATCATTCAAGACGTTTGCTTTGCTTCACAGTTGCGTATCGATGCATTGCTACAAACTACGGCAGTGCTTTCCAACCTGTGCGACGGTACGCACTAGTGCGGATGAGAAAACCGTGCGGTGCGGAAGAGGAAATCCTGTTGTGTTGTTGCAAACGTATTTTTAAAAATCTCTTTATTTCACCTTATTTTTTTTTGTAGAACATGGCACCGCGCACAACGAAAAGTTGACAGACATTGCGCTCATATTTTGATATAGTTTGAACATCTCAACAGAAAATTGTATTAAAAGTTACCGGTAGCTACTACAACATTTTTTATCCCCTTGTTCCGCTGTTACGTCATGATGGAAACAAAAGATGTGCAACTGCAAGGCAAAGCTAGGCTGAAATCAAATTGTTTGTTGCTCCTCCAGTTGAACAAGACCAGCGTATCTATTCAATCTGTGTGTTGTGAGCCACCAGCTATCTGTTTTATCTGCCTTCATTAGCAGCTATTGAAAAAACTAGGCTATACATTACCGAAAAACAGATATCCATGCCAAGATTAAAAAACGGATTATCATGATTAAGGGCGTTAAAAATCGCGCAGTGCACTATGATTTGCATTGGCAACAGGTCCCCACGCTTAAAAAACTGTGGGCCCCGCGCCGACACTACACAAGCGCAGCTTCAATAGAAAATGTAAATTTGCGTAGGCTAGTGGGGGGGGGTAGTGCGGGGCGCGGGGTCCGATTGGAAACAATCGGTCCAATCGGCTAAAAGCAGGCCCTCGTCGTGACTATCCAATGTGTCGTAAACCGTGAAGCATTGGAGGACAAGAAGCTAGGCAATGAAGAAGAAAATTACCAACTAGCTGACGTCATTTTCGAAATTTGTGAATGCAATTCTAAACAGTCCTAAGACAAGTCGTGAGTTTGATGAACTTGTCATAGAAACGGGAAGCGATGGGCATCTTCATCATTCTGAAGTGTGGTGGATCTCTCGTGACAGAGTAGTGGGAGAGTGTGGAATTTGCGATAGAAATTTCTTGTGTGATGTGATGGACAAGAAGATCATAAAGCTCTTTTCTTTCGCTATTTGTTTTGGCTTGCTGGACTAGTCATTCGGGTGGTATATTAACCAGCTGAAATTCACTATTTAAAGTTGTGGAATTGACATATCACGTTGTTCAAGCGTGTAATTCAAAATTTTGAAGGAGAAATCTTCAATAACAACCTGATGAGTTTGAACACCCTACAGACGTTCAATCATGTCCACGCGTAAGTGGGAAGAAAGAGAATCTGGAGCAGAGTATCACCGATACAGCCAGCTCCCGTATACACAGTCTGATTGATAATTTTGAAGCTTACATCCTCAGTCAGCAGGACACAGAATTGCAATCAAAGCTATGGATTTTGAATTGTTTCGGCGAACAGCATCCACCGGAGCACTTGGGCACAAATCTGAAAGATGACCTATTATGACATCAAGCTTTTACTAGCCGTATATAACACGCTGAATTCTTTGTAAGAGCCCCTGATGGCCCTCGCCAAGACCTCAAAATCCAAGTTCTCGAAGTTCTTGTACAAAATCCAACCACCTACTTGGCCGAAAAAGGATGTAGTGCTCTGGTAATTGATTGATATCAAGACAGGAAAGTGGGATTGTCTTCTTAGTGGGTGACAAGATGACCTAATGTGAGAAGCGTTGGGACAAGGTGCTGTGCCGAACTGGTCTAAAATTGCAAGTACTCAGCAACGCCAAGCCATTAATATAATTCCATACGTTGCATACATAAGTGATGATGATGTTCTTTGCACATTTTTGTGCTTACTATTTTGCAGTAGGTATTCGTTAGTTTGGTTATTTCAACAAAATTTCTACATCGTTTTTTATAGTTTAATCCGATTTTACTGCTATTTTTCAACAACCCTAGTGTTCAAGAGCGTGCGCATGGTTAAAACCCCCATTTGAGTTTGATATGTTACAAAAATGTTATTACCTGCGCAAAGAATATTAATTGTTTTCGCATACTTTTGCTTGTTAATTTGTCGACTTAATGCAAATACCACGGAATGAATTTGCATGCAAATTGCAAGGAACATTGCAAATGGGCCAAAAAGTAATAATTAGGTTTTGGTGGGAAGCTGGGTTATCGTCTGCATTCAGGAACCATCTCATCACTTTTTGCAGACATTTCGTCCACTATGCATGTTCAAGATTGTGTTCCGCGATAGTTCACTTTATCCAAAACAATTGTCTTTATTTTGGCGGCTATGGCTGATCAGCGCAAGCGCTGACCGCAATGGCTACATTACCAGTTTCTGTAGCATGATAGAAGCGTTGCACGAGCTCAAAACAGCAGTTGTTAACATAGAATTGTTCAGGCATTTGATAATGTCTCAACAGGGAAAAAGGAAAAAGACTGTAAAAGTTTGCTGCATGTCTATATACATAGCAAAAAAACGAAAGTTTCCTTGAGTAGTTTATGCGCATTCTCAATTCACTGTGTAGTTTAGCAAGACTCGATCTTGCAAGCCGGAGTGTGTGCAAGCAAATCCAGCCGTACAAATTCTATGCTCGAGCGCTTGTATTTGACGAGACATTAGCGCAGCCTGATATTGCAGTTGTAAATTGCTCTGACGTAGTGATGAGTGTGTTTTACTTAGGCATACCATATTTTCGTGATTGAAAACCGGGACGCTTCAGAACAACGAGCCTTATCAGACAAATGTGGTCTATATCTTGCTTGGACTATGTTGCTACTTTCGTTACGTATGGCAGCAGTTTCACCTGAAGCGATTTAAATTCCGAAAGCTTCACTTTCACACTGACGTCAGGTACAAAGTACAGAACCACAAGGAACAATTTTGCCCTTTTGTCCAGGGACACCGGAACAGCGGTAGGGAAGGGGGCAGTAAGAGTTGAGAGCAAAGAAAACTTTAAAAAACAAAAAAAATCGTTACTAATAATGCCTGTTTCTGTTTAGCAACAATGTTGACCTCAAAAATAATAATAGATAAATCATAGAAAATTACTCTTGAAGTTTCTGGGTGTGTGAATAGCTGCAAGAAATATGTTTCAAGTCGATCTTGATCAACCATTAAATTACCTATAGTGCTTGTATAAAAAGGCACCTCCGCCCTCGTTGCCCCCACTATGAAAGGTCAATAGGCCAATGTTCCCGCTTTCCAGCGTCCCTGCTCTTTGCTCTTTGCTCTTCAAAGCATCAATAGTAAGGTAAATAAAATTCGCTTTATCTAATTCTTGGCGCAGTTCAGCAGCAATCATCGGGGCAATGCAATCAACAATTACCAATTCAAATTTTGTTATTGCAATAGCAAATTTAGGTTTAAAAATTTTTGAAACTAACTAAGAGGTTGCAATGAGAACTTCTAAAAGACTGTCCGTAAATAGCGTCGTGATACACAAAAGTAGCTACTTTCGCTGCTAAGAGTAGATGCTCATCAGAATGACCAGCTTTGAAGAAGTGTGTCACACGAGATGACGGCATTGCTGCCTCAACAGAAGATTTGCAGTTTTGGTTTCCAAGTGGTTGTCAATATCTGCGCGTCCGCCATGGTTAATTGAAATGACAGATAATTCTAATTTAGCATAGTAACTTTTAGACAGGGCCCAAGTCAAAGCCTGTTGGATAAACTGTTGGATAAAGAAAAATTATATCGGCCTACCAGTATTTTTACAGTGATTCAATAAAATGAAAAAATGATAAATGGTTTTTGCAGAACGAAACGAGATATAGGCAAATCAATTCTAACCGTTTGTACAGTACGTTCGTTAGGAAATTCTTCACTCGCTAGTCGAACACTTTTAAAAAAAGGTGAAGAAGCTATTACATCAATAAGGTAAATGTTAATTATTTGAATATTACCTACAAGCATCGCGGGCCGCACAAAACGACCTCGTGGGCCACACGCGGCCGCATGTTTGAGAAGACCCTGATCTAACACAACGAAACAAGAAAAAACAAGATCACACACCACTCTTCAGCAAGTTGGCTAAACAGACCAATCACAGCCTGCTAATACTCCTGTAGGAAGGGGTATGCTGGCTAACTGAATGCCTAACCGGGACTTTTTAGTTGACTGACCGGGACGCCGGGACAAAGCCGTTAAACCAGGACTCTCCCAGCTGAATGGGACGTATGGTATGCCTACTTTTACTCCCCTGTTTTAACACGCAGCCTGATATTTTGCAGTTTTGAACTGCTGCGTCGTAGCGTTGAGTGTATTTTCTTCCGATATCCTAACTTGCAGCGTTGATACTTTATATTAAGTGTAATGACACATGAAATAGGCAGAGTGCCTGTAGAAGATTATGCATATTGTGTCAACAAACTTCGCCAAAACGTTGGTTTCGAAACATGAATATGACGTTGATTTGTGGCGTCACAAACAACGCACACCAAATACAAATGACCACCATATGCCACTTGATAAAACCTCCCCCCATAAAAATTTTCTGTGTACGCCACCGCTAGTGTTGGTTGTGCGAATGAAATTTTCGTTGAACAAAAGAGTGCGGACCATCTTTCGAAAGTTTGAAAAACACTGATCTACGAAATGATGAACGAGTGAGTATCTGTGCAACTCTAAACTCCAAAAAGTAACATGAGCGAAAAAAGTTGAGGCAATCACTTCAAAATGATACAAACACTTGGATCTTTTCAGTTAGCAACTGCTCCTAGCGTGAATTAAACTTCTTTCGTCTCGTTCGTTTCTAGTGACAAGGTGGCTCCATTGCGACTTGACGTGGTTTTCGACATTTTTCTGCTTTGTGCTGTTAGTTAAAATTGGAAATGTTGGAAGCCAGTGGAAAACTGATGAAGCGTGACTTGCTGCGACAATGCGAGCTTGCCCGAGTCGTTGACATGTTATTTTTTCAATGATACACTGGCAACATCATGTATTAACTCGGTCGCTGTGTGTGCGTTGCCGACCAGCAAGAGCGATGTTAGACCACGTACAAACTGCTTTCCAAATCAGGCTTTGTTCCGATCTTCACCTATGATCATGAGTCATGTATTGGTAATGACTGAAAGCATGCTGTCTCTCGTGCATATGGCAGAGATGTGATCTTTGCGAAGAGTTATTTAACGGACAAAGCTTGTTGAGAGGGTGCATACAGCAGTAATTCCCTGTCATTATTTCCTACCACCACAGAAGCCCATTGCTTACCGCTCAGCACTTTGCATAACTATCAAGTTAAACCATCTGAAATATTTCGCACAGTTGGGTAAACTATTGATTTAAAACTGAAATAATAGTTTATGATATACAATATGATTCCAATTGTATCTACACCGAACTGAATTGTGGGCTGTTTCATGCAACGTTTGGCACTATCGCAAACTCAATACAATTCACATGCCCTGTTGTCTAAACCAGTGTTTCCTAAACTGTGTGCCGCGAAAGTTTGTTTCGACAAAACCTTATGCTGCAAATCTTGTGAAAAGTATGTTTTCGCAAGGTTTGTGAAACATAAAAAAGTTTGAAAAGCTGTCTAAGCAACTCGCAGAACAGCGGCTGAAAATCCACTTCTAGCGGTCAAATACCGGACCCGCCCAATAAACTAGATTTCCGCAAAGCAGTGACATGGAACTCAGAGCAGTCTGTGAGAGGGAGGCATTTTTGAGTCGTCACCGTCCTTAAAAAGGCAGCTAGTTGTTAAAAACGGGCTGCGCTTTCAAGTACCGTTGACAAAATAGTTCGTTGAAAAGTGGTGACCACGACTGATTTTTGCATAACGCAATGGTTTCAGACTTCTGACACATTGTTGGCTTCGCTGTTTCTAACATAAAGTTTCTCTTCATTACCAGCATGCAGTTCGCGAGGACTTCTACAGATGCACTTAGGCTTTTGGAAGCTTTGCATATAGGTGTTGTACAGAGGTGTTGCATACAACAACTGACGCTACATGTCCTGAACCACATTTTCAAAATCTTGGAACACACGGCTTACTTCATTTTACGGCATAGATCCCCAACCTTTTCTGAAGCTGGCACACCTTCCAAAAAAATAAAGTGACGTTCGCACCCCTTCATTTTAAAAAAAGCGTAGAAATCACGAAAGCAGTCTGATTTTCCAATATCTTTATTCTTACAGAATACTACTTGTAATATGTAGACCTACTGACAACACAACAGAAAACACTCAGTCGTGCCGTTTCACCTTCATACCTTAGCCTACTACTCATAACAAACAAGCCTAGTGACTTTTTTGTTTGTGTTTCTCTGAAATCATCCGCTCATATCCTGGCACACAATTACTCAGAACCACATGCACATTGTTCGAGGGGTTCAAACGGTTCCGATACTTATTTTTCACATGAAACAAGAGAGGAAAATCAAGATTGACACATGCAGTATATGTTGTTGCAAAGGGCAGTAGAATAGACAGGGCTGCTGGACCCCACTCAATTTGTGCTAACTTTGCATGGTGGAACACCAGTAACTTTTGAGTTCTGTAGCATCAAACCACCTGAGCGTCTTGCAAGAGCTGCACAGACCTCAGCGGCATTGGGAAAGCTAAAACTCATCTGGAAAGACCAAAACATCTCTCTCCGAACGAAGTTGAAACTCCTGCATGCTTTAATATACTCCATCTTTTCATATGCATGCGAATCCAGGATATTAACTGCAGAACTTCAAAGAAGGATCCAAACAATGGAAGTGAGATGTCTCAGAAGAGTGCTCGGCATCCCTTATAATTCTCACACTACCAACGAGGACGTACGACGCACCATCACCCAACACGTGAATCACTAGGAAGATCTACTTACCACAGTGAAAGAAAGGAAGCTAAGATAGTATGGACACGTTATGAGATCCAATGTACTCTCCAAGACTATTCTCCAAGGAGCAGTTCATGGAAAAAGAAAACGCGGCAGACAGAGGGAAAAATGGACCGATAACATCACGGCGTGGACAAAGAAAACCTTTGCAGAAACCCAGGCAGTCGCATACAACCGTGAATTGTGAACTCAATTGGTTCAAGAGTCCTTAACGGTGGCGCCCCTGCGACCCTAAAAAATAGGGTTATGGGACAAGAAGAAGACAAGGAGCATCAAACAACAATCTCGCCATAAACATTTAAACATCACAATGCGTTTACAACCGCATCACCGGCATCTTCAGCGTGAAACAGAAATAGCAATGCACGCATTTAACAATTGTTAAACTAGTAACGTTAGGTGGAATAATTAGGCTGGATAATGGATCTTTTGAGTAATAGCACTTGCAAGCTTTCATAACTTTCAGTTCTTCATACGAACATATCGCCATCAAAAATCTTGATCCGGACCCCCAGGGGTCCGGAATCCCCGGTTGGGAACCGCTGGTTTGAGGTGAAGTTAATGTAAAACCTGACAAATGCGTCCGTTTCGTCGCTGGTAGGCGTGGAATACGCGTTTAGTTATTGCGCAATCAGAGAAGACATGTTATTTTTTCCAGTCAATCAGAGGGCTGGGAAAACAAACAACTGAAAAGTTTAACGGCTAACCTATACTTTTCATCTGCTTGGTTACTGTCACTCGGTTTTTCTTTACAAGTTGGTTTTTGAAACGAATGGTGTAATTTGAATTTTGTGCCACAAGACATTGAGTTTCACTGCTGGAAGCTGCAGGATCAACCGTTTGCTTTTTTCAAATCATTCTGTGCTTCTTCAATCGTCTGAATACGGCTTTCAATATTTACTTGACTGGTTTGCAGCTGCATGCGACGAAGACGGAATGACAATTAATGCTGAAATGACCCGAGGTACCATATCTCTTCAGAAACCCTTGAAACGAGTGTACGCTGCATCTAAGCCAGTGGTGGAGAACCTGCGGCATTCGGGCCAAATGCGCCCCACATGAACATTTGATACGGCCCGCATTAGAATTTTCATTACCCAAGTTGGAATACAAAATCGCGTCAAAACGAGCTCCATGATAAGCAGGTACTTAGATAGTGAGTCATGAGAAGTCACTCTTCCTCATAGCTAAAGGTAGAATTTTAGGATAAAATTCATCATTTTGCGGCCCGTCAGCGATAATGCACAATTCATGCGGCCCGTGATAGTAAATAGGCTCCACACCCTTTGTCTAAGCGATAATGCACACAGAAGATCGAGAGTTCAAGCATCTGGAAGTGGTGTTCATGAGTGGCGGAAGACGGAACAAGAGGTTTGATTGAAAGATTGGCAAAGTAAATTCACTCTTCAAATCGGTCTTTGTTCCGATCCTCAGCAATGGTCTTGAACCTTGGGTAATGACTCAAAGAGTGACATCCAAGTACATGCAGCAGAGATTGAAGTTTTGCGAAAAGTTCCTGGTGCGACACTTTGCGACAAACTGCGCAGCTGTGAAATTCATTAAGCCCTGAACGCCAAGTCAGTTCTCTTCCGAAAACAGATATCCAAAATACGATGCTTCGGGCACGTGACCGAACTGCCCCATGGAAGACTGGCGAGGCAAATCATGCTAGCTGGACCCACCGAAAAGCAGCCGAGGTCGACCAAGGACCAGGTGGTGTGATTTCATATTCGACCTGGCTTGGTTCTGTCTGCTGTGGAACCAACACAACTATCACAAATTGCTGAAAACCAGGAGGTATTTCGAAACGTCGCAGGGCTCCTTCACCCCTCCCCTCTCGTAAGGAAAAGAGGGTGTGAAAAGTGAGTGAATATACAAACGTGTTATCCGAAGCTCGTGTGTCACTTTTGGGTCTCTTTTACCTGACTGTTTGGTGTGTTACTTAAATCGTCCTTGTTGACAAACATGCGTCTGTGATACGAGGTGATCCAGCTGGCCCATGCATTGTTGTATTGTTACGTAATCAACAAGTGTTTAGCAAAACCGCAAACATCCGTTCTTGCGTTTGTATCGACTTAGAATTACTGATAAAATATGAAATGCAAGTTCTTTGAAAAGAAAACAACCCTAGTACAGTGCTTTGTCAATTCTTTCCTTTCCAAATTGTTTAACTTGGTGGCATTGTTTTTGCACAGTTCAAAGAAAGAGAAGTGTGTGGTTTTTCAACCCAAACATTCCAGCTTGTTACTGCAACCAGTTCTGCACAAACTTTTAAATACTTTTTATGCATTGCAAAGCAGGAAGCTACCATCAACATCATTACCACCAAGCACCTTATCACTGTATCGATGCAATGTGATGTTCCTTTCAACAAAAAGAAAACCAACTTCTTAGAGCAGTCAATATCGCTTAGCTTTATAAATACTTTAACACCGCCTCGTGCAAAAGAGGAACCTCTATGAAACAGGAAGACCTCTTTGAGAAACCACACTTCTAAGTCACAAGTAAAATTGAATCGAAATTTGCAAATGCTGCCTGCACTAGCCACCACTTCTCCATCCATATGTTTAAAACTTATATACAGTTTGTTCAATTGGTAAACACTTGTAGAGAGCAAGTGCCGTATTGCCTGAAAGATACAATTGCATGTGAAAATAACTGATCTACGCAAATATTGCTTCTTGGTCAACACTAATTAACCTGAAAAATATATCTTCAAGATGGTGTTACTGGAGTTGCCATTGGTGTTGGTTAAAACTAAACATCACATGGGCATCAGCGGCAGCAAAAGTTACAGCTATTTTGGGCTGAGCGAATGATCAAATCAACTTTAAAGTGGCAGACGCCTCACCCACACTTTTTCCTAAACATTGATCACTCCATCCAAAAATGTTGGTATAGAAATAAGAGCTTCATGTGGTTGCAAAATCCACAAAAAACTTTGCATTCAGAACACATTTAATAAGTAGCTACCAGAACAAAAAATATTTCCCCCAAATACAAAATCAGTACAATACAAACGTGTCACCAGCTTACCTAGCCACACTTCCATATTTCACCGAGTTAAACTGAACAGTTCCGTGGACAATATTTGGTGGCGAAGAGGTGCAGTTCAAATCTACAAACAAGTGGTTTGTGTCCCATAAATTGAAATATGCGCACTACATGAATACATGGACTATGATGACAGGTTTTACCAATAGCAATACTGTGGAAAGATCAGAACAAATACTGTAGGGCATAGGGCCATCAGTTTTTCAATTGCTAAACAACATGAAATTTCTAAATAATTACAGCTTATAGCTATTGATGTCACTCCCTGACAGGCATGCATCATGGAGCACATGTATGACACACCACGAACAGGATATGCACTAATAATAGCACCTGTATATAAGGAAGAGGCGCGAACATGCACATGCAGCAAGGGAGTGAGCACTGGGTGTGGTCTCATTTTTGCTTGTTAAGCTTTACTCCCTTGCCGCTTGTGCACTCTGATCGCAATTCAGCTGCACATTTTGCTTTTTTTTTTCAATAACGTACTGTAGGTAATTAGCAATACCGTAGTGCACAACAAAAGGAAAATTTTGATGACACCCATTATTATCATATCCTCAGTGCAACTTTTAAAACGATCTTAGCATAGCTGCTGTCATTCTAGGGTGGATTGCAAAAAATCAACTGAAAATTCAAAAAAGGTATTTCTATAAAGTGGACAAACACCTCAAAGTAACTGTGACACAAAAAGAAAAATCAAGAAACCAAAAGGAATGCTTGCAATATTTCAATCCAATATGTGTTTTTTTGGCAATCTCACTACCAGATAGCATTTATTACGGCAACAATTCCACTCATATTGTCATTTACGAAGGTAGGTGTCTACTTTGCATCCACTAGGTCAGTGGTTCTTAACCTTTTCTCCACCACGCCCCCATAAGTAATTTCCTTTGTCTCACGCCCCCCTGACTTTAAATCAGTTGCAAAAACAAATGTATTTCTTGGTAAATTTATTTAATTTGAAGGTTTTGTAACAGACGCGAAGTCCGTAGAGTAAGCACACATGGTCTGCACGATGCAGATTGGTGAAAACGGACACACCAGAACGATTAATAGCGAGTTTGGAGGTAGAACATCAGGGTTACAGACACTTTCATAACACTATTGTTCGCTAACCGCAACACTTGGTACACACTACATCCAGAGTAGGACACCGAGTCCAACCCTGGTCAAGGCCAGGTTAAAGTACGAAAGTATTGTGGCATGCACCCGCCCTCAAACAAACACTGCAACATCCGAGCACTCAGTCGCAAAGCAAAATGCGGTTGTAGTGTTCAAAGCATAAGGACGAATATAAACAATATGGCTGCATTAAAAGCGCGCAACCATATGTTGTTACAGTTTATGCATCGTTCAAGAAAGCGACAGTTTTTCACCCTCAAAAGTAAGAATGTTGCATTGAACCTGATGATAATGACTAATAACACTCGCTCGCCACGACAGGTTATATAGAGCCCTGCACCCAAAACTATAGGCCGCTGACTACTTGACAATTTTTGGCCAATATCTGGCGCAACATAATTTTCCAGCATTAGATGGAAAATGCTTTCTTTTCAGCGACATTGCGCAAGATTTACGGGTACTCACAGATATGCATGTTCCCACTCTAACCAGCATGTTTAATATGTTGCATTTGCTCGTTAGACTTATGCGAACTTTTGTATATTCGTTGTTCGTTTTATTCACATTGCATAGCTTTGCAACCGCACAATGCTTCGCGGAATGAATACAGATTACTCCAACTAATTGTACATCGGTTAAACGCTATAACCGCGGTTTCGCATAAGACACCAAAATCTCAAACGAAAACCATTCGTACGTGAAAAACATAGTACGGTTAATCGCATAAACCGGATAATCCAATAGAATGTTATTTTTATTTGTACACTAAACACTTGCTCCGGGCCGCTTAGTGTGAGCGCAAGACACGGTTCCGAGATTAAGCAGCTGAGTGTCGCCATTGGGATGACCAGAAAGCAAAGTTACTATCTTTCTTTGGCTGAGAAGTCGACATCGTATGGTGGCCTATAGCTGCCAAGCCGCATTTAAGAACTTAGTCCCGCACTCAGCACGAGTGTGGCTGAAGTGCTGTTGAATCGTCATAAACGCACATCGTCGCATCACAGAAGAAAATGGCGGGAGTACTGTAGAAAATTAGTTTCATGCAGGTGTACGGCGTCATTACAGAAAGCTCGTCGAATTGCAGAAAGCCAAAGCGGTATCCCACGCTGCGTGGAGCTGTGCAAAGCATATGCATTCATATTTATCTGGAATTAGGCGAGCCGCTCCGCGATGCAACTGGCTACCTTGAAATTCTATGTGCACCGTGCTGATCTCAAATGCAAGAACGGCGCATATGTTATTGTCGAAGGGACTTGGCATGCCGACTCAACAGTCCCTCTAGATGCGCCCAAGAATGTTTGTATGCAGGCTCGATATTGGCTTGCAAAATTGCAGGAAACTTAACCTCGACTTCCATCTCTGCCGGAACTAAACCGAATAACATGTAGCAGCGTAAAATTGGCACTGGCGTTACGTTTGGAACGGATACATTACCGCTAAAAAGAGTTCCGTGTTATAGAGCAGGGGTTCCCAAACTGGGGTACATGCACCCCTAGGGGTACGTTTGCCTATCTGAAGAGGTACATTTAAGGTTAGTAATAGAAGGGAAAAGTATGTTTATACATTATTCATTTCAAGTTATTTAAACACATGAATTTGTCCGAGCCGTTTCATGTTACTAATGGGATTAGACAAGAGCGAGCAGCCTATTGAGTTCATACTTGTTTTCTGTATATTTGGATGATTTATCTTTTGAACCAAACAATATTAAAGCTGGGCGTTATATTGGTAAAGCCTCATCGAACCACTTGATGTTTGCTGATCATATTTGTGTTTTGTCCAAGCGTACGTGGGTTGCAAAGTATACTTGATGTGTGTCAAGCTAATGCAGAATCGCATGGAATTATTTTCAACTGCAGCAAGACTGTTTATATGACATTTAGGCTAAGACCACAAAAAGCACTGTTGTCCCTTGTCCCGTTGCTGACACTAGGTATACACAGAGTGAAATCTGTTCCCCACTACAAATACTAGGGGATTGTATTAGATATTGAGTTTTCAGATGACAAAGACATTCAGAGACAACTGTGATGTCAATATTATGCAGTAAACAACTGCGAGCTTCTTTTTCTCGATGTTTGAACGCAGTGAATGTACTTTTTCGTTCCTTGTTTACGTCCATGTATACACCACAATTATGGCGTGATTTCAGGAAGGCTTACATCCACAGATGGGGTGTGGCTTATAACTTTGGTTGCAGAGTTCTGTGGAACCTGCCGTGGCGAGCGAGTGTTAGTAGTCGTCAGGTTCAATGTAACATTCCCACTTTCGAGGTCTTATCGCGAAAAAATGTGCTCTTGTTTCTTGAAAAAAGTCCAAAAATGTATGGTTACGGGCTTTGATGCAGTCAGATTGTTTATATCGATATTCGTCCTTATTCTTTGAACGCTACAACCGCATTTTACTTTGTGACTGAGTGCCCAAAGGTTACACTGTTAGTTTGAGGACGTGTGCATCCCACAACGCATTCGCACTTCACCAGGCCTTAGCCAAAGTTGGACTCTATTTCGTAACATGCGATTTTCATGTCCTACCTTGGACGTAGCATTGTACAAAGTGTTACGAGTTACCGAACAACTATGTTAAGACAGTGTCTGTAATGTAGTGTTGTACGAAGTGTTGCAAGTTAGCGAATAAGTATCTGTAATCCTGTGGCCCTACCACCAACGCTGTTAAAAAACGATCTAAGTCTGTTATTATCAACCTTTGTTGTGCAGATAGTGTGTGCTCTATGGACATCGTGTCTGGTTCAAAGATTAAAGTATTAAAATAAATAGCCTATCAGTTATGATTATTTTCAAAAATAATTATATGCTTGTTGGTAAATATTTTTTTATTATATTCCTCAGCTTTTTTGTCAAAGCAAATTTTTGGGGCATGGGCGTCGGAAGTGGGGCCAAGGCCCCTCGGATTTTGAAATTTGACATTTTCTTATCATTTTTTTTGCAAAAATATTGTTTTCTTAGTTTCGAATGGTGAAAATGTAATTTTACCACTTCTGGCTCCTCCTGAAAAACATTCTTGGCCCATCCCTGGAAAATCCACTATTGGCCATTTCCTGCAAAAATATTTTTGGCCCACCCCTGGAAAATCCACTATTGGCCCCTCCCTGGAAAAAACTTCCGGCGCCCATGGTTAGGGGTACATGCTCATCTATCGAAGTGCTGAAGGGGTACATGGACGGAGAAAGTTTGGAACCCCTGGGCTAGAGCAACTAACAATGCCTTAGGTTTATAAGCCACACACTGGAGACCCTCTTAATGTTAAATTTGCGCTTATCTTATTGGTAATCCAACGGTACATACATGTACAACTGCAGTGTTCACATNTGCTTCACTGCATTGCAAAAAAACATTTCTGAAACGCGTACATTTAAAAAATAGCATTCTGTTACGCCTACTTCCACTATTTGAGATGGCTTAGTTCCTCTTATTTCTTTCTACACATTGTTACTCTGAACACTCCTATCAAATGGCTAGCTGCAATTAACTTTAAGATTTGCGTCTCAGCTTTTAAACAGTTTCGACTTTCTTCGCAGGATCCGCTGCTGCCAGTCCTGAGACAACCTTTCAGTTTGGAAAAAAATGCTTTGTTTTTCTGCTGTCAAAATCGTTGGCCCATCGGAAATAATTAAACATTTTGGCGGCGAACGTGCGGGTCTGCGTTACCACACGCTGCCGGAGCTCTCCCTATAGAAACGTGCAAGAGTGCGTTCAGGAACGGCTGTTTTAACTCTCGTAGTCTTGCTATCTGCGAATCATTGCAAGACATGAGTATAGTACCGTGCTCCCGACTCCTACCAACCTTTGCATAGCTTGCAAGGATCTCCGCAAAAGAAATGCACTTGGGATCAGTAAGATGCACTAGCCCAATCCCATGCAAGTGGGGGCCAGCTTATTTCGCTAACTCGGCTTGACAGATCCGGTGTTTGGGCTACCTATCAAATATAATGTTGGACCAAATACCTCCAACCAGGCGCTGCCATATCACAAGATCAATGGGCATCCCCCAGTAAAACAGGTGTCGAGCCTAACGGCCGACTAAACCATGTCTCACGATGACGCCGTATTTATACTCACAACCCATCATTTCAAAATACACTTTGCACAATGCATACATTCTTGTACGTTTGTTCAACAAAAATACGCATAATTTCAATAGCATTTTGTCTGTCACGTGGCATTTATAATTTTATTTTTTGTTATTACCGTCCTTTCGGAGTTCGCAACGATGCTTGTGGCATTAAACTAAGACATATTGCATATAGTATTTCACAGGCTCGTTATTTTATATAGCTTTATCATCGACAAAATTATCGGTCAGCACCATACATTGCATTTTTAGTATTCTTCATTTTAATTTTACGTCAGCGCTGCTCTCTATTATACAAAATGTAACTGTATGATTTGTTTCATAATCATTCCAGTTGCTATGAAGTGTCAGTATTCAATTTCTCGGGGTCGTCGCTCGTAATGCTTTAAAGTTTAGTTAAATTAAAGTATTTCTTTCTTTACTGGTGGTATGACGTCGCACTGTTTTTCTCCGGCGTACCACTCAGCTCGTCGAGTTGAGTCATCTCGTTTTTCGCTCTGCGTTGTTTCCAGCTTGCTGACTTCCTGTGCTCTGGCTGTGCTATTCTCTACTTCCAGTAGGCTTAAGTTGTCATGCGTGGTTTTGGGTTGCCATATTTGCGCTTCTTCTGCTGGGTTTGACTGTATTTCATATAAATATTCAACCGTAATTTTGCTATAATTTCCGTATAAGCCCATTACACGCATAATTGCCTGGGCTTCGTTTGGTACTCGTACTTGCATAGTAGTGGGCTTGTATTTTCGTTCGCTAAACCATCGTAATGTCAATCTTGCAGCGACTGTGGGGTTATTTTCAAATGGTTGTAATCCATCCACAACATTCACTGTTCCCAGCAGTTTTAACATAGTTCTAACATTTACATTTGATTCTACGTATTCACTAAGTTCGTTATTAATTTCCTTCGGAAACCCGTAACGTCTTGAGTTAAATTCTCATGTTGACAACGCTTCATATAAATTTCCACTTTACAATGCAACATTTGTTGAACTCGGTTTTGCCGACTCTTAGTATTTTGTCCACAACATAATAAATTTATTTCACTTCTAAGTTGGGAGTGTACTCCCTTCACTTTAACTAAGTCTTGTAGTCGTTTCATGATATCGTTAACTAATTTAGATACCTCTCCCGTCGGTTTATATGCTTTTACTTTGTTAAAAATGTTTTGTGAGACAGATATGAAAAGTATAACTCACGCAATTTGATTAATGCATGCTTCGGTGACATGCATGATACACAAACATCTATTCATTGAATACTAAAACACACAAATGCCCGTTTACAAAACACTCATGGATTCACCTTATATGCGAAAAGTTATTCTATTTCAGACAGCGTAACACACTCTGGTTTTGTTCTAATGTTCACGTCAAAACTGGTAGTTCTGTAACACGTTTCATCATCAGTGTAGTCAGCACTTCCCTGAGTAACCGTGCTGGGAGACGAAGTTACCCAACACACTCCAAAAAGGCCAAAAAAGAACCAAACCCTTCACATGACAAAGCCAAATTAAACAATTTGCCTCCTCACAACTCAAATTACCATAAAATTGTATCTTGTGTACTCTCAGCGCCTCCACAAAAAGCAATTAATTCAAAACTATGTTTAGAATTTGTCACTTATGAAAGTCTTTTTCTTTTTCAAAAACACCTAAATATAAGTACCTGAAAAATCAACAGTGTCTTTAGCATCATCACTCAAATTTTGAACACTTGAAAAGTAGAGCTTGCGGTTTGCTGTAACAAGTCAAAATGCATTCAAATACAAGTTCATTTTCATTTTGCGCAGACTGAATACAATAGCACCTGTTGGTCAACCCGTGGCTCGCGAGCCACATTACTTGCGGCTCTTTGTACAATTTCATTCGGGACTTACGCAGTGCCGGTTTAAGGTAGCGCGGGGCCCGTAGCATTTCAAGAGCGCGGGCCCCAAATTAAAAAAAACATCTCAACACCTGCTAAATCATAAAGTGTGTGGGCAAGCCATCCGAGCTTCTAGCTTTACTATCTGTATGCTATCTCCAGTTCGCATGGTGACATGACAGTCTGAGTGTATCTTTCTGACCGCCAGAGTGGCCAGATAGTTGTGACCTATATCTGCTAAATAGTGTCACAAAAAACTGCTAGATTCTGCTAAAGGTCTTGCCACAAATTTTCAGCTAAAAATTGCCTCGTTTTTTGTATGACACACTGTTCCTGACGATCTCTTTCAAATGGTTGCGTGTTTTTATACAGTATAATAATGTTCAGCGATAAACAGTATGAACATAGCTTCAGCCCTACAACTTTCTAAGTCTGGTCGTTGTAACTTTGTGTTATATTTGGGAGCATGTAAAAAGTTCTTTAGTCTTATCTGAGTGCTTTTGCTACCAGCTATGCCTTTTAAGCTCGCAGTACTTCGCTATGACTGCATTGTTGCAAACTTCGCATAAGGCTTTTGTTGAAGTAGCAGGCCCGTAACCAGCTTGGGACACCAGGGGGGGCGAAGAGTTTTCTGAGAGTGGCCCAAATTTTTCAAACTATGTCCAACCTTTCAAATTATGTCCAACATATTTTTCCAGGTGGGGCGAAAAACTTTCTAAGAGGGGCTTCGCCCCCTTGCGCCCCCCTGGTTACGGGCCTGTGGATCAGCAAGATAGGCAGCAGGCATTGACGCAACTGTTGCAGTAAGTTCTGAATCTTGCAACCACATATATCGAAGCTTTTGGCAGCTTCGGTTTACCAGGAAGTTTTTTTACCAGACAGTACTACCTACTAGCGTAACTGAATCACTTGGAAATAACGTGTCGTGGGATAAAAACATATTCTACCAATGTTGCCTTTCAACCTAGCGCGCTCACTAACCACACAAGCAAATAATTTAGGCTTCACCAAGCTATCTAATTAATTACTTGTTATCATGATACAATCATCTGCTTGAAGCAG
>JGI24159J19872_10003252_pt1 | contig 20097 bp, 10 predicted proteins | sample Ectturendosymbi4_FD_19872 | JGI IMG/M metagenome (IMG submission 19872) | reverse complement strand
ATATTTTTTGATGAATTAAGAGGACATGGTAAAAATTTGTACTACTTATTCATCATCTGCCAACAATATGCCTGTGCAAATCATGGTCGTGACAGCAATATGCATGTGCAAATCATGGTCGTGACAGCAATACGCATGTGCAAATCATGGTCGTGACAGCAATATGCAAGTGCAAATTAATACTTGTCATCATCAAATTTTTGTTCATATAGGCCCAGCAGAACTTGGTGGAAATAATCTGCAAAATACCTCAGAAACACACAAAAGATTTTTTGAAGATTTTATAAAGATTTTGTTAATTTACAGGCAATTAAGCTGTGACGCATAATTTTAAACGAACACGAAGAATTTGGTTTCTTCATGAAATATTTTTCAGATACATATAATTTTCATTGTAGTAAAGCTAAGCGCCAGGAAGGAACATTCCTGAAATTTTTAAAGTAAGTCACCGCGTCGTTCCAAGTCTATTTCACAAACAATTTTATTAAAGAGGAAAAGCAGAGTATGCATATGAACTACAGCAACAAATTTGAAACAAAATTTGCAGACCTTCAATAAATCTATCATCGAGCGGAAAAAATAGTTGAATAAGTCTGTGTCGCTGTTGCTGACTGGTAAAGTAAGTGACCGTCATATAAATAAACGGCCAAAAGTTTACTGTACTCAAGATAAAACGGCACTCTGCTCTATGGCACACTGCTTTTGCAATTCTAGCTGATTTCCCGGGCTTGGACGCAGAGTTATCAACTACTTTTTACGGTTGTAAGTCTTCAGTCTTCAGTTTAGTCAGATCTTGCTTCACCCCTACCGGCTCTGTGCGCCTGGTTAGAAGAAAATGATCTTGCAGTTTAATCATATGCACGACGACGAAGACGGTTGTAAGACTTCAGCGTCACTACACCGTTTGCTTGTGTTCAGATCCAGGCATGTCGAGATGATCTCGAATCATTCCATGAAACAATTGCAGCAGTTGGTGCTTTCTTTTCCCGTCAGGCAATGAATGCCTTTTGGTTTTAATAGCAATGCAAGCTTAGATACCTTCAGGGCACACTATGGTATGGAATGGAATATGGAATGGAAGGAAAAAATCGGTATGGAATATGGAATGGCTCGAGTATGGAATGGAAGATTTGATGTATGGAATGGAACAAATCTTCCATATTCCATACAAATTCCATACTTGCACATTTTGACATGGTGTTGCTGAACTCCGGTTTTTCCTTCGGTTGAACGTATTAGCAAACAGTCTGAGTTCGACTAGAACAGTAATTCGTAAACTGAGGGCGTTCTTTGTAATCTCCGTCACAAACAGTAACGTCGATGCGAAAAGGTCACTTATTCTGGGTCTGTTCTCAAGGGGACAGGGGACATTGTCGCCAGAATTCTGCATGTTTACTTCCGTGCTGCCAGCCTGCCATTGTCTAAGACGAGATAGCTACCTCGCTAGCATTGCCAGCAATGTTGCATTGTAATCGAAGACTTGACTTGGCATCCTGTGACAAAATAATGTACATTATTTTGAGGTGCAATAACTGAAAGAGAAACCATCATTGCTCTTTGTAAGCGAGCCATATAGGTGTGCTCGTTGGCCGTAGCAATTAGTAGACTAGTTTTGTTTCAGATATTTTGTGTAATGTTAGGCAGATATTCCTTCAGATCTGTTTCGTCACATTTCTGTAAGTTGAAGTTTGTCATACTCAGATTGATTAAAGCGAATTCTGTTGCCACTGTCAATACCGTATGCTAAATAGGTTTAGTAACTTACGTCAGCTTTTGAGGTCACACTTCAAACGTGATGTGAAGTGTATTGTTGAAAGCGAATTTAGCTTTGCGCACCAGTGCAGTGAAATGTTTTATTGCAACGCTCAGCTTCACTTACTAAGCAGATAGCTTTGCATAGCTTTTGTTCACTTACTTCATTAGCTCACACCTATTTTCTGCTGTAAACGTTAGAATGATAAGCTTAAATACGACGATAATTTACCGACATTGCATTTAGTAAAAATATAATGGAAAGAAAAAGTATGCCAAAGATTATAATTTTTACGCTTGATGGTGAAGCTTCACCGATATTTGCACTACATTTGGAAATTTTAGTAACAGCCCTCTGAAGCCAAGTTGATTGAAACATCTGTGGAGTCTTTGACCCCAGTACGCACACTCACTACAAAACTTCAAGAGAAGTGTGCTAGCCCCAGGTAAGACATTAGGTCATTGGCAGCTAACGATGCTATCGTAAGAGCATATTTCTACTCCACCAGCAACAATGCTAATGGAACGCATGAAAGACAGGGAAAAATCACATATGATTCCACCAGCGTTGGCTGCAACTTACCTTGATACGGAGTACCAAGTGCTTTTGACTAAAGAACAGCAAAACTCACCCAAACTTGAGGTCCAAGCCTTCTGCTTATAAAAGACTTCTGCCACTGAAACACCAAGAGGACAGCCTGTGCAGTAGAGAAGTGCCTGGTAGCCTATTAGTGGCAAAAACCATGAACTTACACCGATGCAGTTGACGCTAATGTCCAAAGGAAAGGAGACGAATTTGAGTCAGGTCGCTTGATCATCTTTTATCACATCCCTAATCAACTTTTTTGACTTGAAGAATTATACAAAAGTAAATTGTGCATTTCATTACTGGGCTGAACAAAATAGCAAGGTGCTTTCCAACTGGCATGGTTTGTTTTTGTTGTTACAATGACACAAATGTCAGTTGAAAGACTCTTTAGTGGAGTAAAATTTATACCAGGTGGTTTGCGCAATTCTTTGGCAGAAGACACTTTGCAAGCAACTATGTTGCAGCGCACTAATGTGTGAGCATATCAATTCAGTGTTCGTATTCAGCATTCACCAGTTGAGTTCTTTTCCGTTCATTAAACGCGTTTCTTCTTAAGTTGTTCTTGTATAATCTGCCTCTTTAGCGTGGATTAGCCCCATTTCGTTTACTATTATCAGAGATGTTAGCATAGGGCGTTAGTTTAACACTAGGCATGGAAAAGTATGGAAGATCGAATGGAAGATTTTTGGTATGGTATGGAACGAAATGGAAGATTTCAAGTATGGAATGGAATTGTATGGAAGATTTTGCATGCTCTGGAGGATGGAAGATTTACATTCCATTCCATAGTATGCCCTGCTTTCAACGTCGCAAGTTCTGTGTTTCTAATGTTTTTTTCTAATACGCAATACAGAAACGGAAGATCACTACCGAGGCAGGTAAGAGGCTGAACAAGCATTAACTCGCTAAATAGCACATTCAAGTCACGACCGTATAGGTCAGGCGCTAAACAAGGTAACATGCGACGCTTCAATTGAGCTGCGACGCTTCAGTTGAGCTAGATTCGAGAGATATCACGAGCTCAAATTTGTTCAACCCAGACCAACCCATACCTGTTACAACAAACCTGTGCCCAAACCGGTAACCGTAGCTATCCTAATATTTTGGGCCATCTTCCTGGCTTACTGTGGAATGTTACTTCAATTTTTCATAAATTTTAATTTAGCTGATGACGAACAATAGCTGTAGTTAATAAAATCTGAAGCTTGGCTATTTCTTTAAGTTATTTGATCAAAATTACAAATCAAAAAATGTAAATGTTATGAATGATATTGAAATAAAAAATTTCATCCCATATGTTGGGTGTGTTGTTACATGCTATGAGGTAAATTTTTGTTTACTCCCTGTTATGGGATAAGATGCATATTTAACTACAATTTTGCAGTAACCTTTCCGATCGACAATATGCATTCAGGAAACTTAACGACTCATCTCTGATTTTTAAGATCTCAAGTGTTGTAAAATGTTACAATCATTAGCTTACACTGGCAATGACCTCACATTTATAAAGAAGACTTCACTTTTCCAAGAAATGCTCATTCTGTGAACAAATTTCATCACCTCAAGAAAAAATATACTGGATGGTTAATGCAATGTTTTAATTTGCTAACATCAAAATAAAGTGACGGTTGAAGGTCTAACTTATCTTTGTAAAATAAATTACATCATAATCAAATCAAAAACCTAACTGCCATATATCTAAAATCTATTCCATTAAATGTTTCATACATCACCAGTCAAAGTGGCGTGTGCATTGCCCCAAGCTAACAAGAACCAACAATTTAACTGTCTACATGGTCGTCGGAAGAATTTTTCCAGGAGGGGTACTAGGGGATTTTTCCGAATTTTTTCCAGGCGACACCAAAACTGGTGAAATTTGTTTTTTTCCCAATTGAAACTAAGAAAATAACCTTTTTCGCTAAAATTTTCAAAATCCAGGGAGGCCTTGGTACCCCTTGCCCCCCCCCCTTCCGGCGCCCATGACCGTATACGCTGCCCATGTTATCAACTTCAGAATCACATGACTTGTCGCATGACAATTACGATCAAAATTTGCTCAAAATAACATGGATGGCATTAGGCCAACATGCCTGACTAACCACCACAACGTTTTTTCGCACATCTTGTAATATTTGTAGTCAACCAGAAACGAGTCAGTGATACTCGAATTTATTGTGCAACACATCAGCCTTTCAGCCTGAGCCTACCAAGTACCAGTGCCCTTGCTTTGTATCTTCTGCACTGTCTGTATCAAGTGGTTAGGTGTGTAAGACTTCGACAAACAAGGATCAGTGATTGGAACATTAAGCAAAATGCATAAGCACTGCACAAAGGTTTTCATTCATAACTCACTGTAGAGTAGGCTCAGAAAAACAATGCTTGTTTTGAAAAGCCTATCCTTTCAAAAAACATTGGTTCATTTGCAGTGTCTGCGCACTACTCTATGGGCTTATGTAGCCTATGAATACTCTGAGTTTACTACAGGCGCAAATTCCATCAGAGAGCCCTGCTCAACCAACGTTATTGCAAAGAGTTTATCATAGACGTTAAATACACACCACAGGACAATATTACATGGCTATTTTTTAAAAACTCAGGCCCATAGGGGCTGGTCGATGTGATAAAATAAAAATGCTTGGGCCGTTAACGGGCCCTAATACTCTTACGGTTTACGGCCCTTACGCGGTCCATGCCATATCAACTAGCTCAATCGGGAGATTTAGTCAGTTAACATTGATTACTACCTTCAAGCTATTGTTGGTCATGGGCGTTGGATGAGGGGTCAGGGGGATTTTGGCCCCCTGGATTTGGAAAATGTCATCAAAAATAGGTTGCTTTTTTGTTTCGAGTGGGAAAAAACAAATTCCATCACTTTTGGTTCCCGCCTAGAAAAATTTTGGACAATCCCCTATTACCCCCTTGGAAAAAACTCTTCCGGCACCCATGTTGTTGGTGTCACAGTATTTCATTCAGTGAACGTGTGACCTAGCAGAGCATCGAATAAGACATTAGGTTGTTTTGAGGCATTCTCGATTGTTTTTGCCACTTCTAGAATTTTCTTTCAAAAGAGCAAAATAATTTTGTGAATTTACCAAGACTGTTCCAAACAATGTTAAGCATACCTCTTTAGAAATCCTAAATGATATAATCGATTTAATTCATTAGCTTGATAAACGTTACGGTCCTGACATTCACTGTTTCAATCATCAATTTTATTTAGTGGTTGTTCGTGTTTGTGATAGCTTGCCAGTTGCTTGCAGGTAATCTGACATTTGCAATTTTCTAAGTAAATTTTAGTCCACCTAGAATGTTTCTGCCAAACTTGAGAAGTGACAAGATCAATGGAACAAAGATAGTCTGGCCTTTCTCTCTGGCAAAAACGTTGAAGTCGAAACGGCAGTGGAGTACATTTTCTCTTTGTTACGACGTCGGAATAACCATTTGTTAAAGCAACTGTCTTGCTGTAATATTTTTTGCGTGCAAAGTGGTAACCTTAATGTTTTAGTCTTCTCAGTTCAGCAGATAAAGTTTTGCAACAGTTATCTTGCAATTTGCTCGCAGGTGACAGCATACTGAAATTTTCTGTTGCAGAGATCGGAAAATCAATAAACACGGCTAAGTTTGAATTCTCAAAAATCGAGAATCACCTCAACACCAAACATACGCATAGGTCAGTTGCATCACCACTGAGAGAGGATGTCGTTGATATAGAACGCGTCGCAATTCACAATGAAAGTGAAGACGTTCAGGCTGATCTTGTTTTTGTTAATATTGTTCAGAGCAAATTCGATCACTGTTTTTTGGAATTTATCATGCCAGTAATCAAATCTTTGTGCGTTGTTCCACCCGCATCAAAATGCTTCCTATGCAAACAAATAATGAATATGTCTGTGTCCTTTAATTAGTGTAACAATCAAAACTATAACTTGCTTTTTTTGCAATACTGGAATTACCGCTAAATAAAATCGTCTATTTGAAGTGCTTCAATTGATAATACCCCGAAAATGTCGACCAGTATTTTAATGGTTTTGGAACTACAAGGCAACTTTTCCTACGAAATTTATGACTCTTCTGAGAAATGCCGTCGATTTCCAGTAATGCTGATGTGCATGGCGTTGGTTCAGTTTTGTCATTTTTTCCAATCCATACAAAACTTCATTATAATTTAAAACCAATCAGCAATTCACCAAGCAAGCAACTAACGATATTTCTACTGCAATAAGTGCGAAAACAAACGTTAGTCACTGGCGTGTAGTAAAAAAGGGGTAAAACGCATTTTATTCGGGTGGATCTATATTTTGCTCTCCCGGAAGAGACGTATGACAAACAGAGTTCTCGTTGTTTGAGTGAGAGCCATTTTTAGAAAAAAGTATTCGTTTTTAAAAGTAACGGGTCACTTTGGTGACACCCTTCACCACAGCCTGGATTGTCGCAGGTTGAAGCATACAAACTAGTGTTTCCAACCGGGGTTTTCCCGAACCCGAAACCCGTTTTTTTTTAACCACCATACCCGGATATTTCAAAAATCCTGGAATTGCTGTTTGATTCGAATGTTAGTAATTCTTATAACACTGAAGTTGCAGATTGGCGCGTGTAACGGCCAAATTAGCACGTTTGAACTTTCAAGTATTATCATGGGGCACGAGGTGCGGGTTTTTCTCGGTGACCATCGTACGTTCGTTGTTGGTCCGTTTATATTTTGTTTCAATTGACCTATTTAGACGGATTGTGACATCATTTTGCACATAATTGGCCTAGGTGTCTACGCGAACTGTATTCTTTTCACTAACCTAATTAAATAACTACCACGTGAGGTAGTTCTTCAAAGGCATGCCGTAGTTTCGTAGTTACTAGTTAGTTCAATTATAGGAGTTTCCAACCTTTCTCTGGCCATGTACCACTTCAACATTCCGACAGATGGGCATCTACCCCTTCAGCATTTCGACAGATGAACATGTACTCTTAAAATTTCTTATGACAAAATATTTTATCATGATTAATCACAGATATGTTTAACAATAAGCATATGATGGCTGTTGAAAACATTATTCACTGATATACTGTATGTATAAATATTTGGAAATAAAAGACATGTAAATATATACTTGTCGTCTATTGCTAACCTCAAAGGTACCCCTTCAGATAGGCAAATGTACACTTAGGGGTACATGGGCCCCAGGTTGTGAACCTCTGAATTATAAGCTGTTATGTGTTACTTCATATACAAGTTGTGATTCTTTGCAAAATCGATTCGTTCTTTTTCAGTTTACAATAACTGTCTACAAAATAAGCACTGAATGTATACTATGATCAACAATTTGAAATTAAAGCACAGAATCCATGTAACCCATGAGAGTGAAGACCACAAAACTATCCTGCTGGCACAGGAAGAGATCCAACAACAAGTTGTGAAAAAGGCAATGAGTTTCTTCGAGGCTACAAAGAAGAGGTCAAATATCCTTGAAAAACTTTTCCAAGCCTTAATTACATTCAAGGCCAAATCAGTGGAATCAGAGAAGGCCTTTTCAACCAGCGGACTGTTTGTCACAAAACTCAGAAATAGACTGATTGACGAAAGTGTGCTTTCATTGTCATGCGTCAGTGTTATAAACATCATTGCAAAACTGTGCTTAATTTAATTAATAATTCGCTAATAAATTTGGCAGAGACCAACAATAGTAATTTCACAATGATATTGAGTTTTCATCGCTCAAAATTGCATTCATTTCAAAACCCGAAAAAAACGGTTTTTCCCGGGTATCTTTGCTCAGCTATACGGAAACCATGTTTCAAATTTTGCCCCGAATTGAAAACACTAATACAAACCAAACCCTGACAAGTGAATTGACAACTGACAACTGACAATCTCCTTCCAGGTAATCGCTACAGATTAATGAAAACGGTTTAGGTAACATGTAATTGAAATAAAAAGACTTGCCCCATTGAAGTTTCTTTTGACCACCAAGTATTCAAACGTGGCTATACGAGGCTGAATTTTGTACGAACAGGGCTTAAAAGTTTCATGCTGACCAGGCCAATCTGGGTGTATATCATGACAGGTCGATCTGGGCCTGGACCGTGAAAAGTCGGTTGTGCAGACCTCCAAGTTGGAGTCATTTCTGTATTTGTCCCTTACTGTAACTTATATGTCCCCTGGTCAAATATATTTTGTCAACCCTCATACGCGATGAAACGTTTTCGCGTTTCTTGCAAAACATTTTCTTACCCACACCCAAATTTTTGGACACACTTCACAGACGTGAGGCAACAGAAATGCTTCAAGTATGAGCGACACATACATTTTTGCTATTGTTTTAAATATCTAATATTTCATTCGGTTTGTGTTCAAAATTAATAAAGAATTGTTTGCAGAAATCAGTGTAAGTGAGAAAAAGGAAAAAAAATATTTTCAACCTTTTTGCGTTGCTGACCTGTAGCACTGAGCGCATAATCTTTTATGCTGAGCGCAAATATTTAAAAGTACTTTTAATGTTCAGAAAGTTAAAAACATGTTTTTTGTAGTTGAAATTTTACTGGAATTTTCAAAAACTTTAGCAGATTGTGGTCAAAATGTTGTTGTTATTTTAGCATAGCAGAGCCACCTTGCTGTGATGTTGCTCAACAACGATGAGCAGAGTTTACAAAATTAAGTCTCAATTTAGGTCTCCACTTCTACTCCGCTACTTTTACAAATTTAGGTAATTTCAAAATGTCAAGCAAACCTGCAAATAGAAAAGGTTTGTCCTGATGTGATGAAGTGCGAAATGCACGATGTCTTTAGTGGCAAGTTTCTGCTTATGACGCTCTACAGTTTTTTTGTTGTTATTTTCAAGTAGTTCAAAAGAAGATTTTTCAAAAGCAAACATTGCAATTGATTGGATTGCGAAGTTAAAGCGTTGCATGAACTTGTTACATTGACATGGCATTGAGATTTTACGCCAAGGAAACGTGTCAATTTTGACTGTGCTGCTTTCATCATCATCCTTTGCAATATTCTTATTGAAACACTCATTCCTGGAAAGAATGGGACATAATAGATCTCGTCAACGTATCGTACGTAGTTTGCTGTTTACATCACTCTTGTCGACAACACATCAGGAAAATTACATGCTTTACTACTGTAAAAGGTCGCGCAAAATCCGAAATGCCATTTACTCTAGATCGGACGCAAACCGATGGTGCTGCATGCTTCTAAATAATTCTGTGGAAATTACTGATGTGTTAAATGTTAAGCAACGCTACTTTAAGATTTTATTCGTAGCGTGGCTGAAGGTGTAATAAAATTTTCTTAAAGAACATCAAGTGGACGGGAGTGAATTCCCTGTTTTCTTCGAATCTTCCTGTCTGTGGATCAATTATTCCATAAAATAGACGACGATGCCAGCAAGTTAAAACTGCTGCTTCTGCTGTCATGAGCAGATAAGCGCATACGGAACATTTGCCACAAATTTTGAACGTTTGTATGCACAGTAAATACCGTGCAAGGCAACAAAATGCAGTAGACCTTAACAAAATGCCTCAGGACCGGAATGCACCGAAAGTGGCAATAAGGCGTCTATCACCAATTACGCCGTAACGTTTGTTTGGTACGCAACTACACAACACGATGAAACGATTCTCTGGTCAATGATGGATGGTGAGGTTTGAGAATATTCTACTGTAACGAGGTTTTTGCTGTGGTGCTGTGCGTACGTGTCTTGTTGCTTAGTGAGTTGCGAAAATTGATTATGGGGCTTGGCTATATTGCAGACTTTGAGGTGTTCATCTGTTCCATTGCCTACTTGTTTCAGGTACATAGCCTCCCAGATCGCCTAAGTAGTCTTATTTGTCGTAGCTACTAAAAGTGAATTCAAAATTTACTTTCAAAATCCCGCGTCGCTTCAGATGTGTGAGGGCTAACAAAAGGAAAAGAAAAGCTTGCAGAACAATGACAGATATAAGGTAACGAGGCGGAACATATGACAGACGTGTTGAATAAAAACTGTGCTATATGCAGTCCAATTACGACAGGAAGCACAAATGCTTACGAAAATGTATCGGAATCGATCGATCTTTAACTGCTTTGCAAAATGTAAACTTTATTGTGAAGGTAGAAACGAGTAAACGACACCTCAGATGAGAGGTCTGTTCGCTTTGTTTTTTTGAACGATAGTTCAAATGTTTCTATACCTCCAGTATTCTGGCCTCAATCTTTCAGACGGTCTCCGCCACGGGAGGTATATTTAACAGAGTCCCGGCGGATCTTTCTACCGAAAAACTATAAAACTGCTTTCAATTCCCAGAAAGTTTACTTTTGTCAAAAGAATTGCAATTGAGGATTATGAAGGCAGCACGAGGAATTCCTCTGCCTTTTGTTAGATGTTAATTTGTAAACAGTACATTCCTTACAGTTCAAACAATTGTGCTTACTTGAAAAAAACGTTTTAATATGGTGCTTAAAGTCTTACAATAGAACTGTAGATCCATTCATAGAAAACGACCAGAACCTAAAACTTTTTTAAGCTTGTTTTGAAGACCAACTAAATCAACTAAATCTAACTTAAACTCTTAGGGACAAACGTATGCCATGTACTCCAAAATTTTTAATTAAACACGGAGACAGATCACCGCACCTTGGAACGGGCAGAGGCTCTGTATGTGCGTATCCCGACTTACAAGTACGGTAACTATCACTAGGCAGAACAGGCTTGAAAGTAATGGATGTTAAGATACTGCAGATAACTTTTCGAGAACCCGCAAAAACTTACTTAGGACACATCAGTCTAAAATCACATGACTAGAAAAAAGCAATAAAGTAGACACATGTGACGATTTCAACCTTAACCTCGACATACGGATAGGCAGTCAACAAACAATAGCGGTAGAGCTTTGATATCCTTCAAAGCATTTCACGATTGCGTAGTGCTTAACGCCAGCCACGACTCCTATTCATTTAGTGCTTCACCGTCGCGACAGTAGTATAGCCAGCCGAAAATTATTTTGGGGGTCAAATATGTTGACTTTTAGCGAACAACAGCAATTGGTTGGGAACGCCGCCTCTCAAATCACAAAACGACAAAATAGGCTAGAAATGTGGGGGGTGCATGGCCGTCTTGGCTCCCCTGTCCACGCCTATGCGTCGCGATCATTGGATCTTAGTGGACCTTATCTTAACCTTATTCTACTGTTCTGCTCCAGTTACCAATGAATTTGCATCTAGTGACCTTTTCATTATTAGTACCCGCATCAATCACGTGCAACCTGCTGAGCCATTTCTTGCCCAGATGGAACCTTGCCCACAACCTCTGCCACCTGACCTGCATTCAGCGGCCTATGTTACCACACACATGTTCCTTTTGAAGCTCCAGAAACGCTGTCAGTGTAATGTATTCTACCTTTCAAGCAACACTGCTTGATGTTACACAACGGTTTATTCCTCCAACAATTTTTTTTTAATCTCCGTGCCCTGGTGGAATGCATAGACGTGGCTGTGAAAAACAAATAACGTGCTTTTGATCGTATGAAACGCACCAGAAGTCCTACAGACACAAGCTAGAAACGTAGTTCTTGATGAAAAACAGTTATCGTGGTGTGCTAATTGTTTCATTACGAAACTAACTTACTCGTTGGAAAACAGTTAGAAGTTTCTTACGTGCACCCAGAACACAAGCAAACATGCTCTGTAAGTGATCTTCTTCTGTACGTTGTTCAAACCATCTACCAACTTTCACGGAAAGTTTGCTGAAATTGCCTTTCGTAAGGCAGAGGCGTACGGAGATTAGATGGCACCCGTGGCAAGAAACAAGTTCGACGTTCCCATGTTCAGACCGAAGACTTTTCAGGAGCAAATGTACTGTACAGGCGTGTTTCTGTCGTGGCTATCATGTCTGGGGTGGTGGCGAAACTGACGGGGTCCAGGGGTGCAAGCCGCCCCCCCTGGCAAGCTGAAAAACTGGACATGCACTGTTCTTTTGGTTGTCAGTAGGTTGTTTTTCGCGTTTTAAGAGTGTTTTCCGATGGTTATTGGTTTAGGTTTAGACATCCACATCCGGATTCACTATAATATCTCAACTTCCGTCTGAGTGTTGGCTAGTAGGCTCCTACGGTTGTTTGCCCCACTGCGTCGTCTGGAGTTGATCGTAATTCTGAGATAAATTGCCTCAAGATTGGTAAGCGTTTTTTAAAGCTTCTCACAATGCAGTGTAAAAGCAGTAGGTCCCCCCTCTCTTATTTTCTTTGAATTTAATAAGCTATTTTGATCATAATATTAACATGTCAGGCCCATGCAGTTAGGTGAGGATATTTATATTTTTATCAACAGCTGGAGTTAGCGAATTGTTTTTATCATTACCAACGTGGTTAAATATGGTTAAATGGGTTTTGTAATTCTTCATATGTCAAGTCACTAAAAGGCAGCCCCGTATTTGAACCTGATGTATTTTTAAGAAATCCACACCTGATATCACATCAGTAGGAAAGTTATCTATGATACACAGTGGCGTATCTAGGGTATGGGAGGCATGGCACGTGCCATGGGCGCAACTTTGAGGGGGGCGCAAAAATTGCTTGGCAAAATTAAACAGTTTATTTACAATTTCTTGAACCTCTATTTTGCGCCCCATACAATCATAAGCTGCAAAGCTGCATCAACACGGGACGCCTATAGTACAGGGCTCTCACAAATGCAAACTCCCAAGAACAGTACCAAAAATCCCTAAATCTGTAGTGGTGCAGCATAAAATCAGAGCGCCATAAAGTGTTAAAAATAGAACCAAATATTATTTGCAAAATAAACTGAAATGATTCATTTTACACATTTTCAAACTTTTCTGAAAATCCCTGAAAAGGTTCGAAGTCCCAATCTAGGGCAGTGGCGCAGCCAGAATGAGGCCGAAGAGGCCATGGTACCCCCCGAAACAAAATGCTTAGATTTCTACTGGTGCTTTGTATAAATTTTCAATTGTTAGAAAGACGTCAGTGCCTGACGACGTCATTGTTTGACCTCTCCCGAACACAATTCTTGACTGCGGTACTGATAGGGACAAAATCCCTAAAAGTGAGAGAACTGCTAATGAATTAAGTCTTGAGTGTTGCGTCGCTCCCGAAAAAAAAACACCACGCATTATGAAAAAACTGCGGTATTGTGACATAACCCGACGGTCAGACATTGTGACGGAACAAGAATGCTCGCATGCCATATCTGCAAGACATCTTCCTCAGTGTTGCCAATTTAGCGGGTTTTCTCCTAGATCAGGGGTTCCCAAACTGGGGTACATGTACCCCTAGTGGTATATTTGCTTATCTGAAGGGATGCATTTAATGTTAACAATAGAAGGGGAATATATGTTTATACATTATTCATTTCAAATTGTTTGTGCATATGAATTTGTCCAAACCGTTTCATGTTACTAATTGGTTTAGACAAGGGAGAGTATTGAGTCCGCACTTGTTTGCTGTATATTTAGATGATTTATTTCTTGAACTAACCAACATTAAAGTTGGCTGCTGTTGTATTGGTGAAGTCTTATTAAATCACTTGATGTTTGCTGATGATATTTGTGTGTTTTGTCCAAGTGTATGTTGGTTGCAAGGTATAGTGGATGTGTATCAGGCTTATGCAGAATTGCATGAAATTATTTTCAACTGCAGCAAAACTGTTTGTATAACGTTTAAGGCTAAGACTGCAAAACGCACAGTCATCCCGTTGCTGGTACTGGGTGTACTAACAGCAAAACTTATTTCCCACTACAAATATTTGGGGATTGTATTTAGATATTGAGCTTTCAGATGACAAAGACATTCAGAGACAAGTGCAATATCAATATTATGTAGTAATGTGAGCTTCTTATTCCCGATATTTGAACGCAGTGCAAAATGTACTTTTTCGTTCCTTCTGTAGGTCCATGTATGCATCATAATTGTGGTGTGATTTCAGGAAGGCATACATCCACAGATTGCGTGTGGCCTATAACTTTTGGATGGTATGAACCTTTTGAAGCTTAATTGTTTTGCTCCTAAACTTGCTCAAGATGTTGGTCCAGCCATTAGATCATGCACATGGAAGCCAGTATACAACATTACCAGTAGACCATCACAAAGAAGTCAACATGCTGCATGTCTATGTGGACAATATATATACTTTTATGGTGGTCGCGGAGTCAAAGGAACCCAAAATGATCTTTGGAAATTTGATATCATGACGCAGGAATGGGCTAAGTTAAAACCAACAGGGGACAAGCTTCCACCTCTTGAAGGTCATACAATGTGAGAATACTCCCAAAAACTGTATTTCTTTGGTGGGGAGATGAGTTTTGCTAGTGCTAATGAAGTACCTTTATGGGTATTTGATCCCCAAACTGATACACTTTCAAAAAAATTCAGATCAGCTGTTGCTTCATGCAGGCGACGTGAGCATGTGGCCGTTATCTACAATGGCTTCATGTGTATTTATGGTGGCTATTTGGATCTGAAGGGTCCAAGCAAAGACCTTTGGTTGTACAATATTGAGCGAGACATATGGGAGCATATCATTGAAGCAAGTATGGAACCATGTCCAAGTGCAAGGTATAAGCATGCAGCGTGTGTGTATCAAAACTTCATGTGGATGTGTGGTGGCCTGTTTGGTGTAACTGACAGCAGTCCTTTGCAAGTTTGGCTCTGGGATTTTGACCAATACGTGTGGTGTCAGATCCGCACAAAAAGTGCTCCTTCCCACTTGTCTAGTCATGCTCTGTGCGTGGTTGGAAGTGATGTCACTGTTTTTGGTGGAAACAGACATGACGGTGCATCCTGCTCCAAACTGTGGAAGGTGAACGTTGAAGCAGCCAGTTGGTTCGGCACCGCAACTTGGCATCTCTGTGATACGCCAGACAAAGTCAGGCCATCTCCATCGTCCAGTCACTGTTTTATTGCTTTGCCTGATTTGTCAAAAAATAAACGTAATTGTACAACCGCGCCTGCTGTTAGCGAGGCGGTGCGTTCCGGTATACTTGCTCAAGTTTAAATTGCATACCTGAGTCGGGCGCATACGGAAATTGCGCCGACGAATACCGCGAGCAAGAAACTGAAGCGGAGATGGTTTTTAAAAATTATGCCTCTGGTCTGAATTCAAGCTTTGATTGCACAGTTCAACGTAGTGAAGAGTGCTTCACACCTTCAGAGAAGTATTCAGGGTGGGAAGACAACTGTGCCGAAGTATGTACTGACGACCGGACATTACTTCTTGTCAACGCAGCCCACTCTAAAACAAAATTTGACGACACAGGTTTGGTTAACTTTGATGCTTTGAATTCATTCTTTAATGGCCTGTGGGAAATGCAGATCATTCGCCACTTTTCGTACAATTTGTCGGTGCAATCCAGAGATTGCGCGTGGCCTATAAGCTTCAAAAAGTTCATACCATAGTGGATAATTCCTCTGGACAAAATAATTGGTCTTATTCGAGCGGATTCGAGCGGAATTTTGTAGTTTTCCCAGTTTGAAAGGTCTGATTAATGATGATCTTTTGATCCCCGTAAAGCCATTGTATGCAATTTGGATCAAGAATGCGAAAGACAACGCGTGCTGCGGCAGGTGTTAGCTCGTAAGTGAGTGCATACTTATATGGGGGATTTCGCCCTGTTAGAGGTCTGGGTCTTTGTTGAGACTCATTCCTCTGATGTGACCGGCTGACTTGAAACAAGTCTCGATGGATTTTGTCAAGCTTGCGACCCACATTTCGCAAGGTGTGACGTGTATTACGTGATTTGCCTCTGGTTCTCTGAGTTTTTCTTTCTTGTGGCTCTGGTGTGTGTTGTGTATCTGGTATCCCATCTGCTTTTTCGTGGTGTTCATTCTGTGTATCCGTCCATCGCATTGATGGTGAGATGGGTGTGGTTTTGTTACCAGTGTTATCTTCGAAAAGATTATCATTTAGTTATAAAAGCTCTAAGTCTGGAATATATTCAGCCATGATTTAGTTTCTAAAATAGCTGTGAATACGCGGAAAAAGAAAAAATGTACAACGTTGAAATATCTGGCTAGTATTGGCTTAATATAGTTTAAATAAGACTGCTTGCTTATGAAACTTGGGTATGAGGAATGAAACTTATGTATAAAACTTAATAGAATAGCTGGAAGGTTGCATTTTGCCAGGTTGTTCAAATGGTTGCCAGTGAATTGTTCCAATTCGTTGTCCGACATAAATGGGTTTGTCCTTCATGACTTGAAAATAGACAATTGCTCCATTGAAAGTCCAATCTAATTTTGTCGCTAGAATGTTAGGTCCTGGTATGAATCGTATGCTCAATCTGGTGTCTGGTTTGAGTAAACCTCTTACATGTAAGCCAATTTGACCCTTGGTACAGCGTGGAGTAAACATGGGAGAGGTGATAAGACTTGAGTCATCAACTTTCGACATGTAAGATGCCGAGTTTTCTGTCAGTTCCAATCCGTTCATTGTTATAGTTTTTTAAGAGAAAAAGCTGTTATTTAACAGAAAACAGAAATCATTTACGTGATAACTGTACGACAAAGTGGACATTTATTATGACGTCGTATCAGACGTTCTCTACAAGCTATAAATTGTTTGCGTGGAAGTAAAAAAGTGTTTCGTTCTTGGTCGATGCAGATTATGCATTGTATTCGCTGTTGCACTTTGAGTTGAGAATTTTTGTCTGTGTTAAAATTAAGATGGTAAAATACGACTATGCTTTAATACAGCTACAGAAACTACATGTAATATTAAACTAGTTATCAAGAGAATACATTCAAATAATGTAAAACCAAGTGTAACACTCAATAAATATTCCTGTTTTTCGGCTGTCTGTCTTTCCAACCTGGTAAGTACGGTATCGGAAACATTGTAAATCCTAGCAAAAGCTTCAGTTATTAGAGGATTGTTTGTATGTTGTGCTTAGGTTAAGATTAGTAATGCCACCAGAAGTGTGACCAGTAATATTAATTTCGTCATGTTCAAATTACGTATACTCTATCTTGTGTCTGAAACATGGAAATATATCGAGGTTAGTCTAAGGTGAAAGCGCATAAAAAGTATGATTTTATGAAAAAAATTAAAATGATATTTAATAATGGAGCATATCAGGAGGGAATTTAGGTTTTTATTGTTTTTCTTCGTGTATTTACTCTAGGGGGTGAAAGAAAGGTTTTGAATTCTGATATCTTTACTTGCTGACTCTGAGTATTATGTTGCAAAGGCGGTGTTGACTTTTCTGGATTACTAGGGGTTATTTATAATTCTGGCTGCTTCTTTTGTTCTTTGTAGAGAAAATGGACCTTGGTCAACTGTTTCTAAAGCTGTTTAACTGTTTATAGCTAGTAGTAGGGGATCCTATGTCTGGGGGAGTCTGTGGAACGTCGGAATCCTCCAGCCTGTCAGATTGTATTGCTTCTTCGATCTGATCTGGAACGTGAATGTCTTCGTTTGCTGCTAATGTATTTTTTCTGTAAGAATAAAAATTACGGGTAGAGTGAACATTCAGTGACAAAGTTGATAATAGGGAAGATTTCTTCATGAAGCTTCTTTTCTTTTAGGACTATTCTTCATGATTTCATACATAAACCGGTCATCTCATTTTTTTCTCACGGTGAATTCATTGCAAAACAATTCTCTAAAAATTCTGTGCACAGTTTCATTGAAATTCGTACTAAAATTGAAAAATATATAAGCGAAATGAGGGTTGTGGCATCTGCGCGCTGATGTCACAGTTCATAACACATAGGTACAGATAAGAGTCTGACTGACACGTACACTGCTTGAAGTAGCATTATATTCCTTCACCATTCAAGTAATAGCATAACGTGGCGGCCAAAAAATAGAACTTGTGAGGCATCTCAAAAACTCCACAGATGAGTACACTACTTGGCATGTACTTTAGGTGTTCGTGTCGCAAGAAATATGTAAACATCCGCGAAAATTCTGGTTTGATGTCTCGAGTTTTTCCGGCAGATGAGTACTACTCGGCATGTACTTTAGGTGTTCGTATCGCAAGCAATATGTAAAAATCCACAAGAAATATTTCCTCTTCAAGTGGTAAGTGCTTACTGCGAGGCGTTGATTTTTAGGAGTTTATCGAGCAAGCAATGGTGTAAGCTCTTACAAGGAAATAAATATGTCGTGTAAGTAAATACAGTGTGGCGTTTGTTTCTTTTGAAATTCGTCTAGCGGGCATTGTGATCGTCATTTACAAAAGGTTTAGTTGAGACAAGTAAGTGTTTACTGCGAGGCGTTGATTTTTAGAGTTCATCTAGCAAGCATTATCGTAAGCGCTTACTTGTCCAGTTGAGTGTTATTCTAAGATATTTTAAATAGCGAGGAAGCGGAATCCGGCATCTTTCACGGAAAGAAAGAAGAAGATGGAGGTGGTCACAAAAGAAAGGAAGTAGAAGAGAGTAAATGAAGGTGTCAGAATCCACCTTTCTCGCCACAAAGAAAAAAATTTTTGTCACTGAAATGATCATCTCACCTGTGTTGGTGGATTTGTTTCTTCGTCAGGGCTAAAATGATCGGATAAAGGTGTAAATATGAAATTATTTTTATAGTTCCATCAATATCGAGGAGCATGGATCTTGGATTCCTATCAATTATTCTAAATAGTCCTTTGTATAAGGGTGAAAGCCTATGCTTAAGCTGCTAAGTAAGTTTTCGCGCATGGGCTAGACACTTCCTCGGGTATCCGGTAACAGTCAGTCTTTACCGCATAGAAAACGGAGTGTTTCACATCGAAACAAGGTTGTTTCACATCGAAACAGGGTTGTTTCACATAAAAACAGGTTTGTTTCACATAAAAGCAGGTTTGTTTCACATAAAAGCAGGTTTGTTTCACATAAAAACAAGGTTACCGTTCTCAGGAAGAGTCTACCTGTAAGCGTACAAATGAAATCTTAGGACCACTACTGACAACTGTCTTCTTACCTGAAGTTGAACAGTGCCCTAAACTATCTCTTTGTATTTTTATTTGGTGACTTGTTTTGAAAAGAGTCTTGCGAAGAGTTTGACTCGTTGGTCTGAAATTCCTGCGATCTGGAGTCCTGTTGTTGTGGTAATATTAGGTTGCTTTGTGATGAAGAACACTGATTTTTGCCTGGTCGTTGCTTTTGCCCATCATCGCGTCTGGTATCGGTTTGTGATGATGAATTTTTATGATTTAATTGGCTGGATGTGACGTTCGGGTTAAACGTCTGTTGAATGTTGAAGCGCCGACTGTGCGTGTTTCGCTGAGCCTGGTTGGAGAAAGTTTTGTTTGCTCTGCAATCTCGTGCTTCATGTCCTGGTTTTCTGTTCAGTGGTGATTTCATTGACTTCACCAACTATTGAGTGGCTTGATTCATGCTGTGGGTCTTGCACTTGAAGAGATGTGTTTTGTGTCTGTGGAGCCTTTGGAATTTGTTTCCTTTTTGTCGCTGAATTTGAACGTTTGTGGTTGTGTGTTATTCCATCTTCCTGTTCCATGGTTGATTTGGCTTTTGTTACTTTTTGAAAATGGCCTGGTATGCTTTGGATCGTTGTCTGTGAGCCTATTGTATTTGCTTGTTTTTGAGTGACCAATGGATTTGTTTCTGCTGGTAATGGAGGAGACGATTGGGACAGAATTTCAACAACCTTGCTTTTTTTGACAAAATGCTTGAAGAGTTTGGTTGCGGCATTTTAATTTATTTTCTAGTTGCAATGCAGTTGTAAGGTGAGAAAAGGCTGTAATGCATGAAAAGATATATCTTAGGATTAATTTCTAAGTTTGTGTGCCATATATTACAGGTTGAAGAGATTGTTTTGATCTGTC
>JGI24159J19872_10003251_pt1 | contig 20098 bp, 10 predicted proteins | sample Ectturendosymbi4_FD_19872 | JGI IMG/M metagenome (IMG submission 19872) | reverse complement strand
CTGCGTGCCGCAGGTTCCTCAATTTGCACCAAGGCAAACTTCGGCTCTCCCTTGACCAGAGGCAGACATCACCGCGCTTACTACATTACTGCGCCAGGCCACCATTCGTTTTGGCTAAGCCTGTAGTGTTTCTTCAAGCTGCATCAAAGCCATTACTTAACATTGTGAACACTACACACTTCAAACGGTTCTTATTCACACCCTATTTATTTGCCTAAGCATCGGCTCTTATTTACTAACAACTACATACAGCATACTAACCATTGACCCGACATGATCAGGTCTGATTCCTTCCCGTGATGTTCAACCAGTGTAGTCAACGTAGCAACTGTATAACTTACTACCTATTGATTGATTGACTAGTCGTTGCCTGAACTGCTTCTGCCAAACTGTTTGGCCTGTGCTTGCCTCTCTCCATCTTCATCCATTCATTACTCACTATTTACTATACACTACAAACTATAAACATCATGCAGCTACACATGAACTACCCAACAGCCGGTCCCAGGCATGCACAAAGTTAAAATTATTTTTCAAAGTCTTGACTCCTGTTGGTAGACTGTTGACTCTTTTTGTGACTTTCTCTTAAGTCCTAAAAATTGTTTAAGTATAGCGACAGAGTTCTGTAATTTTTACAAGTCCCTGGACATCACTTACAAGTTGCTACCATGTATCGATAGAAGAGCAAAATATTATATTTCAGTTTTAGCATTTTTTTGGTTTTCAGTAGGTTGTTGCTTTTGTACATTTTTTGTATTATTTTCCGGTGATTCCAGGTTTCAGTTTAGCCATCCACACCCGGATTCACCATCATTTCTCAAGTTATTTCTGAGTATTGGCTAGTGGACCCCGTATAGTGGCCAGTGGGCCCCTTTTATCTAAGTTTACCACCCTGGGTCAAACCTTTAGTTACGCCACTGATGTTAGCTATGTAAAATAAGAAATGTAAAAAGTGGACGTGTATTGCAAAAAGAGAACGTATGGTAGCCCCACTTAACAATGCTACCCATGTGCAACCTGGGAAAATCTGATTAAGGCAGACACAAAATCTACCAGTAACGAGTAGAGACGTAAGCTATACGCGTTCTACGCGGCTTTCCCTTGGCCTTGTGTTTACTAGATTCAGATACCTGACCTACTTTCAGGAAAACAATACTGTAAGTGTAATAGTTGCTTCGTTACAATATCAAATAATATACAAGTGACATACTGCCGTCTGGACGACAGATATTTAATAGCGTCTACAAACTTTCCTCGCTAATAAAAATGACTGAGTGGCATGCACATGTCTTAAACATGGGCTAAACCAGGGGTTCCCAACCTGGGGTACATGTACCCCCGGAGGTACATTTGCCTATCCTAATGGGTACATTTAAGGTTATCGATAGAAGAGCAAAATATATTTGCATATGATTTATTTCCAAATTTTTACACATATGTTAGTGAATATTTTTTTCAAAAATCATTATATGCTTATTGTTAAATATATCAATGAATAATCATGATAAAATTTATTGTCATAGGATATCTTAGAGGTACATGTACATCTGTCGAAATGCTGAAGGGGTACATGGTAAGAGAAAGGTTGGGAACCCCTGGGCTAAACACATGAACATGGTGGGGGGCCCATTTTGGTTGGAGGCTCTGGGCCCTGGCGCGCTGGGGAAACTGTTGCAGTAAGTAGGCATATCAGCACGCGGGGAATCTTGGACTTTTCTTGTGTACAGTTGTATGCCTTAGTTCCTTTTATTATACAGTACAGTGCATATGCTGGTTGAAAGCGACCGATATTGATATAGCCATCGCAAAATACGTAATCGGCCGAACTCCATTTCCTAAAGAGGAAACATTTCGGTTTCTTTGAAGATACTAAAAATGGTCCAACAATCATAACATTGCTACCACTGACTCATCACATCGACTTTTGCTGCGATTACGAATATTAATCAAAAGTTGTGATTTAAGTTTAGCATAATTACATTTCGGCGTGAACTGTCATATATTCCTCCAACTGTATGTGTTATTATCAGCAAAATTTCCTTGAAACAAGACTTCGGAGTCTTCGGTAGAGCATTGTCAGAACATTGTTTTGTAGTCAAAGCAAGTCACAATCCGATATCTTTGGTTTGTAACTTAAGTAAAACCAAGTGTCTTCTATCGAAAAACTACGTGGAAATTTCTGTTGTGAGACGATTTACCCAGCAATTAATGGCCAGTAAAATAAATTACAGTTAGCCGTAACTTGCAAAACGTTTTTATCATGTTTTTCAGTCAGTTCGACTGTTTTACTGTGCTTGTGGATATATTGTGTTCATCTGACAAGTGACAGAGTATACCAATACAGCAGGGTAGAAAACGGATAACTTAGACTACCAAGTGAGTCCAACCACCCCTATCGTGGCTAAACTGAGAATTCCAAAAAATTGTTTTCGCCACCTGTAGTCTGAGGCTTGATAAGAAGTCTTTCTGTTGTGGATATAACCCCGGAAGTTTGATTGCGCAGAAAGAGACTGGGTGAAGTTCCTTTTTGGCAGTTAACTAATATAAGCGAATGTGATTCCACATCCAGAAACTTTTTATCGACTTCCAAAGCGATGATGAAACCTGTGACATATTTTATTAACACGAATGGTAAGGTTTTTGAATCGTAGATTATTTCGTGACATATTTTTATCTTGAGAAACATTACATTCCGCAGTATCATCATTGACTAACAAGCTAAGTTTGTACCTGTTTTAAGTTAATGTTTTGGTCAAGGTGATTGCTTTTTTGGGTGTGATAAAAACGTGTACCTGCAGCTATACCCGTACACTACGTCTTTTGATGCCCCACAGTTGTGCATATGTGGACCCACTCAGTAAATTTGATTTTGGGCCTAAATCGGGCTTCAAAAATAAATGTCGGGCTTGGGCCGAATTCGGGCTCGGGCCGGGTTCGGGCTTGAAAATGAGGTCAGTTTGCAACTCTGGTTTGAACAGACAGTGACAAAATTGTTAGCTCACGGCTTTTATGTTTTGTAACGAATAAAAGTTTGTAATTGGTTCCATCACCCAACTGTAGGGATTCGTTTGCCAAAGGCCAGCTTTAGTTTGACTGGGCTCAGATCGATGTTACAACGTTGCTTACAAAAGACGTATAAGTCCTTTGATTCTTGAGCAGAATCCACTCTTCTTATATGCTAAACAATCCTGGTGAGGATTATTTCGGAAAGCTTGAAAAATACCCGTTAAAGTCAACGCTACAGAGAATCATTGATACGTGAAGCGATGTAGTTTCGTTGGCTCCACGCAGACTTTACTAATTTTTTTCTCCACAAACGTGCGCTTTTTGGAGGAAATAATGTGCTTGAGCGTCAGCAACGTTATCGTTTATGTTTCCCCGCCGAGAGATTGCTTGTTACGTTTCGGGCAGTGTCGGTGGAACTTTTCGAAACTCTGTATCGTGGGTGTGTGAGTCTAGTTTTTTTTACTGAGACATTTCTGTAATTTTTCCCACAATACTAATATTAAAACTCCCCGTAACAGTATTCACTAGTCTTTATTTTCAGACATTATGACCAAATTAATTTAATTTTTTAGGTCATTTCAAAAAACTGCGGTGAATGACTGAACAATGACCCAAAGAAAACCTCGGTGTGCGTGCGGTGAACGCGAAATTGAGCAGTGTTATCTGATGAGCAGCAAAGGGTGATGTACAGCCCGTCATCTTAAAGTTATAATCGTCTGAAAGCACTTTTTCGATTGCACGTTGTGTGTTTGAAAATCACACAATAAAAACAATAATTAAAAATTTTGCACAAAAATCACACCACAAAAATCATCAAAAATTTTGCATTCACAAATGTTTTTGCTGTAAGGACGCGACAAAGTTCCAGCAAGTTGGAGATACTCATGAGTTATTTAAATTCCTTTCTGTCGTGTTAATGAATGAAAATGAAATCATGGATCAAAGAAGAAGAGTCGATTCCATTATATGTGCTGTATACTGAGATCTAATGGGTACATGGGCGCAATTTTGAACTACAGGGCACATGGGCGCTTGGTATGAAACCAGTGGCATAGCAACGGGGAGCTCGGGGGCTCCAGGCCAGAAGTTCAAACATGGTTATATAATTTATGTCGCAAATCAAATGCCAAACGAAAATTTGCTTGCAAATCCTTACAAAAAAGGGTTCCCCAAAACACTAAATTACGTGTTCAGGTAAAGTTTCACAACCGCTACGCATTTGGCGACTTTGGCAAATTTTACCGCATTTCACCATTGACGACTTCAACAATTGTGTTATGCACTTCTCTATGCCGCATTAGGGGCTATAGTTAGGGGATGGGGTAAAGGTAGTTTCAGTGTTAAAGTTTCAAATAGTGAGTAGGTTTAGACTTAGTTTTACTGGCAAATTTGACAGGAAATCTTTGGTGAGCTTTTTGTATTATTTGTAAAAAAAAAAAATTTGTAAAAATTTTTTTATTTGTAAAAATTTACCAGTCTTGAGTGACTAAAAATGCAATATAAAACAAATAATATTAGAGTGCAATTTTCAGTAGACTTTAGTAAGGGTAAATTGAGTTTGATACAAACTAATGGAATACGAAATAGGTCTATGTTTGAACACAACAAAACTCTTGGGATTTCATATGCACTGCACATGTCTTATGCTCTCAAAGCAGGGGCCCCTTTTTCACAGTGGTCAACACTATTATCATGAGAACTTTGATTCTCTGACAGTGAAAAAAACTGTCATTTGATATAACTCTATGCTCGTACTTAATAGGGTTTTTTCAGAACTTATTGGAACAAATTTTAACTCACAGTTTTTTGCAGGCATTGGGGTTGGTTTGAAACGTCTACTTATTTTTACGAACACGGTTCATTCATGACCAACAAACACTAGCTCAGAAAAACTGTGTCATAAATGAACGTGCACGAAAACATGCTACCATAGCGCTTAAGGGTTAATTAACGCTAATATCACATTCATTATATAATCGTGGGATCTCGAGGCTAAGTCCCCTAAAGACTCCAACACACAAAAGAGCTGAAGTCAATGTCACTGACCCTAGCTGCCAGTAACAGGACCCTTGCCCAATTAACACATAAACATTTTATTTCGGTATGATCACAAACATAAATGAGCATGAACTCTTATGACCAACGGTGAAGAAATAAACAAAAACAAAACCCCTTCAAAATTATTCTAAGTATAAAAACATGAAAAATTTGACCAGGACTTTGTCCCTATTTTTAATATTTTGTCGAATTTGTTACAAGTCCAAATCATAGCTTACTGTGACAGTACTCTGTTATGAAGATGATTTACAACGACAAAGTATGACAAAACAAACAAAAAAATCAGAGTACTTACAGTTTTGCAGGTCAAAAACTGACTGTCAATTCAGAATACATTGCTTACTAGAAACTGTTTGCTGTTTTAACTTTTAGTTCTACAAGACCCTCAGTGGCTATTGTACGTCCACTTCAAATCAAGTTCGAACTATAACTAAGGCATGACAACGCCCAAATGTCAGGGTTTTTATACATTTTTGACATCACAATGTGGCCCCCACATTGCAGCCGTCACATTGTGGCCCTCACGATGTGGCCCTCACAATGTGGCCCCCACAATGTGGCCCCCACAATGTGGCCCCCACAATGTGGCCTGCACAATATGGTATAGGGGAATCCCCTTCGTTTTCACATTCAAGAAATGATTTCATGCAATGACTTATGAGTATATGACATATCAAGAGCATATTGTTTTACACATCCAAAAATTCAGTGATGAGTTCCATTTCTTCAGCGGTCAATTATATATTTCCATTGTTTATACCATCTGGTAGCCAGCTTGAACTTGCTGTTGTTGCTTGATCCACATTATGTTGAAAACTTGTTTGGACCTCTGACTCAGTCTTGGAATCCATTTGCTTTTCTGTCTGGTGTTGATATCCAATTTGTTCATTCATTTTGGCTCTGTTCATAATATCTGCTGTTCCTGCACTTGCACATATTATGTTTACAGTCAATGTTTCATACGTAGCATCTTCTGGCCATTCATAATTGATTGCTCCATCACAGTCTGATTGAGTCTTGACCATTTCTTAATTTGGAATCTCTGTGAGTCCGTTTTGCTTCACTGATTTCACCAATTTAATAATTATTTGCGCTTGCTATGTCATTATGTGTGTTAGTAAACGCTAAATACACTTGTTAGTATAAATAATGATCATAAAAGTCACTTATTGTTGTCCATTGTATTTTCACTTATATTCAGGAGTGTTATATTCATGTTTTCTTCATAGTAGTTTGTTCAGAGTGTTATATTCATGTTTTCTTCATAGTAGTTTGTTCAAAACATGTTAGGTTCATCATGAACCCTAACATTATTTACACATTAGAGATTCTGGTGGGTGCGCTTTGAAAGCAGAGTACTTGCACACTGCCGTGGCTGGTGGGGGCCTTTCAAGAGCCGAGTACGTACGCATTACAGTGGCTGTTGAGGCCCCTTTGAAAACAGAGTTCCTACACATTGCAGTTGCTGTTGGGGTCCTTTTGAGAGCAAGGCACTTACACACTGCAATTGCTGTTGGGGTCCCTTTGAAAGCAGAGTACTTACACATTATAGTTGCTACTGGGGTCCCTTTGAACGCAGAGTGCTTACACATTGCAGTTGCTATTGGGGCCCCTTAGAAAAGCATAGTATTTAGTTATCATCTGCTTCGGCGCGTATTATATGAATGAATAATACGTTTTTCACCAAAAATGAAGAAAATTTACGTACAAAACACCTCGAGGGCGGCTCCTGAAAAGCGTGCGAGGCAAGTGCCTCGCTGGCCTCCTATTAAATCCACCACTGGCAACAAAACTGCAACGTTGGAATCAAAACCAATACTGCAACCAGCTGTGCAAATACCTTCTGAAATCTATTCTGAGCGACAGCAGGGAGCAGTTGCAAATGAGAGAATGACAAGATCTCCCACCACCATGGAAGACCTCAGACAGAGGAAAGGATTCAATCCAAATGATTAATTTGTCGCTCGTCTTCTACCAAACAGACAAGTGGGAGACGGCGTGTTTCAATTCACAACCAGGGTTGCCAGGTTGGCATTTTTATGCCAGATTCCAGACATTTGGCTTTTTCAGTGATTTGGCATGAGAAAATGCTGTTTGGTATTTATGACATTGTTTGGCACATTTTTGGCCTCTTTGGTAGCGTTGGCAGAAAAAAATAGTTGTTTGGCATTTTTTGAAAACATGTCTCCTTCGAGTTTATGCTTTTCGATTATTTTCAGCCGGTTTGGTATGTATCGATGTTATTTGGCATGTTTGGAGTAGCTATGTGGCGTATTTAGTTTTTTTGCAGTTGGTAATCCATTTGGTGTTTGGTTTGACAGTGTAAATATTTTATTTTTGGCGCCATTTGTTGTTGTATGGTTTAAAATATTTCTGTAGTGGGTTTGATTTGGTAATCGAAGCTGCTTATTTCCCGTTTCAATCATTCGCTCAAAATTCAAAAGAGTTAGGCAACTACTGGCTACAATTTTCTTTCCTCTCCTTTTTTCTCCTACAAGATTTTTACCACAACAGAGGTTTGTTTTACAGCACATTGATAAACGTGACCCCCTTATATTTCTGTTTGGCCTCCCCAAACACGCAAAATCTGGTGGTTTCATTCGCCCGCGTAGTGTTGCCTGGTTTCGGTGAAAAGTGACTGAAGTGGAACTGCCCGGGGTTCCACTTGCAAGGGAATCGAACTATCATGATTTCCAGAGGGAGCATCTAAAGCCAAATTAAAGCAACGCCTTAACGATTTGACCGAAGAAGCGCTTCCCTCCTCATTTCTGACCTAGGCGTTATGTATTATTTCCGGCTTCGTCCTTAGGCACTTCGCTTCGCATTGCGCGGCGTCATCTCGCTTCCCTTTTACTCGGGTGCTTCCCGCCGGGGAAGTACCTTTGGACTTAACCGATTTTTTGCACATGTAATGGCCTAGCGCCATTACATGACAAACAGTTTCACACGAAATATGTCTTGGTGGATTCGGGGTGCAGAGCTCTGGGAAACAACAACTCGACATCCTTCACGAGTAACAGTTTGTTCATCCTTCACGTAGCATCATTTTCAAGCAACCTGAAAAGCACAACCAATTCACTGCTAGAAGCATACATGGCAGGCAAACCAACGTGCAATACAAACATTATACACTGTTGATTGGTTAAGAAAAACATTAGCAAATAGTCTTGAATGCGACCGCACCATATTTTGAGGACAAAGTTGTAACAAACAACTGGTAGTTTTTTAATAAACCCAACAGACTTAAGTAGGAAGTTACAAGTTTAACAGGCTACCCGACGCGAGATAAATCTAACAACTGAAATCTTTTGTTCATCTACAAAAGCAATTATTCATCCACAAAAGCAATTATTTCAGGAAATGAACTTCAGCAGTCGTGTGCAGCTTGTTATTAGCAATATTTTGGATTGGGGTTACCTGCAAGGCACTGATCTATGATGGTTATCATGTTGTTTTCCGTTAAAATCAGGGGATTAGTTCTGCTGCAGAACTATTGGCAAACGCATAATGTAGCAGACTGTAAGCATAGGCACTGCCAGGGATTGCAAATTCTGCTATCAGTTAGAATCACCCCAATTTCTTATAAAAATGCTGTAACGTGGCACATTGATATTATCCCTAAAAATGGTGTTTTTGTTGTTGTGAAAAAATACTAGATTTTGCCACTCGTTTACTTTTTCAAAGGATAATGCACTCACATGGTTTATTCTAGCTTATTCCGTTTTCTTGGACTGAAGGTCCATGCGGAATGGGCTAGTATTAATAAACAAGAACCATGAAATACAGTAACGCACTAATCAGCAAAGAAAAATTGGTTGTTTTAAGCATTTCTTGTGAAGCACTACTGACAGAAAACAAGCCCATAGAAAAATTTAGTAATCTTTACAACAATTTTTCATCTCAGCACCAACGTTTTGCAAATTTCCAAAAAAAAATTTGCGCAAAAGCCTTACAAATTTTAAAAGGGATTTGACATCTTATCTCATCTGACTGACAGGTTATCGTGCACAGGTTTACTACGTACAACGCAGGTATTTCGGAGTTGGTCTCACTCAGTTACCGGTTCTCCGCGCGCTAACCCTAAACACTCCCTTCGCAATTTTTCATGCTCAACCTCAATCGCTATGCTTGTACTTGTGCGTGCAGGCGTTGTAAAATGATTTAACAGGCTTGTCCAATGGGAATGTCATTCCTATGGGAATCCCATGGGAAACGTCCCATGAGATGGGCCGGGACAGGCATGAATTGCTATGGTATGGGATGGGAATGGGACAGATAAATATGTCCCATGGACAACCCTGTGATTTAATGTGAAAACTTTGTACGCTGGACACGTGAAGACTCCAGCTGTGATAAAAAGTCGCAGAAAAGCTTTCTTATTTTTAAATTTTCTTCATGATATACTTTGCGTTCCATTGAAGATCACCAGTTGTTAGATTGTCTTCGACAACGTTACTTTCCTCTTGACACAATTGCGAATTACTTTCACACTTGAATCTTGGTTCCAGGTAGTTTCTTGACCTTCCCTCGGTTTCAGGAAATTTAATAAATCGTTTCTTGGAGGCGTTTTCAAGAAATTATATTGCTCGCCGCTAAGTTTTGCATTACTCGCCACGACGATAAGGCTGCTTCATTTTTTTCTCAAGTTTAAGATGCCCATGAAAAATCGTGCCGCATTGCTTCAGCCAAGAATTCACAAACTGTTGGTCATTCGTGAATAGAACTGTTGCATGATTTCCCCAAAGGCTCTTGGTAATTTTTTTCCTGAGAGAGACAATATTTTTGGTGGGGAGAACGTAAAAAGCATTGTCGTTGTCAGAATGTTACGATGTTGGATACTTTGTTGATAGTTTGGTGTTTTTTGTAGGAAAACGAAGAAGCTAATAGTATTGTAACTTATCAAAAAGTTTTCATTATTCACTAAATTAACTTAAAAATTTATATTCCGTCATTGTCCAAAGATACGTTGCAAAATTTTTGCCATTAACTGCGAAAGCCAGATTTTTGATAGACTTTGAAAATCCTTGTCTAATCAAAAGCACAGAAAACTATTTATCATCTGTAAGTTGTCCAAAGAAACACCTGTACAGTAGTTGTATTCCTGTACTGTTTGCAGGTTTAAACTTGCAATAAAGCGTCCTTACCGAGGAGTATCATGCACCAAAAGCATAGATTTGTCTGATGTAAGGTCATGGCGTTAAAAACGGTTGATGGGAGATTTTTGGAAGATTTTGCTGGGGGAGATGTACCTTGTGGGCAATATTCATCTACCACGTACACGATTACTGTAATCATGAACACAATAATTACAAAATGTACCTATAATTATTGTAATTTTACGTTGAAATTTCATTATCAAGACAATGAAACCGTGTAACCCTTGGAGAAAATTTGGGTATCTCACGGGGTACGCGTATCCTCATTTGAGAATCACTGATCTCGAGGGAAACCTCGGTAACATTGTTTAATTGAACTCCTACATCACGTCTGTGATCAGTGAAAGAGTGCAGTTGAAAAAACATCAGCCTGTATGAACTAAATAGGTTTTTTGTTCGGGCTGCCAAAAACGTTGAAGCATAAACGATTAAGTCAAAGATTAATTCGCCTATTTTTGCAATGCTACCGTGTATATCATCATATCCTGGGTAACACTTAAAAATAACCCTGGTTGTGCCAAAACCAATAGTGGTATTCTCAATACTAAAACGAAAGCGTCAGCGTTCTCAACCGAATTCGTGCTTCACGTACGAATGAACGAATAACAGAAGGCTGTTAACTACATGTCTGAAGATTGTGCTTGGCTGGATTCAAAATTTTTCTCCGTCTTCATAAAGTAAACATCAATTGTTTCAACAATTTATGAAAACCCTGACTCTAAATTTTGACAATTTAATAAAAACAGTATGCACAAAACACATTGATCAGGCCCTTTGTGGAAATCTTACCAACTGAAGCACGCTTTTATAACTTCTTGGGTTCCTCAAAAAAATAGCAACACTCTTTTTCTGGGTAATGGGTAATTCGCAGCAGTTTAGCAAAGTTGTCCGCTGCCTGAAAACCGATTTTTCTCCTGGTTTGCAGTCAGAAAAGAAAATGGTAGAAAAACTGTGTATGCACCTTCGCCACTTCTGTAGCCATTTTGTTCAAGGAATCGTTCATTTTCAATTCATTTTGTAATGTACAGGTGACGTTTTCTGAACACTTACTGCATTTATAGTTTCAGACCACGACACTCGTTTTGTTTGTTGCTACGGTAATTAAATGGTTTGACAAGACTTTGGGAAGAGGAGTCCGATTAAGATCCACATGGTTTACACAAACGTTGTTCTGAACTCTGAAATAGAAAAGATTTGCAGTGTTGAAGTTGATAGATTTTACCTCGCTTCCTTTTCTATTCTAAGGTTCGTTGCTGCCTGTTTTGGAGAAATTAAGACTTGAAAAAAACACAACGATCGCAAAATTGGAAATTTACATCTTTCTAAATTCACAGTTTATACCGGATGTTGCCCAATGCCCACCTCAAAAAAGCAAAGATTTAAATATCATTGTTAGGCAAACACTACACTTACATTTATTAAAATTGTTTATTAAAATGCAAAAGCTACAAAATTACAGACAACGCTTTGTTTGAACCAAACGGTTATTTCCAGAAAAACGAAAAGCAAATCTTTCTTTGTCACAGTGTTTGTCAAAAAATACTGTCTTACTGAGCGTGAGTGTGTAACGCAGTAGTCCAAAAGATAAATGCACATTACAAGACGCTGAGCAAATGCACCTTGGGGCGCAGACAAATAAAAAACAAAAGACGTTCAATAAAATTACTGGCATCTTCAAAATGTTGATAACGTGCTTTCAAGAAAATAGGATTTTGTCTCACCAGGAGAATACTAATTTTTTCCAAAATTTCCTTCTATTGCAGCGATGACTGCTGATGATGATTTCATTGTGTAGCTGCAGTCACAAGGGTTCTCTAATTATAAATATTATTAAAAAATGCCTATCATTGCGGTTCTATGATTTTGTTCAAATGGCGTGATGACGACAAACATCAGCTCGGAACTGAAGTGAGAAGCCTTTGTTTCCTATTAGTACTGCAACAACTTTACATTGCCAGGGTAAAAAACGTAACTCTTTAAATACTGCATCTTCAATCAGTACAAAATTATCCTCTTCGATGGCAAAATGAGAGCCAAACACCAGAAGACGTTTGTGAAATTTGTTTGTATAAACGATTTCAAAAATGAATCGGAAACATCACTTGTTTCTTTTGCATTCAGTTGTGCCAGTACAAGCCTGTGAAATTCGCAAGCTTGTGTTCTGTTTGTGTTGATCTTTCCTTTCCACTAAACGTGCTGACAAGACCACACAACATTCCTTTCCCTTGAGAAAACTTTCGCATCGTGGAAACGCAAAACACGGCCTATTGTTTCGAAAAACGTTTCGTAGTGGAACGGATGCATCATTAGTCTCGAAAATTAACTCTTAAAAATTTTGACTTTAAATCTGTTTCAAGGTCACGTATTACCCCGCGCGGCATTTGTAAATCCGGTACGTGATGCGTTTCTGGTTTCGAGGTGCATGCTTGCCATTGAAATTGAAGATATAAAAAGACGTAAACTTCGAACGCAAAGGGTAACGCAGACTTACGTTACGTGAGTCATCCTTTACGCTGAAGTACCGCTACCGGTTTAACAGACACACGATAATTTAATTAACTGGCGTTCGTCGAAAAGATAATTTAATTAACTGGCATTCGTTGAAAAGAGGCAATTTGTCTCGTTGACAATTCAGCTTTTGCCGCAAAAACAGAACTTCAAGAGGAATTTTGTTTTCCACGTGCAAGGGTGATGACTGCTACTGCACAAATTGCTTCCTAATCAGAACAGAAGAGTTAATGATTTTTGTTTATTCGACGAGTATGTGACTGTTACAAGAAAAAAAATTCATGGCGTATGTCAAAAAGTTCTTGCATTGGTTTTTAATTTAAAATCTTAATTTATAATTAAACAGAAACCTTTGCCTAGGTACAAACAAAATTAAGTTTATTTGTGTTTCTATAACAACAAGCCTCTGAAAAGAATCTGCTTGTCACATGACTTTCAGATCCATGGTTGTGTGACAGGTCTTTTCTGCTCCTTCAATGTTATATTCAAAGCCCAAAAAATTTTAGAAAACTTGTTTTATAATCATGGTTGTCCGCAAATTTTTTTACAGGGATGGGTTAATTTTTGTCCTTTTCAGGTTGCTGACGATGAAACCCAAATGGACGTTCACAAAACGCTTTAGCCTTTCCACACCACAAACATAATGCCTTATGTTACGGCAACAGTCACAAAAATCCGCTTCGTTAGAAGCAATAGCCAGAAGATTACAATGATATACACAACAGGCTACCTGCAGATTTTCAAAGCAAGGTTATTTCTTTTCGAAGAAGCTTTGCCATAGTCTTTGACCAAACCACAAATTGTGATTTTATTTTACCTAGCAACATTTCTTTGCATCACTTAGAAACAATTAGGGCTGCTAACGTCTGGCTTGGGTCTCGTTTAAAGCGATCAATCATCGCTTCAACAAAACCTTGTCTTCACTGATTTTTTATGGGGAAGGCTAGTGATCATACACAAACCGGACAAGCGTTCACCTGATACTGTTGACAGCAGCCACGTTTTCACTCTTCGCAAAGAACTAAACAATCTCTCGGCAGTGCAGGTCGCATCGTTACTAAAAGAGTTCGGGCAATACTAATCACATCAAGGACAGCTGGAAACAAATCAGCATGATTCAGCTTTCCGTGAAGTTCACCAACTGCAGTATGTAGCTCCTGATTATCTCTTCACATTTCGATTTCCAGTCAAGCAATTATCGCATACAGATTTGGCACAAATATCCATTTGCGAAAATATTGTCATACTGTTGATGTATAAACATTTACGCAAAATCCTTGGCGTGGCCACTGCCGTGGAAGATGTAGATCGAAAGACAAACTTTCGGATAATTTCTCTGCTTTTGAAAAAGCTATTTGAATCGCTCTTCTGGGCTCTGTCGGTGACAACAGAACACCTCAGGCAGGTCTTGGATATGATTGCATCAAGGGCGTACGCAAGGGGGGTTCATAGGCGGATCCAGGATTTTTTAGGGGGGGCTCAAGGACGACTTCATCCGCATGTGTACTGAATGCATAGCAGTGAAGACCCAACAGCTCAGGTAACTTTTTTTTAACAAACACAGTTAATAACCATACACATTTTGGCTAAATCACATTCTCACCATTACCCAGGCTTACTGGGACGTTTCCGGAGCAGAAGCGGCCTTCAAAAAATTTAAAAATTATTCTCAAACTTCTCTAACCTTAAAAAAGTAACTTGTAGACTGTTGGAAAAGTTTTATTATTAGCAAAACAAACACAGGTCCACGCTGAAAAAACGCGTGGGACAGGATCAGAAGTGACACAAAAACTACACGAAGAAACTTGAAATGCCGCCAGCAACCTTTGTTGTCAGTCTGGGCAAGCTCTATGCGGTAGGCCTAATATTGCGTTCGAAAATTGCAGATGTTCATGGAATAGAAGTTCATGACTTTCGGACTTGAAAATTTGTTTATTTTCAGAAAATTTTCCAATTTTTATTGCATAACACCCGAGACGTAACGAAGGGGGCAAGGGGGCACAGTTTCTCGGGCGCCGAATCACTACGGGGGGGCAAAAAGTTGCAGCAATGTCATAATCACTTTTTTCAGAACAGCACATTTGCTTCCCAAAGACCTCAGGTTCAAACATGGGGGCACCAAACTTGTATCCCCAGGCGCCATCTAACCTCGTCGTTACGCCCCTGCGCTTCACGATTGTCTAACCAAAATGACGAAATTTGTTTGCAAAAATACTTGCCCATTGGTGGCAAACTATCAATCACAAGCTATTTAAAACAAAAGCTGATGATTATCGAAGTCGTTTGACCACACAAAACAACTTGAAGGTCGAAAAAGGTATATTATTTCGAAAACAGGCACAACGTCTTCGTTTGCAAAAATTATGTTTCAGATGATTCGCAACTTTCTTGTTTGCTTTTTCCGGTAGTCGAGAATATGCTTACTCAAGTGCATATACAGTTAGCTGCTAAAAGAGAGTTTATGATATAAACGCTAGAGTGTATTCTTACCGGAAAAAAATATTTTACAGGCTAGAGAGTGACTCGGCAAGAAACAACATTCACCCGAACAATAAGCAGAAACCAGAGAATGGAAACAAGAACACCGGAAAAATAATATGTCAATATGACCAGCCAGGATGAGCGTGAAAAGTTCTTCGAAGCTTACGTCGTGATTTTCACCTACATTTTCAGGTTCTCGAGATAACAACACTGCTTTAAGGTTGCTGCTTAAGTTTTGTTGGAAAACCACGATTCAGTCGCCGCATCTCAGCTAACACTGCCGGACCCTTGCGTACTTTCTCCTTAGTAACTTTGCGCTTTTGAGCTCCTGATGGCATTGTAGATTTTGACATCGCGCCAGCAAAACACTGCTATTTCTTTTTCTGCTCTCTCTTTCTATAAATCGACTGATTAAAGCTTTTTCCGGTGGAACACGCAATAACACGTGGTGTAAATGGCTTGATCGCAGTTCGGCTGCGGCTACCTCCAGACGGCCCTAGAAGTTACGGGATCACATTAATACTAAACAGCAATCACAAACAAGACTATCTTCAGCACGCAATAGTATCGTTTTCGTGACATTTGCGCAGTAGGCGTGATGCACGAGTAGATATAATCCAGGGGTTCCCAACCTTTCTCTGACCATGTACCCCTTCAGCATTCCGAAAGATGAGCATGTACCACTTCAGCATTTCGACAGATGAACTTGTATCCCTTATATACTTTATGACAAAATATTTTATCATGATTAATCACAGATATATTTAACAATAAGCAATAACGGCTTTTGAAAATACTATTTACTGATATATGTATAAACACTTGGAAATAAAAGTTATGTAAATATAGATTTTTCTTCTATTACTAACCTTAAAATGTAGTCCTTCGGATAGGCAAATGTACCCCTAGGGGTACATGTACGCCAGGTTGGGAACCTCTGATATAATCATATCCATGCCAAAAGAACGATATAGAAAAAAGTTACAAGTGAAATTCAACTATATTTGCATTGAACAAGACCGAAAATATTTGCATGCAGTGGTGATTAATAAAACTGGCAGAAAGCCAAATTTTAGAGAAATCATTAATGATACTCAATGCAATATCGGAATATAAAGTTGTATTCTTGTATCGCTTCTGAATCACGACAAGCTTTCAAAAGAGTATTTCATTTACTACAAATGATTGTCATCTGACCCCCTTACTCTGACAATTTCTCTCCTTAATCTGGCCCTGGCACCCGTACACTTTTTCAAAACAAAAATGGTCCATTTTTCAAGGGAGAGAACAGTCGCACTATGGCCATATCCAAAGGAAACCACTGAGCTTTCAAAACGTGATTGCAAGCATAGCAATCACTTAGACTCTATGTAATTGTTCGTGAACAATGCGAATACAAGGTCGCCTTTGTCAGTTTGACGGATATTTTCCTAGTAAGCCACCTGCGGCGCATGAAAATCGTAAAACGTCAACTGCCGTTTCTTAAATAAGTTTATGTTGTTGCAGAATAGTTAAACGCACTGACACTGCATTTGCTGTACAACAGAAATACTCAAACTAAGTAAAATGTGCTTATTCACCGTGCCAAAACTACAGATGCAAAAACTCCATTTTTTAAGACGATGCAGATATTTTTGCATATTCGTTTGTTCCTCTGTTAAAAGTAGACTTCTTTCGATAATTAGAAATTTGTTACGGTTTTAACGACATTTATCTCGTGTTAATCAAAAACCTGCAAAACTATCAGCATAAATCTTAAGTCTCTGTGAAAATTTTGCGTACGATTTGTTGAACTCTTTACCCATTTCTTGCGCTTTATCAATGCTTTTGTTAATCGCAGGTTTTCCAGCGTGTGACTGCAACAATTTGCAGTCAGCACGGTATTGCCAATACAAGTATTTAAAAAGACAGTGAGTAAATTTCTACCTGTCCCAATATTTTTTACTGTTCGTGATATTTTTGAATTATATTTTAATTTCTGCAGGTGATAGTGATTTGCGACATTGGTGACGTACGCACGGGGCTGGAGTAATTGTTAATAACCCAGGTGTGTTGATAAATATGTAGGTAAAGACTCCTACTTTGCATATTATGTTAGATACATGAAAAGTTTTAGCCGACTTTTTCAAGAAAATACTTGCTTTCAGAATAACTTCACACAATAAAATTTTAACTTTACTCTGAACGTTTACTATGCCTAGGTTGAAACGTTTAAAAGCATTTTTGTCAATTTTGTGTGCGAAAATGTTTTTTTTCCGCGTTATGCATGAAGTTTAGAGTAAAAACGTGCTAAGTAGTTACTTTCGTGAACTTTATCACTCGTCATCGTGTCACTTAGTAATCTTTGGCGAAGTGAAACTACTGTCTGAACTTCTAAAATCGGGGAGAGCTAAACAGTTGCAGCATTAAAGTTCAGTCGCAGTCGAAGTATCTTGACTCAGTTTAAACATATTTACGTTGAAAATTCTAGAAAGTCGCTCAACCTGTGCAAAGAAAAAAGCGCTCTTTTTTTCGCAAAATCACTTGTTTGCAAAAAGCGAAGTGTTGCCTGAGTGAATCGCGCGTGTGCACTTAGCGGAACGAAGCCCTTGAACTAAACTTTTTCGCCAAGTTTCGTAGCTTTTTTTAGTTTACCGTTTTTTACTCCAGCACGACTATATAATAAGCCCAAAATCTAAAAAAACAACACATTTTGCCGGCAAAAAGGACCGGCACCAAACTTGACAGAGCTGGCGATCACCATCACAGTCATGGAAGGTTTGAGGATAGGTCGCGAGCGTTTGTTTCCACGCCTATGCTACGCTGCTTCCATCTTTATAATCGTGGTCTTATGCTCTCATGGTGCGGTTGCAGGAACATGGAGCAGTTGGGGCGAGTGGGGCGAGTGGAATGATTGCTCAAAATCGTGTGGGTTGGGAGTCCAAATTCGTCGACGACAATGTACTTTTGGAAGTGACTGCTCATCGAGTGAAAACGATGACCTTGAAGACCGTGATTGTGAAGTTAGGAAATGCTCTAAAGAAGGTAAGTGAACTCAACAAAAAACATTGCCACTTGGGCAGAATATGGCTGCAGCGTAATTATTTTGCCGACAATTCGATCAACTCTATTATTTATCAAGAAATCAAGGAACATTTATTTGAAAGGTTGTGATTGTTGTTATGGCTCAATTTTCTGCATGCCCAGGGACGTCCATGTTGACACCAGCAATGATTTTAGAAGTTGTCAAGACGCTCACATGTGAAAAACTTTTCAAAGACACAGATTTTGAATTTCTTCTTTGAAACCTCACGCTTTTTTGAAAGTGGTTCCTATTTCCATATCATTTGTAATTTCGTGATGACTGAAAAAACACAAGCAATGCCATCTAATTTCATGCATGCAAGCAGTATTTAATAACGAAACATTGGTCAATATCAGTGGTTCCACAACCGGTGGTCCACCTGGTTCCATAAACCCTTTATAAAATGTTCCTGAAAATTGTAACCTTTACTGCACAGTGAATAACGTTAAAACATTCTTAGGTTTCTGTGTTTGACTAGTTGTTCATGAGGTGTCAGCATAGCAAAGTTCTCCTCTGGATAAATTTTCTAAAAAAGGTGGTCCATAGGCCAAAAAAATTGAGTACCACTGATATATACGGTATTACGACAAAAGTACGCAAATGGAAAAAATGTAGAGAAACACTTTTCAACCGTGGTCCACGGGTTTTTTTCAGGAGGGCAAGGAAGGATTTCAAAATGTTTAAATTTTATGGCATTTACCAAAACGTTTCATGACAATTAGCCGATTTTCTATTAATTAGGTCGCAAAACTGGAACCAGAAACTCTCCTGTTGATGCGTCAGCAATTGTGCTTTACGTCGCTTTAACAAAGGCTATGTGTTGACAAAAACAACCGTGATCTGTACAATTTTTTGACTGATCGTTGTTAATGTGACTAGAATTTCAGTCTCATAACTTACGCTCTGAATGCTACGTTACGTGTGAGGATGCCTCTTATCAAGCCTCGACTTGATGTTATCATATCGAATAAGGAGCTCATGTTTCCCATTAACAGCAAACGTTTTGTAAATTTTATTTCTCGCATCTCCATTTCTCGTTATTGTTTTGCCACAATACCTCATAAAGCGCCTCACAAAAAGTTGTCAGTAAAAGTGGGTCGCACGATCACAAAGTTTGGAAAAACTGATGTAGGGATTGCCACTCAATTTTGCTTTAAAGTTATTTTAGGACCACACGCGTTCACAACAACTTTTTTACTACTGTAATGAATGAATATAACTATTTTCGATCTTTCATCAGATCAACTTTGTCGTTTTAACGTTAAAGAAAATTATTTTGCCAAAATTTTTATCAGAATGCGGAGGTGTTCTCAATAGCGAAGAAGGCCATGTGGTGTCTCCCAATTTCCCGAACAATTATCCAGCGAACGCAAACTGCACTTGGACGCTTATCGCTCCTAAAGGCTACCAATTTTATGTTGAAGTGATGTCATTTCATCTAGAAGTTTCTTCTGAATGCAGGTGGTTTGAACGTACTTGTTAAGCTTTTGATGGGAACTGAAATTGTTTGAAATGGAGGGTGCAGTTACGTTTCAGGCAAAAAACTGAGTAGTGGTTCGTATTTTGGTTTTGAGATCAAAGTAGATCTTTCGTCCCTTAGTGTTAATGTTTAAAAAATACTGCGCATGTTAATTGCTCCATCAAACTAAGCGCTCACGTAAAGTGTTTACTGAATCTTTGAAAGTCTTTGAAAATTCCAAGATTTGTTTTTAACAATTGAGTCCTGCGTTTCCCTAAACAAAAATAAGAGCTAATTTTAACTCAATAAATGTTTTCTGCTTCGTCCACTCAAAACTGGTCCATGGGAACAATACCATCTGAACAC
>JGI24159J19872_10003250_pt1 | contig 20100 bp, 12 predicted proteins | sample Ectturendosymbi4_FD_19872 | JGI IMG/M metagenome (IMG submission 19872) | reverse complement strand
CTTAAGCCGGCTGTTTTTGAACGAAGCACAGAAGGCTGACGAACGTCTGGTTGGCTGCTACGTCCGTCAGCCTTATGGTTAGTGAGAAATGGAAATCTAATGAAGGCAATTTAACCAATAAGATCAAAAATATCAAAATGTTAGTTAAATAAAACACTGCAAAAATCATACAATGAAAGGTTTACTCAAAATAGAGAGTACAGTGTGCTGAGTGTTAAAACAAGGGTGAAAATGTTCACACCTCTCCGTAGTACACGTACACTTTGCAAGGAAACGAGTGAGAAGAAATATATAAGGAAAATGTAACAACAGCATTAACCAAAAATACCATTTGTGTGAGTAAGAACAACAAAAGAAGCACATATATTGCAATATTAATCAATTTCAGACAAAAAGAGTCTTTCATGTGGAATGTACACCGATGAAGAANTTTTAAATTCTTAGGATTCTCNTTCCATCTGCCCACATCTTGGTGNTGATGTATGTCAGAGAAAGTTATCCTGTTGAGTAGATATGACTCAGGGAATGTTATAAGTCTGGTTTGATGGTTATAAATTGGTAATATGAATACCATTGCCGCTATGGTAACTTACACGACATTTATTTTTCTTAATTTTTTTAGTACCCAAATTTTTTAAGCTAGCAACAATAAACATAATTAGTTGGCGCTTACATTGTCAACGTGTGATTGAAGAAAATAGTGGAGCATGCTTTTCTATAACACACCAATTTCAAATAGTAAAAAACTTTCAAATTGCCATAGAAATTTTACACTTTTCAATATTTACTTTACTTCTCATTGCATACGTATATTTTTTTCATTTGTGGATCTACGTGAGTACAATTTGCTTGTGAGTTCCTTAAATGTTTCACAGAATCTTGGTTAAACAGCTTCCGCATTGGTAAAACAAATCTCAATTTTGGCCAAGTCGATAGTTATATTCACTTATCTGTGATACATTTAGATGTTTCGAGGTATTGTGAATGTAATCGCATCATTTGAGGAAAGTCCAGTTAGAGTTAAATTTACTCCAGAAATTGTCAATGAATGTAAGCTCGTTTTGTTTCAATAGCAATTCGAATGGACGTGCTTTAAATTCCAGCAACTGGATGTCTGAACAACACCCTTAGCCTCTTGAGGTTTTGAATCAGTCACGACCATCGGAGCAATTGTTTATACAACCCAGGGTTGGGAACCTATTTACTGTCACGGGCTGCATGAATTGAGTAATATCGCTGGCGGGCCGCAAAAGTTTATTAATTTTTCTTAAAATTCTACCTTTATCTTTCAAAAGAAAATGAGGAGAGAAAACCATGTCAAGGAGCGAGAAAGGCGTCTCTTGTCTTTCTGTCTACGTCTCTGCTTGTCATGGAGTTTCGTTTTGACGCGATATTGTGTTCTAACCAACTAAATTCAAAACAAAAATTTGCTGGAGAAGGCAAAAAATCAAGGCTTGACAAAGTGATGTGAAGAGTCGGTGCAGTGCGGTGAGCACATGCGTGCTAGACAGAACTTCTCACATCATTTCGTTCCTGAAATATTGCTTTCAAAGTCCTCCTGTATTCTTCCTAGCGGGATCATGCAGAACAGTTGCTGCCCGCACAAGTTTGACATATCGGTGGCCAGTTGGTTAAAATATGTTGGTGCATGAACATCTCAACTGTGCAAGAACTCTTGACTGCTAGGCTAGAATAACACTGAATATACGGCGTAGCTTAAAATTAAAATTGCGAACACAAACACTTGATAGTTTTGCTCTTACATTAATATATTTGCCTGTTCGCTTGCAGGTTTTTTTAAAATCATCAAAGCAAAATCGAAAAACGTTAACACTGCAGTTGCAAATTTTTCAGCAAAATCATTTAAGGACAAAATTGCAACATAGCGGTTTTGTCCAAGTTTATTTCGTCTTGCTCATCACAATACCTGCCTTTCTCTGGAAGTTATAAATGCGGCAAGACGTGACTACAAATCGGACAAGGTGATATATTTTGTGCAACATGAGTTATCTTGAGAGCAGTGAGTACGAAGGAGATAACAACTGTAAGCTCGCCTCTCACCAAGAGCAGGTGTGGTTTGCAATGTGTTTCCAGCGTGTCTACAACGTGTTCCCAACANATAGGAGAGACAGTGCATGAACAAATGACNCTTAATTCAAAACGTTTGGCTCGAAACAGTCATACCTTGACAATCAATTACGCGATAGTTATTGTGAATAACTGTTCATAATGGTATTTCCGTTCACAATGGTGTTGGTGGCGGTTGTCCATATCACAATTTTGCTGTTATACAGGTGTAAGTGGCAACTGACAGTTACAGTAGCAATTATCCCACGTAACTATTGTCCTGGTGTCAGTTGTTCAGGTGGCAATCATCATATATAGGTGACAATGCCCGAGTGGCAGTTGTCCAGGTGGCAGGCTCCGGATAGCGGTTGTTCTAAGTGTTAGTTGTCGCAGGTGGCAATTGTCCTGGAATCATTTGTTCCATATCAACACGGAGGGAAGGCTATGTCAAAGGGTACTTTTACGTTATGTGTATTTACCTTTTTGCGAATAAAAAGGTCTAATATATAATCGCGGAGGGAAGACATTTACTAAATTTATCTAAAAGCACCTATTACTTGAAATGTTTTGAATATTTGTTGACAGCCAAGTCGCATCTGGTGAAGGCTTTCATTTTGAAGAAAAAGTTCCTGATATTTAACAAAGTATTTATCATTATACAATCGCTATGCTAAACGGCAACACCAACTTGCATTGCATGCAAACACACACGTTTGACCGTTGCCGAAGCACGATCANCAAATTTTCTTTGTTCCTGCTCATGTCGAAACAACATAACGCGCCTGCTGATAATAAGCCGAAAAAATTTAATACATACTTTCTTTGATGTTGTCAGAAAGCAGGTTTTAAAGGATCGTGTAGGCGATTGTCGCGCCCTGCGCTTGTTGCCATAACTTTTGTCTCTAATAACAAAGAGCTATATTCGTGGTCAGGAAGCAATCATATGATAATGGCTGGAGTTTCGCGGTATTCCGCAGTGTAGTAAATATTCCTGGTGTTTATGAAGACTTGGCAACGCTCGCCACGTCCTCCCACTTGCAGACCGAGCCCAAGTTGGAGGAGGCATGCGTTAGTAAACCTATCGGCCTCGTATAGCAATGCCGGAAGAATGCTGATGAAGATCTGCGGCCAGCACCTGCATTTGCGTGCGTCAAGCTGCATCCTCTGAATATGACTCACAATGCTAAGCCTGTCTTTTCCCGATGGAGTACGTGGCAGGAACGTGCAACTCGTGGAACTTTCTGGTGGGAGGGCTCGGGCCGCTGATGTGGTCACCGATAAGCCAGGAATATCGCGAATCTGGAGCGCAATTGAATAACTATAAATTGACAAACGCATTTCGACGAGTCCTGGATCTTGACAACTTGACGTTATCTCCCAGGCTTGGTTTGCTTTTGTTTATGTCAATCAAGCTACGTTGAGGATAATGCGCACCAGAGCATTCCGAAATGCAGCAGACTGAAATATGTAGTACATGAATTACAACATTTGCAAGGCGAGCTGTTTTGCGTATGTTTTTTTGCCCGTGCACACAGTTAGCTGCCGGTACTCCAGTATCAAGAAAGTCTTTACAACTATTGTTTGTTCATGGGCCAAAAAGTGTTCTTAAATTTATAATAACTTGACGTTTGGGCTCACAAGCACAAGTCAAACCAAAAATCATTTAAGGCCGTTACGCAAATAACTGAAAGACTATAAAAAACAAAACAGGTTCCGCCACAACAGTGTTGAAGCACTCAGAAACGCCACATGTACATTTTCTTTGAAATAAGAAAAACGGATGAAAAATAAAATAATATCATAGCTTTTGATCAATAAGCATGCGAGCAAGGTAATGGCCTTGGCATGCTTCTGCAAGAAAACATAAGGATGTTATATAATTGTAACACGGACCTTCACAATATTGTTTACAATCATAGCTGAGACAGTACAGAAACGTTTTGACGGTCTAAAAAATTTTGCTGATATTTTGTTTAACACGGAAAAAATATTCAGTAATGATGATGTCACGCTGGTTATATGTTTGACCCACGGATTCCCTCAACAGTACGACAACTTCATTATGCGCATGGCATTATTTCCAAGGTTTTGAAACAATCTTCCACCAGTGATCTTTTGCAAATTGTAATCGGCGTTTGAGGAACGTTCACATTTTAGGCTCGTTCAACCTGCCGATCTCTACATTCAGCGGCTATGGCTCACACTGTGTTAAAATTTACAAATTTTGCTTAATCAGTTTTAGTCGATAGGTTNAAAGTTCCGCTAAATTGGTAAAGGGTTTCGAGCAACTTTAATGAGAATTCAGGTTTATTATTCTTTTTGTGAAATATTGGTGACACCACCCAAAGATGTATGTTTTACATTGCGAGATCAGGAGGAATGTTTTCTGCATTGTTCGTCAATAGGGATTGCCAGACATTGTTTGCAAGCTCCAAAGGCGTGTCTGCGGAATTGATATGCTCTGAACAACTTTATTCTTGCGCGATTCTATTCATGGGCTGAGTCACGCTGAGTTCGCGACAATGGTGGATGATTCGGTCTTTTGAGCTAAAAGTAAATCCAGAAAATTGTTGCTTTGAGTGTTTTCCTCTGATTAGCCATTCTGTACAACAAAAATTCAAAAAATGTCACGTCACTGTCGCGTGATGTCTGGTGACGTCGAAAAGTCAATCTACCGTGTCCAGACAGCTTGAATAAGAGCTGATGATGCCTACCTAGTAAGCGAAATAAATAATCTGTAAGATCTTATAGTCTTTCAAGATGAGTTTTTCGTTTGTAGATGCGAAGAACCAAAGATTAACACTTGCTTTGGGAAACGCTTAATTTTTGTCTTTCAAAGCCTGTCTACGTTCACTGCTTTAATCACTCACACTGTATACTTTACTTTGTTGGGGAAACAAAATCGCGTGAGCGTCTTACCTTAGACCACACTGTTAGCAAAGTTCATGAACTCTTGTCCTCCGTCTCAGACGACACCCACACGCTTCGAATTGCAAACCGGAAACACATTGTGTCAGATGGACTAGGATTGCAAAAGACAAGTTATGATGAGATTTTGCCTTTTTCACCACAAGATTCCGCACAAGCGCAAATATCAAATGCACGCAGTTCGCACAGAATAATCGAGAATACACTCCAATGCAGGAGGTTGCATTTCATAATCCTGGCAGTGACGGCTGCCAGTCAATGATTTTCTTCAAAAAAATGCAACATTTTTTCCTTTTCTCTTGTAACTCTCTTTGCCCAGAAGAAATTTGCACAGAGCTAGCAGTATGAATGCTTTATTAATGAGCATATGTAACTAAGCGACAGGCATACGCTTACCGACGAAATCATCATTGGATCACTGGATGTTATGAAGCAAAAACATCTTGTGATGAAGCACACGAATTACGAATCTTTAAATCTGCCCTAGTTTGAGTTAAAAAAGAGATCGTTTGCAAATTTTCAACTGATGTCGAAACAACCTCAGCGCACGGTATGGAAAGAGGATTTTAAAACTGCAAAGTGAAACTGCTTTTATAAATTCCAAATATAATCCGAAGGTGTCAGGCGTAAATATTTCTGAAGTATTGACCCACGTTGCAATGGAAGCAACTCCTGAAGACGCCATTATTCACAGGATAAGATTGTTACATGGTAACGCGCAGTTGAAGGAGTTAAAAGCAGTCAAAGAAACGACGACACTACACGTTCTTTCGCTCAGACAGCACGGCCTGCCGAGTGGTCTGCTCGTGTGTCGTCGCGGTTTCCTTCCCTGAAACATACCTGCGCGTGGTGGCAGTTCCTTGAAGATTATCGGCTCATTCACGATTTGTGCCTTCGATTCTGGGAACAGACCGATTACATAAGGCTAAAGATCATTGGCGAAAGGTCTGGACACGCCCCCAAGCATGAACGTTGACACGCTTCCTTCCCAGTCGTCGAATTTCATGCTCCAGTGCACTTGTGAGACGGCGCGTGAAACACGCGTTAGTGGACTGGTGCTAGCAGAAAAACTGCCCAAAAATGACGCAATGTCTAAGATCTGAAACACATTATCAAAGATCAACCGCAGACCGATGCGACTCCACCTTAAAGCTTAAGATCAAGGTCTCCTAAACATTTTATTTTCTAGGACAGTGGTTTTCAAGCGTTTTTGTTGTGGTGCGCCCTTAAAGACGTTTTGACGAACTCATGCACCCTGTTTACTTCAAAGGTAAGCCGAGGCGAAAAGCGGTATGAAAATCATTCTGCAAAGAGACTGTTACACTACAATATTACATAAAACGCACAAAAAATTCGAGAAAATAGTATTTATATAACAACTTTTGGTTGTTGCATGTTATTAACCAACAACTCAAGCCAAGGAATAATCTCCTAAAATTAACTAAAATTTAAAATTAGTTAAAAGTTAAATTAAAAAAACATCAGATTCAGTGATACCACGCCACACTCCGTTTCAACATGAACTTGGCTTTGTGTAACGTCTAACATGCAAAGCGTTTCACACAAAACGGGACAAACGTCACTTTCATTTGTGAAACCTCTCCAAATGAAAAACTTAAAGAGAAAAACGTAGGGGTACATGGCACATTATATCCATACCGTCTGAAAAAGTGGGGGGACACGTCCTGTGTCCGCATAAGCCTGATACACATCAAGTATGCTTTGCAACCCACGTACACTTGGACAAAACAGACAAATATCATAGGCAAACATCAAGTGATTTAATAAGACTTCACCAATATAACGCCCTGCTAATGTTGGTTAGTTCAGTGGATAAATCATCTAAATATACAGCAAACAAGTGTGGACTCAATACTCCCGCTTGTCTAAACCCAAATGCTTGCCCCATTTTATTTGCATCGTTTGTTCCTTGTACCAATGTTTCAGTCGCCGCACAAAACACATTGAGCACCTTTCTTTGAACTAATTTCTCAAATGATTTCATGTCTAGTACTCGAGCGAATGCTTTCGAGGCATAAAAAACACAGCACGCACTGATGAAGGATGGATTACGAAGTACGAAGCAGTTTGCTTCAACAAAAATGTACTTTGATCAGTGCCATGTCCAGCCTTAAAACTAAATTGACTGTCTGTGTTTCCAAGGAAAGGAGAGATGCTAGATAACATGAAGTGTTCAAATAGCTTTGACACCACTATAGCAACTCCCATAGGTCTGTAATTCGATGTGTCAGTCATATTCCCATTCTTGTTTTTGCTTATGGGAACTNCGGTTGTGTTTAAACAGGAATTGGGTACAAAACTCTGAACAATGCACATGTTAAACAGTNCAATGAGAAAAACAGCATCGAGATTCGTCTGCANGCAGCAAGTGCTNTGCAGAAATAAAATCAGGCCCTGGTGCCTTGTTCAAAGGCAGCTTATAAAGAAGTCATGTCAGCGAAACAACAGAACACATGGGCATTTCAGGACCCAGATTGTTCTCCTTAGAGTCTATGCTATGTTCCACAAACTCTGCAGACTCATTGGCAGAGTTTTCAGAGTTTAATGTTCCTTTGAAATAGCCTTTCCACATTTTAACAATCTCTGAACCACCGTTTACCCCACCCACCTATGTTGGTAGTGATGAAGATCTGGTTTTGTTGACGATCTTCTGCCAAAATGTCTTATTGGTTTTATCAGCCTGTAGTGCAGCTGCTCTCTTCTAGAAAGAATCCTTGAAAGAAACTGAATTGAAAAAAAAGAATAAACTGAATCAATGATTCAAGAAGAACTGAATCAAAGAAATCAAACAAAGAACTTTATCAAATATTTTGAAATTGAAAAAGAAAGAATTGGATCAAAGAAAGAATTCTTGAAACTGAAGGAAAGAATTGAAGTATCAAAGAAAATGTCGTGGTTTCATACCCTACCGCTCAAACTGAGAACTTAGACACGACAAACTAAATGTTTTGCTTAAGAATCAACTTTTTACTTATAACTGCTGTATGTAGTTTCAAATGATTTCTTTGTACTTCTGCTAAGCTTGTGTAGCGTTTTTGTGGATATGCTGGATGAATCAACTTGAAGCCATGCCATGTCACATGACCTCTTCTAGCAAAGAGGAAACAACGACAGACGTCAAGTGGTTGTTGTAGGTTGCGTTGACGTAATAAAAATGTGGTCTTAACCTTTGCGGGAAAGTGCTGGTGGCTGCAAGCATCAATTGTACAAGTGTTACGAGAAGAAATCATTCATTATCTTTGAACAACGTGCAGTCTTCTATTTCAAAAACCTCCCGATTCAATTTCCCGCAGCTTCTTCGAAGAGACCTTGGGTTTTTGTTTTTCAATCAGCTTCGCTAATAGATCAGTGTCAGCAATACCGAAAGAAAAGAATACATTTTCCGCAAAAAAAACGAAAAATGTCTTGCAGAGTCCCACCAGTTGAAAAAACTTGGCGACTGGCAATTCAATGTACAAAAAAATGAGCGCTTGCTCTAGAAAATAAATCAAAAAATTAGGAAGTCAAACACGTTGCATCTTGGTGTTTTTCTTCTCTGTCTACCTCAAATTTGCATCTTAATTCCTTCAACAGATTTTTTTCTGAATTCGGCATGCGAGGAAATGATGCTTACTTGGTGGGATAAGAACAAATTCTGTTTAACATCAATACATAGCGGGTGCTTTGTAATTGATATAGACCTCATTTCATGTAAATCTAGGCAAGAAAAGACCAGCTTACCTCGTTAGGTATTTTTATTGTGATGTCGATGTCGCAGTCACGTGATTGTGACATGTTTTGTTCTGTGCGATGTGGTACCAGGCATCGAAAGTAGCTTGAGAGGTATTACGACAATTTATCCAAAGAGAATTCATCCAACGACAATTTATCGAACGACAATTCATCCAACGACAATTCATCGAACGACAGTTTATCGAACCGACAATGCATCGAACCGACAGTTTATCGAATCGACAGTTTATCGAAACGACTTATCTGATTTAACTGTCACAAGACATTATTACGGCGTGGTCACCACGCTGTAGTGTACAGCTGCAGTCAGAGCCGCAACCAGCTGATATTGTCGGGAAGGGGGGGAATGAGGCAACCTATTAATCTATGACTGTACCTAACAAATGCATAAGTTTTTTTAAATTTCGGGGGGTCAATTGCTCGATTGTCCCCCTCTGGTTGCGGGCCTGGCTGCAGTCATAATTCTTTACCTAATTTTTTCCAAGTGCAAAGTCCGTTTTATCTTTCGTTAGTATCGACCGGTAGTTAACAGGATTAAAACCATCAAAACCAGATGTCAGAATACCAGTGAAGCGAGCAATTGCGAGTGATTGTAAAATAGTTTAGAAATGGAATTCATTTTAAGTGAGAAAGCGAACCGAAGTGGCGCTGAAGGTTTTATGTTTGTCAGGAACAAAACTCATAATGACGTAACTTACTGAAAATGTGAGGAACACCTCAAATGCAAAAATTGTGTACTATCCGCAGCCGAAGAAGACAGCCTCATGAGAGCGCTATCTGAACACAGTTATTTTATAAGGAGCTACCTTGGAATGCAACTGCTCACAACTTGTAGATTTGTTTAAATAATTGGTAACCACCTACTGCAAATATATGAATGTTACTGCGATGTGCATTTAAAAGGCCTTACGCATTGCATCGATAAAATTCGTTCCATTCTGTGTCTTCGATCCATTCTACCTGTTAAACGCCGGTATTGAGTTCAATAAAATCCGATAAACTCATTGCCTGTGTGCATTTAAAACACTTGTATTGGGTTTAATAAATTTCAATAAACGCATTGTTTGTGTGCAGTCATAAGTGTACGGGAAGGCATTTTACTGGGGGGGGAACATTTGCCCTGAAAATAACAATTTGCCCTAAAAATAAACAGTTTGCCCTGAAAATAACTTTTTAGTTTAATCCGAATTGGGCCTGAAACCTTATGTAAATCTGTTTTATAGAGTTGAATTCGTTTATAACGGCTTCGTCTGGAGCGTCAATTCGCCCATAACGTTACGTTTTGTTTGGTAGCGATGACATCTTTTATATGCATTTCAATTCGCTTATAATGATGTCAAATTGTCAATTCGGAAATAACGTTCTCTATGCAATCCCCTAGAGGTGTCGTTATAGGCAAATTCAGCAGTTAACTTGCTTGTTAACTCAAGGAGTTGAAGTTCCTTGCGTGCTGTGTTCTCCCAGACAAGAAACTTTACGGCAGGGGCGACCAACGTGGTGCCCACGGGCACCAGGTCGCCCGCAAGGACACGTAGGTCGCCCTAGGGTCTGTTCTAAAAATAACATTAGCATTATCAATGTCTTCACCAATACTAAAATAATGGAAGGTAAATTGAGCAAAATTTTTATTTCAGAAGTGTGTAATGCACACTTGTATCAAACTAGTAGCCCTCCGCAATAATCGGTACACAAGACGTAGCTCGCAGTTTCAAAAAGGTTGGTGACCCCTGCTTTACGGTAATTGCTTTACTGATGCAAACAGGTAAACGGCTTCGATGACGCAACGCAATGTTTTAAAAGCGACGGTTCCGGATCGCACGGTCTGACTCCCTAAACCTTCCTGAGTTATCGCTGCTGTGCGCTTGAGAAAAGCGCTTAGAGCTGCTCACTCAAAGGAGCCAAGCAATGTGCACATCCGTTCGGCCCGCTTCTACAACGCCTGTTAATCAAAAAATATATGATCTTAACACCCTGCACCTCTACACAGCGCAAACTCGAAAACGAACAAAGAAAGAGTTACCGAATTCATATATCAAGCTGTTGAACTACCGACATCCCATTGTTCGATTTTTACAGAAAATGAGGGTTTGGTCCAGATCAAAGTCACTATAACTAATCACGACTTTGGTCCAGATTACAAACTACACTAGCCCAAATTACACAGATCTCCCTCAAGTGAATATATACTGTATTGAAAATGTTTTCACTGTTCAAGATTTGAGAGCAACTTGCACTTGCCCTGATAAACTAAGTGTGCCCTGAAAATTTTCACTGAATCGAATACACTTTTTACATTCGGGATTTTTGAGCAACTTGCGCTTACCCTGGAAAACAGAGTGTGCCCTGAAAATTTTCACTCTAGTGAATGTACTTTTTACCATTCATGATTTTTTAGCAGCTTTGCGCTTGCCCTGAAAAACAGAGTTGCCCTGCATCCACTGTATTGAATATATTTTTTACATCCAGGAATTTTTAGCAACCAGCACTTGTCCTGAAAAACAGAGTGTGCCCTGAAAATTTTCACTGTATTGAATATACTTTTTACATTCAGGATATTTCAGCACCTTGCGGTTGGCCTGAAAACAGAGTTTGCCCTGAAAATTTTCAAGCCCAGGGGGCGGCACCCCTCACCCCCCGCCTCGTACACCTATGTGTGCAGTTGAAACGTTTTATTGGGTATAATAAAATTCGATGAACTCATTGCATGTGCGCATTTAAAACGCTGGTGTTTAGTTTAACAAATCCAATAAGCTGTCGGTTCAATAAACTGTCATTCGATAAACTGTCGGTTCGATAAACTGTCGGTTCGATNAANTGTCGGTTCGATGAATTGTCGTTCGATGAATTGTCGCGTCACGGGCTTGAGATGCGACGTTCCCAAAATCANCTTCCCGGTGGAGATGTTTTTCGAAATTTTTAGCTTTTTGTCCCATTTAACGTCAAACATAAAATGTTTACCCGTTTTATGTCACAGTGATTGCGCATGATGCCAAGATTTGTCCATAAGTAAAAACGTGAGCTTGGGCAGACAGAGCTGAAAGAGCGTTGTCGTTTTTCGAACCTATTGTGAAAATGCCATTAAAAGCTGACTTTTTTTCCTTTTGTTATTCTGCTATTTTCCAATTTTTTCTGATTTTCTGAAGTGTGGTCATGCTTCCCATACACGCTAAAACAGCGTTTACAGACCAGCATATGCGAACGATCACGGTCAGAAAAAAGGTAACCTCGCCATGTCACAAGTTGGAGTGGAAATTTACAGCGAAAGCTACCACTTTTTCTTTACCGCTCGTCTATACCAACGTCAGGGCTGGAGACAGACTTAAAAGACTTGCATACTCACTGACTTGTATTCTTTGTTTATTTTGGATTAACTGATTCTGGAAGTTTTAATGATTCTTCGCTGGGCTTTGTCTCACACCTTCTTAGAAATATATAGCTCCATAATCAAAACACGGTGTAGTTGATGAAGTCAACGCTTGCGAAGGCCTATGCTGCTTAAGATATAACTCATAAATATTTACAGATTTTAAGTTTTGCCTGTTTTAATATGCACAAGAGTATGGATAGATCAACATCCGGGTGGCATTACTTGCAGAAGGTCACGGAAGCGAATGCGCTCTTCGCACGTAACTGTTTTTCATAAATACCTATGGAAATCTGCTTGTTTGAAGGAATGGGTGGTGGCAGGTGGGCGTGTGAGCTGAACGCTTACTATTACCTGCGCTGGGCCATTTTTTCCCAAACCTCTGCGCGCGTTGAGCCGCGCAGCGTAGTAAAGTGTTTACATTCCAGCAGAGGCAGAGGCAGACGTATAAAAACGCGCGAAGCCATGACACAGTTCAGATAACGTCTTGGTTTGGAAGCAACAGACACGCTTGAGCTCGTCATCATTTGCTGAAGCCATGGCTTTCCTCTTCGAATCGGACCGGTGTTCTTTGCTTTTGGTCTCAACCTTGGTCTTCATTTCTACTCTCTGCGAATCAAAACCAGGTAAAAATGAAAAATGATTTGCACTCTTTGAAGATGCCAGTTTGTATATTGAAACTTTTTTAGCTTACAATTTGTAAACGATTTATCCAAGGAGATTTTCCGCAATATCAAAGGATAGCTCATGTCATGCAAATATGCCGCAGTGGTTATTGGCAAACATTAGATAAAATTACACTAAACAGTTTTGGAGCTGCTATTCACATTTTTACCAACTGTTTGTTGTATCCAATACTGGAATAAAACGTTTCAGGCTCATACTCTATTATTCCCTTTTATGCTATTATTTTTAGTATATTAAAGTTTTGATAATTTCATGCTGTAGATGCGTAGTAAACCTTATAAAGGTTTTTGCTTTAACAGTGCTATGATTTTTTTGAACTTATAGCCATTTATTTTTTGTCGTTAAACTTAAAAAATTATAACCTTCAAACAGAAATCGGTGCATCTATTAACGCACTGGGAACAGCGTGCTTCGACCAGATATCTTGTTCAAGCTGTTACTGTACAGCAGACCAAAAATGGAATTGTTTTGATTGCAGTGACTTGTCCCGCTGAGTACGATTTCTACGCCGGGGGTTCGTGCTTCAAGTACGTGAACGACCGGATATTCCTACGTCACAGCGCTAAGCATTACTGCAAACACAAGCTCGGTGGACAGCTGGCAGTGCTGGACTCTTCATCGAAAATCAAAAAAGCCATTGCTTTCTTCGACACCGTTTTCGACGCCGAAGGCAGGGAGGGCAACGCACCAACTGCGTGGATTGATGGACACTGGTTGCGCGGAACNAAGCATATTGGTTACGGCAATGGCAGAACCAATCGACACGCTCACTGGATGACGCCAACGCGCAACTCCAGCACTGGCNAGTTGTTTAAATGGCCTAATAACATTTTCGGCCGGTCCGCCACCTGTTTGGCCGTCTCACTGTGGCACCGAAGTTCCATTAAATCGCGTGAAATTTCAGGAATTTACAATGTACCTTGCAACAGTATTTTCTGGACTCATGCGCTGTGTGAGGCGAAACTTCTGTGAAGTTTCGTCGGCGTCTATTTGCCTTTTTTACTTTACTGTTGTTGTACTTGTTTGCTTTCCTCATTTGCGTGTACTATTTTGTTTTGTCGTAAAAGTTTATATTTATTTATAATATACATTTTTCAATTTTGTCAAACACTAACACTAAAATGCTTGTTACTGATCTCAAAAACAGAAAAACAAAGAAGGGCTTAAGCGAATAGGCAAATGTGCAGATTGTTTCAATGTCCTTCATTCAAACAAAATGCCGAAGCAATGTTTTTCACGAAGCACCAATGATATATTTTACACTCATTTACATGAGTTATCAATCCGACATCCATTTGTAAATTAATTGGCAAACATGAAGGGCATTTCCGACTAGACCAAGCGTTCTTAAAGTTTCCCTCAATACCCCCAGGGGGCATTGAGATTAAGATTTGGGGGTGTTGATGTTGTGTAGTTCATTTCAGAATAAGAGATGTACAGTGAAACCACTTTAACGGGATCGCCAGGGTCCAGAAAACACCACAGCGAAACAGAAATAAGTTGCCAGGTTGAAACCACAAATGAGATAAACATGCTCAAATGGGACCCAATTATATTCAATTGTTTCATGTATTGCCAAGTTTCGTTCGACCTATTTAAGAGTGTTGAGGCTTATAAATTTTAAGGACCTTGAACTGGACCCATCGCTACCGGAGCATCGGGGAGGTAAGCCTCCAAAATAGAATGCTAAACAAAGCGACATTTGCCAACAGTGGACCGAATCCAGTGCACGCGGAAACACAACTGTTCGCTTTTTTGTTATTACAGTTTAAAGCAAATTTTTTTACAACTGCGGGTGGGTGATTCTATTTGAATAAGACTTATGGAGTGAACGATGCGTTAGTGTTACGTGAAATCGGTTTCCTATTAAAAAACTTGCCGATAGATTTCTTGCTTTTCTTACATGTGGAAAGTAGTTATTTTTTCCAACTGTTTAAATGTTAAAACTTGTTGAGCGCACCATCCACTTCCCGTCAGTAAAAATCAAGTGAAATACAGTATTTTTGCCGATGTGCGTCAAAAACAATGAAACTGCAAGAAAAATAAGTAATAGTTTTCGCAGGCAGCAAGAACTGAAAAAAAAGCTTAAACAAAATACAATTGAAAAGGTACATCATAATCAAAAAACTTTGTTAGAAAATGTTTGCGCTACGCGGCTATGAAAAATTTCTGACTATTGGTGGAAGATCGGAGTACAAAAAATTTTTCTCGTGGAGGCTGCATCAGGCCCGTAGCCAGGTTTCAAGGTTTGGGGGAAGATTTTTTTAACTATATGTTTAAAATAAACCGTGACGTCAAAAACCGAAAATTGGAAGAGGCAGAAAATACATTTTGGGGGGCGCTACCCCCAAATGCCCCGTGGTTACCGGTCTGGGCTGCGCCCGTTTTTTTTTCTGAAAAATCTGTACCTATACACCGAATTGTGATGCCGGCTGTGGACGAAATTCTTCATGCAAAGTGGATGTGCTTTGTCTGATTGTCTGTTGATTGGTAAACTTTTCGCAATTTTTTCCTAAAAATAAAGTGAAGAGCAATCAAAAAAGGTCATCCACTTTTTCGATCCAAGGTACAACTCAAAGTAGTCAGTCCCGCCCAGTTTTCACCAAGTCATTCCTTTTTATCCAAAAGGTAAAAGTTTGATCGTTCATTTTCACAACTCGCCCTGTCTGCCCCGATTCCTTTTATTTTGCCCAAAAAACATACTGTTTCCTCCTTTAAGTTAAAAATTAACAAACACTGCTGTGGTTCACGTAGTTTTAATAGATGTTGCAGCGTTAGCTAGAGGGGTTTGCCAAACTACCAGATGCCCTTCTTGTGAGCGTATGGGTCTGACTTATTTTTGAAAAATTGAATCATTCTTTCGTGAAGTCAGATTTTCTAAAAGTTGCCGTCCATGCTGCATTTTAAATCCTTTACTGTTGTAAACGTAAAACGCTTGTTCAGGATTTTAGTCGTGTTGTGCTTCTTCCAAAAAAGGCGTTTTGAGTGGAAGAAGCATAGAATCTCACTGTAAAAGTAATAACGCTCAATTATAACTTTTGTGAACATTTTAAAAAACAAAATAGGAATTTAACTNGAAAAAATTCTCTCATGTTTCTTTGGGNTCAGTGTGNGCGCCAAGAAAAATTAGGCTTGTTTCTAANGATGAAGCTATTTTTAAGTTTTAATCAAATGAAGCAGCAGAGTGATCGNCGGTACATGCTGTTATTGTGATTTCATGTTATGCTTTCAAAACGAAAGTTTGTTGTTGGTTCACTTTCGTTTAGTTGCATTCCTGTTGGTGTTCTCCAACCCTTTCAATTTATTTTTTATGCAAATATTTTTGCAAAGCTGTTGTCACTCATCGAGCCCAACGTCTTGTTTGCTAATACTCATCGACCTCTGATAAACTTAGGCACTGCGTTGTTTGAGCTGAGGGAAACTAAATCATGGGATCATCTTCATCTTGTCCAACAACCCTATTTTTAGGGTCGTAGGGGAGCCACCGTTAAGGACTGTTGCACCAATTGAGTCCACAATTCACGGTTGAGTGCGACTGCATGGGGGTCATGGATTGAAAAACATAAACGTTTGTAGAGATGAAGAATGAAGTTTATTGGCAAGTTATACCAATACCGCGGTAGCTGTGTCGCGGCAAGCGACAGACTAGTGTTAGCGAAGACAGAATACACTTCAATTTCAAACCGTATTGTAGTAAGATGCGGTCCTACAACTATATCCGGTTACGCACTGAGTCGGTCCTGCATTTGCTTCACCTCATGAAGAGATAAAGCACGTTCAATATAAACCAAAACTGATTTATATTGAAGTTCAGCTGTGTGGTGTTAATTCTTCATTCGACAAAACGTTGTATACGACCCGCGAGATCGTAGGCGATTCACCAACTCTTGGCAACTGTGGTAAAAATGACAATCATTGCAAGGCTAGCGTCATTATTATGTTGCTTCAAAGGCCGTCTTCTTTACTTTCTGACACTTGCTTGTAGGTTAAGCATTTCATATTTCTGAACGGCAGCTCCTTTCACGTTATTCCGTTAATATGACAACAACTGAATGGAAGAATGTGCTGTAATTTTCTATGCCATCGTAAGTAGGCTTGGCTGTTTGCTGAGGTGAAAGACTGAATCCTGATTTTTCTGCCTTTTGTAAGGTTGTCAGGGTGGTAACTCAAGTTACAGCCAAGGAAAATGATCAAATAAAACTGGTACAATCACGTTATTTGCAAACTTGAAATTTGACGCAAATGCAAACACATTCCAACATTCAAACAAACAACCAGCTCGCCAATGTCAGCTTTGTTCCCAATAAAAATAAGCCAAGCATGGACAAACGCCTAGGTGACCTTCTGAAGAACAAGCTTCAGGGTAGGTCTACGACGGGCTGTCGCAACGCCCTGAGCAAACAAATACTGGACATGGAATGACCTATGGCTCTCTAAAATCATTTTTCCAGATGCTTGGCAACTGCAAATAATCTTTCAAAACTACATACGGCTTGGCCGCTTTTGTCTTGTCTGGGGCAAAAAGTAGTAAGCGCTTTGCTTATTTCTCTTTAGTAAATGATTACAGTTTTAAGTCACACGCAGGTTAGATGTCAAGTGTTTTTTTCACCGATCGGCAGCTTGAGCACAATTTTTTTAGAAACCCTGTACCCGGGTCGTTAAANCACCGACATTATTTCNCCACCCAGTGGTAGTTCAATGTGTTTTTTAGGAAGCCTGCGCGGGAATTCCTGTCTGACGACTTCCCAGCAGTTTATAGCAAATGCAAAGCGCCTTGACGAATTAAGAGCGGCTCATGTGGGCCAACGAACGTTTTTTCAATTTTGTGAACATCGATGTGGGAGTCCATCCGAGCGCGGTTCTGCGTTCGGAGACGCTACTCCTCCCCGACAAGCCGATCAATGGCGATTGATTTGAAGATGATCAGATTAAGTTTATAAAAATAACAAACACGTTTATTTCTCAGAAACGATTGTTCGCTGCTATGCTAAACACGACCGTCCTGCTTCCTGCCTATCTGGCCCACCAGAACAGAGGCGGATCCAGTCAATAAGGCTATGGGGGGCGATTTCAGTAATTGGTAGCCAAGTCTCATTACGGGTTCATTATTGTAAGAGAGATGAAGTATACTTCATACTGTAACATTGTTGTGACAAAACAATGGACAGCAAAATGGCCTATAATATTGCGAATGTTGTCTTCCGAATTGTACAAAACCATTGTGAGTAAAGTTACTTTCGTGGGTTTTAGGGGGGTCGATCGCCCCAGTCGCCCCTCCTGCACCAGAGAGCGCACAGTTCAGTGGTCATGAGCAACCATACATATTTGTGGCAATCAAAGTACGTTTTTCTTTTCAACCAAGAGTGTTTTATGACATTTTATCAAAATGTCAAAGTCAGTCAAGTCATTTTCGGCCGATAAACGCCTTTGACTTCTACGTACAGGCCCGGCCTTCAACCGATTGCTCCAAAAAAGGGGCCGCGCTGGAGCGCAAGCTACTTTCGGCTCGTACACAAAGAGATTATTCAAGCGTGGAAACCATCCAAATGCAGAATACGTGCATGGAGCAAACGTTCTAGTTTCTCAAAGGACATCAGTGTTGGCAAACTTCAATGATATGTTTCAAACTCAGCAACGTTTGTTTGCATGTTTACTTTTCAAGACAAAACTTAGTGCGCCACCTTTTCGCCTGACCTATAACGATCTACGAACCACAACGGCAACAGCGAAGCTGCTAAAGGCGAGAAGAGACCGGTCTGGTGAGCAACTGGTAAATCCATCGACATCAAGCACGGTTTCAGAATGAAGCAGAGTGTGAAACCTGCGGTTAAGTCAAGTTTCGCACCTATACAGACGCCTCGCTTTGTTCTTTGTCAAGGTAGTTTTGATCTTGTGCGATGATACACACGTCTACGCCCGACATGGACCGTGTCCTCCAAACGTGAAAAGCCACCGCGCAGCTACACCACTCCCCCTTCTCTCTTTTCGTGTAGTTTCGATCTCCAAACCACGCCGTGCCCCGCATCTCGACCATTTGAAGCGGCTTGCTTGCGCACTTAAGCACTAGGCTAAAGGGAGCTCCCAGTAGCTTGCTTGCTACTGGGGATGTTATACTTAGCGCGCCGCATGTAGCAGCCACCGCGCTGCTACATTAGCTAAAATATACGCATTCACAAAAGTGGGTCATTCCCTGGCCCAGCCTGTCCTGGATGTGTGCAATCCACTAGGGTTGGCAGATCAATTGAAAATTTTTCAAGTACATTTTGCCGTTTTGTGATAATTGAAATTTTACTTCATACCTACTTAGAATACTTCTGTATAGTGGTGCAGCATATTTTTTCAAACAAATATTGCTGAAAAACAATGGGTACTTTTTACTACATAACTGTTTAAAGTGGAACAAATCTACACATCCTGTTCAATTACCTTGTTTAATCTTGATTCTTGAATGTTCAATATAATCAATAGTTCAATAAAATGAACGATTTCACAACTGTTCAAGAATTTTCTTTTCAAGGACAACAAAATGTTTTTCAAGAATCAAGAACATAACGAGTATTGATAACAAATTCAAGGAAAGCCCTTGACGCTCAGGGACGTCTGACAACCTTAGCTCCACTTCTAACGAAAGACCACAGCGCAGGAACTAGTGGCCTAACTAACTGGGGGCTGAGGGGCGAATCGCTCCCCTGGGAAGATAAATGCAAAAACCGGGCCCCACTTACCTTACATTTCGGTTTTAGTATTGTTTTGCTTTTCAATAGTTTTTTTTTTGCGTTTTTCGCAGTATTTTCCGTTGATTTAGGGTTTTAGTATAGCCATCCACATTCAGATTCACTCAAGTTATTCCTATATGTTGGCGAGAAGACCCATGGTTGCCAGATTGGCCTTTTTTAGGTCAAAATTCAAAAATTTGGCCTCGTTTCAAGTTGGTTGGCCTAAAAAATTTTAGTTGGCCTTTTGGCTCTGTTTGGCCTAATCTCAAGTTGGTTGGCCTTAAAAAACTCGCTTGGCCTTTTTACACTGATATAGGTTCCATGAAGGAAAATATTACTATCCCAATTTTTTGACAGCACATTTGCAAAATTTTTGTGATAAATGCTATATTAGACCGACGCCCATGCTCTGATATTAATAATATTTTTTTGTTTATTATTTTGGTGACGGCAATTGGCGGCAGGCCTAAGTCTGAATTGTGCTTATTGCCAGGGCGATTGAGGTGAACGCTCTTGCCCAAGGAGCGCTACGGCAATTCACTCAGTGGCTGTGGATCGAACACCCAACCTTCCAACTGGGAGGCG
>JGI24159J19872_10003249_pt1 | contig 20102 bp, 11 predicted proteins | sample Ectturendosymbi4_FD_19872 | JGI IMG/M metagenome (IMG submission 19872) | reverse complement strand
ATACCAACCTACTAGAAATTCTAACCGGAACGCCGTACCGGCAATAATTCTTTTACCGGAACGGCGTTCCGGGCCGTTCCGGCTTACTTTCACCTCTGTTCGTACGGGATTAAGATGCATTCATTACGAAAGCCTCCACAAGATTTAAACATTTCCATACGCACGCCAAGAACCATATTGGCACAGAGTGGTATCGCGGCTCTCAACAAGCTGTTGCAGATTTTATTTCACATGTGGCGGAAAAGCAGAAAGATACTGTGCTTCAAATCAACAAAAAGGTTCTTCAGTCTGTAACAAGCAACAGAAAGAAATTATTCCCTATCTTGACTTCCATTCTTTTGTGCGCCACTAATGACCTATAGCTCTTCGTGGAAAAGAATCAAAATACTTGAGCAGCTGCTTCATTTTCCCGTTGAAGCAGACGATGATGTTTTAAGAGACCACATACAAACAACCGGTAGGAATACTCGAAATACGTTCCATCGAATATAGAATGAGTTGATAGGGATAACCAAGAGACTTTCGAGAAATGACACGGCAGCAGCTGCCAAAAGGTAACAGCATATTTGGCTAGCTGACGAGACGAGAGATCTTTCAAAGATATACGACAGCTGTCACCTGGACTACGCTTTGTAGATTTAGAACAGGAAGGAAACATTCGCGAGGATTTTTTTGGATTTTCCGCCCTGCAGGATATGAAATCAGCCGCAATAGCAGATTCAATATCACACACGTGCCAACGTTTTGGTAACCAGGGTCCCCAAACTATGGACCGCGGGTCAAATCCGGCGCGCGAAGCCATTTGTCAATAATGAAAAAATAATATTCTTAGGACAAATTTGATGATATGGTATAATATAACATACCACGAAGCAATCACATTATGTAAGATGTCCGGCCCTCGAACTGTTCTGTAGTTGCTTATATGGCTATCTGGCAAAAAAGTCTGGGGACCCCTGGTCTAAACGATCGCTTCAAACTCTCACATTCAATGGCTTATATTGAGCTTAAAGATATGTATAAATCGTTGATATTAGTATATTCTGGTTCCCAGATTTTGCACGCCCAAAGAATGGAATTCGGATATTTGCCCCCCCCCTAGCCATAAACTTTGGGGTGCGCTCATGCCGGAAACAATCAGTAATGAGCACAAAGGCAGTGGGATTGGCATTTGAATTGCTGATCGCGAACGCCGTGCCTGGGGATAAATCGCAACAAGCTGTAATATGAACTTAACTTCACGACGTCGTCCAGAGCCGCAAACAGCTGATATCTTCCTGTGGACCACAATGGTTGCACCTTGTTGCACCTCACAACTAAACATGATTTTAAAAACTTCGCGGGGGTAATTGCCAGGCTGCTCCCCCCCTCTGATTGCGGGTCTGCAACCCTGTGTACGGCCAATTTGGAAGTACTCGTAAGTTTTATTAACTCGCTGGCTTTGGCTACAGGAGGGCTTTTCCTGAACTTCACCGCGTGACCAGTTTTCCAATCGGGAGTTCCGCCACTTAGAAATACCAACGAAGCCAGGCTAGTAAGCTGCGCAATACACAAGGGTGTTCCAAAATTTTTGATCTCATCACGCAATCTACTAACTTTACCAAAGTTTTTCAAATGATCTCGAATTGTAGTAACAACTCGAAATTGTATGTTTTATGCGTTTATCGTTTTAGACACACAAACACCAATCACTTCAGCAGACAAAGCGTTTTGTGTTTCAGAACAGACTCGAACAGATTCGAACAAGACTGTACAGACGGCATTTGTAATAAAATTACATGCAAAATGCACAAGCTGAAGTAGAGATTTGGAAATGAGGAAGACTTAAAGGGGACGATTGGCCTTCTGTAGGGCCAAAGGCTTTGGAAGACAGTCAACCAGTATCGAAAGAGATGGTCGACAAATTTGGGGAAGCATTTGTGACGAAGTAACGGTAAAACCTCGAGACGAGCAAGTCTGGAGACCCAGATTTCTTGTGGGAGTCGTGCGTATAAAAGTCACATGCGTTTGAATTCCTCACTTTAACTTTTTGTTTCACTAAATATTAAGCAATTAATGCTTTATACTTCTAGAACTTGTAGTTAATCAGATATATACATCTTCAATGATAAACAATTTTTGGAACGCGCTGCACTTACAAAAAGTCCGAAAATCCTGCAAGAACTCGTGTGGCAAATGTCAAATTTGTAAATCCCTTGTGATGTGTGGTACAGTCGCCACAAGTCCACCAGGTGTCCTATGAGCTCAAATGCATCTTGGATAGAACACCGAAGAAGGTAAGTTATGACACAAACTCTAAATTGCGTTATTTTTAAACTGGCTGTGCATTAAGCATGTTTTGCACAAACTATCAAAATAAACAAACATACCAAACAGCACCTACTTAACTGAAATCGTAAAGGGCCTGCGGACAAAACTGTTTTCGCGGTACGGCAAAACTTCACATTTTAAAATTTGCTTCTTAAAAATGTCAAAACAACTGCTATTACCTGGCACGGACAAAAAGTTTGTAAATAGATTGTTTCTGGTTTTATAAAAATGACAGTACGCTTGGAGGTGGAAAAAGTTAACCTGTTTTGCCCCCGTAGGTTTTTCTGGAAAGTATCACATGCAAATTTAGTAATAGTGTATTGCCATAACAGTAATCCTATCTTTGCTAACACAAAAATATTAGGTGTAGAAAAAACGGACGATGAGATAGATCAATTACGCTGTCTGAAAAAATAAATGACGGGTGCGAAAGTAGTCCCTGCTTTTCAGCGTGAAGCTTGTAATATTTCGTAAATGCTGCAGTCGTCACGTCGCTTGCTGTGGTTGCAGCGATAATTGTACGATTTAGAAGCGATGCTGAGAATCTTTTCATGTCCGTCAGGAAAAATAGAACGGTCGAAAAAACGTTTTTACGTAATTTGGCGTTGAATGCTGGCCGTGCCAGGCGCCACAGTGCTGTTTACCTGCCGTAATCTGCTGTACGAAATAGCAATGCGACTTTGCTAACCGATTTGGTGCCTGAACATAGTGGTTTACCGGCACCGTCCTGGTTCTCGCAGCCGAGACCAGTTCCTTGCTCCGAGCAACAGCAAACATTGAAACTAGCGTAGGCAGTGCATGACAGCTGTGGAAAAACACGTGTGAAGTCTGTCGGAGGGGATTGGGGACGACCGACAAAAAGACCGACGTACTCATCAATTGATTTTTAGAACGAAACCGCAGATATTTCGTCGGATACCAGCTAGTTTTATGCAAATGATTAAGCTGGTTTTACACAGCTGGCATCAGAAATAAACCGTGAACTTAGTCGTAGACTGATTCGGGTCATAATACGGAAATTGGCACGATCATTATTGTCAACTTTGATGTGCTACGAAAAATTTGGAAAAAACAGACCAATGAACGTTTCATTGCTCCAGTAAGTGTGCTGTTTTTAGAAGAAAGGGAATGTTTCATAACTGAATGTGCAAGAAAATGAAAACGCCTCATACACGAATTTTTATCAGTAGCTGATGATATTTCCAAAATATGCTGTTTCTGACTAGACACGCTTCACATTCACTATAGGTTGGCGGTTGTCTGCTGTGGCTGTAAATATCTAAGCACTCGCACAAATGCACTGGTTCAAAATAATTTGGAAGCTTCACAATGCTATTAGACTAACATAAATGCAAAAACTCTTTCACCTGTTCAAACTCACATTCAACTCCACTGAAAGTAGAGCAAAACTCCAGCTGTGAAATATCTTACCATTTAACCAATGCACAGGCAAAATTCTTGCCATGCAAATAACAAAAGACGACGAAGTTTATTCAGTCAAGAAGTCATTAAACCAGTTGCTTGAAAACAGACGTGCAAGTCTCAGTCATTGCAAAATCATGAAAGCAGAGCCCACAGCCCAGTCGACTGATTCCTCGAAAGCTTGCAGCAAACATAAACCTTTTAAATTGTTTCGTGATCTTTCTTGGCATAACTTTCTTTTCTGTCTTTGTGTTCAGCAATTCTGCCGACATGGTTGATCTGCAACTAATTTAATTAAACTGTGATAAAAATACATCCTCGTGCACCATCTCAGACACTGCCGGCTAAACCGGCAACTAAATTAACCCGGAAGAGCAGAATTGAAGCTTTGCAAGTGTTTGGGTGCATTGAAATGAAGAAAGGCATGCAAGAAAGGCATGCAAGAAAGGCGTGCAAGGAAGGCGTGCAAGAAAGGCGTGCAATAGGACTCTGTACAAAATCCATCAAATCAAATTGTTGATTACTGCTGATTTATTGGATGAATTAAACTTGAAGGACATGAGTAATAATACACCCACATTCAGTTGAACAACACCATCATTATGCGCATATTGCGCTTATAACTTTGCAGCCTTATTGTGAAACACTGGCACAGAAAAACCATGCATGATATTGCCTCAAGCACTATCAGCTAATCCAGATACTGCCTTAGACATTACCCACCAATCCAAGCCTACTTCTGTTCAAGTTCTGGGAGACCTGCTCTTTGGAGCAAAATATTGGTGATGTGACTAAAGTAAATCTCGCACATTGTGTCATTGTGCATGACAAACTTCTACCTACCCATCTGCATGACCGACAGAAGGGATCGAACAGCTCCAAGAGGTTTGCGCGTGCAGATTTCATGGGGCCTGAACTTTTACTTGTTATTGAACGTGAAGGAAGGCTTCATTCACACGCAGCAAGAATACCAGCGCATTTGTTTACCGTTAACCGGCTCAAACTATGTACTGCGATTTTAATTCTGTGTGAACTGTGAAGACACCTTTTTGCGTGACAATGATGACTTGGATCACATTGAAAGCTAACTTGCAAAATTACAACTGATTTCTCTCTGTTATATGCTGCTTAAAAAACACAACGGAATGAGTTTTTTAATAACGAACTTTCTGCAAAAAGTGGAGTTATCGGAAATTGTTGAGAAGGATACTTGTATAACGTTTTACGCTAGTTGTATTCCAATTGCCCGATTCTTAGTTTGTTTGCTTGTGTTCTATTGTAAACAGTGATTTAACTGACCCCTTCTTTTTTTGTACGATGGTTCATTTCTTTCGATTTTGAAAAAGTCCACTCTTGTGCCAAAGGTTATGAATATATTTTGCATAAAAGCAGTGACAGAAAGCATACAAGCTGATTTCAGCCTTCTGCCAAATGTTGTAAAAGAAATACAGTACGACTCTAAATTCAGGTGTTTGGCATGCATTACAGTTTACACAACCGCTAGGACTTGTCAGTCGAGATGCGAGTCCGTGCAAAATAAAGTCATATTCAGAAACGCCTGCAGTGATACCGAGCTCTGCACACTTTACTACAATCCGAACTAATCTGTTTATGATATCATAACCACTTGCATGCTGAACTCCTCTTGAGCAAGATTTCCGAAGCAATAAGATTGAGTAAGCCTTCTGTAGGATTGTTTATCCACGATTACGTTCTACGTAGATGAATTTTGTTGCTCATCACAATGCAGTTGAAACCACGCTGTTACAACATGAAGAAAGCCAGGAAAAGTTTTAGTTCTTATTTAAAAATCAACAGTTGGGAAGACTTGAACATGGATATTCGCTTGGGTAGAACGCCTGGCAAGAAAAAGTGCATCGAGCGTTTTCTGCAGCTCAGACCTAACTTGAGTTTTGCATTCAGAGCTTGTCATCTCCCTTCCAGGTGAAGTTAAGAAATGAATAAAATCTACAATTGGCCTGAGGGATGACACTGCCCCTGATAAGGCCGCAGCCACAACCTACTCTATGTTGAGGCTGTTTGCATTCCAGCCAAATTTGCAGACATCGCAAGCAAAGTTTCCGATCGGCTGTAAGCAGCTGTACGTGGCCAGAACCATTTCGAGAACTTCCGTCTGATAGGCTCAATCAGGATGTGCTTCCTTATCATGTGCGGATTGCTAATCGAAGACGTCAGCGTTTTCGATCACTTGCGAAACTGAAGAAATGAAACTGTCCGTGCAGGTCGCGTCTTTCAACTTGCCAGTTCACGAACGGCAGCTTGTCAAATGTTACGTAGAGTCTACCGTTTCTTTGCAAATACCAAGAATAGCCTGCTGGTTTGCCCCGTGATTAAAACGACAATGGCAATCTACAACCGGATCTGCGGCCAGGCGAACTTCGTTGGAGGTCTTGGAGATATTTTGTTGTGAAGTGTACTCATACAACAAATATACGACCTTAATGTCTCGCGACTCATGTATATTTGATTTTGGGAATTAATTTCTAAAAACTCCAAACCTATAAAGCAGACTCTGAAAGCCTTCAGTTGCTCCCAGTTGTTCACAAAACAATCGCACATGAACACAAAAAAGAATGATAGAATTAATGTGTTGCTTCAATACTGAACATTACTAAGCCTTACTCTTTCAGATTTTGTAACGCACTTAGAAGTTCAACAATCTATTTTCTCAGAGGCATAAGCGTTTCAGAGATGCTTCATTGAAACGTTTTTACTTAAAGTACTTTTCTGAATAGATGCAACTCACCGATGCACTCAAATCGACATGGATTAGGTCCACAAGCTTAAAACGTCCAAATGGAATCTTGAAAGTTTGGCCGACCAGTCCTGTACTATGTCGTCATAGTAGTTTTATCATGTTGTCATTGTGCTGTCACTCACGTCCGTAAGATTAGTAAAGATTTAAGCGTTTTTGTGTGGCTAAGAATGTCAGGTACGTCCGTCACAGTTTAGCATTCAGCTGCAAAGCAATCATATCAACTTTGTTGTGGAAACAGAACGCACCATTGCGTTAAGCTCTTTCGATTTTTTTCAATTTATTTTTATACCTAAAACGCAAAGTCGATTTTGTCTGGTTGAGTGACAGTAGTAATCACAGGAATATGAATAACATCTTTAACATGAAACAGCGCAGGAAAGCCTTGATTCGCAGGCACAAAAGCACCAGATGAGAATGAAGATAATTTAGTGGCTTTGACTCTTAGTACTAATCCGGTGAAGTTAATTGTCGGAAATTGTTTTCCACCTGACGGCCAATTACTATCACTGCATACTGTTAAGTTATGGCTTTATGCGTAAATATATTTTCGAAAATATAGCATTAGTTCACGTCTGGAAATGGGCACGACGTCAAAGTTTGATTTGCTTCTAGCAGTTTTTGAGCCAGAACGCTTGGTTTTATGGAGCACAGGGTTTCGGAAACCGGGTTTTCAATTTATTGAGGTAGACGCAAACAGAACTGAAGGATTGCAGAGTTGCCTGGGAGGATGAGAATCGCGTCTACATAATGTGCCCGAGGAAAATTTTTTAACGATACTGCAACAACTAATCTGGTTATTTCCACTGCAGCACCTCGAGGAGTTTTGCTTATAGGATGTTTTATCTCGCTACGCAGTGGTTCCCAAACTTTTTAAACTTTTTCTGATCGCGTACCATTTGTGGGTCCCGTGTTGTCAACATGTACCACCTTGTTCTAGGAAAAGTCAATGTGCCAAATATAATTCGCTCAAAAGTTTGGATAACCATAATTGACACAAATGCAGCATGAAGAAAATGGCTTTGAGAAAGTATTAGGGCCATTTTTAGAAAACAACAAGGGAAGTAGGCCACACAAAAATTAAGGAATTTGTTAACAGAAACCGACTGATAAAATTATACATTTTTTTGCTGTGAAATACATTTTTTTGTGAAGCTGTGAATACATTTTTTTGTGAAGAAAAACAGAAAGTCGTTCTGTTCGTGTACCACGTTGCAGGCCTTCGCGTACCACTACTGATACGCGTACCACAGTTTGGGAACCACTGCGCTACGGGATGAAATGAAAGGTAAAGCATAAAATCGCAAACGATGTCGACTATGATGTAGCAAGGAAATTTTTAAATAATTCTCTTTGCTGAGAAGTAAATTGTCTCGCGTGTCTATCAAGACCAAATTGCACAAAGGTTTAAAATAGACACCAGAAGAAAGATATGATTTCCCCCGGTGGTGAGGAAGGTTCGTATCGGACGTTCCTGCTTTAGGCAGTTACACTGACTGTGATTTTGGAATATACCATTTCATTCCAAAGAAGAACGTACACACTGAACAAAGCCTTTTTATAACTATCGATCATTGCATGTTGCTCCATACAGAGAAAATGAGCAGGGCCCATTAAAGTTTTACTTGGATTCAGAAATCAGTACCGCGTTTTTTGCAAAACTTTATCAAATGTTTTACGCCATGTTCGTTTATTCCATGTTTCGTCGGAACTTGAAACCAACAGCGGTTTTGAAAAATCGTTGGAACAGTTGCGTTGAAAACTCGACTCAGTGCTGAGTAAAAACTCTACTCAATTTCGGATGTAAACTCGACTCAATTTTACTCGCCTTGCTTTGAGTGAGACTGCAGTTATTTGTTCTACCAACGCAAAAAGTTTTTAATCAAAAGTCGAATGAAGAATAAGGTGCACTTAGTATTCACAATATTTGTCAAAAGAGAGTAGTTTTATTACGTAAAAAACTTGCAATCAGTTTATGCTGACGTTTCCTCTAGTCTAGTTTATCACGTAAAGTGTTCGATTAAAATTCGAAATACGTTACATTAAACTGCTGCTTATGGCCTTGTGGCAAATAGGAGGGTTAATGCCACTTTGCTCCAATTTGTAATTGCCGTATCCATTTGACGATCAGATTTTTAATGAAAAAAGTACATTTCAGGACTTGGGCGCAGTATGGTGATCGGATGTGCAGATAAACATTTTTCAATTGTTCGCTGGAAGGCCGAAGCGTGTTTCGGGTAAATTTCGGGTTGCTTTTTACAATACATTCCAAGGCAGATTATGTTTCGGCGTCGGCTAATCCGATTGAACCATTAGTTCTCTCATTAAAGCTCAGCTTATAGGTGGTCTCCCAAACGTGTGTTTTTGATCTTTATTTTGCAATTTTTAATTAAGGCAGAGTGCTGTGTCACAAAACCTCAACTCTGTTCACAAAAAACCTACCTGAATAAAAAAAGTCATTTGTTTGACTGGTCCTGTCCCTTAAGCGCAAACCTTGTTTTTTGCGTGCGAAACATTTCTGTACCTGCAGGGCTTGTGACCAGGCCCGTAACCAGCTAGGGACACCAGGGGGAGCGAAGAGTTTTATGAGAGGGGCTCAAATCTTTTAAACTATGACCAATAGTTTCAAACTATGTCCAACACATTTTTCAAGGAGGGAGAAAAATTGTGTAGGGGGGACGAAGCTTACGGGCCTGCTTGTGACCGATTTTGTGTAAGCGCCTTTGTAAACGCCTACATTCCTACATAAAAACAAATGGTAATGAGAGCAGACGATGTTATAGACTCCAGACAAAGTTTGTCCTTCACGGTTCTCAAACATGGTAGTTTTTTCTTAATGCTACGTCATTTTTTGGAAAAAGAGAGATTGTGTAGTTATTTTCAGTTTAGTTAATGTACAGTAAACCGAGCTAATAAGGCCAGTGCGACTACGCTAACAATGAGAGTGTTTTACAAATTAATCGCTTAAATGCAAGAGACGTTGTGACGCCTAAAAGAACAATAACGAATGATGCAGAAAAAAAGCAACATTTGATGACCTAAGGATGTTAAAACGTTTTTCCGTGTTGGCCCGCACGAGGTGAAATACGTCAAACTATAGATTTCAAGCAGCGGGTTTGTCCAACGTGATATAGCCGAAGCGTGTTTCGGGTACATTTCTGCCGGAAATTTGCTTCCCTCTCTTTTCTCCTGCCAGTCTCGTTTTATGACAAACACTGGTCTGCAATGTATTTTCTAATGTGGATCTTCCCATGCATGTCCTGTTTGGCCGCTCCAACAACGAATACAATACTTTGTTCAGGTATTTTTTACAGGAGCATTTTGTTTAGATTCTAAACAGGGGCTCTCAAACTTTTTGAGCATGTGGCCCAATTAATAAACAAACAGAGGGTCAGTGGCCCACCGACTGTACAACTTCTTCAGTGCGACAACTGTTGCACATGTACAGAGCATAAATAAAAAACTGAAAACAATATTTAATAACACAACGTGGGGTACTTAATGCAAAGGCTGAGCCTGTTTGTTGTTAGAAAGCATGGATATTCGAGGCTCAACACATGATAATGCACAAATCAAGTCATCTTCCACATTAAGCCTGCTTCTAGATTTCGTTTATATGGAAAAAAGAACCGCCTGTCTGCCTCAAAATGCTTTCAGTAACTGTATATCGCGCATAACGTAGTATTGGTAGACTACGTGGGAATTTCCACGTCGCAATAATTTCTAGCACATAATGGCGAAAGAGCGCATTACGACATTTGTAGCTCAAGAGTTATCTACGTTTTCGATTAAAAAGTTCATCTTGCAAAACGCACTCAATATCAATAATACCAGGCCGTGGCCCAGCGAAAATTCTTCCGTGGCCCACAGGTTTTTAGAATGAGTTGCACTCGTGACGATTCAAAAGACTTCTGTTGAGTTTCTTAATTGCTTTAGTATAAACCACACTTATCAAAATCATACCCGCTGCCATTAAAGCAGACAATAAGCAAACTTTCGCACAACAAGAAATGCCTACCTTGCGTTGTTTTGTCATGCCCGGAAACTGCATTATGTCTCTACCGCCCCTATATGCGACTGTTTGAAAACAACCTATGAGCTCCTTTGTTTTGTAACAAAGGAGCTCAAGTGTTCGTTTCATAACTGGACTCGCGCCGACCGCAAACACTCAATACAACGCAAGAAGTAAGTGGATCAATTTTGATTGCGAGCTCATGGTGCCTGCCTAGCAGTGGCGTAACTAGAGGTTTCAGCAAGGGGGCGTAAAACGTAGCTGAAGGGGGGCCGCTCGCCACCGTAAGGGGTCCCACTAGCCAACACACTCCAAAAAAAATTACGAAGTAATAGTGAATCCGAATATCGTGGATGTCTGTACCAGCTAAAAAAACGAAAACCCCTCAAAAAATGCAAATAACAATGACCTACCGGAAGTCAAAAGAATATTAAATACCAAATTGTCAGCTAAAGCGGGCCCAGATTTTAGATTTAGCTTGCCAGAGGGGCGGCTCGCCCCCTTTCCCTTTGTTAGTTACGCCACTGCTGCCCAGTATACGCAATATATTACTCTGTAACTCGGTTAAGATCTCAGTGTCCGATTCTTAGCTGTGAAAGGGATTCCTTTCGGTAGATAGTGATTCATAGGGTGATTCACATTCATCCAACTTCGGATGAAATTCCTCTACGACTCCCACTCAGATTGGCGTCTTAACTTCCCATACTTGTACACAAACCTCCCTGGTTTTCTGCAATGTTTCCAAAACCATTTTTGCTGTAACCAGTGGTTAAACAAATTCTATTTCGCGACACATGTTTGTGATATACGCTCATCTTCCATACAAATTGTTCTTTTGATGAAATAATGTAACGAAAATGAAGTCACACAACGTACTTGCACGCACTACTTCAGGGGATTCAAACTAATCCTGAGATAAACGTTTTTTTCAAAGATAGCGTTTCATTATCAAAAATAGTAAAAAATTTCACAAACGTTATGTGCCATCAACAGCAATAAGCTATGCAAGAGCAGGGACCAAGTTTAAGGCGGGACAGGGGGGACGTGTCTCCCTCAACTTTTGGACAGGGGAGACAAAATATCTTTTTCCACCCCAATATTTTGTGATAAAAAATAATGTACTTTTACAAATTTCATGGTTACATTACTGGTGGAAACCCCCAGCATAAACCCAGGGAATAAATAAGAAAAATGGGCGTTATCGCTGAATTATCTACAAAAACAGTGTACAGATTTATTATGTAATCTGAAGTATCATGATTGTTGATAACTGTGTTGGTTAATTGGAATTGACCGAATCAGTGTGTACATAAGCGTCGCTCAACCATGTGACTGATTCGTGTCATGTTCTTGTGAGTCGGTGACGTCATCAAAACGCAAGCAATAAAGGTTTCCTCCCCAACATTTTCTAGCAAACTCGGTGCCTGTGCAGGAGCTTGTTTTTCGGGATAGACGTGAAAGAACCCAGAGGGTTGATGACAAGTTTTGTTTCCACTGTGGTTGAAACCTGTCATTCGGGAAGGCTGCTGAAAAAAGGACGAAAAAATGAGTTTTTCAACTCTGAAAGTTTTTAACCCGGTTGCGATCATCCGTGTTCTCACTTAATCTCCACAAACAGATGGAACGTGAAGAGCAAATAAAGGGTCTTTGTTTTTTTTCTAAACCCAAAGATTTAAAAAAACGTCAGCATTATATTTTCTGCGCTGATTTTTTCCTTTACACTGTGCATTTAGCGAACACTGCAGAAGTAATAGCTGGAGTTTTCGACAGGCATTTCTACTAGGAGCTGTCGGGGTGACCCACTACGCGACCCCAGACCCTGACCCATACATTTTTGGGAAACGTGTTTTGTAAGTTTATGCAATTTCTTGTATTTATGAAATACTTTTATGAATTTCTGTAAGTTTTTCGTTTATGAAACATTGTTTTCAAGTTTCTGCAACCGGATCAAACCAACAAAAACCGGATCCTACCAGGAGCGTCCGTGTTTTTGGAAATATTTTTCAATTTTTTGCAAATAATTCTCGTATTTTTTCACTTTGTTTTTAGTTTTCGTACTTACTTAGGTTTATAAAATGTGTTTTCATATTTTTGCCGTTTATGCAAGCACCTCGAGACATCACGGGTTGCTTTTTACAATACATTCCAAGGCAGATTATGTTTCGGCGCCTGCTAATCTGATTGAACCATTAGTTCTCTCATTAAAGTTCAGCTTATAGGTGGTCTCCCATACGTGTGTTTTTTATCTTTATTTTGCAATTTTTAATTAAGGCAGAGTGCTGTGTCACAAAACCTCAACTCTGTTCACAAAAAGCCTATCTGAATAAAAAAAGTCATTTGTTTGACTGGTCCTGTCCCTTAAGCGCAAACCTTGTTTTTTGCGTGCGAAACATTTCTGTACCTGCAGGGCTTGTGACCAGGCCCGTAACCAACTAGGGACACCAGGGGGAGCGAAGAGTTTTATGAGAGGGGCTCAAATCTTTTAAACTATGACCAATAGTTTTAAACTATGTCCAACACATTTTTCAAGGAGGGAGAAAAATTGTGTAGGGGGGGCGAAGCTTACGGGCCTGCTTGTGACCGATTTTGTGTAAGCGCCCTTGTAAACGCCTACATTCCTACATAAAAACAAATGGTAATAAGAGCAGACGATGTTATAGACTCCAGTCAAAATTTTGTCCTTCACGGTTCTCAAACATGATAGTTTTTTCTTAATGCTACGTCATTTTTTGGAGAAAGAGAGATTGTGTAGTTATTTTCAGTTTAGTTAATGTACAGTAAACCGAGCCAATAAGGCCAGTGCGACTACGCTAACACTGAGAGTGTTTTACAAATTAATCGCTTAAATGCAACAGACGTTGTGACGCCTAAAAGAACAATAACGAATGATGCAGAAAAAAAGTAACATTTGATGACCTAAGGATGTTACAACGTTTTTCCGTGTTGGCCCGCACGAGGTGAAATACGTCAAACTATAGATTTCAAGCAGCGGGTTTGTCCAACGTGATGTAGCGACAGACTGGAAAGCACTTGCAAATGAAACAAACGATGCCTTGAACACATAATCACTCCTGTTGCAAAGCATGTTCACTGTCAGCAAAGCTGTTTGTTTAGGCGGGTCGTGAGCCGCATTATGCCGCTGCTCAGAGATAAGACATGTCCAACTTCGCTACCCATTAACGACTTGGTTCCGCAAAAACAATCGATGTCTTTGTGCTTATGTATGACTTGAAAGAGGTATCACCTGTAACAGCGCTGGTATGACGTTAAATTTTGACTTGTAAGTAAAGCGCTAATCATGAGAAAAAACACTCCGACATGAAAATGCTTGTGCCCTGTGTTTGCGCTATGCAAAGCGCTTTTGACCACAGTGCCAAATTTTTTCGTTTAATTTGAATTCATTCGCAGTCGAAAAAATACGCTTCCTATTTAGACGAAGCGCCAAGTCTATGTATTCGACAGGTGCTTTTAGTCAAGCTACAGGGTTATTCATGGATACAGATATATTGGAGTTTTTTCACCACACCTGGTTTTAATTTGCAAATTTGCAAAGCAGCGCCAATTAGTGTTTCCAATTCGGGGCAAAATTTCAAAACCCGGGTTTCGGGTAGCTGAAAAAAGAACCCGGGAAAAAACGAGTTTTTCGGGTTTTGAAATATATGTCTTCTTCTTGCGTGTGGAGGTTTCCTTCCGAGTTGCATGCTTTTTTTATTGCGGAAAGGCGGCACAACCACGACTTATGAATCACAGCAGACGTAGCATAGTGAAGCGCTGGCATACGAACACGATACGACAGCGTTGATACAGTACGTAATTGTATGTGATTTTGCGCGAAATATATGTGATTTTGCGCGATAAAAACTCAATATCATATTGAAATTAGTACGCTTGTTTTAAATAAGTTAAGCACAGTTTTTTAACGATATTTAATTGTTTTAATACTGGCGCATGAAAATCAAAGCATACTATCATCAATCAGTCTGTTTCTCAATTTTGTGACAAATAGTCCTGTGGCTGAAAAGCTCTTTGTAGTTCCACTGATGTGGGCTTGTTTGTAAGTAAGATTATCTGGCCTATTTTTGTAGTCTTAGGAAGGCTCGTTTCCTTTTTCACAATTTGTAATCGGATTTCTTCCTGTGCTGGAATAATTTTGTGGTCGTCGCTCTCATGGATAACATTGATTCTGTGGTTTGATTTCAAATGTTTGAACAAATGTTTTGTGCTTGAACCACCACCTTTTGCATAACGGAACGCAAATTGCACTTTGGTGTTTGTTGAGCCTTGTTGTATTATAAGAAGTGGCTCTAAACTTCTGATTTTTGATTACTAACGTCTTGAAATAGAATGTGTATGATAAAAGATTTAGTTCAATCTGCTTCTAAAGAAATGTCACTTTTTTGCAGAAAGTATTGCAAACTGAAAAGGAACGAATCGCTTTTGCAAAGAATTACAGCTTGCAAATGAATTAAGTACCAACTACGGTAGACCAGAGGTGGGCAATTAATTTGGCTCAAGGGACCAGAGGTGGGCAATTAAATTGGCTCAAGGGACACTTTGAAAATGCTGCGTTTAGTCGAGGGCCATACCTTCTAATGCAAATAGAAGCAAGTCTCGGTTCAAGTTAGCCTTAGCGCTAAAGTTACTGTGATAAGTTGGCGGAAATTTCAGAGTTTAAGATATTTCCTGAATGCTCCGGTGGGCCACTGAAAATTATGTGACGGGCCACATGTGGCCCACGAGCCGCTAATTGCCCACCTCTGGTATAGACTACCTATTGAAGAATTACCGCACGTGGTAGTTATTTAATTTTAGCGAAACAACTAAAGCCATTGAAAAGCAAGCCGTGACTATAACGCAAGCATTGTATTTATCAAACAAAGAGATACGTACATACACGCTTTAGTGATCACACGCTTGGGCATTTTTTGTATGCAAAATGACGTCACGGTCTGTCTAAATAAGTCAACTGAACGAAATTATAAACGAACCAATAACGAAAGTCCGGTGGTCAGCGAACAAAATCCCGCACACTCGCGCCTCATGATAATAGTTGAAAGTTCAAACGTACTAATTTGGTCCTTACAAGCGCCCCTCTGAAACTTCAGTGTTATCAGAATGGTGCGAATTCAATAGCAATTCCAGGTTTTTCCAAATATCCGGGTTTATTGGTTGAGAAAACCCGGGCTTGGGGTAGTAGAAGAAAGCGAGTAAACCCGGCTATAGGGTTCGCGAAAAACCGTGTTGGAAACACTACTGCCAAAGTGCTTAGCAAGTCACAATGAGAACGCTCAACAGTATACAACTGCATGCATGAGACTTAATTGCACTGTTAAACCATGTTTTGCGCGGAGAAAAAAATATTGACTACACTAAAATGATATTGCTGCGTTGCTTCCAGTCTTTCAACTTTAATGATAAGAAAACAGCCCAATGAGTTTCAAAAGCTTTCTGAGAGATTTTTTTAGCAAATGACAGAATGTTATTCACTTGGGTGTTTTACACTCGGCACTTTGACAGATTTCAGTTTAGCACAACACGTTACGCCACAGTTGCTGCGGCAGTCTTGAGTTTTTTTGCTGATGGGCAAAAATAGCATCTGTCTTTTCCTCAACTTGGCGTATCCTGTCTCATTGCTTTTCTGCTACACCACCTGATACTCACATTTTTGCAAGGTAAGTGAATTGTTTCCGAGACGTGATTTGCATCGGTTGACTGTAGCTTTGCCGAAAAACTCCCTTGTGAATGAAATAGCCCTCGGGTTTGAGACTGCTGCTTTTCAAAAGCTTACGTTACGCTTTTGATCACCGGTCCAAACCAGGGTTGCCAGTTTGGCTTTTTTGAGACCACATTTGTAATTTTTGGCCTTTTTTCAACTCCTTTGGCTTTTTTTATTTTTGAAAAAAGGCCAAATGAAATTTAGCTTTTTTGGCCTTTTTGGCAAATCAGATTTTTTATGTCGATTTGGAAGATTTAAAGATGATTTTGGCAGATTTCTAGACACAGAATGATAAATTGTCGTTGGAAACTCTACACGAGAATTTATAATTGGCAGTGTCTATTTTGCCGCCAGGATGGCAGCAGCAAAAGGCTTGGTAGAAAGGAATTGAATGTAGGTAAAAGATAAACCTACAACTTAACCTTAACCCTAACTGTAGCCCTAACCCTAATCCTAATCTAACCCTAACCTAACGTTAAGCTAACCTAAAACCAACCCTAACCAAACACTAACCCTAATCCTAACCGTAATCCTAACCCTAACCTAACACTAAGCTAACCTAATCCTAGCCCTAATTTAACAACACTAACCCCTAAATGTAACACCTAAGCGGAGCTTGAAAAAAGCAAAGAAAAAAAAAGAAAGTCGGCAAAGTGAGAGTCGAACCGAAAACCACAGGCATAAATGCAGTAGCACTTAACCCTTACACCACGAGCAGGATGGTGTTTTCTTGACAAAGTGACCTTTTTGTTGGTACAGTATTGCGTCATGCCACGAGACCGAATCTTCGACTGGCGGCACAATAGCTTCAGCGGATCTGTTGCTGCCAGAATATCGTCGGTAAAATAGACACTACCTTTATAATTTTTTGTTTTGCTTATTTCATGCTTTTAGGTTTGCAGTTTCAATTCAAGCTATTCTTCAGCAAAATCAAAGTTTCGATAAGTTTTCTAAAGAGTGAGCTGTGGCTTTGTTGTTTTATGTATAAAATACGTGTACATTATCTTTTAAAAGCGCATTTGGGTGTTTTATAGGTGTCGTTGTGTATTTATCTTGTATTTGGCTTTTTTCGGTGCTATTTGGCTTTTTTTGAGGGTTGATCTGGCTTTTTTTGCTTATGACTACCTGGCAACCCTGGTCCGAACCAGAAAAACAGCGAGTGATAAAATTACTTGTGATTAGGTGTACGCAGTTTTTTTTTAAAGTTTGACCTTTGCGACAGTTAAGACCTTTTGAGAGACCGCAAGTATTTCATCTGAATACCGAGATACGAAATAAAGGTAGCTTTTATTGTTTTGGCCGTGGTTATGCAGCGAGGTTCTAGTGCATTCTGAGAGACGGTTGGAAAAATTTGAGAAACCGTTTCGGCCTCGCACTGCGTTAAACCGTTTATAGCACAGGGTTGAGATGCTGGAAACCATGCAAAAGCTGAACAACGCTACCATTTTTGCACAATAGGACATCTTGGAAAAAGCTACTTAAAAAATCGCAAGCCGTATCAAAGCAACATTTTTGAGCACCGTTCTTATCCTTTTACCAAAGTGGATTTTCTGTTGTGGTACTGAAACGCCACTTGTAAGATTTGAAATTATTTCCACGTCTTGTCGAATCCATGAGTAAGTTCGTGTTACGCCGAAAAGTTTCACAAGTAACAAAACAGAATTGTTGAATTGCGTTTTCGACAACATTTGACTGTGTGAGTTGAAGAACTCGATATGTACTCGTACTGTAAAACTGCGACAGGCCAACGCTTTCACGATATCAGCTCCCAATTACTTGGCGCTTGGCGATAGAAATAGGTCAGTGGCAAATTTCAGGGAGGACACTTTCCGGGCGTTTTAAAGCGAGCACACCAGAATCGTCACACTGCAAGCACAACAACTTACATAAATTTTGTAGTGCTTGAATTGATGCGCACAGCACTGCTAGGCAGAGGTTCAGTGGATGTAAGATTTCATTTTAAAGGTGCCGGAAACGGCAGTCACGTTCTTGGTCAGATTCGCGAACAAGAAAAAAGCGACTGATAAAATTAAGCTGCTGATTAAAATGAACGTTTAAGCTACAGGAGTGTGCAAATTAATTGGCTCACTTGGATTTTTTCATGTGCAAGAACTTTGGACAAGCTTAAACATGCTTTATTCGAAAGACTTTTATACTATAGCAATTAAAGAACAACATTGTACAATGCTTTTCGCGAACAATGGGTACAAGTATGACGTCTTTATGGGACTTAGGTCGTTTATTCACTAAGGGACTGTTTCTGGTGGTACGTTTGGCTGCAGAAAGTTGAAAGTAAATGGCAGGTACTAATCCCAAATGGCGTGCCGGTTATTTTAACCCTCCAGCAGCATTGTAAAAGGTCATTGTGGGATATTGCCAACATGACTGGAGTAGGCCAAAGACCAGTATGTCGTGTTATTAGACAGGTCAATGTAACAAGGCAATTTACCCCCAATTAAAAAAGAAAAACATGGTCAAAAATGAAACCAACTCCAAAAGTCATGCACATATCATGAGAAATAGCAAAAACCAACACAAGAAAAAGTAGTAGTGACCCACAAATCGATTTGGAGTATCCTGAAGTAAAAATTAGTGCGTCTCTTGTGAAAAGAAGGGTGGTTTTAGCTGGCAGAACGGCCAGAAAGCCGCAATGAAACCAGCTTTTGACTGAGAAAATGCAATGCAACAGGCTTTCATGAGCACAAAGTGCAAATAATGGAGTGCAGAAGGTTGGAAAAAAGTTTTATTTTCCGACGAAAGTCCGTGTTTGGTGCAAGGTCAGCAATATTGTCATATCAGGAAAAGTTATGGGTAGCAGATCACAAAGGGACATCATCGTCCAAAGTGTTAAACATCCCAAAACGAAAAATGTTTCGTGGTGATTTTAACCTCAAGGTTATTGGATCACTTTACCCTATTACAGGGATTATAAATACAGAAAAATATAGCAAGGTGGTGTGACAAAATGTGGTTAGGGAGATGGAATGAACGCTTATAGCTGGAGGTGATATTTTTAAAGATTTGGCTCCCTGTCATTCTGCAAAATAAAGTGAAAAAATTTTAGAAAAGCAAGGTATCAGGGTTGTTGATTGGCCTGGGAATTCACGCGATATGAAACCCATCGAAAATTCGTGGAGAATTTTCAAAACAAAGCGAGCGGGCAACGATTGCACCACCCTAACTAAGCCCATGGAGCTATTGTTGCCGTACGGTTCGTATTGAAATATTGCTGAAGACTGCCAAAAACTTGTGGAATCAATGCCAAAACGTGTTGAACAGTTAATGAAGAAGAAAAGCGATCATAAAGCTTACTACAAGCAGCTTTGGTTTCATTCAAACCGCAACAAAGCAACAAAAAGCAATTTATGGCTGTTTTTTATGGGGCGCCGTTTGTAAAAATATTATATCTTGCAGATTTAGCACAAAATCTGCTATCTCTGCGCATATTCAGCTATCTCTGCACAGAGATAGCTATCTCTGCACGCATTTAGCTATCTCTGCACGGAGATAGCTATCTCGGCGCGCATTTAGCTATCTCTGCTTAGAGATAGCAATCTCTGCGCATATTTAGCTATCTCTGCATGCATTTAGCTATCTCTGCGCATATTTAGCTATCTCTGTGCGCATTTAGCTAGCTCTGCGCGCATTTAGCTATCTCGTCGCGCAATTAGTTATCTCTGGGCACATTTAGCTATCACTGTACAGAGATACCTCTCTCTGTGCGCATTTAGCTATCTCCGCGCAGATAGTTATCTCTGCGCGCATTTAGCTATCTCTGCACATATATAGCTAAATCTGCATGCATATATAGTGCTGAAGCGTGTCGGAGGAAAACATGGTATCCTGTCTGAAGAAAAACTTGGTGT
>JGI24159J19872_10003247_pt1 | contig 20104 bp, 11 predicted proteins | sample Ectturendosymbi4_FD_19872 | JGI IMG/M metagenome (IMG submission 19872) | reverse complement strand
TGAAGTGAATATTTTCTATGTATCAATAAGGACAACTGAAAATTACCAGTTTGATAAGTTTAGGACTGCTGGAGTGACTGGAAACGCCATTATGAACAGGCAGGGGCAGGGCGACAATCCTGTATGTTCAACCAGAGATGAAATTTTGCAACCTTCCCAGCCATTTTCACCATGAGCCGCCACTGGTCCTTATTGAATTGTTCTATATTTAAAGTACTATTAGAAACATGTATCATGTCAAACAAATGAATAAAAGTCTTGGATCAAAATCACCTTATTGCTGCTTGCTCTGGTGTGTATAGACTATAGTAACATGGGTCAAAATCCCTTTAATTACTTCAAATGATAAAGAGCATATGAAATAGGTAAAAAGCAGAGGTTTCCTAAGAACAAAAAAGTCTATTCTATAACTTTCAAATAAAACAAGATTGGACTTCGTACCACTTGACCTTTTCAAGTTGTGAGCAACTGAAATATGTTCATGCATTAGTGCACACAAAAATTATATCTTACTTGACCTTGATTGATTGTGTTGCAACCTCTCCGGTGGTGTTGCGTTGGTTGTATGATTCACCATGAACGGGATGTGCGCGAAGAACAAAAATATATGTATGTGGCGCGAACAAGCAATAATAGAGTGATCTCGTCGGGTGATCTGTATTGTTTCTTGCTGCCACGGTGCGAAGCTTTGCGCACATGCCGCTCGGGATTTCCGATTGCAACAGTTGGTTTGTGTAGGTTGAAAGGTCATAAGGAAAGTGACAATTATTGATATTTATTAAACACACCTTCAAAATTATGGCTAAAACATTCACAGATGAAAGGGTACAAGCGTTTTTTAGTTACAGCACTAATATTCACAAAAGTAAATGCAAAAAATATATGGGAACACTGCAAATTTTAACAAGCAATAACTTTGTGAATACTGGTCCGATTTGAAAAATCCAAAGTGTTTTGAGATCTGAATGATGAGATATCTCTGCTTATGAAATTTCATGGATTTTGCTCATGGTCAGATGTATAGTTCTGGATCACTTGACAAGGAATGACCTGTGATATTTATATATTGATAATGTATATACACTAGAGATGATCATGAGATTTTGCGTGCTTTGCTAATTGTGTCACCAATGTGCAGCGAACCATAGCAACCTCCTGCAGACAGACCTGTAGGCATTTTGGAAAAAGTTTGCAACAAAAACAATTAACTGTATTTTTGGAAGCGGAATGCACAAGCCAACTTTTTTGAATACTTTGCCATTACTGATCCTTCTGTAAAATAAGTATTTTTTGCTAAATCTTCTTCCAGCTTCATTTCCTGGCTATATACAAAGTTACTTTCAACAAATTGTGTGCCATTTGAATGTTTTTTTCTGAAATGAAGAAAGCATACAGGCCATTTCATGACCTTTGTCCAGCAACATTGTGTTTTGACTCATAACTGTGGCACTTGTTTCGCATTTTACTCCATTGAGGTAATGGTTTCCAATGAAGGAATTGAAGCTGAATGCACCGTATTCCCATCACTAACTGCAGATTGTGCTTGTTGAATATTCTGTTCAGTTTAGTTGATTTACATAGTGATCTGCTGCCAAACAACCATTCGAAATTTCAACAAATGGTAAATCATCATGTACTGCCCCAGTGTAGTCAAGTTTCATCAGAATGCACAACTCAACTGCACCCTGACAACTTTTATTTCACAGTTATCACAACCTGCTGAAGTCCTCAGTGCAAAAGCAACAAATCCTTCCTTAGAAGGGGAAACAACATTAGAGCTATGTTTAAAAAACTACTTGTCCGTGGAGCCATTTGATCTGGGAATTGATTTCTTTGCTTCTCTCTGCAAGTTTCTCTTGAAAGCTCCGGAGCATTTCAAACTTTTCAACATGGCAAAAAATCAACAGAGAAAAACATTTATATAAAAAAACTCTAAATACTATTAACTACTACTATATCAATATAGTAGTGTAGTAACTTAAACTTTGTGCAAAAATTTCAAACATCCTGCAATAAATATATATATATTTTTTTATTATGCATAAGGAAAATGTACTAATACTCCCATCATCTATTTCTGAATTTGTGCAGTGAATATGATGTAGCTTTTGAAAAAAGAAAACAATAAGTCAAGAAAGTAAGAAAAACTTCCCCATAAACATTTGAACATTCAGTTCTTGACTCAGAGAAAGTGAGGGGAACTTCGTAACATTGCATTAGCAGCTATGTGTAGCAGATCATATAACTACACACATGCACACTGGTGTTTGAAGTATAATTTTCTCAAACAAACAATTTATCTAATAACTGTTGGAACAGTAGAGTTAACCTAGGGCCAAGTGAAGCTTTGTGAAAAGTTATTGTTCTTGGACTTTAACTGTCCAAAAATACAGATAAAGATGCCTTTTTTTCCTACAGTAAATCAGCTGAGAAGAACAAAGCAAACATAATTTTTGATGGGGAGACAGGATTGAATCAAATATGAAGTATTGAGTAACAAATTTTAATCAGATTTCAGTGTTGGCTTGATGATGTTAATGGGCCAAAACCGCAACATTTATGACAGTAAAAACTTAAGTCAATATCACAAAACTACAAATGTTTGGTATAGGCTGAGTATATAACCTGATGCTAATAGCTTTCTCCCTATCGTATTTCGCTTAAGGATATGTAACTAGGTAACTAGTAGATTTATAAGCAAGGCAGGTAGGCTATCAGCTAAATCAAAATAGTAGGGGCTTAATATCCTTCAACTGAAACCTCCAAAATTGAGATTAGGGCCCTATATCTTATTATTGAATAATATTAGCACCTTGGTCCATGACCAACGAATAACAGGCCTGCTTCTTTGATTAAGCGCCATTAACATCTTGGTTAGGTGCCTCTTACATTTTGACTGGGGCCCCTTGTGCTTTGACCATAGGCCCTCAATGTTTTATCATTTTAGTGTGGATTCTTATCTTCAGATTAAAAATCTTAATATGTTAAAACATTAATTACTGTTCCATATAGCAAAATAATGTAATTTTTCTACTAAATAACGAGTGATCATTATAATAAAAATACCATCACAAAAAAGCTCATAAATCTTTTAAAGCGCGTAAACTAAAAATGAGGCTCCCTTGAAGCGCATAAATTTAAAATGGGGGCCCCATTTCAGACGACTGTGCACACCCTGCACACTAAAACCACTAATAGTCGTTTTCACCCAAGAGAAGGAGATCGTGATGGATAATGATTGCAGGCACTGAAGGCTGTTCACTAATTGGACATCACATGTCTTGTTGTCGTACGCTGGGCTACCGTGTCATTGTTTGTATTCGCAGTTTGTCAACTACATGTGTAGTTCTACTCAAGTAAAGCCTAACTTGAGGTGAAACAGACTACCTTTGCAACATCAGCTTCATGTGCAGATAATGATGCCATGGAAAACTGAATAATGCCACGATAATGCCATTTGATCTTTGTAATCTGGTTTGTTCCAATTACCACGGTGATTACTGTCTCATGGAAAATTTGTTTTGAAGTTTGACCACTGCTCATGGCATGTCACACAGTTGCTACATAAATACCATAAAGCAAAGCCAAGTCTGCAGATTCCTCAAAGGCTTACAGCAAAGCTAGATTTACTAAATGTGAACATCTGTCTTCTGTAAGTTTTGACCACTCTTCAAAATCTGTAATTTAAAAATTGTATTTGTTGAAATTCACAACACTATGACTAACAAAAGTGTTGCAACATTTAACAGACCAAAACACCCAAAGGTGACAAGCATAATTAAGACCTCACACCAGTGTGTCTATACAATAAGTGCCATTTTAAAAAATTTGTGAAGGCTTTGCATGTGGAAGTGCCGAGCATGCTGCAATAATTATGAAATACATTTTGTTGATTTATGTGTTAGATGCTTGTGTATTTCTATGCTATCTTTAACCACACAATTTCAACTTCAGGAACAATTTAGCAAACAATGAGAAGCTTTGCAGCGAACATTTGTTGAAAGCAAAACTGATATTAAGGTGTGAATAAATCCGCTGCTGGTTTCGTGAAAGTTGCTGCAACAAAGTGCCCAAACTTATTAATTTAGTTTAGCTCATGAATTCAGATGGCGTGATTTAGCTTCATTGTCACGAGTTAATGTGGATGCAAGATGTTATCACCTACAAGTCCATAATTGTTACTGCACCTACAGTAGGCTTGTGCTTTCCAGAACTGGTATTGATCAATTCGTTGTAAATCCAAACAAAGGATTTCCTCAAGCTGAGGCTTGTGCTAGGTGTTTGTACATGTTTTTTGTAGAACTTGTATTTACTGAAATTTCGAAACTTTTGCCCGTTTCCAAACATCCCTTTGTTTGAATTAGATTCTTCATATTTATGTCTAGTTCGTCACTCATACTTTTATAAACTTTTTTACAGATGCCTGTGTAAGTTGGTGATGGGTATTTATCCAGCTTGTATGCGGCATGCCCATGATAACGGCAGTGCCGGATGCATTTTGCATGATGGCTACTGGTCTGAGATGTTTTTCAATTGCAATGTTGAAACCAGTGTCATAATATTCAAACCTTACTTCCGAGGTCGTTGTGATGTGAAGAACGCAGATGGGATCGTATATATTTACTTACGTAATGTACTCCATCAGACAATATTGACGCGGGTGCGTGCAATCAATTGTTGCCTTCTGCAAAACATATGCACCTGGACTGTACGTATAGACCTTGACAAAAAACATGCTCTTTTACGAGGAATCATTCAGGAGACCACGAAACACGGTAATTCAAATTTCCGTTACGTCATAAAAGCAATGACGCCACACATTAGCAGAATAGCGGGTGGTGTTGCTTCTCGAGACGGCACGTGGCCTTGTAAGTATGAAACCTCATTTCCTGTTGTTCATAAAGCTCAGGAAAATGCTCTCAACACCAAGTTTCTCTGTAGTAGTCATCTTGAGTCTTCATTATTTGGAAATAAAAAGGCACTTTCATTGCCGCATGGCGTTACGACCTACGCGTCAAACAGTTGTACACGAGAGTTGGAGAGTTTTCAAAAAACACAACAACGCTTGCTTGACGAAGGAGGTGGTGAAAGCAATGAGATTTTATGTCAAACATCCAACGAAGAATCAGTGGCGACAAAATGGTTTCGAGCAGTTGGCGAAATTCATGTGTCGTTTGCTCTTTTTCTGCTCAACGTGTTTTCCATCTTTTTTCCTTTCAAAACTACATGTGGAAGGAATCAGGAGTGTTTTTCTCCTGAAGATAGGTTCAACGACGAGACTTCCCAGACACTCAGATGCTTTGTAAATGATGGTTCACCAGTTCTAAAAACCGCAGCCCCTCCCTTGCCAAAGAACAACCAAAAAAATGTGCAAGGTATGAAAATCGTGATATTTCATTCGTGGACATGGCATGTGTATGTTAGCCAATGATTCCACCCCGAATTTCTGAACTTTGAAGAGATGTTTTAAAAGAATTGGGCAATTTTGTTGATTTTCGCTTCGTAAAGCATAGTTGAAAAATGCTTTCAAATCTTCTCTTGTCTTTGGTACATTACGTGCGTTTGATGTATATCTCAAAGACTGTATATACATACAAAACACAATTTAACGCTCAGTATATTTTCATCAACGAGATTATCAGTAGGCCATACGTTTGTGTTGATTTTGTCTAACACGCGATAAAAGGAATGTTGGTTAGAAAAGCGGCAAAATCTGTGCTTGGTACAGTCCGCTAAGGCCAAAATCTGTCGCAGTTTTTCTTTCAATTTTTTTCAGAGGAATGTTTAAAATCCTGACGTTTGTAGATAAAGCTTTGTGGTTTGTTGTGTGTTGCAAAAAGTTACAACCGCAAAATCATTTTGCACACATAATTTTATCAAAAAGTTCATAAAAAATTTAACCGAAGATATTAAAAAATAACTAATTTCAATCGAGAGAAAAATCTTGCAAATGTATATGTTAATTTCAAAGAAAATGATTCTATTTGAATATGAGCTGAAGATCCCTACACGCAAAGCGAAATAATCACTCTCAACATCGTATATTGCCAAATACTTTGCAGTGGGAAAAATCCTTTTGGTCGATTCTGCTTGAACGAAAATGCTGTGAACGTATCTGAATGAAAATGAGATAAAAATGCATTAGTTGTTTTACAATTTTTCATTGGTGTGAAAAGCGGGTGTGCGACGTAAGTATGTTTAGGTCACCAAAAACGTGTTTCCTACCGGTGCAATCCTAATTCGTTGTTTACATGCTTAACAATTTTCCAACGAATGCACGAGAAAAATCCTGTGGTTTTGCATGTATCTTAAATGTTCTGGTGTATTTTCGGTTGAAACAGACATTAACACTCCCCTGTGTACATCAAACTTGCTGCAATAACGGGTCGTCCTATTTGTTTTGCTGAATTTAGGCAATTTAATCTTTGCAAAAGTAAACCGTCAACGTTGATATTTCCAAACACAATCTTGCTAAACGGTGTTTTTATAGCGGTTTGCTTTGAGTCTTCGTGGGTTTGCAGAAAGCATGAAACAAAATTTTGAAATGTTGTAGCAGCCCTGGTTGACCTTCTTAACTTTATTGCAGTCTTTTCCGACGCTCCTGGATCGAATGAGTTCACCACAGGTAAGGTTTTGAAACTTGGTTTCAAGCTATCTCTACAGAATCTTAAAATTTTCGTTGACCGTTTGATTTTCATTTTCGTGGTAGCTATCACCAGAAGATGTCACTTTTTTCTGTTATCCCAACTTTTTTTTCTTGGCCAGAACCCAACAAGTCTTGCTTTAGTCTTTTTCATCATTTCACCTGTAAGCTTTTGCTTGCAATTTACTGGACAGAGGATGCGTCACTGACGCGAAATCTATATCTTCGTAAATCATTTTGCAATCAAATTCGATTGTGTCACCTTGTGCTGTCCTGATGCAAGTCATATAGTACCAATTTCTGCGGCATTTATTATAGACCTTCAAGCTGAAATCGCTAGTGGGTAAATAAATACAACAACCATCGAACCTGTGTTCCTTAGTCTGGCTCATGGGTTCCCAACCTTTCTCTGACCATGTACCCCTTCAGCATTCTGAGAGATAGCATGTACCCCTTCAGCGTGTTGACAGATGAAAGTATACCCCTAAAATTTCCCATGACAAAATATATTATCATGATCATTCATAGACATATTTAACAATAAGCATACAATGATTTTTGAACACAATGCTCAGTAATGTATGTATGAATATTTGGAAGTAAATAATATGCAAATATATTTTTCTCATCTTCTGCTAGCCTTACATGTACCCCTTCAGATGGGCAAATGTACCCCAGGTTGGGAACCCCTGGCCTAGCTAGACGAAAAGAAATGATAATATGATAAAAGCACCCTAAACCTAAAGGAAAGTATTAAATTTCTGACTCTTACGCGGGACAGTATTCGAACATGCGGTGTGTTTTGAAAGGATTTACAAACGCCTTCTGAAAGTAATTCATAAGTTAGTTGATTCAAATTTTGCGATGGTGTTTGTGTGAGTGCAATTTTTTTAATTGAGGTAGTTTTTAGATTTTGAAACCACTGCACATTGCATAAAAGTGACTTCTTCGAAAATCAACAAAGCCTTGTGCATTCAACTTCCATTCACTCATGACCTTGAAACAATCTGCGAAGACAAGCTTCGCACCCGCAAGGACGCTAGTTTTTGCTAATTAATCGTTATCTTTTGATGAATGTGGAACTACAGTAACAATCTTGTGCTGTTGTGTATCAAATGATTTAATTGCTAACTTCACTCCTTGTCCCGTTTCACCTATTTGCGTAATGTAGCTCTGGAAGCATTAGTGTATGGACACCAGCATAATGTAGATATCCTCTAAGAGCAAAAACACACTCTGCGTGAAAATCACAAAGCAAGATAAATAACAGTGCTTACTTTTTTCAGAGGATATTCGTCGCGAAAGCTTCAGGTTATCGAGCTTTCAACGCTTCCCAGCCTCAGTACCAATTGACGCTCGACAGTTTGCAGCTGCTGGATTCTATCACACTGGCCAAGCAGATGAAGTAAAATGCTTTGCTTGCTCTATTACTTTGAGAAATCTCTCTTCAGGAACAGATCCTTTTCTCCTCAGTTTGCACAGGTTTGTTTCAGAGGAGAACTTTCCTTCCTTGAAGAGCTTTATTGTAATCGCACCTTGGCTTTTTTATCTGTAGACCAACCTGCGCATTTACTAGAGGTCAGGATGATTGTGGCAACATCCGCCTGGATCCTCTGTCTTCCGCTCCAAGCACTTTGCAACAAGCGGTGAGTCATTACTAAGTGAAACCATCGTCAACATAGTTGAAGTTTGTCTTCGCAAAGGTTGGTTGGTCAACGATATTGTACAATATTTATAAACAGGATCTTAACTGCAGAGCAGTGCAATTCAACCTGTGGGTCGCGACCCCCAGAGGAGTCGTGAACCATTTTCGGAATGATCGCGAATAGATATTTTATGTACACAGTTTCATTTTATTTGCTTTATTCGAGTTTTGGTGGGGTTCGTTGCGTTATAGTAGGTTGTTGTAACGGGTTGCGGTACAAAAAGGTTGGAAAGCACAGCAGTAGAACATGTCGAGCACCTCAAAGATCCACCAAAATCATGCTCGATTGTTGCAAAACATTGCTTACGCTTGAGAAGGTTATGCAGCAGGTACTTGTCTTGCTCCGCGATATTGATTGTAAACAACTTATGCTGATCTTGTCCAGAAGAAATTGTATTTTGTGAGATGCAATGATGATGCTAATGTTAAGACTTTTAAAAAGACAACTCACTAAGCATGTGCAATTAGACTCTATCCAGCAGCATTTGTAATTTCATGGTCACGACTTTCACGTACGTTTATTTTGAGTTCTTTTGTCGATGTATCGACAAAAGTAAATTTTGGAAGAAAGATTGAAAAATCACGATCATTTGAAAACGATGTTTCAAATGTCACTCCCTGGCAAGTGAACGAAATGTGTTCAGTGATGCAGTGACGTGCAGAGGTCTGGCGATGACCGGTTCGACTGCTTGATTGGATGCCCCTCTACCAAATTCTAGTATTGAGCAGTGGCGTATGGTGGTCATTGTTACTGGATATACGCCGTTTGTGACGTCGTATTGTGACGTCATATTCAGGTTTGCAAGCAACGTTTTGGCAAAGTTTGTTGACACAACATGCATGTTTAGCGACGCCGGAGCAGCGGTAGGGCAGGGGGAGCAGTAAAACATTTTGGGGCAATGGAAATATGAAAAACAAAAAATCGTTACCAATAGTGTTTATTTCTGTTCATCGACAATGTTGACCTCAAAAATAATAACAGGAATTATAGAAAATCATTCTGAATTTTCTGGGTGCTCGAAAAGCTGCAATGAATATGTTTCAAGTCGATCTTGATAAATTACGAAATTCTCTATGATACTGTTATGAAAAACACTGGTGCTTGTTGGAGGTTGGGGTCAAGTGCACCCCCAAAAGTTTTCATTTGCTGAAAATCTGGGAAACATCCCTGAAAATCCGCGTGGTAATGACGCCCAACCTTGCTTGACTTCAGAACACAGCGCCCAAGGTTTGCAGAAAATCACATGAAGACCTTTTCTGGAGGTCACACCAGAAAAGGTCTTCATGATGTTCGTGGGAGAGCATTTGTAGGTAGAAGTTGCAAGCTAAATGAAGGTGTTTAGTGCTGCTCGCTTAGGTTTTGAAGGTCTCTTCTAAAAAAATCTTTTTTTTAACATAGATTCAAACCAGACCACTGCAACACTAGCTGTGTCATAAAATTTTTTATTTCTTTCCTTACCGCGACTGGTTACACAAAAAACAATTTTGAAAATCTCTGAAAGAAACTGCCACCGTTTATCACTGTTAAACTTTCGAAGAAATTTGATCATCGCTGATTCCTGTATTGAAAAGCACAATTAAACGCGCTTTCGTGCTGCTCTAATATGGTCATTATGAATCGCTGAACTGGTCCGTATCGCGCGAAAGATTCACCCTCAGGCAAGCTACAGCAACCTGATACGCCAGTCTGGGAAAAACGTTAGCCATTGTTTTTGTTTGTGTTTAGATACAAGTTCGAATTTCATAATCACCAACTTCCACAAGTAGCTTTGCTATAAGGTTGCGAATGACCTCTGGTAAAGGTCAGCCATGAAATGAATTCTGTAACACTTGCACTGTACACAACGTTTGCTTCAATCATGGAAAATCGTGAAACCATACCACTTTGGTCAGGTTCACCTAAAGGTGAAGTACGATGGTTCGTCAAGCAGTTTTGTTGATCTGCAGTGACGTTAGTGCGGCTATCGTGATTCCATTGGCCACTTTAAATGATCTCGAGTTTTGTAATTGCCTCTACAATCAATGAACAAATCAATCCGAACAAAAGTTTCACCTGTCATACAGAAATTTTCATTCGCAGCTCCACCATGGAGGTCGCCACCAATGCAGCAGTTTGCTGCAAACACTCGTGATGCCCAAAAAAAGTGAGTGTGATGAAATTAACCTGAACTCATTCAGAAATTTGTAGCGTAATGAACAAGGGACCTGCCAAAGAGCTGCTCTGTTACCTTTTGATGACTTCGAGAATTTTTGTTCATGGGAATATCGTTTCATTTTGAGATGAGACAAACTTCACAATTAATGGATATTCGATTTTTTGCATATCCTGTGTATTTTTGTACATCTAGTTGTTGGTAAAATCTGTATTGGTGTTAGATGTCACTAATAATAACATAATGATCACCATTCTATTGTGCTTTCTTTAGAGGAGAATATTTGTGTTCTTGTACTGACCGCTCTTGTCTAGTAATTAGACAAATGAGTTTCTTTGTTTTCTCTGCGCTTGTTCGTTTTGTCCTCAGCGAAATTCGACCTCGATCTAAGAGACCGAGTCCTGGTTGAAACTTCTAAAGAGAAACCATACCAAAAACCCGAGACTTGAGACACAAACATTTGTTAAATTTGCCAAAATGTTTCCAGAATCTTTCAAATAAAATGTCATCACCACCTCGAGCTATGATTTAGTCCAATTTCTCGCGTTTTTCGTTCCTCTTTTGTTTTTTTCCTTTCTAGCACATATAATAGACATTGAACAGGTTGAATTAGAGAAGCCTTATTAAGCAGCAGCATTGGCGTTTTCAAAGTCTCGACATAATAATAGGTTCAAGACCTGAAACCGTAGAGACACTCGCGAAATGGGTCTCGCGATGAGTTTCACCAGGGTTTTTAAGGTGTTTTAGGGACCCGAACCTGGACCCTAGAATTGAAAATCGGGTCCCTAAAGTCAGAGCAAATTATCATCGAGTCCCTAGAATCAGAGAAAATCGGGTCCCTAGAATCAGAGAAATCGGGTCCCTACAAGTCCATACCGGGTACCTAACATTGTCCTTAAAAAAAAAACTGCCTACACCATAGTCTCGGGACTTCATCATTGAACCTAAGGTCAGCAAATTCTGCCTGCTTCCTATTCCTTGATGACAGACATTTTGTCAAATATCGGATTGATTAAATTCATTATTGCCCACATTAGATATGAATACTTGATATTATGTTTCTTTCAATTTTCGATCCAACGTTCGAAGATAGCGGCCTATATTGTGTTTTTATGCAGTGAAACATTTGAATAATTTAGAAGTTCTTCAACCCGTGCCTTGCCACATATGTTTACGATTTTCAACGCCCACCAACCACTGTATAATTCTACAATAGCATTGACATTTTATTACGTAGGCTTGCTGTAAAGTCGTAAATAGTGCAAATTATCTGTACCCTTCTTAGTGATTCTAGCAAACCTGTTTATGAAGTAGCAACCTAATTCCTAAACTAAGCTGTATTAATTTCCACTCCAACAGCTGACTCCATTTCGCGCCACCATAAGACCAACAGATCACGTTACTTGAACTTGAAAAAGAAGCAATTTCTCAGTGGGAAAAACAATTTCGCCAATGCAACTAACTTTCTTTTTTGAGTAGAGCTGTCGTTCGTTTGGTAAACGAACCCACATTTGTAATTGTTTGACTTGGGCTATCTAATAACCACGGTTGCAAAGACGAGGCCACCCATTTGAATGAAGCAAATGAATGGAATTATCGATGCAACGTGTGTACTTCCCTTAAGTTTCAGTGCTGTTTCAAGGTGCAATTTTCTTCAAGTTGCCAACTGTTGAAAAGCACTGTCTATGGAAAGAGATCCTTACAGAGTATATATTTCGCCTGCGATGTAGACATCATCAGCTCTTATTCAAGTGGAATCTGTTGCAAAGCATGAATTGTTATCTACATCATAATTCATGTTATCAACGTCACATAATAGATAGCTGACGTTGGAGGTCATGTGGTAGACGTAGATGCATAGTTTCCAGGTCGTGCTCAAGCAAAAAATGTACGTTTGGCAGTGTCGTTGGTCGTTTCAAGTAAAGATCAAAAGATTCAACATGTGTTGCCACATTCGCTTGTAGCGCTGTGATTTTTAATTCGCCTTCCCTTTTGTCTTAAGCAAAGCTATATCAAAGGTGTTCAGGTGGGTAATGCTCTATTCTGTCACATTCTTCCTTCTGTACTTTCAGGGTGCTGCAGCGCAGCGTAGGCCTGCAGGTCAAGTGTTGTTTGGAAATACGACTGCATACCAGAGTGCCAATGTAAGGAGTGCTCCGACCTTTGCAAACAATCCCACGGGACCTCGCATTACTTTGGCAAGCAATCCCAAGTACGTTTGTGGTCGAGTGTATTTGTTTGTTGTGTAGTTTTGTCGCTTTAGTTCGTATGCAGCAAACTTCGTGTTTGTTGCATCATGCCGCGAATAAAGACCGGAAACATTCATGTAATTTTGCAGCATTGCATTTGGCAACATTCAGCTCGAGTAGGGTTTCTCAACCTTGGTAGACTTTTATGGTAGATTTGGTGGATTTTTGACGGTTCACAGCCTGGTATTATTGAAATTGAGCACGTTTTTCCTTTCAATCGAAAACGCAGGTCACTCTTAAGCTGCAAACGTCATACTCACAATATGCTTTTATTCATCATTATGTGTCAGGAATTATATTGCGGCATGGAAATTTCCACTTAGCCTGCCACAATATGCAGATACTGAAGGCATTGTGACGCAGATAGGAGGCTCTTGTTACCATAAAACCGATTTTAGTAGATGCAGGCTTGATGCGGAAGATTCGATCTGTGCATTATCATGTAATGATGCTCGAATATCCCTACCTGCTAACAACAACTAAGCTCAACCTTCACATTAATTGCAGCGCATGTTGCGTTAATAAAGTTGTTGTTTCAATTGTTTGTATTTCTGCTCTTTGCATGTGGAACAATTGTCACATTGAAGAGGTTGTACAGTAAGTGGGCCACGGACCCTTTGTTTGTTTATTAATTTGGCCGCATGCTTGAAAGGGTTGGGAATTCCTGAGCTAGAGGTTCTTTTCAATAACTGTCGGGTGTGACGAAGCAACCGATTTTTGCTGTGAAGCTTTTTCATCACACGCATTGGCCTTCACAAGATAAGCTCTGCTCGCAGCTTTGTGCCACGTGCGTATAGTTCAATGCAAATTACTTTTTATTTACGGAAGCTGCAGATTGCAACCATGCAACGCACCGAAATCGGTAGGAAAGACACACCAGCTCACCAGAAGAATGATTTCATCTGGAGATCGACCGATGTATCGGCTCACCGATATATATTGGCCGATATGACGATGTTGCCGATGTATCCTATCGGCAATATTTGCTCATAAAAGTGTTACGCTGTTACTCTGCATGGAGCGTTCGGAAACCCAAGTTGCTACTTCGTCTCCGACCCTGATGGATCAACACAAACGCCCTGTCCTGTTCCTAGTGCGCAGAGCCTTCATGCCAGGGTTGCCAGGTAGTCATAAGCAAAAAAGGCGAGATCAACCTTTAAAAAGGCCAAATCGCACCGAAAAAAGCCAAATACGCGATAAATACACAACGACACCTTCAAAACACCCAAAGCGCTTTTGAAAGGCTATGTGCACATATTTTTTACATAAAAAGAATAAAACTCACTCTATTAATTAACTTCTCGAAACTTTTGGTTTGGTTGAAGAGTAACCTGAAACTGCTAACCTATAAGCATGAAACAACAAAACAAAAAATTATAAATTCTCGTGCAGAGTTTCCAATGAAAGTTTATCATTCTGTGTCCAGAAACAGTGTCTTGAAATCTGCTCGTGCCCTGAAACCTGCCAAAATCATCTTTAAATCAGCCAAATCGACATAAAAAATCTTAGTGGCCAAAAAAGCCAAATTTGATTTGGCCTTTTTTCAAAAATAAAAAAGGCCAAAAATTACAAATTTGGCCTCAAAAAGGCGAAACTGGCAGCCCTGCTTCATGCATGCAGACGGTTGTGCAACAGTCCCGACAAAACGCTCTATGACGTAACATTTGCTCGTAGGTTTTCGCGCGATAAGCAGATGATTGCCTGCGAACAAACGAGCAGTGCTCTCACTTTTGGGGATTTTGTCCCTAGATTGGAACTTTTGACCCTTTTTAGTGATTTTTTAGGGATATTGGGGATTTTTAGGGATTTTCGGAAAAGTACGAAAAAGCGTAAAATGAACTATTTCAGTTTATTTTGTAAATCATATTTGCTTATATTTTCAACATTTATCATGCCACTCCTATGCTGCAGCAGCACAGATTTAGGGATTTTTTATACTGTTCTAGTGATTTTTGGTGTAGCATTTGTGAGAGCCCTGCAAACGAGGTTACGTGCTTTTGAGTTGGTTGGCTGTTTTATCAAAGTCTTTCTAGGCTACACAGTGTTGCGTTCAGCGTGCATCAAAAAAGTGCCTACGTCACAGCGAGCAGGACCCAGGTTTGCGCGGAATTCGATGTTGTACGGTTCTTCATCGCAGTGAAGTGATCGTTTTAATACTTCGCACATTTTTTTACTTATGACATCTGAGCGTAGGCACAGATGTCTACGCAAGGAGTAAGCCCACTTATACGCAACACATGTTTGCTGTTTGTGCATTTTTTGCTTTAGAGTTCGACTACTGTACGTCCTAGAAATTGCTATGGACTGCAGTAGGCAGTCTAGAAATTGCTATGGACTGCAGTAGACATCTGTAAATGGGTCAGTCTGATAAACAAGGGTTTAGGTTTAGCCTACAGTTCACACAATGCAAGGAAGAAGCTGATAGCAATTTGTTAGCACTGAAAGCATAACATTACTTGTCTATCAGACTGACCCATTTACAGATGTCACAGTCAACTGAGACACTCAAGCTGTCCAAACTTGTCATGTGACCAGTTCAGCCAATCATGTTCGGCTGGTGGCAAAATAGCTCCAGGAATGTATATTTTGCCTCACAAGGCATAAAAGGAGTGCATATCTTGCGTCATAAAATAATTGTAGCTTGTGAAATTATTTTCTTTGTTTATGTGGCCTGAAGAAGAATATGCACTGTAATGTCTTCCAGCTGTAGTTTGAAAATGTTTGGCTGAAAGCAAGATAGCTCCAGGAGTGGTTATTTTGCCTCATGAGGAGGCAAAATAGATGCTGTATGAGTAATACAAAAATATCGGTATCAGCATCGGATATCCGCAATGAAAATTGAAAAACATCGGTATCGGCTCAAAAAAACCTTATTGGTCGAGGTCTAATTTCATCGATAAATTTCATGTTAATGTAAAGCACCTGTAACATTAGTCAAGGTCTCCGTTGGTTTAATATTTTAATATGATGAAGCATTGGAGCCGAGTAATGAAGTTCTTCTAGCCGGAGAAATCCGTTCTATTACAAGCATGCATGACATCATAAATTAATTTTCTGTATTGCCGGAAATAGAGGGAATCAATTCGTTTTAAACAGCGCTGCGGGAGACTTGCTTCAAAAAGGGAAAAATAGCAAGATGTATGAAATAGGCGTCAAGAATATGCCGACGTGCAGCACTACTTTAAAAAATTGTGGGTGTGTCGCGCACACCAGGACTTGGCCTCCGTGTGCTGAAGAATATTGTGGGCGTGCAGCGCACGAGTGCTCCAAAATATTGTGGGCGTGCAGTGCACGCCAGTACTCGGCCCCCGTGTGCTGTAAAATATTGTGAGCGTGCAGAGCATGAGTGCTCCAAATATTGCGGGAGTGCAGTGCACGCCAGTACTTGGAGCCCCTGTGCTGGAGAATAGGCAGACTGCCGCGTTAACATTGGGGTCCAACTAAAGCATTTCAGCCCCCAATTCATGGTGTTTCAGTGTTGGACCCATTCGACATTACCAAGGATTGGACATGCGCAACTTCCAGACAGCCAGGCCAGTTGCCCCCCCTGTTCCGAGTTACGATGTTCCAATCTATCGGCAACTAGCAACAATCCCAAATCCCGACCATGCAAGGCTGATTCGATCACTGAACCTGTGCCGCGAAAGTCACCGTTTCCAAACTTTCACTGGAGAATGGCCACGGGACGCTGCACCATCACCAGAAGACATGGCTGCCTCGGGCTGGTTCTACCTGGGTAACTTGGATCGTACCCAATGCTTCTGTTGTGGTGGAGTCCTCAGGAACTGGCGAAGGTTGGACAACTCTAACACAGAGCACATCACCCATTTTCCTCACTGCTTGATGGCACAAGGACATGAAAGAAGGAACATCCCGGACACAGATAGACAAGTAAGCGAGGTTTCTGGTTTGTATGAAAAGTTTTTGCTGAAATGATTGCGTTTGCAGAAGTTACGTTTGCACCGTCCTGGCGAGACTTCGCAAGCGGTTGACAGGATAAGCAGCCTGAATAACTAAACGGCGAAGTTAACCTGGACTTCAGGTGAAACAGCCGTTTGTTGTTCGGTTTTGTCTGGTCTCCCTGCATGACGTGTCCCCGTGCTCTATGTTTCCTTGCAACGTCATTTCTGCTTTCGTGGCGTCCAATGAATCACGTAGAAATGTGTCAACACTCATCCCTTCGCTTGTGTACCTGTGCTAACGTGATCTGCGAGTATTTGCGAACGTGTGGTTTTGCATTTAGTCTACAACGGAAAATCTAATATGAAATGTGCTAGTTCTACGTTGAGCATCCCAATGCTTAGAGGTTGTAGTTTTTGTAATCGTGCAAAATTTGTTGAACGACCCATCCCGTCGTGTAATCGTGATGATGATGGGAGTGTGAATCGAGTTGAACGTAGGCTTGTACATAGTGCAAACAATTTACGCTCGAGCAATTACAAGCATAACCAAGTAAGGCGGTGCAAAGATCGCTTGTGCTTCTGTCGCACAACCCCTCGCAAAGGAGGTCTTCATAAATATGTTCCAGCCCTCGGCCAGGCTAAAACAACCGAACTTCACAGAGGACTACCTCTGTCATCCGAAGGGGCGATTTGTTTGTCCTGTGTAAAGGACAAGATGCCGTGGCGTGACGAGAGGTTTGAGCTAGGGGGGTAACTTAGCTAAAGGGGGCCCACTAGCTAACATTCAGAAACAAAACTTAGAAATGATAGTCATTTCCGATGTGAATGGCTATACTTAAACCCGAAATCAGGGTGTGCAACTATGCAGCACTGCCGGGCTAAGTGCACATAACCAGAGTGGTCCACGAGCCGCAGCTTCAAGTGTCAAGCTCCGCGGCTTATACAACTCGCTGGCCACCAACGGAAGTTTGGCAGTACCCTTTTCAATCCGTAACGCTTGCTTTAAAATCTGGAACTTTCCGTGGGTCACAAAGCTTCAGCTCCTGGACCACTTTTGGCGCGCGGGCCTTGTGTTGCACACTCCTGCAACCAACATTTAAGGCCTCCCCCTGGAAAATACTCCGAAACACGCAAAACACAACAATCTACTGAAAAATAAAAGAATACTATAACTGAAGTATATGCCAAGTGGGTGCCCGATTATTACGTTTGGCTTGCAGCTAAGGGGGACGATTCGTTCCCTTTCTTCCGCCAGTTACGCCCCTGGCAAGATGGCCGTGGTATTAATTCTTAGTTCTTGGTGTGAACCGGTTTGAAGTAAAACCCACTGCACGGAAGCGGCTGTGCTAATAACCACCAGGCTACGAGCTGTTGCAATTGCACAAAACTGATTGCTGGCCGGCTATTTGCGCAAAGAGCACCATTTGGTATTGGAGCTGCGCTTGCCTCATATAGTAGCGTCCAGACAATATGTTGATGGTCCATGAGCAAATAACGGACAACATATTTTTATGAGTAATTTCGTCTTATGATCGAAGTTATTTTTAGAACTCCTGCGGCTTATCGCACATGCGTTTTGGCCGTGCGAAAATAAGCTGGCGTCGTTGTTAACAACTTCCTGTGTTTTGAATGTTTCTACAATCAAGGCCCGAGCGTGAAATGGCGAAATAATTACTGTGCCTGACATGGTCACTTTTTGCGATCAGCGTTTGTGACGTTACCTTGGGGTATTTTCAGGCTCTTCTTCCTGTAACCAGAGCAGTGAGCCAACTCACCGATCAACAAAGAGCAGATCTTCGCATCATGTTTCCATGCAATTTCCCAACAACTCCCAGCATGCAATCAATGGCAGAGAGAGTGAGAACTTTCAACAACTGGCACTTTACCAGGGCTACGCCACAAATGCATGCTGAAGCTGGATTTTTTGCACTGGGTAAGTTCCACCAGGGCTTATTTTGCAGGCAGAAGATTGTGTAACGTCTGTTCCGCTTTGACATGATTTGGGTGCCATCACTTTTAATGGTACCCATGTCCTGTTTCCAGGGGTGCGAGATCGGGTGAAGTGCTTCTACTGCAACGGAGGTTTGCAGAACTGGAGGCAAAACGATGATCCCTGGGTCGAACACGCGAAATGGTATCCGACCTGTGAGTTCCTCCTGCAGCAGAAAGGTCCTGAATTCATCCACAACATTGTGGCACGATTCCCAAACATCAACAGACCGATGCTGCGTGCTCCACGCCGGGACGTTCCTCCCCCAGTACCGGCAGCGCCACAGTAAGTTAGTTTCTCTAGAGCACAGCAAGAACCATTGTAAGCAACAAGCAGGGGTCGGAATCGAAACTTGTTCATGGCCGCATCATCTTAAAGCTTCCGTGCAAATAGAGACAAGAACAGTTCTTTGTCAGAAGCTGTATATTATAATTTTTGTTGTTTTATTTGGAGTCCGTTTGTCTTCCCGTCGTTGGTTTGATTATAAGATGGACGCTGTATTCTGGCAGAAGGTGACTTCTGGTGCAAAGAAACGTGGTCAAAGTTCGAATGCTGCAGTATTCTGTAGCGCCAAACTTTCAAATCGGTAATGTCTAAACCGTAATTTCTTACCAGAACGGGCAATTGCAAAATAGAACCACGCCCTACGCCAAGAAACGATCACTCACATCTTCCCCGTGACACACAGCTAAGGTTTTCGAGAGGTGCAAGCTGCGAAAGCGTACATTTAATTTGCAAGTTGGTACATCAACTGAAGCACTGCGTGCACTGCTCAATTCTACCGATTCCGACCGCTTGCTGAGCTTTGCTGCGCGGCCATCGTGGTAGTTTCATGCGGTCCTTTTCTCTCTGGTCTTTTTGTGGTGGGGACTTCCCACCTGTCGCATTGCTCATGTGATTTTTCATAGCTTGTAATTGGCGTAAGCTATGCCAGGCTACAGTGTCTGCCTCAGGGTGCAGTAGCAACAGTTCACATGATAATTTGAATAATGCTCCGGTGTTAAGAATTGGTGCTGCACAAGACGAAACTAAAGAAGTGTTTTAATATTGCCCAGAAATTGAAATTATATAGTTTTTATCAATAAATGGGATTCCAGAAAAAGCGTTGGCTTCGCAAATGACGACATGGAATATTTCCAATTTCGCTTTAAAGTAATTATCAAAATTTTTTTCTACAGTTTTGCTATTTTTGTATTTTTTACCGAAAAGTAGGTCTAAAGGTATCTTTCTAGATTTTAGCAGCTTTGCCTTTTAGTCAATATGTCTACCATGCAATTAAAAAGTAGTTTTTCCTTGAAAGTTTTATCATTCAATGTTGCTTTGCTTGCCTGTGCTGTCACCTATATATTGTTATAGTCTCGGTGTAGCTTTGACAATTGAGATGATACATGTCTGTTTTATCTTTACGGTTGGTTTATTGCCGCTCACAGGGTACAGACTGGGCCTGAAGCACTGCCGAACC
>JGI24159J19872_10003246_pt1 | contig 20115 bp, 11 predicted proteins | sample Ectturendosymbi4_FD_19872 | JGI IMG/M metagenome (IMG submission 19872) | reverse complement strand
AAGACCGACACCGGGCCCCCTTGTTTCCTTGGGCACTTGTCGAAACTTGTATAGCTTGTTTGCATAGTAATCAGAATCAGCTGTCATGCTAAGATTTACAAATAGATTAAATGGTTTACTGGCAGTTGACTTATACTGATAAATAATTTTAGGCTTGATTACAGAAAAGCTGATCATGCGTACTCTTTCCCGGGCCTACGCACCTACCGGGTACGATGTACCTCTCGTACATCCCTCTCGTAGGCTCTGCCTTTCATCGCTACGTAAAGCTCAGAGACTAGAGAATGAAGAGCAAAACCTTAAACCATGAAACACTGAATGCCGCTCTTTATTATGAATGCCGCTCCAACACTGAATCGTAGTTTTTAACTTTTACTTTAAAGTTTTCCTGACTGTGAAGGTTTTTTCCGAGACGTCCAACGCGGTTTTATTTAAATCCGTGTTTATGCGTTATTGCTTCTCAGTTGTGTGAGTTTCAAACCACTAACTATTTCCGTTGATGCTATCGCCAGAATTTGTTTATTTGCGTAAAGCCTCGCAGAAGATAGTAGTGACATGAATACTTAATGCGATTTGTACGCCTTCGCTGAAGACAGTTTTCAATTTCATTTACTGTATAACCAACAGTACAGTGATCATAAATGTATCAACACACTGAAAGAGACCTTTACTTCCGAAAACTTGCACTGATGCACAAATTGGCGGTACCTGCAATTAATCTCTAATTTTCTCGTATATCGATTGGATTTTATAATTGATATATTACGACGTTTTGATTCCTGTATTTCATCCTCGCTTATTGACTAGGCATTATTTGCTATTACAATGCACTCAAATTATTGGAGAACGCCAAAGGCATTGTTAGTGGTTTGAAAAATTACACGCAAGTAACTCCGGTCGATGGATATTTATTAGAAATCTTCAGGTACAACTGAGCAAAGGAAGTGCTGGGAGGAGAGAAACCTGAAGCTATTAGTAAGAAAGGTAAAGAACCTAATTTTCTATGTGTATGTAGCATTTTAATGGACATTTGTACATTTTTGCCTTGTTGCTTTCCTATTCAAGCTGGAGACTGTTGACTGCGTATGTGTTCAACGTAGAAATGCTTGTATATAGTGAATGCTCTGCTTCTTTGGCTTCTTTTATGTTCTGAAGAAAATTTGGAGTTGAAACAAAAAAGATAGCAAACCAAAGCATGAAGTGTTGCCATACATTCCACTGAAATCAATATTGATGAAACGTGAAATTACGTTCTTGTGTTGTTAATAAGCAGCTATGTTTGCCCCGATCGGCACTTTTTACAAAGTAAGGGACGTTGTCCCATGTTCCGGAGTCCGTGGAAATCGTAATCTTCGCATTTCTTTGCGGTCCAACATTCCACTCGTCTTCCCATTTTTTTACCTGTATTTTGATGCTCTGTTGGACCCCCTGCCTATTGGTCTTGCATTAAAAAAATATACAAAATCGAAGATGTTTTAACGAATTATTGTTTAATTGCAGTCAAACGTTTTGCAGAAATAGGGGATTAGGCTTGGGATTTTGGTTTCAGCAAACTAAATTTGAACATATTACGCGTGTTCCGGAGTCCCATGTTCCGGAGTCCGTGGAAATCGTAATCTTCGCATTTCTTTGCGGTCCAACATTCCACTCGTCTTCCCATTTTTTTACCTGTATTTTGATGCCCTGTTGGACCCCCTGCCTATTGGTCTTGCATTAAAAAAATATACAAAATCGAAGATGTTTTCACGAATTATTGTTTAATTGCAGTCAAACGTTTTGCAGAAATAAGGGATTAGGCTTGGAATTTTGGTTTCAGCATACTAAATCACATGCCGAAGTCGTTACTGTATTTGAACATATTACGCACTGCTGTAAACTCGTGTGGGTGAACAGTGTTTCGATTCTGTAGTCCCTCACGCGTAGTTTCTTCAACACGTAGATAAGTTTCTGGGATGTATTTCAGACTCTTAGGGCCTTAATATTTTACGAAAACACGAAAATATTTGGCGATTGACTTGACTGATTTTGCCTCTCTTCAAACTCAATCTGGAAACCCAATTCATATCTACTGATATTGCCAGACTTGTCCACTGAAAAAGAGTTCTTGCATTGCACTTTGATATTCTTGCCCATGAATCGCAAAACTTGTACGTTTGTTGCAACCAATAAATCAGTAAAAATCATATCGTTATCGCGCAAGGCTAAGAGGTCTCACGAAATAGTAGTATCGTGTGACATCCCTAGACATTTACGTTGGTATCTGTCAACCATTTTTGAAAATCTTCGTCACGTTCCTGGATCGTGTGATAGCCATCCCGTATGAGTGAAGCGACAGGTCAAAACTGTTGGCATCGGTGCATCTCACTACGGACATCCATAGGCGTAGCCAGGGGGGGGTCTATGGGGCCATGTCCCCCAAATGTTTAGCACATATAGTCATTTTGTGCTTTGACAGGCGGTATCCCAAACAAAATAGTGTTATACGCGTAAAATCAAACATTTTGGTCCTCCCAAATTTTTTGACCCCTCCAAAATTTTGGACTGGTTACGCTATTGCGGACATCTTGGGTTCTTGTAGGGGGATCCAGGGGAAGGCGAGGCGATTGGACGATCGCTCCTCTAAAACCTACGAAAGTGACATTATTCACCATGATTTTTTACAATTCGGAAAACATCATTCGCGATATAAAGTCATTTTTCGTCCATTGTTTTGTCACAGCAGTGTTGTGAAGTATCCTATACTTCATCTCTCTTACAATAGCGAAACCGTTATGAGACTTAACTAACAAATATTAATGCAATCACCCACCCCACTATCTATGCTGACTGGATCCGCCCCTGGGTTCTGGAGAAATGCTACCACAGTTCAGACAGCACTTTCTTATTTGATCAATCCCGAAAATGAAATTAAGCAGATTACAAGAATGGATAGTAACACGATTGGATGGTAAGAAAGCGTAGTCTGTACGCCATCTCAAAAAAGGGGTCATAATTCAGAGGCTTTTGTTTTTTCCCAGTTATTTGGTCCAAGTGAAAGGTGCGTTCACTCCTGGCCTATGTCAGCGATAGAAGAAACCAACTAGTTGAAGTTTGACACAGTCTCAGTCTCTACAATAGTTTGGAGATGTTGCCACTCAATATCACGGAGAGCACGAAGTAGTTTGCACAATTGCCATACTTCAAAGACGAAATTTTGGCAATCTCTAGAAAATTTATGCTCTGTAGCGAGACGCAAGAGCCACAATAAATGCTCATTTGCAAACTTTTTTTAAGACCAGGTGTATCCAAATACGGCCCGCGGTTCAAATCCGGCCCGTGGTTCAAATCCGGCCCGCGAAGACATTTTGTCAATAATGAAAAAGAAACATATTTACGAAAAGCTTATTGATTTGGTAAAATGTAACATATCAGGAACAGTTACACTACGTAAAAGATGTCTGGCCCTCGGATTGCTGTGTACTAGCTTATTTGGTCCTCCGACAAAAAGTTTGGAAGCCCCTGGCTGGCTTAGATTGTTGTTTTCAAAACAAGAAGCTTGTCAGACCATTACTGCTACAACTCCCTCAATCTTTTCAAAGTAAGGGACACAAAAATTGAAACCCTACGACTTGTTTCGAATCCTCTTTAATTTAATACCGGAGTTGGGTCACACAAAACTTTGATAAAATAGCTTGATAAACATTGATCGCAAATTCCAAACAATAATAACCATCGAAGTCTTTCTTATAAAGAATGCAAATAACTTCATTTCTGTGCTGAGGTGTAATCATCAGTTTTCAAGTCCAATCGTAGACTATATTGCGTAAACCGAATATATTTTTAACTACAAAATACGAAGCCAGATCTAGGTTTCAGATTAAAAGTAAACTTGATCCACCTGGGTTTTCTGCCTTTCGATCCTCCTGCATTTTATGATGTTTGTGCAACCTGCTGTTAACGTCATGATTAATTTGGATCGTCAGTTGAAGCAAAGCTGTCTTGAAATCGTTTAAAGCTTGTAGTATTTTTGTTTTTGTGTTTTCAAAACAAAGAACAGCCGAATATACCGGGTAGCGTATAATCCAATTGGAATACCCACGCTATAGAGCACGCACATATCATCTCAGGATGCATAACAATTTCGATAAGTTTATTGAACCACCTTTGCTGATAAAGTTTTTAAGCTTGTGCTTTAGTCAAACTAGTTTAAAATTTAAATTTTCTGACAGTGTTTCATTATAGTAAGTACAAGTAAAATTTTTTTTACTTTATTTAAAATAAATACATCAAATAAAAACGGTGCAAGGAACCATGTACATTGTACTCCAATACCGCAAAATTCACACAAAAATTGGAAAAAAACAAATTTTTTAAAGTTTCAAGATCAGTTTTGTTGCTAAAAATGACTACCACTTTATATTTACATCTATTTCATGTTATTTGCACATTCCACGTGATTAGTTTCCGGTTTTGTTCAAATTTTACCATTTGTCAATGGCATGGTGTATTCATATTTAAGCCTTAAATACCATTTTCGCAGTCCTTGTTGGTTTTGCATTGGAACAAAACGTGCATTAATTTGTTAGCAGTGAAGTATTCGAGGGAGGACAAGAGCGAATGCCCCTCCCCCACTTCGTTTGAAAGGGGGGACGGAGTTCCCGTGCTTTTTCTATGGGACCAGAATTTAGGCGTTGTTGTTGTCAATTTGTAAATTCCTTGGAAAAAAACTTCGTACTGTTAAGACATTGCAAGTTACATTTGCGTTTTGATAAAGCGTCTCCCACATCTTATAGCTGTACGTCACACACCACCTGTATTAACAGACGTTCAGCGATTGTGGCTTGTGTATAGGTCATACACCAACACACTGACGTTCTCAAATTGCTAACACAGTAACATGCCACCTTGCACACGCGTTTCTTAGAATCTTGATGCAGTAGTTGTTTAGTTGTTTCTCATACAATAATTTCTCATGTTACTAAACACGAAATTGTTTTCGACTGCTGAAAGACAGCTGAGGGAGATTTTTTCCAAAAAAAGTATTAACAACCAGCACTATCTAAGAGGTGAGCTTGTTAAACATCCTGAACAAGGCACATGTCTTGGTGCATTGCTTCATGCCTAGCTGAAGAATGAGAACAACATTCAACGACTGGTTAAATCACTTTACTTTGCAGTGAAAAGGCTCAGAAGAACCTTAGCGCAATGCTCAATTGCGTTAAAAAATACTTTGTTCGTGTCTATTGCATGACAGTGTAAGCCTGTCAATTGTACAACCACATTCAGTTTTGTTTGGCAATAAACGCATGCGCATGGCTTATAAACGTGCCTATCGATTTTTGTATTACATTCTCGTATATGCATTAGAGTCCTGCGAGGGTTGAAATTTTTTGTCCGCTCCCGCACCCGGAAAATTTAAACCCATCCCGCCCCCGCAGGAGTTTGCACCCACACGCGCCCCGCAGCGCAGACCATCCTAACCCGCGCCCGCCCCGCACTTTTTCGGTCTCAAACCGACGCCTGTCCGAAAACTACTAAAAACTCATAACTAGGGCAAGTTTCTGTTGCAATAAAATCGTGAGAAATATGTATTTATTTTTAACAAAAGTTGCAGTAAAAAGTTGCATTTATGCACAAGAATTCTAAACGACAATGATTTACTCAAGCGATTTATTTACATATAATGCTAAATATTTCCAAACATTATCTGGGGAGAAATGGCGATCATTTGCCAACAGTTTGCGTAGCATGCTGAAACTTTGCTCCACACTGCATGAAGTTGCTTGGCAATTTAACAATTTGGCCTATAGTTCTGGACTAATGTTTGTCCGGGGCATTTATACAATTGCTTTTCGGTCATCATTCAGTTCAAAACGGTTATCAAAGAGAACAGAACTATACTGAAATAGGTCTATAGCATGTTTTTAAATAACACTTTTACATTTTGCGTAATAGGCCTACTTGATAAAAGTTACAGTAAAAAGTTGCATGTAAAAAAGGAAGTTGCAAAATAAAATTCCTGCAACGAGCTTAAAACATCGTACTACATAAATCCTGAGTATTTCAGAACCTGTTGGAAGCTGTAAAAAAAAGTTGAAAAATTTGCCCTACCCATAACGCCTGAAGACAAATCTAACAAGCAGCAAAATCAAACTGCTCGTTCTTTTCATGGCAACGAAACGAAAACTTTTCCACAGATTTGATCTTTCACAGTCAACAGATTTGAGGTGATAAAAAACACGTTTCAGTCCAGTTGCGACTAGCTGTGCATTGAGCGTTGTCTTATCCATTTAGAAGGGCTGCTGAACTGAATTGTTCCTCAGCAAGTATGACGGTAGCATTGGAAAATGGTCATTGGTCAGCTTCCCACCACATGGAAAGAGTCTGAGCTAATGTTGCGCTAATGCAGAGCTAATGCACTGTTACATCATAATGTAATAATTGCTGCAGGTCTACTGTCCTTTAAACGCAATGCTGGCAAACAACTTTAGTACTGTGTATATCCACGTGTTTTGCGATTTTTGAGCTAATTAAGTTCATGTGCTTTGGCTAAACACTCAGTTATCCGCACAAAGAATTTCTCAACCCGCGCCCTCTGCGCACCCGCACCAAGTACAACCCGCTACCGTCCCGCAGCAAGTTCAACCCGCACCCGTCCCGCACCAGCACGCAAATCAGTACGAGTTCCAATCCCGTCGCCACGGGGGGGCTTTGGTGGGCTTAGCCCACCAAACAAAGCTCCAAGCCCCCCTAAATTGAAATATGAAACACTATAAGTTAGTGGAATTTTTGTCAAATTTGATTGTCAAGCCCTCCTGCACTAACGTAAAGCCCCCCAGCACAAACGTAAAGCCCCCCTATTGACGACTTTCTGGCGACGGTTCTGGCGGGTTCCCGCACCCGCCCGGCAAATGCGGGTACCCGCAACGCTCGGGGTTTAACCCGCCAGGCGCAGGACTCTAATATGCATGTGTCCTTCTGCATCAAGTTACCTATTTGGTGGACAGCTGCTGCCTTGGTAACAATCTATATGCGTTTATTCAGCAGCGTGCATCTTCACCTAACTTTTTATCTGCTCACCAGAAATGTCTGGCACTTTTTACAAGTCTTTTTCCCCACTATGTAACGCTGCTGTACGATTATGAGGGACTGCGCAGTGTTTGATTCTTTCAATTATTGCCAGGACTGTGGGGTCGGAACTCAAATTTCAAGCTCCGGCTTCGGCTCCAGATCCAGGTGTCTAAAATTTTTGTCTCCTGCTCCGGAATGATTTGGTCCATTGAAAACTGAAAACTATTGTGTTATTTGTACAACCGGCTTACCCCACAACTACGGCTGTGAATCCGGAACTCAAATTTCACACTCCGGCTCCACCATCTAAAAGTTTTTGGCTCCAGCTCAAGCTTTAGTCATCCAAAATTGCTTGGGCTCTCGGCTCTGGCCCAACAGCCCTAATTATTGCCTGCGTGTACCAACGAACACTTCACCTTGCTTGTATCAAACATAGGCCATTTTTGTGTTTTTACTTGCAGAACTAGGCAACCGCTCTTGACTAACCGCTACTCCAGCCGCTGCTGTAATTCCAAAAAAGCAGGGCAAATTGTTTTCAACCGATTGAATGATCGTGACGTTGCTAAATACCCAGTTTGCAAAGTTGTAAGTGACTGCACCAGGTGGGCATAGAACAAAACGCTTGCAAACCATGAAAATGATGTTCAGTGTTGATTTATTCTTTAAAATATAGTTCTTATTGCGAAAAAACTTTTATAACTTGGAGCTGATTGGCTCTTCCAGTTAGTGATACTAATTTCCCTTGTATGTTTTCTGCAGCCAGCTTAAGTAGATTGCAAAGAAAAACTTGGCTTGGTTTAATAAATTACTAGGCATTTCTTTGCTCTAACTTCCAAAATTTCAGAAGACTGGCATGCTTTTAAATGTGCTTAGCTGACAGTGCTGTGGGCAGTGACAATTGTTAACGCAAATTTACAGCAAACTCACAAAAAACAAATTAAAGTCGACAAGAACGTTGTATAAAGTCTCTACTGTTTCCAAATTGCACAACTCTAACAGAATAAAATTACTTATTATGACAATGGCCTTGGGCATCGGAAGGATTTTTCCAGGGTGAGACTAATAGTGGATCTTTCCACGGTAGTCAAAAGGATTTTCCACGAGGGCCAAAAGTGGTGAAATTTTATTTTACCTACTCGAATCTAAGAAAACAACCCTTATTGCTAAACATTAAATGGAAAATGTCAAATTTCAAAATACACAGGCGGGCCTTGGCCTCCCTTCCGACGACAATCGTTTAATGGCGATAAATCGCCGTTGGCCTTTAAATACACGAACATTTCAAAGTTTTCGTTGCTCCCAGTCTTTTTCTGTCCTGAAACGTCCAGCCTTGTTCGGCTCTGAAAACTGCGTTTCAATTAATTTAGGAAACTGGGTTCAAAAGCAGTGTGCAGTGACTGTATTTTACTGCAAAATAAACTTTGTTGGTATTGCATACACATCGAATGAAAGCTAATTTTCGTGACTGAATTAACTTGTAGTTTAGATTTTTCAATTTACTAAATATGTTTACTAAGTTTTTTCATAGGAGTGCGTCGATTGTGGTGATATGTTGTCATTCATAGATAAAGTCTTAATGCTTGAAACGGTTCTTCTTGCAGACTTCATCACTTCGATTTGCACCAGACTATTCCACAAATTCTTATCAGCAGTTCTCTGTGTGTAGTCAGATTTAATGAAACACAACTATCTTATTTGTGTAACAAAAAACACAGCCCAAACGAGTTTAACTGAAACACTGTACTACTCCTGATGACGTCTGTGTGCTTCGACATATATGTATACAAGTCAGTAGACTCATGGTCCATATCACCAGGGTAATCGAATAACGCTAAAGCAAAAAATGGTTAGTCATACCGCATTACAGAGCAGGCCTACGTGTAAGCTGATAAACACAGTCAACACAGGGAGGGACCAAACACTTAAACAGCGTACCAGCTGTAACTGAATTCACTCATCATCAAACAGGTATGCATCCGGTAGTGGTAGAAAAATGAAGACATTCTACTATCAGGTTCTGAAGTAAGCGGCTAAACAATTACAAGGGGTGCTCAGCGGCGCACAAAAACATGTAAATTGTTTTGATCAAAGTTTCGAATGTTTTTGTAAGATGTTTAGCTTGATGCTGGCAACCGTTTGTATTCACTAACTTCAAAGCAAGATTTGACGGTTGGTATTTTACAACTTTGATGTAATCACTTTTTTACATATTTGACCATCACACATCGTCGACATGCTGGGGGCGATAGAGGAGGCGCTACGAAGCACAAGGAAACTTTTGGTTGCTGCGCAAAGGCAATACTGAAGAAAAACAAATATCGAAACAACGCACCAGCAACTACTGCAATTGGTCACCGTCGTACAGGACATAGGCGTAGCTAGGGGGGCGTACGGGGTCATTCCCCCCAAACTTTTAGAACACATAGTAATTTTGTGCTTTGAGAGGCGGTATCCTAAACAAAATAGTGTCATTCGCCTAAGCCCTAAAATCAAACAACATTTTTTGGTCCCCCCAATTTTTTTGGCACTCCCAAAATTTTGGGCTGGCTACGCTACTGGTACAGGAGCGTTAAATTCTGGAGGAAAAATGAAGATTTGTAAAAAGCATCAGACCTTTCAAGTCAGCGTGTCCAACTACAGGCTAGCGGGCCACATTTGGCTCAGGGACAGAATTTTTAAGGCCCGCTAGCTTTCTTAGTACTGATTTAATATTGTGCGTAAGCCTATGTTGCAGTAGGTAATTTTAATTAGAACAAGCATAACATATTTTAATAAAAATGTGCAATATTAATGGCGTTAAACTAGACTGTAGAGAGCTTCTCGAAATTAGTCAGTAAAAATACATTTCTCAAACTGAAAGATTTCTGCACTCGATGTTTGGAAGCACATATACTTGTGACCTGTGTGGGAGTAGGCTAGATTTTCTACTACGAAGCAAGTCAAATCTAAAAACATAAATCGAATGACAGACGGAAACACTGGACGATAGTCTCCGACTTTCTGTACCACTAACATTGGTAGTGATATAGGAACGATAGTGTCAGAAAAGCCTCGGCCACAAACATTCCGTTGTTAGAGATTTTTCATAAACTGCTATTTGCTATTGTGTAATAATTTCAATAACGCACTAACTTATCTTCCTTCTTTTAGTTTTAAATCTTGTGAATATATTGTTTTATACATCATTTGTTGGAAGTGGCCCGCAAATTGTCACATTTTTGCAAAATGGCCCGTAGATCAAAAGTAGTTGGACCACGTTTTAAGAGATCCGATAAAAAATTAGATGAAGATGAATATCGTTGAAAAAAAGCGTACAGATTGTTTCTAAACAAGGCATCCAAAGGTCCTGACCTAATGGTTAACCCAGAACCATTGCCAGAAAGTTTTCAATAGGGGGGTTTTGCAGTTCTGCGGGGGGCTTTGCGTTTGTTTTGGGAGGCTTGAGATTATAAAATTAACCAAAACTCCACTTATTTATAGTGTTTCACGTTATACTTTGGGGGGGCTTGGAGCTCTGTTTGGGGGGCTAAGCCCACCAAAGCCCCCCGTGGCGACGGGACTGGGTTGACTTGGTGTGGGCAAACACTTACGTACTTTGTAGGCCTGATGCATAATTCGGTAGGCGTTGTTGTAGGCAACTCGTAAGTGATTCATACTAGTCTGTGTATATTTGCTGCACAATTGGCAACTATAAACTGGCGTGCAATAGGCACGGATAGAGTGTTTTTTGCTGCAGTTGAGCACTGAGCAAATGTGTCTCTCAGCTTTTTGCTAGACAGCACAGCGATTTCACTTGTCTCAGGATGTCATTGTCATCCTTCAGTAAGGCATTTATTACTGCAACAAGATATTTTAGTTGGTTAGAAAATCGCACACGTACACCATTCAGAACACCATTCAAGCGCGCACACAATGCGCGCATGCAAATGCTTAGCGAGTAGCGACTGCAGAAATATTCTATATGCCACTGCCTGCGGTTTTCAAATTTTTTTGGTCCGTGGCCTACGTGTTAAAAACGGTTTATGGCTCATCATGTGTTGTTATAACGTTATGCCAAAATTAAACAGTGACTGTATGGGCATAAACGGTTGCTTAAACTTTGAAAAGATAAAACAAAATGGCTCCTACAGTAATCAACGAAATGCTGTAGTGCTCCTGTATCATGTTCCTGGATATTAGCTACAAGATTCAGGATCATTAGCTCTCTTTAGAGCGGTGGTTCTCAACCGCAACGCTGAGAGCCACATGCGGCTCCCAAACACCCTTTGTGCGGCCCTCAGCAGTTCTTCAATAAATCCTGTAATACAGTAATTTGTGTAACACTAACAGATTTTGTTCTGCAATAAAACAAAACGTGTCAGTTGACTTGTGTTAAATGTTTTTAGTACGGCTCTCTAACAAAATCATTGCCCTGGACCTGGCTCCCTTCAGCGAAAAAGTTGAGAACCACTTTAGAGAGATTAGAAGCTCACTACTATTTCCGATACATTTCGGAAGAAGTAGCGGTTCTACGGCTATTCCTCTGAATAAAAGTAGTTCGCTGAAGTGGCGTGCTACCACAAACTTCTGCTTTTGTACTGTTATTCACCCTTGTGATATTGACCACGAGTCTAAAACAAAGCAGAGATGAGCGTTGGTCTACACTTGGATTTGACTGGATCCGAATTACAGAGATTTTTATGGATTTGGACTGGATCCGGACCGTTACATAATTCAAAAGTTGAGGATCAAGGACGGATTTGGGGTGAGTTTACAGAAATGAAATGTGGCGATTGTGTTCTTGAAAAATTGTATCTGTTTAATCTTGTACTTTGTTTTGATTTTGGCATTGCATTTAAAACATTATTAAATTAACTATGACTGGATTTGGAATTATTTTTAAAAGTGCAGAACTCGGCATGGATCGTGAAATGACAGTCCGCTCATCTCTGAAACAAATATGTATCGTTTTAATAAACAACATAAATAAGCAACTGAGAAACCACAGCCTTTATTGGTTAAAAATGATGGGATCTGAACATCTTGACGTTTATTTTTAAATAGAACATCAAATTCTTTTTAAAGAAGTAAAAAACGATGGCAATCAACAAAGCAAACCCTTCTTGAATATTTTGCAAATGTAACAAGACTAAAAATTTTTCATATCTATTTAGTCGCAAGCCTACATAAACTAAATAAAGAGCAGTACTACTTTGTGTTGGTTTGTAGCCACTTTTTCTGAAACGTTGCAATCTAAAGCAAGGCTATTTGATCTATTCTAGAAGCATTTTACAATCACGGATTTCAATTTCTAAACAACGTTTTTCTATTAGATGTCACAAAAAAGAAATTAACAACATTTAAACAGTAATTGATCAAATGCATTTGAGTCAGAAAAAGTACACAGTTTAACAATTCGACCGATTTGATTCGATTCGGACTCTAATTTGTTTTATATATAAAACTAACCAAATATTTTCAAGTAACCACTCTCCACAGTGGCGGATCAAGGGGGCAGTTTGGGGCAACTGCTTGCCCAAACGGCTGTGGTGCCCCCTTAAAATGGCGCCCCTCTGATAACAATGCGCTCTTTTTCGTGCTTATCGAAGTAGAAACAAAGGCAAAAATACTGTCTAAACCAGCTATGTCCAACCCAAATGGATTACTGTGCCAAAAATTATGTCACTGTCTTGGCCAGGGCCGCACATTGAATGACATATTACTGAGGGCCGCACATTGAATGGGTTACTTTGATCTTAGCAAACTAAAGTTAGCTTAAGCTAATGTACTGAATGCATTCGAATGCTAACTGCAATGGTAACAGACGTGATAAAGTGGCACTGAGGACCACCTGCATTAAAACATCAAATTCAAAATCATCAAAATATGGACAGGTTGTCAGTATGTAGGATAATTTTACTACAGCGAACACCAAAACTGGGCCGCACAAAACCTTCGACTGGGCCGCATGCGGCTCGCGGGCCGCGGGTTGGACATAGCTGGTCTAANCTAAACACTGCTTTGGACTTCGTTGAACTTCAATATTTACGTGACGGACTTTGATCCAGCCTCTTACCGATTAGAATCAACATTGCTATTGTTTCGTAATAATACTCCTGTTTCCTTATTTCTTTTCCGCGTGAGAACTTCCCAGCGATAACAAACGCGATCTCTTTCGCTAGCACAGTTATGGACTTGCCGTTGGGCTATGCAAAATTGGTCTGTTTTTGTTACAAGTTTATTTTTTAATGCTTGGTGGCAGTTTTGAAAGGAAAAGCAGTAGTGAAGATGGGAAGGCAATAAATATGGAAAACTTATGACTGACGCGAGGTTTTAGAAGCTTGCAAAGCGAAAAAAACAGTTTCAGGTCCGCTATCAGTGCAGTGCGTGAGTCCACTCCGCAGTAGCCTACGACTGCATCTTAGTTTTGCAACACCATGGTAAGTGGATGAGTTTCTTGTCGGAACTAATGACCCTTATTGAACCATATTGCAGCGTGTGAAAAGCTATAGCAACATTTGCACATTAGCAGGGGCGTAACGAGGTTAGATGGGCCCAGGGCAAGAAGCAAGTTTGGCGACCCATGTTCGAGCCTGAGGTCTGTCGGAAGCAAATGTGCTCTATTTAAGAAATTGCTTGTGACATTGTCGGGATTTTTCGGCGCCCCCCGCACTGATTCGGCGCCCCCATAGTGATTCGGCGCCCAGGGAATTGTGCTCCCCTTTCCCCTACCTCGTTACGCCCCTGCACGTTAGCAAACAACTTGCCGGTTAACTGAAGGGGGGCCATTGGTCACCGTAGGTGGACCACTAGCCAACACTCAGAAAAAAATTGCGAAATGATAGTGAACCTGGATGTTGTGGTTGTCTATACTAGGTGAAAAAAATGAAAACACCCCGATAAACTCAAAAAAACAACTACCTAAAGAATACTAAGTATCAAAATATCAACTAAAGGGGGCCCAGCTTTTACTTTTCGCTTGCCTGTTGGGGCGGCACGCCCCCTCCCGTTAGTTACGCCATTGCTAACAATGCAACACCTCACTCCGTCAACGGGTACAGCGCAGCGTGGCATTGAATCACTACGTGGTAGAATGACGCGTATCAACAAACCAAGGTACTCACTACTCAGCAGTCAGCTCTAACGCAGAAACTAAATACCAACTATCTACAGCTTGGTGGAATGATTAATTGGCTGTACGTGGTCATGACAGTTTTTGCTCAACAGTTCAATATCTGCAGTTCAAAATCTGAGAGGGGTACGGCTCCTTTCGAACCCCCTCTGGTTACGCGCCTGGGCAACAGTGACTGATTGCCATATAGTTTTGTCTTGATCCTTTTGTTGCACGTGCAAACCCGTAGATAGCCCACGCCGGCCACGAAAAGACAAATTTGGCATGGTTAGTGAAATCTGCAACCAACAGCAAAATGCGTAGCTTCTTGGTTACAGATCAGAGGCCTCTAAACTACGGCCCGCGAAGAAATTTTGTCGTTGATGAAAAAATATATTTACGAAAATTTGTTGCTTTGGTAGAATATAGCATGCCCCGGGCCGAAACAATCACATTACGTAAGACGTCCGGCCCTCGACATGTTCTGTATTACGTTGTTTGGCCTTCGGACAAAAAAGTTTGGAGACCCTGGGCTAGATCATTCCCCGTAGATCACATTAATTTGAGTAGAAAAGCAGAAAAACAATGCAAATTTTAACTTTTTCACTGGTATCTGTGGCGTTGGCGTAGATTCATGGTTTTAACTAGGTTATAGGCTTTTTCCCTCATGTGTTTGCTGGCCTAGATAGAAGCAAGATCCATCGTCAGATCAACAGCATTGGGGGTGGCTTAAACCTTGTTTGGGGGTTCGTAGCCTCTCTCTCTATGACCTTTCCCGTCGTGTCCGACGATCAGTTCGGCGACGATTGCAGTCTGTGATGTACGTTTGGATCGAATATGCTCGTCTGTCTTGAAGAAGGGAGCGCCAGGGAGCACGCTCCATTGTCAATTGTTCCCAGTTTTCCGTATTTATGTTGAGTGCCTTTAAATCTTTTTTTAGTACGACCTTGTAGCGGAGTTTGGACAGGTCGGGGAGCAGAGGGTAGTTGCCCATAGAAGATGTCCTTCGGAAGCCGACCATCTTCTATTCTGCACACATGGCCACTCCAGCGTAGTCGATAGATTCTAACGAGAGAGAATATATCGGGAGCACCAGTTCTCTCCATAATTCGTAGTAGTACAGTATACACAAAATTGGAAATTGTATTTATCAAGGAGACTAGAGCTTGAGTATGGAGGTATTCATTGTGAATTTGATGGTGTCATCCCGATTGCCCCTATTTCTTTTGAACAGTGTCACACCTTTTCTTCATAATCTGGATTAGTGAGATTGATGTTTTCTCTTCACATCAGCGGTCCAATGTCAAAATATGTGAAACAGTATTGAAATTCTACTTATATCAGTGGCGTTGAATGTGTTTTAGGGCAATAGGCTATGTTTTATGGCCAATGTGAACCTATCATTCGATTATGAGATCGTTTTTCACGATAGCCAGCAGAGCTACCTAAAATGGGAGTAATGTCATAACAAATGTCTTTCATTTATTTTTTGCTTTTGAATTGCCGCTTCAACAATACATGTGCTTTCCATGTGCATGTAACTGTACAAGCTTCGTCTGGAAATGTGATCGTCAGTTTTCTATTTATTCGGCTCCTAGCTTGGAAATTGAGTTGTCACTTCCTAGTGTAAGAAAAACCATTCTATTTCTAAGCAGTTCGGAATAGGTATCACACATTGTTTTTTCCGATGTGCGGATATCCAAAACATCGTCAAACACTGTAGCGCGCAGCATGCTTTAGGGCAGTGGTCCTCAATCCCCGGGCCGCGAAATTACAAAATGTACAGTATACTGGTGGTGACACCACTCGCTTCCTGGACATGTGATTGGTCGATTGTTCCCATAGAAACACTTTTGCAAGAGCACTCCCGGGCCGCGGTAAAATTGTCATGCATTGACCGGTCCGCCGTTACAAAAGCGTTGGGAACCACTGCCTTAGTGTATATCTTTCAAATACTTCTTGTAGATATAAAAGATTGTTTGGGACATCCATAGCGTTCTCAATTAGGTGTAGCTTGTGAAAAATAGGACCTATCTTTTTGGACCTGCTTCAAGTTTTCTGTGAATTAATGATAAAAGGCAATTTTAGACTGTGGTGATTCCCTGAAAGATCGCATAGTTTGGCCAACAAAAATAGCCATTTTTTGGCCTAGAAAAGGTAACCACTGTTGTGTGATACCTAACGATTGTCGCAGAGAAGCTGGGGTATAGCTGAGGTATTTTAAACAAGTGAAGACTCTTTGGCGCCTCCTTATTTAACTCCCTCCCCCAAACGCCTCGTCTGGATCCGCCACTGTCTCCACACATGAGATAAGCATGGCCTCTATCGGCAATTTTTTAGTAGGAAATCGATTTCACGTAATACTACGCATCGTCAGTTCTACTCTACAAAGTATTCCAATAGAATCTCCTTATTCAAAAAATAATGTTTTATCACTAATTGCTGAAAGCATCACGGTAATTTGATTTTCAAAAGTGTTTATATTACATGACTTGAAAACAGTCAGTTTATTTTAGAACTTTCATTTTTAGGCAAAAACTGCAAACAGGAATATGTATTTTTTCAAGTGCATCGTGATTATTGCTGATTCGGCATGGTCTTTGATAATGAAAGGATTCAAAATAAAAAATTACAATCTACCGAAAGGAATCCTTTCACAGCCAAGAATCAGACACTGCGATCTTACCAGAGTATGTATTCTGCATATGGAAAATGCATCTCCAGATCTTATCCAAATAGATCAAATTTTTTTTTTAATTTCAAAAAGTGTTGATTGGAAAGCCAGAAACATGTGATTTGGATCATCTCATAATAAAACTATCCACCTAACATACATCAGTGTGGACATAAGTTTGACAAGGCGACTCTAAACCAGTGGTTCTTGATCTATAGGTAATTACCCACTAGTGGGAATGATAGGACTGCAAAATAGGGTGAGTCAACTGCCCCAGCTTTGTCTTAGAATTCTGTTCCATGTTTTGGTATTGTAACATGACAAAACAAACACTTCTGGCAATTTTCAACAAAAGCTGTGGTATTTATGATGTCAATAAAATGGGGCAAGCACCGTCTCATGTTACTAATGGGGTTAGACAAGTGGGAGTATTGAGTCCATACTTGTTTGCTGTACATTTAGATGATTTATTTCTTGAACTAAACAACATTAAGCTGGGTGTTATATTGGTGAAGATCCATTGAACCAGATGTTTGCTGATGATACAGTATTTGTGTGCTTTGTCCGAGTGTACTTAGGTTGCAAAGTATGTTAGATGTGTGTCAGGCTTATGCAGAATTGCATGGAATTATTTTCAACTGCAGCAAAACTTTTTGGATGACGTTTAAGAATAAGAGAGCAAAAAGCACGGTCATCCCATTGCTGACACTAGGCGGACAAAGTTTAAAATCTGTTGCTCACTACAAATATTTGGGATATTACTAGATACTGAGCTCTCCGATGACAAAGACATTCAGTTCAGAGACAACTGCGATATCAATATTATGCAGCAAACAAGCTGCGAGCTTCTTTTTCCCGATCCTCGAATGCAGTGAAAATTGTACTTTTTCGTTCCTTCTGTACATCCATGTTCGCATCACAATTATGGTGTGATTTCAGGAAGGCATACATCCAGATATTGCGTGTGGCCTGTAATTTTGGTTGCAAGGCTCTGTACAACCTGCCGTGGCGAGCGAGTGTTAGTAGTCATCAGGTTCAATGCAACATTCCTGCTTTTGAGGCCTTATTGAGAAAGAATGCATACCTGTTTCTTGAACGATACCCAAGTCTAACAACATAAGGTTACCCGCTTTTATGCAGTCATATTGTTTAGATTCGTCCTTATTCTTTGAACAATACAGCCGCATTTTGTTTTGTTACTGAGTACCCGGACGTTACAGTGTTAGTCTGAGGACGTGTGCAGGCCACAACGCATTCGTACTTCACTTGGCCTTGGCCAGGGTTGGACTCAAGTTCTTGCCATGCGGTTTTCATGTCCTACTGTGGATGTAGTGTTGTACTGTACCAAGTGTTACGAGTTAGCGAAAAACTGTGTTAAGAAAGTGTCCGTAATCTAGCGTTGTAGGAATTATTACGAGTTAGCGAACAATTGTGTCTGTAATCCTGTACACCTACCCTCAACGCCGTTACAAAATGCACGTCTGTGATTATCAATCTGTGTCATAGGTGTAGCAGCAGGCAAATTTTTGGGGGTGCGAAGGATTTTTGCCGAATTTCACCAAACTTGCCCAAAAAATTTTTGGGCCACATGTTGTGTGAAATTTTTCTCATGAGACTGTTTGTCGGATGACCTCCAAAAAAAGCTCTTCATGTGACTTCGGGTGCCAGGTTGGGCGCTATTTTTTTCAAATTAAAGCACGGTGGGTGCCATATTTGCCCAGATTTATATAATTTTTTCCCGGATTTTCAGAGATTTTGCCGGGATTTTTACCAAATCAAAATTTTTGGGGGTGCGCTTACCCCCTGCACCCCCGCCTCCTACACCACTGATCTGTTCTGTACTTGTGCTCCAGGGACTTCGTGTTTGGAAGCCTACAAACATCAAAATAAAAATATGATCAGGCATCTAACCAGAACCGCCGCCAGAAAATCGTCAGTAAGGGGGCTTTACGTGTAGGGGGGCTTGACATTCACATTTGACAAAATTCCACTAATTTATTGTGTTTCGTATTTCAATTTGGGAGGCTTGGATCTTTGTTATGGGGGCTAAGCCCACCAAAGCCCCCTCGTGGCGACGGGACTGCTTCTAACTGAATATTCTAAGCTTATCTGCGAAACTCAGTAAGCAGCAGAAATGTACGGATTTATGTTTTTCAAATCCAAATCCCATCCAACAATTTTATTTCAAAATCAAATCCAAATCCGAAAACTGAAAGTTTTAAAATCCAAATCCTACTGAAATGCAAAATCCTATCATTGTTATTAGGCTATAATACGTAATCCAAGTCAAAGATTCAAAAACAAAAAAACCTTGGAAACTAATTCAAGTTAACTTATGCTCTATCTTAGCTCGCAACACTGTAATAGTTGACACTTCAAAGACTTCAAAGTAATGAGCAGCAGTGCAATGAGAAGCTCAGTTATTCCTAAAAAGGCGTATCATTCATTGGCGTATCTATGCAAAATGGCGCCAATGGCAAAGATTAAATATGCGCACTTTTTAAAACTTGGATATATAAGCACAGTTTTACGAAAGATATACCATGAAAAATTAAATGTTTTTAAAACAGAAAATACAGGGTGACACGAAAAAACGGTCATCACCAAAAATCAAATAACTTCCAAAATTTTATTTAGATTGACACAAAACTTCAGGTGCATTAGGTCAAGCCTGTAGAGCAGACATCTCCAAAGTTTCAAGTCTGTACTACAAAAACTCTTTGTTTCACTGGCGCTCAAAAAATGTGCTCCCCGACCCTGCAGGCACATTTGGATCCGGCGGGTAAAGTTCAAGATGATCCTCCCGCATTCCTTCCTTGGGATTGCTCTTATTGCTGCTGTGATTGCTACCTTCAGGTCAGGGATAGTCTGTTTTTTTTTGCCATACACCCTGTCCTTAAGGTATCCCCACATATAAATATCTGGGAGGTTCAAGTCCGGTGAATGCGGCGACCACTGCGGGTCACACCTGCGGCTGATCAGTCGGTCAGGGAAACGCTGCTATAGCCATGCCAATAATTCGTTTCAGGTGTGGGGGGTGGCACCATCCTGCTGGAACCACTGGAGGACACTGACGACACCTCTCCGTTGACAAAGTGCTGTCCAGAACTTGCCAAGCACCTGGACATATCGCTCGGTGTTGATTGTCGCAGACCGCTCGTTGTCGTTCTCGAACCAGAATGGTCCAATAATGCCATGTTTGGAGATGGCAACCCAGGCAGTGCATTTCACAGAGTGTAATGGCCTTTGCAGACAGTGCTCAGGGGGTGTGCTACCTCAGAAGATGTTGTTCTTAGAGTTC
>JGI24159J19872_10003245_pt1 | contig 20116 bp, 16 predicted proteins | sample Ectturendosymbi4_FD_19872 | JGI IMG/M metagenome (IMG submission 19872) | reverse complement strand
TTCGCAGCTGTTTTTGGCGCACCAGCTTGCTGTATCCCACCTAATGGTTATGTAAGCTTCATTTCAAGACCATCGCAAATTCCTCTCTGATAACCGTAGGTGTTAAAGATACAACCTATCCTTATTTCCAGTGCCAGCGTAGCCTTAAATCAATATCGTAGGTTTTTGTTTTTGCACAGTTTTTATTTTACATGCGTGAATATGGCGTTGAGATAAACATATGTTATGAAGCTCAAACTTTGGCTAAGAAGCGATTCAGTTTAAAAGTCTTCTTCATTGCGCCATAGTCACTGTTTAGCAACAAATAGCATTCATTCTAGATATTTATTTCTGATGACATGTATTGTGACGGTTCAATCGCAATCATGTGGAGCCTTAATGTTTTCATCAATGATTTCCCTTTACCTTGCCGGCAAATAAAAAATCAGTCTTTTCAAGATATTAGACCGCGACCTGCTGTTCATAAGCTCAATGTTTCAACCTTCATCTGATGTTAATTGCCACCCTATCCAACAGTAAATTATTTGAAATCATTTAACTGCAACGAGAAGAGTCAGCATCAAAATCTAACGTAAGTAGCAAGATGCTTTTTATTTTGCAAATGCTGAGGGAATTGACACTGTCATTACTTACAGATACTGAGATATCTTGCACAGGAGTGGATATTAAAATTTAGGGGCAAGCTCTCACAAAGGGACCCCAAAACATCGCCATCGCATAAGGTAGATGCGGGATTACGTGGATAAGAGTTACATTTATTTCACATTTCAATTTATGAACTAAATTCAAGAGCATATGATACATTCGAAAGGAACAAAAATTTGTAAAGTTTTGCAGCTATACAATTGAAAGCTGCCTCCTATGGCACATTTTCCCATAAGTTTTGCTTTATGTTGAAAAACATGACTCGCTTCAGAGCTTCTTTAGATGTGGCTCCAGAGTGGTATCTAACTTTTTTGACTAAACAATGGTCCAAAGCTCTCAAGAGTGGGGCACGGTATCTCTGAAAAAGAAGGGCCCGAGGCGACTGCCTCGTTATCCTTCCCTAATATCCATCCATGAGATTGCAATCTCTCTTGTTGGCAAAGCACATGTGACTAAAATGAAACTAACTTTGAATTTTTTCCCATTAGCGCTTCAAATTCCGCAGGTAAGTTATTGTACTGTATTTTCGAGAAGCCCGTCATTTATACAAATTTAATTAAGTGCGGTGCTAAGCTATCTTTGCATGTAGCTGAGCGTGGTCAATAAGTTTTGTAATACTGGGGTTACGAGTGCGTTTACAGTTAAATTGTATTTTATATTTCAGTGAAGTCTGTTCAATTTAGCAAAATCTCATCAAACAAAATAAACGAAGAAAGTTTAAAGTTACTACAAAGGTTTTACGGAATAGGTTGAACATAGCCAAAAGATCTTACGGATTATCAAAAATAGAAACATTTTTCAAACGCGTTGAAAGACTCTAGCGTTTACGGTTATCAACTACATACGTGAATTAATCTCTCAAAAATTAGATGACAACGGGATCAATTCCATTACGGAATCCATTCTATATACTGATTCTATTGGAACAAGAGCTGATGATGCCTACTTCGTAGGCGAAATACATACTCTGTAAGATCTTAGTGTCTGATTCTCTGCCGAGAAAGGATTTCTTTTCCATAGACAACGGGATCCACTTCTTATATGCGCGCGAAAGTTTTGTAGGCCTACTTCGGAAGTCAATGCCTCAGAGCAAAATCGCTGTTCGGCTTAGGTTGAACGTGCTGTGTTGGTGTACGTCAGAAGCGTGTAAATACAGCATAACAAGCGCAGTCGTAATGGCGGCCGCGATGACTTCTTGCTCAAGTGCAATGCTGGGCATTGAGAGGTTTACTAGCGCTTATGCAAGACAGGTTTATGAACAAATGATGGCATTGATCCAAAGTAGAAGCTTGAATTACTATCAAAACTTTTAAAACTTGTCAATTCAATGAAAGCAGACTTTTTATTTGTCGGATTAAATCTGAACACGTATGTTCAGGAGAAAGCGCCAGAAGCATGCACATTTCATGGATGATGCTTTAAAAACAAGGAGCATTAAAAATATTTGAATGTTGAAACTCGGTTGTTGTTTTCCCCAGCCCCAATAAAATTCTGGCTACGCGCCTGGTTGCACTGCTAGTATTACCAAAAGATTTTTGATTTGATCTATGTGGTGATTGTTAGTAGCAGTATATTTTATTCATCGGAACTGACCAAATTTGAATTACTTACCACAATTGTTGAGCATACTTGTGTCTATTTAAGCCCAACTCTCAGAATTAATGTGTTTTCATATTAAATACAGTGCTAAGTGCTAGATACAGCACCATTGTATACTTGTATATACTACTAGTTGTTATACCACCACCATGGGCGTAGTCAGGGAGGCCATGATCACCAAAATATGTCAATTCCATAATCTGCCTCCCATTTTGCCAACTTTACAAAAAGGTCGTACTACGGTTGAGTGAACATGGTGACGCCGTCGAAACGCAAACAATAAAGATTGTCCCCCCTAAAGTTTTTTACCAAACTCGGTCCCTGCAAAGTAGTATAAGCTAGAGTCACGTAGTCTTCTGTCTGAAGTTCAAAGTGACTTGCAATAGACAACAGAAATAGTTTCAGTTAAAGACCTTAAACAAAATCATCCCTGTCCATTCAATTTAACTGGCTTTTTGACCATTTTTCTTTTGACGACTTTTAATCTAACTCTCAACCTACACTGAAAGGTAATCAAGACTGAGGAATAAAAACTGCATGAAAATCCAATATTCATCATGGAAAGAAATGCATAATCTACTAAATGTAGAAACTAAACGCAGGCGAACCTTGTCCTGGTGCTAACATGGTTACGGCTCTTTCTTATTCACTGCAGACGGCAATATTTAATCGTAGTAGAGTTTGTTTTCAATTATGTTTCAGAGCAGGGTGGAGGAACCGGGGAGACCGCATGGGCCCATGCCTCCTCACTTTTTTCTGTTTCGACTTTACTTCAATAAGTTTAAGCAACACAATCACGTCGGTGTAACGTGGATAGATAGGGTGTGGTGTAGATAGGGGTCGTTCAGGCTTTATAAAACATTGCATAATATTGCTTAAACATGCTGACAAAAATTAATGACGTCACATTTCAATGCGTGTTACGTCACAGTTGCCAATTCAAAATACAAAAATCGTACATATTTTTTTTGACATGCATTTGTTCCCCCCCACTTTGAAAAAGGTTCCCCCACCACTGCTTCAGAGTACCGGTTAGTTCTTATCGTCAAGCGATTGCCCAATTTCGAACAATACGATATGTGGTGCACTGTAACGAATTAAACAGATTTTTCAATGATGAAAACCTACCCGAACTTTCGGAAGACAGTGTTGTTGAGAGAAAAAGCAGCCTGCTAAGGCTTTTTTACCAACCAGGAATATACACCATACATCTATAAGACCCTTGCTGCCAGATATTTGTTGTAGACATTACAATTACTTAAAGATTTTAAAGGTTTCAGCTGGAAGTCAGCTGCCATTTTTTCAAAAACCGTTTGTTTCAGAACGTCTGCTTCTACCCAGGTGGTACGTTCGCTAAATGCAATTCAGAATCAGCATATCGGAACCTCAAATTTAAATAATATCAGTAACAATAAAGACAACGCGCTGATTTCTCGATCTTGTGAACAATTTCAAGTGTGCTGCCTGAGTAAAAATAATAAAGTTTTCATGCCAAGCGTTTTCAAACTGATCCTCGCCTTTGTCAAGCAGATTGCAACGACAGTATAGAGATAAACTGTACGCACAAATAGTTTTGCTGATCTTCAGCGCAATCCAGAGTTAATTATTGACATTTTCTTATAGTGTTTGATAACGTTACATTACAACCCTGACAAAAATTCGTGTTAGGATGTGTAAGCAGCCGTTCGAAAATTAAGACCATGTGCAATATTGCTGACAAACAATTCACGATTCCTGAAAGCTTACTATTTGAATAGCCTGAAGAAAACAAAACTATTAATTTTGTTTAAGTACAAGCGTTATACAGGAAATTTCTTGAGGACAGGTTTTGACTTTGTAAGTGTACGCTAAGCTTAATTCTTTCACGTTTGAGCCAAACAAACCTTCTACATCTTCTGTTATAGAAAAATCTCTGCAAACGTTCCCTAATGTTCACTCAGCTTAAGTTATTGACTTGTGGTTAACGAAAAAATGCAATTTTAAGGCAAGCGGATGTAATACGTCGTAGTTTTAGAGATGCATCTGTGGAGACGGAATGAGGAATTGAAAACGGGAAGGGATTATTTTGTTGGGACCGAAATTGAAGTACGCATACGGTGACCTAACTTAGCGTTGTGTAGAAAATCAATTACCTGTGTACTCAACACTAAACAACATTAATGGAGAGGAAATTTTCACAACTTGCATTCTCCAAAACTGTTTGTATTGGAAACATTACAAATGCGTAGGTAGGATTGTCATACAGCATCATTTTTTTTAAATGATAAGTTTTTTATAAGTGTCTAAGAAATTGGGTAGAGGTCAATTCGAAAAGGTGATTACTTTTTGATTGGCGTCCTTGCTATTTATGTCAAAACGATTGATAAGTTTGCTTGAAAGAGATTTTGAAACACATGCGCGTCAACATCAGCTCCTTACTTGCGTCTTGCAGAATATCGTTTTCAGTAGCACTCGTCGTAGAGGACCATAACGCAGGCAATCGTCAAGTCTTGAACTAATGTTGCTAGCCAGAACACGTTATCTGGATAAGCTTTGCAATTCATTACAAAATTAAAACATTTTAGGTGCTTCTAAAGGTGCAAAAGTCTGAAACTCAGCAGCGGTAGTTCATGTTTGTTGCTGTAAGTAAAAAAAGTTCGTCATCCATTAGCTTACCAGGTAAAATCAAATTAAAAGCAAGCAGAAAAACATTTACTTTTTGATGAACTGAAACAAAGCTCCAACTTAGGATATGTGGATTGAAAAATGAAACTAAAAAAATCCTTCCTTAGAACTACGCTCAGACATATCTTTCATTCAGTGCAAAACGTTTCGTGTAGTAATTCTTAACATGATTAATTGCTTTGCCTTCTAACAAATATAGAGATGCTAAGTAAAATCTTTGCAATAACAAGCTGTGCTCACTTTTTCAGTTTGAAACAACCTGGTTAACGAGGTATTAGTGATTTCTTAACCGGCAGAATGCCACAATCGGAAAGTGATGAAACAATCAGAATATGTTTTTGAGAAAAATCGTTGTTTCAGTCTGAGAGTAGGCAGAGCTTTCCTCCTATGCTTTAGGAAAATAAAAGCTACTTTGTAAATAAAACAGTCTACTGACGCTTTAATATGATTTTGGAAATGGTTTGAATCTCGAACTTATAACAAATATTTCCAGTGCAGAATATTTAACAAAACGAGTGATATTTTTGCAGATTTTAAATTACGACAAAAACCGTTTCAGCTGTTGTTCTAATGGTTTGGAGATTTTAACGTCGCTCTATGCATTCGCTTCGGTGGAGTGGTTACCGGTCGTCCACAAACCGATGAACTCTGTTTTCATCTGAGCAAACTAAAAATTGCTGTTTCATCCTCACCAGTCACCGGACACACAAGGGATTGATCAGGGCCGTCGCCAGCGGGGGAGCCAGTGGTGCCCAGCCCCCCATTTAAAATCTGTACCCCCCATTTCATGTTTGGCCCCCCGGTTGTTGCATACATCCAATATTGTATTTAAAAAATGTGCCCTCCCTTTTGGCTTTTGGCCCGCCTGCTACGAACTCCTGGCGACGGACCTGGGGTTGAAGCACTTTACCCAAGGGCAAGCGATGAGAGATTGAAAAAAAACGTCGCGGATGGGTTTCAGGGTAAGAAGTAATTTAAATCAAGCATGAACTGCGTAGTCAAAATTATACAATCCTAAAGCCAGGACAAACTGTCGTTGACAGTGACACACGCTACGAAGTAACTTTACATACACGTGTTAGAGTGAGGCTGAAAAAAATTCGTGCGACCATGGTTTCACGTTGGTTCAAATTTACCGAGCAGTAACGTTCTTACAAAAGTGGAATGTTTGGCAATTCTTTGCAAAATGCACTTCGCGTCTCAAAAATCTTGGGTTGGCTGCTGCCCTGACGGTTAATCTTAAAGTTGAAGTGGGTGATCAAGTCCGGATTTCTAGTACTGGCCGCTCATAGGCCATAGAATTGAATGATCGTGCTTTCGGCACTCACACGGCACGGTCAAAATTTTCCTCTGGAGTGAAAAGGGGGCGGCAGAATGTTTGCCGCCCCCTTTTCACTCCAGAGGCAAATTTTGACCGTGCCGTGTGAGTGTCGACAGCACGAACATTCAATTTTTGAAAAAAATCACTTATATGAATCGATTTTATTTCAAGTGTAGGTAGATATGACGGCTTGAGCTCGTAGCCGTAGTAAGGTCAGACTCCCATCAGTGGTTTCACATGTTTGGATTGTACATCTTATTGATTACTGTTGAGTTGTGTGCTTGTGAACAGTTATTGTGCTCGACAAGATATCTAAGCTGGACAAGCAAAGTCGCCATAAAGGAATAGTAAAATTTTAGAAAAGATTATGAAATACGGATACATTGGAGATTGGTGAATAGCAGTCACAGGAATGCACTGAAGCAGGAAAAACANACAGGCAAGTGATCCCCAGACAGTGATGGCAAATTAGCACAAAATTAAATCAAACAACATAGGAAAAGTTACTGGTGAACAGTGGCGTAACTAGAGTTTTGAGCCAGGGGAAAACATAGCTGAAAGGGGCCACTGCCCAACACTGAGAAACAAAAATGGAAATGATAGTGAATCATGATGCGGATGGCTGTACTAAAACCCAAAATCATCAGAAAGCACTCCGGAAAACGCAAAAATACAACAACCTACTGAAAACCAAAAGAATACTAAATACCAAAATAGAAGCCAGTTGGGGCTCGGTTTTTACATTTATATTGCCAGGGGGCGTTTCGCACCCCTGTCCGCCGTCAGTTACGCCACTGCTGGTGAGAATTTGAAATAATAAGTAAATATTGGAAAAAATTGAGCAATTTTATACATTGAGGAAGTTTATAAGTGATTTGCCGATCGAGTAAGGACGGGAAAATTGTTATCGCTAATTACGAATATACGACGCTATAATTATTATCAAAGAACTGCAACAGCATGAAAAAATGGATGTGCCGGTAAATGGATGCGATGCTTACCTTGACAAATTAAGAAAAGATTGTAACGACCTTGTTGTTGAACTCTATACTACGGTACATGGATGCAATGAGTGATGAACTGCCGCTACACACAAGTGGAATGAAACGGAAGATAACTCATACCGCAAGGTCTACGGTGTATCAATAAAAATTTGTCGTTGCAATACACGTGCTGGCGCTTACCCGCTTTTCAAGACACACAAGTAACCCCGGAGAATTTATTGAATGTTACTATCAAAGGCATACCGGTACGCTTGTTACAATCTGCTGGGAAAATCAGCGCCTCATGCATTATTGTATTTTTAGAATTTGCATCGGAAACTATTAGCGCACTTTTGAATAAACGGCCCAGACAAGATTTGTCAAGATTTCCGTCAAAATATTGGAGATTTGTTCAACTGGAAACCGCATGATGAAACCTTTATGAACTGAAAAGCAAAAACCCGTGTCTTGCATTGTGGCGGCAGATGTGAAAACACTTTACCCATGCTTGTGCAGAGACAATGTAACAAAAGCTCTTGAATGTGTACTGGAGAGGCATTCCACCAAAGTACGACGGAACCAGTAACGCACGGCGTCAACACACGACCCTCACACTCAAAACAGTGGGGACACTAACACTATCACTCTGATACCTAGCTTGAAAAAATAAGTGCAATGACAAGTACACAATCAAGAAAATCGAGTCCTACGAAACTACACATAGGTAACCGTAAGCCCTGCAAAACTTAGCCACGGGTTAAATTGTTATTGCTGGATGACATGAGTTGACTTTTATGTAACGAGTACAACCAACACCAAAACAAAACTTCAATGTTTTGGATTCCTGGCAGTTAGTAATCACTATATGTAGTAGTTGCACAAATTGTTACCGTTCTTTAGATTGCAGTCCTTGTTTCTGTGGTGTAAAGTAAAATCTTTTTTAACTCATTATGAAGGTTACTGCTTTGATGTTAGGAGACTAAATCTTTTGTGTGATCTTTCTTTCCGCATTCCTCCCAATATCCTTTGCTTACATGCATTGTACACATCGTCCAATTGCAACTGTTGGATCAATTTCCTATCACTGAAAACATACGCATTTGGTTTAAAATCATTGCTAATATGTTTTTGTGGTATCTTTGGGGTAAATGTTTCAGGTAATACATATAGAACTCATGCATTTCCAACTTCACAATCGAATAGAATAAAAATGCATCCTTTGTTCAGGCTGCAGTTGAAGTTAAATATTGTCATAGAAGTATACATTCGATAGAGGTTCGTCTAATCTAAACCCTTTGTAATTTGTCGGCATAAAATTCTTTTTTTCCATAAAAAAACAAGTTGCTCGATAAATCACCACCTTTCAAAGAATACGTGAACAATATTCGAAATGTTTGATGTTGACCGTTGACGAATTGTCAACATTTATTTGCTCGCAATTTTTCAGAAGAGATGATTGTTACAGATGACGAATGGCGCTGCTTGATCAATTATGATGAGTGACGCTTCGTGATTAATAATGCTTGATAGTCAACCTCAATTCCTCCAGCCTGCGGCGTGACATTTTTTATGGAAAATTATTGAAAGCAACGTCAGCACAGTCCGCTGAATTTTTCGGTGTTTCGACGGGAAAGTATTGCATTAGAAATCCTTGGTGACACAGGGACAATCTTTGTTTACATTGATCAACTCTCTTGCCATTGTATTTTTATTTGTTCTAATTTCCATTCCACTGACAATTTGTTACTTTTGTGCATGATGACTTTTTATATTGTTTCTGTTTATTAGCTGAGTCATAGGGAACAATAAATCAAACAATCAAGAACAAATTGTACAAACTAATGACGATCTGCAATTCAGTTCTCATGATTGTTAAAAACGTAAGCACTCTCCCTCAAAAAAACTACCAGATAAAGAAGCTTCTTGCACACTTCCTCATTGGCTGCGAGCAGAACCGGCGCCAGAAAATCTTCATTAGGGGGTTTAACGTTTGTGTAAGGGGCTGGCAAACTAAATTGACAAAAACGCAACTGATTTATAGTGTTTCATATTTCAATTTGGGAGGGGCTTGGACTTTTTATTGTGGGGGCTAAGCCCACCAAAGCCCGCCGTGGCGACGGAACTGGCTGCGAATGAAATTGCACAAGTTCAATCATCTTGTAAAGCATCTTCATCTACAGAATCTCATGGCATTGCTCAAAGTCATGAAGCGACAATGCGAAGTGAAGTTATAAAGTTATTGTTTTTTACTGAATTGATCTGAAAAACTAGTAATATATTAAATTTTCTGGGGTGTTGCTTCACAAGTATTTTTTGCCAAAACCGGTAACTAACAAATCGTTTTTTAACTTCTAGTGGTTTTGTTAATATGCTACACTCACCACGTTTTGTGAGATGCAGTGCGTTAGTATACACTGAAACGGTGAAATGCTCCAGTGAAGTTCTGGAAATTTATTTGTCAAGTGCTTGGACTTAATCAATAACTCAAGTGACTCATACGAAAAGTTCAATCAGGTTTTGACGTCACCACTCAACCGTTGAAAATTTGCTCACTTCTTAACTGTAGTGAGATGGAAAAGGCCAAATCGTTTCGGATTGACTCCGCGCTGGCCTGTGAGTTCTCTGTCTGAAATAATCATATGCTCTTCTGAAAAAAACATACTACCGCAATTGCCATGAAGAGCTTCACTCCCAGTTTTTGCCCAAGGATATAAACTTCAAGAATAAAACTCTTACAAGGTTTTGAGATTAAAAGAATTTAACTTCTGAGAGGATGACGCACATTAGCTAAAGAAGCAAACACATACCATACACAGTTTAGAGGACGCAATGTAAGCATTAAAAACGTTCATTAATCATTTCTCAAGCATCTTTTGCAACGGTTTATGACTTAGCAGCAGAGTCTTTACGAGCAGTGTCTTTGGAAACAATTGTAGAGCTCTCTTTCTATTATGATTTTGTAGTAACAGCAACCGAAGCACCGTTAAAACAGCTGTTAACGCTGAATAAAAATAACAAGGTTTAAACATACTTTTTTCAAAATTTCCTCTCGCTTTTACGCCAGTATAGCAATTCCTTCCACAACATTTAGGGGCGTTTTTCATTTTTCTTGGAGCTGCAACTTTGCCGTTAGAACACATGCTTCTATTTGCACAAGATTTCAAGACTGATGATGGGTATATAGTCATTTGAACTCGATTTACTATTGAAAAAAATTGCTGATTGAGTTGACTGGGTCAGCATTTGTGGAGACTAACTATCTGCAGTTGGCACTGAACAAAAGGCATGAATTAATTCTTTGCATGAGCGAGGAAAATTTTCTTCAAGACGTAGATCCAAATGCCGCGTTCGACAGGGCGAATGGCAGCAGCTCAAAGGCAACAGACAGGAAAGGCTGGAATGAACTAGTCTTTAAACAGCTCGATGCTGCAGTGGACGTGTTAATAATTAATATCAAATTGATTCGAAATAACGGAGTGCTGAGTAAGTTCGCATTGAACAAGTAGGTGCTTATCTGTACCATTAATGCAAGGTAAATTGTGGGTATTCAAAAACAACTTTTTAAACTTTGAAGCCAAGTGGAATAACGAAAACGTCAATCGTGACACCTTTCGAGCTTCGTGTTCGTCGATTTGCCAAAATCATTAAAAATTATTCCAAACGCCTAAAGAGCACAGACGTATTTTTCAACAACTCAGCAATTGTTCTCAAGCTCATCTGACCCGAAAAAACAAACTTCTATTTCGAAATAAATTGTTTCAAAAACAAACATATTTCCCTCCAGAAAGGTGGGAGGTGCGCATAATGGTTCTTTTTCAAAACAGATTGTTCACAACAGCAGAACCGGTGCTAGGTGGTTGGGGATCCCCAAGATTGGATTTTTGGGCCCCCAATATGCAATATACTGCATTTAACACATAATATTTTTATAAAAAAACGTCAATTTATTTTTTTAAATGTTTACAGAAGCATGTTTCTTCAGGATCAACACATCATATAAAGCAGAGAGACTTTAGCATTTGCTATTTCAAGCTAGGAAAATGACTTTTTCCACGTTTTCAAAGATGCAAGTGTTTTTGTCAACCCAGTCATATGTAATGTTTTTACAATTTCACTTTCAACAGGTATCATTGCCAGATTTGTTTGTCTTTCATCAGTCATAGTTCATCTGTGAACCGTTTTGATTCACTTCAAGTTGCTGAAGCTTCGTTCAACAGTAGCCTATGTGCACAGCAGTGACTGGCAAATTGTCCTTATGGTGGCCCTAAACCCCTTTTCAGTTGTATTAACAACCAGTGCTTATTTTTGAAGTCTCAGTTTCAAACATATGTTCTATTCGTTATCTGTAACATAAAAATGTTATCCTAATGTCTTAAACTCTATAATGACAGCAACAATGCCTTGGCTTAACGTCAAACAATCAATGTTCTATAATTGTTATACAGTAGCCTATGTTTTATCCCACCCAGACCAAGAAAAAGTGCTGAACGGCCCAAACTTAGGCCGAGGCAAACAGTTGCCGACCACTGGTACTGGTGTACAGTGTTGTTAGTGAAAAAAATTGGATTTCTCATTGGTATAAAGTGTTGATGTTTCATTAGACAACTCTGATGCAAGATACACCGGATATTACTGGCGCGGGCTAAGAATACGATTTTACATGATTGTGTGCTTTGGAAACAACCTTCATAGCGGGTTTATTATGGATGTGGTGTGTTGTTAACGTGGTATGTTAGGAACTGGTCCCTTATGAACATGATCTGTTGCGAATATGGTCTGTTTCGAATGGTCTGTTATGAGTGGTCTGTTATGAACGGACACGAGGCATAAAAAAGACACCAAAAAGGCAGGAAAATTTGCAGAAATTCCGCCAGTGGCCTTTATTGGCGGTCGGTTGAAGACCAAGATTGTATTCTGCTTGAAACGTGTGGTTCTACATGTAAAAGAAGTAAATTAAGTGGAGACATGAAAACGTGTTATGTTCCTGTAGCCAAAATGGCAAAATTATTTCTACAGGTTAAGTATAGACAACCAAGGTTGGTCATGAGTCATGCGCTCCGACTCGACTTGTCTTATCAGCGAATTCCCTCATGGAACACAATTACGAAGCTTGCTCGTCCATCAAAACGTCAAACTTGTTTATGCAAGAATGGTATTGGAGACCTCACACACAGCTTTTGTTTTCACATGTCAGGCATGCACTACCATCTTGGCAGTAACCTCCTTCACTCAAAAATTACGAAACGTAAGCATATTTTCATATGACTGCTCGAGAGAACGATTAGAAAAATCAGCTACTGAGGGAATCTGCTTGGTAGCCTAAGTGTATTTTACGTTTTTGAAAAATTTAGTTGAAAAATGAATTACGCATATTGTAAAAAGAAACAATAGCGGTGTTGCAGAATCATGATAAAGCAAGCCTCACATGCAAAAGATTTAAAAACTACCTTGTACAAAATGAAATATTGAATCTTCATATCAAATGAAAATGAAAATATCACACTTCAAGCATCTTCAGAGGGATTGAACAGCTCTCTAGCTCAATCGCCTGTCGAGGTATGTTGGTGCAAAGTTCTACAAAAAAGTGGCGCAAGCAGTAGTTAAAGGGTTAAACTAAAAATTTTAAATTTTGTAAAGCGTTTTCTAGTCATAAGAAAAAATGTTGAAAAATGACCAATTGGTCAACATGTCATCCGCACCTTGTTGCTACCGAGAAAAAAAATGATGCAACTGAAAGATATCGACAAACTAATATGAAGGTGGCACGGTTCTAGGACAGTGTTTCTCAAAGTGGGCGGAATCGCCCCCTTGGGGCCGATTTTGATGGTCAGGGGGGCGAAAAAAGACCAAGGGGGCGAAAATGCTCAACATCTAATCGATCATTGAGTTAACTTCAGTATCCTACTATTATGACTTGTTAGTTCCTTGCAAATTTTAATTTACTATGATAATCGTTGGGGGTTGTTGCTAAAGCAATTTATCTGTTGAATTTTTACTCTGACTCGTCTATGCGCCCCGTTACAGCGTGGATTATTTCAGGGCTGTGGAGCCGTCGTAAAAATGTCACAGCTCCGGCTCCGGAGCTCTTCTTTTCATGAACATGGCTCCGGCTCCGGAGCTCTTGGTTTTCACGAATGTGGCTCCGGCTTTTGCTCGTTTTTTACTTATTAATTTTTTAATTGTCTTGGTGTGCCTCAAGTTCATTGGAAAATGAATTAAATAAAGCACACAAAATCAGGAGAATATGCCAAACCTTTTTCAGTTATTTAATCTGGTTGTTTTTTACAAGCAGCGCTGTTGCCATGAGGAAATCAGCGAAAAAACAACAATCACAGGTTCTGACGATTCAGAGAACAGTTCCTATAGCAGAAACGCAACTCAAGATAACGGTAATATAAACAATTTCTGGAAAGGCAGGCGCTGGTTTTGCCTTCAATGCCTGAGAACCATTTGTTATTTCTTACGACAGAATCATGAAAATGGCTGTTTGGAAAACTACATTGGTGTCCGAGCACTTAAACACAGACCAGTCCCAAATGACCAATTGTTTTACACTCGTTGTATGCTTTGCCTGTTGCAGTCGACGGTTCCAGCTAACAGCGCTCCCCTGGGGGCAAATCACACAAAGAGCCGAAAACACATAGTCGACTTTCACGTGTTCTTTCAAATACGCACACGTTTGCATTAACCCAAATGCGAAGATGTGTTTAAAAGCTATTTATTCAAATAAATAGTATGACTTCTAGCAAGAAATTCACATTTAATTTTTACTGAAAACTTCTGATTTCTTATATTTTGCACTCATAATAAGCAGTGATGAATCGCAAAGTAAAGCACAATTTAACACGCTAAGCTTATGAGAAAGTAAAACTGATGTTTACCGTGCTGAAAACATAAGACTTTTTCCACAGAAGAAAATTTCAAGAAAAGTCCAGATTTGTTTACATTGCTTTTGTATACTCTCTTGACACTGTACTAGTATGAAAAGCAATGCCAGTTCGCTACCAATTATATTTGTAACTTTCATATTATGCTACTGCTTGTAAACGTAATGTTTCCTAGTGAACTTTGTCAGTAATCTATCAGGGTTTTTTTAAGGTGTTTTAGGGACCCGATTCGGGTCCTAGAATCACAGAAAGTTATCATCGGGTCTCTAGAATCAGAGAAAATCGGGTCCCTACAGGTACACACCGGGTACCTAACATTTTCCTTAAAAAAAACTGCATCTAGTAAAACTTGATAGTAAGCCTTGTGGTTTATAATAAAAATTCCTACTTTACAATGACGTGCCGTGCATTTCACGCTATAATCTGCAATGGTATCATATCTTTTCCATACTCCCTGCTAACAACAACAGCTACAAAAGCTATGGATATTATATTATACGAGTATACCTACTGATTATAGCTCAGTTCTTTTTACATCGCTACACTACTACAGACCCGGTTTGATAATTCTGACTAGAAAGTAAGATGTTGTGGCAGTTAACGTTTTTCTTACTTCTACAACAGTGGTTCCAAATCCAGACCTACGAACTTTTAGAGAGCCGCACAAAACAAAATTTACCACAAGACAATTGACACGTTTTGTTTTATTGTGCTAGCGATGTCTGTTACACCAAATTTTAGAGGTGTTACTGAAAGATACTGTCCATCGAAAGGAATTCTTTCTCGCAGCAAAGATTCAGACACTAATTTCTTACAGAGTATAAATTTCGCCTACGAAGTAGGCATCATCAGCTCTTATTCAAATATAATCTGTTAGAGACGGATTGCTAAAAGCCCCACAAAGGATGCTTGGGAGCTGCATGCGGCACTTAGAACAGTGTTTGAGAACCATTGTTCAACAAGTAACACCACACCTGGCAGCTATGATGTCACAGCCTTAGCGATTATTAAACCTAAGAAACATCACAGGCTTGCAGATCCATTGTTGCAGTCTGGTGTTGTAACTCGTAACAATCGCGTTTAGTATGCTTTAAAGAGCACACGTAAGCTTATTTGGCAAACCGTCAGTATCTAGGAAAGGACCCGGAGCCGGAGCTACCTCTCAAATGTCCATAACTCCGGCTCCGCTCCTAAATTTCCAACTGACCTCCGGCTCCGGTTCCTTTAATTTGAGCTTGGGGACGGGGTGCGAAAACGACGTGTCGAGAGTGAAAAGGGGGCGATGGAATAAAAAATTTTGAGAAACACTGTTCTAGGACAATAGCCACCCGGACAACTGTCACCCAGGACAACTGCCATCCGGATAACTGCTACCTTCGACAATTGCCACGTAGGACAATAGCCACCCAGGACAACTAGCCACCCAGGACAACTGCCACCTAGGACAACTGTCTCCTAGTACAACTCCCACCCAGGACAACTGCTACCCAGGATAACTGTCACCCGGACCACTACCGCCTATGACAACTGCCACCTAGGACGATTGCCACCCAGGACAACTGCCACCCGGACAACTGCCACCTACAACAACTGCCGCCTACGACAACTGCCACTTAGGACAACTGCCACCCAGACAACCGCCACCTAGAACGATCGCCACCCGGGAAACTGCCACCTAAGTCATATTGAGTTTTTTGTGTTTATTGCCATTAATGCTAATTGAATTTCACAAGGATGTACATGGATTTTTTATTTTTCCATAAAAAACGTGTTTGTCATTCGCAAAGTCTAATAAAAGTAACAAAACAACTTGATAAACGGTATGACACTAACAACGCAACTTTAGCAAGGTTTTACTCACATGGTGAAGTAGTTCAGTATTTAGTTTGTCTTCCCGTGGGAGCTTTCAAAGCTTTGATCCTGTCAGGCATGCTTTTAATAAGGGTTTTTCAAAATCTACTTATCTTTTCACTGTAAAACCACACCTTGATCAGCCGTTCTATCAGCTACTTTTTTGTAGTTAGTGGCATGTTGGTTGGTTCTGAATGAATGTCATGTTTGAAGATATCCCATAAACTTTCTATGGGATTCATGCCTGGAGAGTTTCCAAGCCATTTTAATATCTTCATTTTGTTGTCCTGAACCATTTTATTAAGATCTGTCGAGTATGGCATGGAGCACCATCCTGCTGAAAAATGAAGTCGCTGACAGGATACCACTTACTAACTTATCGTAGCACTAGCAGGCATCTTTCTAGCACTTCTACATATTCCATTTGGTTTAATCATGTACAATCTGCTGGTCCACGAACCGTTATTACCCTTCGACCATGACCTTGGCAGGAAATTTGACTGTTTTTTTCAAACATGCTGGCAGAAATTCCTCATCGGACCTTCGGGCGAACTGTCTGCACCCTTTCATCAAGTACTGCAATGGTTGAGTCATCCTAAAAAATAACCCGAAACAAAGAAATAAACCCATGTTTAAGATTATCAGTATGCTATGAAGGAAATCATCACTGGTTGTTCTTGAACAGCTCCCAAATCATCATCAGTAACAATTTTTGGCTAAGAAAATTGGCTGCAAGTGTTTCCCGTAAGTTTAGACCAGCGATGTCCAACCCGCGGGCCGCATGCTGCCCAGTCGAAGGTTTTGTGCGGCCCAGTTTAGGTTTTCACTGTAGTAAAAGTATTCTACATATTCACAACCTGTCCTTATTTTGAGAATCCAGAATTTGACGTTTTTGATGCAGGTTGTCCTCAGTACCATTTTATTACGTCTGTTACCATTGCAGTTAGAATTCGAACGCTTTCAGTTTATTTGCTAAAACTTTAGTTTGCTAAGATCAAAGTAAGCCATTCAATGTGTGGGCTTCATTAATATGTCATTCAATGTGCCGCCCTGGTTAAGACAGTAACAAAATTTTTGGCTCAGTGAGTCATTTGGGTTGGACATAGCTGGTTTAAACCCATTGTATATTTGATATAAATTCTTTAGAAAAACATTATCAACATCAATATAGTTATTCTGTAATCTCTTTTAATCTCCATCAGGTATCTTACTTTGGACCAATCATGTGATGTCCAACTTGCTATAGGCTACAGTCCATTGATATCTCGCCTGCTTCATTTTCTGTGTATAAACGAGACTTTTTCAACGCCTGCGTAACTTCAGAACTTGCTCCAGAAGGCGGGTATTGATGCTTCTCCTGTCCACCATAATACCCTCATGTGCCAATTCCATAGTAAGATTTTTACATTAAGTTCTTCTATTTTTCAATACCATTGCCTTGATTTTTCGGTCAAGCCTAGGTGTTGTTTTCCTCTTCCGTCCACATTTTCCCATCCTTGAACTGTCCATCTCTCTTCCCAATTCCAGATTCGTTCTTACAGCACTAACAGTTTGAGTTGGTACATTGACTCCCTTGGTTATATCTTTCTGTTTTAGGTCACTATGCTTGAGTAAAACTGTGATTTGTCCTCTTTTCCTGAGGCTAAAATAGTTATTGTTCTCATCTCTGTAACTTCGTTCAAAAACCTGTAATTTTGCTTATGTCTATTCTTATCCCATTAAATAGTCAGGAAAACTTCAAATGCTTTAAAATCCTGGCTAAATACGAAGGTTCACAAAATAATGTAGACTGAAATGGTCCCTTACGCAGAAAAGACCACTCAGGTCCAGTTTAACTATTTTCAATCTAACGATCCTTGTGTAGTTATTACGTCATAATAAGTTGTTTCGCACAAAGTGATTCTAGTTTATGTGGAATTGCAAATTCTTTTCTTTGAACCATCCTCACATTCATTCATTCAAGTGCTTTCAATAACCGAAAAAATTTGTAAAAAACAGCAATTTCTATAAAATTCGTGGGAATATAAAAAATCTATAATAATTTTTCCAATACTGTAGTGCAGGGGTTTCCAAACTTTTTCTGGCCATGTACCCCTTCGGCATTTCGGTAGATGAGCATGTACCCCTAAACATGGGCGCCGGAAGGATTTTTTCAGACAAGGGCCAAATGTGGATTTTCCAGGGGCAGTGGTGTAGGAGGCGGGGGTGCTGGGGTTCAAACCGCAACCCAAATGTTTTGATTTATTGAAATCCGGGCAAAATACCTGCAAATCCGGGCAAAAATGTCACCCAACGTTGTTTGACTTCAAACAATGGTGCCCAACGCTTGCAGAAAAATACATGAATCCTTTTTTTGGAGATCACACCCAAAAAAGGGTTCTTAATGGGAGAAAATTTATTGGCGAAAGTCACACAAAACTTTCGGCAAGTTTGGGGGACTTCGGGCAACAATCCTTCGCACGCCCAAAAATTTTCCTGCTCCTGCACTTATGTCCAGGGATTGGCCAAAAATATGTTTGCAGGAAGGGCCAAAAGTGGCAAAATTTCATTTTCACCACTCGAAACAACGAACACAACTTTTTTTGCAAAAAATTTGATGGAAAAATGTCAAATTTAAAAATCTTTTGGGGCCTTGCCCTACCCTCCGACGCCCATGCCTCTGAAACTTTTTATAACAATTAGGCTGAGGAAAACAACACAAATATGTTTACTAATAAGCATAGGCCTATAATGAATGTTGAAAAGAAATGGATCACAAAGAAGAATTAAGTTTTATCGAATTTTGTAAACGTTGAATGCATGGTAAATTGGCATTTCATTGATTTCTTGAAATGGAAATCAAGAAACGCGCCATGAGAATGTTTGGTTATATGAGACAATCATACTTTGTTCATGTCTCATTGGTCCCACGCTATCGTCCCAAACGTCCCCACGGGTGGGGATCAATGGGACGTTTTAGTGAAAAATTTTAAATGCAAATAAAACTGTCGAAACACGTCTGACGATTCAACTTTTTTATGTTAAATTATGCAGAATAACCCAAACTACAAGAAAACCATCACTTGACTTTGAATGTATCAGCCAGTTTTCTGTAACAAGCCAAAATGTCAAAATTGTCCCATTGGCCCCACATTTCCCCTATAATAAATTTTGAAAATAATAGTCACTGATATTTATTTTTTATTTTAATCTTTGAACCAGACCCGAAGTTCACAGAGCACAAACACACACTATCTGCTCAACACAGATTGATAATAATAGACACAGAACGTTTTGTAACGGCGTTGGTGTTAGGACCACAGGATTACAGACACTTGCTAGCTAACTTGTAACACTTCGTACAACATTACATCACAGGCACTTTCTTAACATAGTTGTTCGATAACTCGTAACAATTGGTACAACACTCCATCCAGAGTAGGACACGTTATCGCATGTTAAGAAATAGAGGCCAATGCCAAGTGAAGCACGAATGCGTTGTCGTCTGCACAGTACACACCCTCAAACTAACACCGGAACGTCCGGGCCTTCAGTCACAAAGTAAAATGCGGTTGTATTGTTAAAAGAATAAGTACGAATATAAATAATCTGACTGCATCAAAGCGCGCAGCCATATGTTGTTAAACTTGCTGCATCTTTCGAGAAACAGGTACACATTTTATATCAATGACGCCTCAAAGGTAGGAATGTTATATTGAACCTGATGACTACTAATATTCGCTCGCCATGGTATGTTGTACAGTGCCCTGCAACCAAAGTTAAATAAGCCCTAAACAATCTCTCGAAGTACGCCTTCCTGAAATCACACCATAATAGTGATGCATACATGGGCGTACAGAAGTAACGAAAAAGTATATTTTTCACTGCGTTCGAACATCAGGAAAAAAAAGCTTTTGATATCACAGTTGTGTCTGAATATCTTTGTCATCTAAGCTCAGTATCTCATACAATCCCCAAATCTTTGTTGTGACTAACAGATTTTACTCTTTGTACACCCAGTTTCAGCAACGGGATGACCGTGCTTTTTGCACTCTTAGCCTTAAACGTCATACAAGAAATTTTTCTGCAGTTGAAAATAATTTCATGCGACTCTGCATAAGCCTGACACACATCTAGTATATTTTGCAACCCACGTACGCTTGGTCAAAACACACAAATATCATCAG
>JGI24159J19872_10003244_pt1 | contig 20116 bp, 13 predicted proteins | sample Ectturendosymbi4_FD_19872 | JGI IMG/M metagenome (IMG submission 19872) | reverse complement strand
TTACTTTTTTAGCCCATTTACAATGTTCCTTGAAATTTGCATGCAAATTTATTCCGTGGTATTTGCATTAAGTCGACAAACTAACAAGCAAAAAGTACGTAAAAACAATTAATCTCCTTGCGAAGGTAATAAAATTTTTGTAAAATATCAAGCTCAAGGGGGGAGTTTAACCCCAACCCCAACCCCCCCTTGCGTACGCCCTTGGTTGTTTGCTGCCACAGTTTGAAGCTTTCCGCACATGCCGTTCGGGCTTTACGATCGCAACAAAATGGTGCTGTGATCTCTGCACGCAGTGGCGTGCAGAGATCTGGTGATGCCCGGGGCGACTTCTCGATTGTATGCCCCCCTACCAAATTCTAGTATTGAGCAGTGACGTATGGTGGTCATTGTTACTGGATATAAGCTGTTTGTGACGTCACAATACGACGTCATATTCACATTTGCAAACCAAGGTNTTGGCAAAATTNGTTGACACAGCATCCATACTATTCTACACCCACCTTCCTACTCGTTATTGAACAATGTGTCACTGTAATGAACATAAATTAACAGCGCTCCACGTTAGGAGACAGGAGCAAAATACAGCACTCAGTGCTAAGACAGAGCAGTTCGTAACTGCAAAAATATCCGGCAACGCGTTGAAACATGCGAGTAGTAGAACACACTCAGTGCTACTTCAGCGCAGTTGACAACTGCAAAAATACAGTATGAGGCTGCGCATTGAAACAGTGGAGTAATCAGAAAAACACACTCAACGCCACGGCATGACAGTTCACAACTGCGAAAACATCAGGCCGCGAGAATGTCTCGTCGAATAAGAGTCGAGCAGAAAGGGATTGCGGCTGGGATGGCGGACACCCAGGGTTGATAGTTTGAAACTTACTGAGCTACACAAGAATTGAGAATGCGCATAAAGTAGGCTACGCAAGAAAACGTTTGTTTTTTATTATGTGGCTGTAATTATATGTACAACTACTGGGAGGACAGAACAGATACGGGCTTGTGTGAGCCGTTATGATCAATGCGCCTGAACTGCCAATTAATGACAAAGCTCGTAATGATGCACATATTGCAACCACAGGTGTGCGTGTGCGGCTGTATTAGCGCACATCCAGGGTTGCCATATCCAAAAACGAAACGGGAAAGTACTGATGCATGCATGCATCAAAAATTCAGCTAAATCAAGCAAGTTGAAATAGGACTGTTTTGAAATTTGACTCAGAAAATCAATCAAACGTTCATAATTGTCGTTCAACAGGGACGCCGGAAAAAGGGAGCATGACGAGGGCATTGCCCCCTGACTTATAAAAGGGGAGCAACAGGGACAGTGGTGTCTTTTTGATAATAATATCATAGGTAATTTTATGGTTTATAATGAACGATTTGAAACGAAATTATTGTAGCTATTCCCGCACCCAAAAATTGAGAATTATTTTCTGTAATTTCAGTTATTATTTTTGAGTTGGCATCGTTTTTAAAGCAGAAACCAGCATAATTGATAACGATTTTTTGTTTTTTATACGTTTAAAATGCCCTCAACTTTTCTTCTTCCCCCGTGCCCTACCGCTGCTCCGGCGTCCTTGTCTTTCAATTCGTTTTTGTGATTTTCTCTTGATCGCACGATCTGGAATAAGTCACGTCACTATCATTTACTTGGGTGTGCGCTGCACATCTAGAGCATAGGTCCCTGGTGTTGAAGAATGTGAGAATTACCCTGGCATTTGAAATACATAAAAGTTAGTTTTGACAAAAAAAAAACAAGTTTCGAAAAATCAAATCCGTGCAGCATGCGTTAGCAGCCTTACAATCGGAAAAATCATCTAGTTACAGCACTTTAATTTTTGTAATTTCACTCTTTGTATGCCCCCCTGCCTTAGAAGCCCGGGACCGTCGCCCCGTTCGTCCCCCCTCTGCACGCCACTAGTGACCAGGTTGTGAAGGGCGTGCCAGGTGCAGCGTTCACAATAAGAACGTGTTATCGGTGCGGTTCGTTGTGAAAAAGAGGAAATATTGCTGCAACCTCTCGGTTGGCATTGCATTGAATGTGATTCACCACGAACGGAATGTGCGCAAAGAACAATACCAATATATGTATGTGACCCGGACAAATAATAATAGAGCGATTGCGGCGCATGATCTCTATTGTTGTTCGCTGTCACAGTGTGAGGCTTTGCTTGCAAGCCGCTCGGGCTTTCCGAACGTAACAAAATGGTCCTGTGACCGGGATGTGAAGGTCGTGTCAGGGGCAACCTTCCGAAAAAGAACGTGCAATCGATGCGGTTCGTTGTGAAAAGGAGGGAATACTNTTGCAACCTCTCGGTTGGCATTGCGTTGAATGTGTGATTTACCACGAAAGGGATGTGTGCGAATAACAACACCCATGTATATGTGGCACGAACAATCAATAATAGAGTGATCTCGTCGGGTGATCTCTGTTGTTGCTTACTGCCACAGTGTGAAACTTTTGCGCACTTGCCGCTCGGGCTTTCCGATCGCAACAATGTATGGCCCAATGGCAATGATTAAATTAAGGATTGAAACACGATTTGTATTTTTAAACTGTCAGTAATCGGATTTGGATATGGAAAACATAGATCCGTTCACCTCTGCTGAACATCCGAGTTAGCGTGACGTACTTTTAANCAGCCAATCAAAAGAGCTTGCCATCCACATAACAATTTGGCGCTGAATTTGAGAATGAGATCCTGTACTACCATAGCCTGCACATTGTTATGGTACATGATTGGCCACTTTCATGGCCAATTTCGAAAAATTTTGCGTTTTGAAGTGCGCTGGGCCTCTGGCCATGAAAAAGCACATTTGACCATTTTATAACATTTGGTTTTCGGCCATTTTTTCAGNTTGTCACTGTGTGTAAAACAAAAATGNAATTTCCATTTTACAGCGACAAACTGAAGAAGTTTTTTGGTACAGTCAGTTGTGGTCAGACTTCATCCATGTCACTGTTGCAGTAACACTATCATGAACTATGGTACTTCAACCTAACTGTATTGGTTTGAAGTGTGCAGTAATGATTTGGCGCAATTGCAGTCAGTAGATTTTTTGTACAAGTGTTTCAGTCAGGGATGATTCATATTATTGATAGTCTTGTTATGGTTACCATTAATTGGCAGCTGCTATAGTACAAGTCAATTGTACTGTGTTTGTGTATCTGAAGACTGCTGTACTCAGCTGTGTGACTGCATAATGCCACTTTAGTAAGAAGCATTTTGCATTTTTGGTTAGTCTTACTGCTAGAAGTTTCTCATAACTTTCACAATTTAAGATTCTTAAATTAGAAAGTGGCTACACATCCGCCACGAGTGATGCAGTTCGACTAAAATACTGAGTTTGTCATGTCACTCACTGGCACCGACATGATAGCATATAGCAGATGTGTTTACGTCTGCTGTGTGGATGATGTTTGGTTTAGCTCTCAGTCTCGCCGTGGCGACTTTCGTTTTAGACAGTACAGTGGACAAGTGGTAATAGTTGCATGTTTCAATTCATTTCATGGGACTACTTTTTTCAAAACTTTTGTGTTCAAATTGACAGTTGAAGTTTAGGGGTTAGGTTCTCCACCCCTGTTATAAATGAACAAAAGATTCTATGGAGACCGCTATAGGTGAAGTAACTATAGCTGAACTCAAATGCATGTAAAAAATAGGATTTCTATCAGGGCAGACAAAAAAGTGTGGTTATATGCAAACTGCAATTATAGCCGAAATCATCATGTGTGAATTCTACAGTATTTAGCCTGTTTCAGGTACTTCATTTTTTTGTAAATACCACAGTCTGTCTGACAAGCAAGTTTTACAAAGTCACTTTGGTTGATGGCATTTGCTTTCTGTTGGGCCTTATTTTATATATATATATATATATATATATATCAGGTTTTTTAAGGTGTTTTAGGGACCTGATTTAGGTCCCTAGTATTGAAAATCGGGTCCCTAGAGTCAGAGAAATTATCGTTGGATCCCTAGAATCGGAGAAATCGGATCCCTGCAGGTCTATACTACTACTAGGTACCTAACATTTTCCTTTAAAAAAAACTGTATATATAACAGTTTTTGCAACTTTAAACTTTTTATTCAGCATTTTTGTGGTTATAGCACTCAGAAAAATGTTAAGAAATTCTTGTGAATTAGTTAATTAACAAAATTATTAATTTTAATGGTTGCTGCAAAAAATATCTTATTTTTTGAAAAATCTATGACAAACAAACATATTTGTCAACACCTTCAAAGCCGGTATACGAATATCTTGTACTTTGAAAATGCTATTTTTGTGCCACTTACTAACTCTATACCTTGCCAGCCAGTCAATTGTGCTAGAGAGCTGTTCAGATCCTCAAAAGACTCAGCAAGTCTTCATGTCTGCAATGAAAAAAGTTCAAGGGTTTGGTTTTTTTTGTGAGTGACGTCATAAGTGAGGTAGGTGTTTGGCCATTTTGGCTCATGTTACCTTGTGTTGGACCCAGCTGCTGGACGGAAGTATATCGCTGAAGTTTTCATTGGCAATGAGGCTAGAATATGAGTCTTTTGAGCCTTTGATCAACTTTCTAGCATTTCTAGTTCACAAGTTATGTATGGTGTAAAAGCAACAAATTAATTAATGATCTATAATGAGATTAAATTATTTTTTTGCTTTTAGGTCATAACTAGGGCAACCCAATTTTTGACCTAAAAGCTTAAAATTTTGACTTCATAATTAACAAATTTTGACCTAAAAATAAATTTCCTTTATAATTGACAATTTTTTACTTTAGTTTGACCTATTAAGTCAATTGCCTGCATTTGCATTTAAAACATGGAATACAAAGCAATATGTTAAATATCTCTTTCTTGTTGAAATATAACAAATATTAGAAGTTTGAAAGACCACATGAAACTAGAGGTAACACACCATAGACGAAAATCAATCCAAATGCACAAGAGAAATATCCACTATCCAGTGTTAATAAATCTCCTGAAGTCACTGAGGTTTTACATTGTGATAACTTCAACATAAAGTACTACCACACCTAGCATACTTTAATCGGTCCAGTAGTGAACAAGACAACAAATACATCAGAGCTAGTCAATATCTATTGTTGTAGCTATAAATAATGAAATATCAATAAATAGAGAAAAAATATGTGCTGCAAGGAATTTGACTTTTTTTGACCTAATAACTTTGGAATTGCTCTTGGTATCAGCATAAAATTTGGTTTGTTGACGTTTCATCAGCTTTAAAAAATGCAGAAAAATTTTGAGTTTTGGTTGCGCTGGTCATAACTTTTGAACCCGAAACTCCATCAAGTCATCCAAAGTCTCAAAAAACTTGGATATTAACCTAGTTTCCAATAAAATATTGAGCAAAATACTACCATGCCATCTAGCAGGAGCTTGGGGCCAGATGAAGTGAGCCAAGAAGGCCTAAAACTATTCTACTTATGATGTCACTCACAAATAATCTGAAACCCAAAATCAAAATTTTTTTATTTCATTCCAGACTTGAAGATTGTCAGGTCTCTTAAGGGTGTGTGAATTGTTCATGACAATGTTGATGTTATCTGCTGTAAAATTAATATTTGTCATTTTACATTCATCAATAGTTACAATAAATAAAGCATTTATGAAAAAGCTCTAAAGACTATACTTTTCATAGGTTACACATATGTAGGTTGTGGCTGATTTGTCGTGAGTACATTTCTGTATGTGAGGAGTTAAATTAATGTTTCGTTGAGCGACAATGGATACAGGCTTGTCCAATTTGAAGAGACCAGAACTTCAGCGTCTTGCAAAACAGCATGGAATCAAAGCAAACCAAAAAGTGATTTGTGCCTTAATTTGTTTTTTCAATTGTTATGTGACTGCTTGGTAGTTTTCTTTGCTTCTGAGATTCATGTTGGTAATTAGGTTAACTACAGGAAGTAGATCAAGCTAAGTTATTGTTTGTGGTTAATGATTATAGCAAAAGTGCAGACTCTGATTGCTTAAGTATGAAAACTACAAATTTTGTTTAACCTGTATATATTTCATATTTTTGTTCTGAATCTCCTTATGTTGTTAGCAACATACCAGTGGTACCTTTTCAGCATTTTTATGAAAAGTAGGAGTTGGTTTTACTTTTACAATCAAGTAAAAGATCACAAGTTAATCAATAATGTTCTTACTTTCACGTGTGTGTTGAAGCATTGAAATTTCTGAGTTGTTTTATTCACTTGTAATGCACTGTATTCAAGGTACTTTACAGTGTCAAAATTTTTCCTGGTACGGGTGTGTTTCATCAAAGAAAATTTTTTCCAATTCAAAATATTAGTTTACTATACACTGTACTGTACATTTTAATATTTCTTAACTATCTTGAAATCTTATTATGAAAATAATGGCCAAAGAAAATGATATAAATGACATCTTGAAATCAAAACGTACATTTAAAGTTAGCTGTTTGAATTTGTTTAAATGAACTACGTAGCGTTGATGCTAGTTGTTGACTGACAGAGTTCTTTTTCAAATGGTTCTTTTAACTATGCTGTGTAAATAAGTAGAATCCAAACAAGGTAATGCCCAATCCCATTAAACTAGTTCCAGTATATTCATATGTCGTTTATTTTATTTTGCCTGACTTGTTTCATGATTACATTTGAAGAAAAAATATATTTTATTGTTGTTGTGGATAGTAAATTTGACACAAATCTAGGATATTTTATTCTTAACTTATATTTGTCTTGTTGCCATTTTTCTATTATGGAATTGTCTAATATTCCAGAGTGAAAAACTGATTGAAGAGCTTCAAACAATTTTCAAGTCAGAGGGTGTAAGTGCTGCTCATATTAGTGGAATTGAGTACAAAAATGTTGAAAATAAATCTGATGGAGACAGTCTACCTGCATCAAGCCTTAAGGTATAATAGTCATATTACTACAAACACTGAATAATCTTTTATTGTCATTTTCGTGCATGATCAACTTCAGTAAACAAATTCCATGAAAACGATGAGCCAGTTATTCATTGTCCTTTGTCTGCTGTGGATTGCACTTGACCCCATTTACATGTAAAACTCAGGTTTGTGTAAGTTGTAATTTGTAACTTGACTTCATTTTGCAAAGTACACAAAGGCTCTTGAAAAATTATGAACTTTTTATATAAAACTGTGTGCTAATAGCCACTTTGGTGAGTTAATATTTATTAAAGTGTTGTCTAAGATCTGCTTGCATTGTGCTGAATCAAAGAGTAGGTACTTCCATTGAGCAATTTGAAAAGTAAGTAGGGGTGCAACCAGGTAATTTGATCAGTCTTCTTTGTCGATGCTGTATCCCATTTCTGTTTTATCCTGAAAGTCTTATCTTTTTTCTTATAAACAATACAATGCAAGCTGTCATGAAAAGTTATTGTTCAAAAGATATTCCGTTAGACCTTTGCTGTTTGTTGGAGATGCTGCCAGGAAGTTGAAATGTAGGGCATTCTTGCAAGATTTGTTCTGCAGTCTAGACAGGGCAGTGCTCACATTGGTTAGATGTTGCCAGGCCCATCTTTGCCATGTTCACTTTAAATATGCTAATATTTATCAGTAGAATTTTGCTGATAACATCAACATATCACCATATCAGCCGATAAATATCGGCATACCAATGCATCGGTTGAGCTCTGAACACAAAATCAAGGGTTTGAGGCAAAACAGCTCTGTGTGTATGTCTCTGACAGTTTTGCCTGCATCTGGCATTAACAGAGATGCAAATTATGAAAGATGTGTGTTTGACAGACATATCGTGTAGTTTGTTTCAGATCATAGCATAGGTGTAGTGCGACCAATATCTTTTCATCAGAAATGGCTAAATTGTCCATAAACAAATGGCTAAGGTTTTATCTGCAGATACAGTAATCAACAGTAAACAGTAGGTAACATTTAGCCATTGCCACATTGTTTGCATTGCTATGCATTACTTTTTCTCAGCACCGTGCATGCTGTTGTTTTTGTTTTTTTCTCCGCACCTCGCACATGAAAAATTAGAGACCTGCAGTACCAGTGTTCAATAATGGATCCGTGTTAATACTGAGTACCTACACCACAAGTTGATCAACAGTTATTAAACATTTTCAGATGCATTTTTTTATATTTAAAAGGAAACTACACCTCTGGAATCAGACAAGGAAAATACAATACCTTATCCAATTGAAACCACAGGAGGTATATCAGATGCGTTCATGTCTGAAGAGGAAACTTCAACAGACATCAATTGCTCTTCCACTGAAAAGAAGGTAATTTTTGTATTTACAGTGTCTCTTCCCTATGTTATGGAGTTACTGTGGATAGCAAAATCAACTTGGCAAAAGTTTTGTCATTGTCATTTTTTTTCAAGTATATCCAACTTTTCTGGGAAGGATTTAGCTGCAATAGCTCTTGGAGGCCATAAAACATCTTGTGTTTACAGTAACCTAGCTGTTTATTCACATATTGTTGCAATAAAAGCACAATAGTGATGCTGATGTAATATGTCACTTGGTCTTTGTTAAAGGATATCTGTAATAACCTGCCTTGCTATTCCTTTCTGGGAGCATTACAAGTTCATGACCAAACTATCAAATCTGGTATTTCCCTATTTGTGTATTTCAGCTCTCAATAAAAAATCTACTGTTGAAAATGCTTTGTTCTGTAGCATGAAATCACAAAAGATATTTGTTGTTTGGTTTTACAAAGCTTTTTTTAATCGCATGCTACATTAATTCATTCTTGAACCATTATTCAGGAATGAATTAATACCGTAGGATTTAAAAAACTGAAAAATACAAAATAGGTAAGGTAAAAGTGCCTGTAACCTTGTTTTGCTACCATTTGAGCCTGCACATATGCAATTTCATGCAGATGGCTATTGGCTGTTTCTGTTTACTGTTTACATGTTTTCATCACTTGTGATGTCAACACAAAAGCCTAAACTCCATAAGTTTCAGTGTTTCTTTGCTCAAGTGCTGTGCATGTTAAAGTTGAACTTCGTGAAAAATGCCATTTCTTATTTTTCCAAGTAGTTGTTTTCATTCTAACTTAATTGCATGTGAATTCTGCAAATTGATCCTGTGCAAGTTGCAAGCCTCTTGAAGAAAGAACACTAAATATTATGCAAAATACAAATTAGTTTTTTTTGCTTTGTGCAGTAATGTACTTGCATGATTCAACTATTAATCCATTTCATACCTTGTAAAGCATTTAGAGTGACCATACTCACTGCTGCTGTAGTCCAGCACCCATGACAAAGCTGTTCATCCAGCAAAAAACTTATGTTCAGAGGTGTACAGTGATGTGGCAGCCCAGGTCAGGTATACAGTGATATTGTGTGCACGGAGAAAGTACTGATCACATGTAAAGTGACGTTGCACCCACTGAGTGAACCTGGTCAAATTTTTGATGTTAGTGAAGCCAGCGTAGACATCTTATGCATATTTCAGTTTTTAAAAGTGCATGGAGAGCAACACAGTGACAGAATGGGACAGTTCGGCAATGGACGTTTTGGTGATAAATCAGTTAATAAGAATCTTTGATAAGAACATTTTCAACTACACAGTAGCACAACTTTTATGAAAGCATTTTTTTGTTTACAATACACATTATATACTTCATGACATTGACAATCACACATTACACGTTCATAATCACACAAACACCAGCTAAAAATATAAAAAATTGAACTAGTCCATTTGGAAATTATGGGCAATTCCATGCAGACATTCGGTCGCACCATAATTGGCATATTCCTGAACCACTCGCAGAATTGTCTCATCGCACATTGTATGCGAGAATATCCTGGGTGGGGGATTCCTGGCTACGAAATGCTCATAAAAACACCACACCGTTTTTGCACATGTCTTCAGACTCTTCTCAGTTCATCTATGAACTTCCAGATGGTTGGGCATCCAATTGGAGTTCCACCTGTACCTGTCTATCAGCTGTCTCAATGTGATTTTTCATTCCATCCATGTTTTGAATCACCCTATCATACACACACCTTGAAGTATTTCAAAAACACACTTTTTTCATATAAAACATTTACATCCACCATCGCCACACTCTCCTACATTGGCAAAGTTATCACTGGTGTTATAGCCAAACTCGGTTATTTCAAGGGAATGAGGAAAAAAATTCTAGTAGTATTTGGTGTCATACAGTCCCATTGCATTTTATACACTTTCTCTCATCCTTGTGTAATTGTGATGATAAGTGATCACCTCAGTTCCTCACTATCAGATCTTGCATGTTGGTGAACTTTCATAACCTATTCAAAATCTAAAGAAATGAGTAGAAAATCTTATAAAATGGTTCTACCTTTGGTTCAGGATGTCCTTATTGTTGATTGTTATATTATTCAGTATTTTTATGAAATCTGCAGTATACAAAATGTTTTACTGCTAAAACCATAGATTGTCTTCCAAAATATTTTGTTTGCCAGCAATTGAAATCTTGTTTTTGTTTAAACTTCTACACATGCGTTTTGAACATGACTATTGGTTGAGCTGTTGGTTTTGCACATTAAATAAAATTCCAAGATACATTTGGCTTTGGTATGTATTAAACCTTTTGTGAGCTACTTCTTATGCCTGAACAAGATAATTATGGATTAGGCACAAACAATAGTTTTTCATCCGTCAGTATTGACAGTTGATTAAAACCATATAGCCTTAATGTTTGTTGTAATATTTTTGAGTTGCTATACATATCTGATTTTTTTGGCTGTAAATAATTGTTTTTAAAGTGTGTAGGACGGTTCTTAGGAAAATTGCACTTTTTAAATCAATGTGCAGTATGTTGTTGAGGCCGCACAGTTGGCACAGCGTCACATGCGCGATGCACCACGAACGGGATGTGCGCTAAAAATAGCACCTATGCATGTCGCGCGAACAAGCAGTAATAGAGTGAACACAGCATATGATCTCTATTGGTGGTTGCTGTCACACCGTGAAACTTTGTGCGCTTACTCCTCAGGCTCTCCGATCACAACGGAAGTGTGGTCCTCTCACAAAGAGGACAATCAAATGGATTTTGCGTACATATCAACTGATCTCTTGTTTTAACAAAACGTTGAATAAAGGTTGCAGAGTATAAACTTTGTGCATTAAATATCTATATGANACTCGTCAGTTTATNNTTGTTTAAGCCATAGTGTATTAAAGAAAGAACAAGTAAAAAGTTTTGATGGTATTTTATGTTTAACATACAAACAAGCTGTTATGGACAGTGTTGAGGCTTGATTTGTAACGCACTTTGCTCGGACCTTTCCTGGCATGACAGGTGTTGAAATCTGTTTCAAACATCGTTAGGGCATTTATATATGGATTGCAAAACGTCAAATTGTCACGGTATGAAATGTAAAAGTTATGCTGGTTAACATTATTGAACTTTTTGTGCGATTGTGAGGATATGAACTGTGATCAGCTTTTTTTTCTGCGACATTGCTAAGGATATTTTTTCCAACAATTATTGGCTCTGTTTTGTGAGACTGTTAGGTTTCGGTTGGCAACATGAGGTGATAAAATTGGACATTTCACAAATGACATGAAAAAAACATGGAAAATTAGCCACCACCCATGAAGCTCTTCCTTCTTTCCTTTAAAAATCCTGAACTATTCAGCTGAATAAAAGTTGTCTTTGCTATGTTCATGTTTGTTTTTGCTTGCATATTTATCCATGCTTCAAATGAAGCAAATTGCTTTTTTCAGTCGGTGATCGCAATGATGGGAACAAATGTTGTACTGTTCGATTCGATTTTGTGACGGCTAGTTTTTCGTACATATCTAAATAAAATACCTTAACTTTTTTCTCCGATTTCTCCATCATGTCATACTTCTCATTTGTTTATCAACGAAACACCACTGAGGTAACATCCGTCTGCAACTGCCTTGCAATTTCAACGGTAGTTTTAAATCTGATTTTGTCAGGCGTCTGCCTCACGTGTTCGTAAACGAGGAAGGACGAAAAAGCAATCAAAGAATCTCAAAAGAACACCAGAATTTAAAGCGTCAAGTGATGCAGATACATCCAAAGTTGGTTGTGTTTCTCGCAAGTCTTCGGTTTTCAAACTGAGTGCTGTGATGCAAGTAGAAAAATCATGTATTTCGAATTGGTGCTTCAGTTTTCTGCAATTCCTGCGTTTTTATTCTATTCTGTTGCTTTCACAAGTACGTCGTTTTGTAATGGCTTTCAGAATACTTCTTAGAACAATCGTTTTCTATTTGCAGGATGGTTTTACAAACGTAGCTAAAAAATCGCCTGGCAAAACTAAGACCGCTTCACCGAAAAAAGACTCTGAAATGACAATCGATGCCATTCAGCCACCGTGGGATGATCATGAAAGTGATCGGTTTCTTGTACGTAATAAAAATGTATGTGTGTCTAGCAAAATCGCTGCTGTGGTATTTACCTCTTGCATACGAAATGTTTCATGGGAGGGAGCATTTGAGCCAGTGCAGCGCATAATCGGGTAAAAATGCACAGGATTCCTCGGTAGAGTGTGCGGCCCCTGCGTTCACCANAAAAACAACTGCACGAGTGAGTAAACCTGCTGNGAGTGCCAGACGGTCTAGCAATTCGACTGAAACAGGAAAAGACGCGAAAACCGGTAAGTGCAGCATGTTAAGTGTTGTGTTNTTGGTATGGCAACTTTGCGTCCTGGAATACAGTGCTTTNGTGGTCCTTAATTTTCTTTGACGGCCAATCACGGCTAGCCACNCATCTTTGATTAATTTTGGCATTTCTGTAAAAAATAACAATCGAAGTAACCTGGGAAAAGTATATTGCAGCATCTATTATGAGTTGTTGAGGCAATATAAGCCCGCCATGGCGGACCTCATTAAATGTGGCACGATTTTTAATGCCCCCCATCCACTTCCTACGAATTCCCCAAGGTCGTCAACACATGTTCGAAAAGTTTGGCTTGATTTAACAACGTGCTGTTAACGTGTCTAAAAGTGCTGCTGGACTTCTTTCATTTTATTATTTTTGACTTCAGATTGCTCGAACGGTATTCGCACTGTAAAGTTTTTCTAAGATACGCTACTTTAACTTATTCTCAAACTTCACAGGCAGTGGACGCAGCGGTGCTACTTCTGCTGAGGCCAAAATTAAACAAGTTGAAACTACCACGCCAAAGAATAATACGACACAGCCGGTATTCCAGCTGATTGTATATTTACAGGGTATTGTGCCAAAGTAACGTAACTTCTGTTTGATGACTCAAATGTGAGTCTCGATGTTTGTCATCCCCAATTTTCAATCCTGCAGAGATTCTTTTTCCTGGCTCAAGTTCTTTATTTCTTTCTGTTGGCTCTTTTTCGGAAAAAAATTCCAATGTAGGTTAGGACGTCATCTTTCTCCTGCGTGGCTCAATGCAGCGAGCGCTGCGCACAGGTTTTTCGTCAAGTTGGTTTGCTTTCGTGTGTATAAAAGCGCGCAGCAAATCTAATCCAGCGCGTATCGTGCTGATTTGTATCTCACGGCTTGTTAAATGTGCCGGAGCATTGGCAACTTGCTGATTGGCTCGTCGAATGTTGTGTTCACTTTGTCGACTTCTGCCAGTCAGTCTCGCATGTGTTGTTCTCAGCTGGCGATTAAGACACGCTCGAGCGATCCTTTTTAGGCAACTGCAAGCGGAAATGCCCAGAAATCATTGGTATTTTTCTCATTGCTGCTTAGATGGATAAAACATTCAGCATACCGAAGAATCGCACCAAGTCAAGAACATCTGTCTTGGACAAAACGCGCAACTCTGCTACTAAACGGAAAATGGGCAACGTCTCGACGCCTGTTCAGGTAAACTCTTCAGGCAGTATTGACTGATCGCTGTGAATTCCTTTCAAGTTAATTTACCGAAAGACACCTGGGCTTAGCATCATTATGTTGCACTAAAATGGGAGCGATTCAAATCGCCGTCGATTTACCGAAGAAGAGCATTTTCCTAGACTTGTTGAGACGATTTTTGATCGGCTGCGAGTAATGGGCGAGGCTCCCTTTGAGCGAAACATATTTCATATTTTTAATTTGCCCGACTGAATATCACTGCGTTTTCAGGCCGCGGTTCTTCCGCTGCCAAATATTCTTTTTACTTACAATTTCTACCAAACGAGGACAGATGTTTTGCAAAATTTTTGCTGCACAACTGATGACAAACGGTTGATAGCACGGCTGCAAATGAAAGGCTTCTTGTCTGAACAATTACGAGCTCGTGTGTTTGTTTTTTTTTAAACTTATCTTTTTACGTTTTTGCTCTTAACAGATGAGATACCACCGTCCACATATGTGGTGACTGAACTTTTTGAAAATTCAATAAAAGTGCTGCTAGACTTTTTGCTTAAGAAAGAGACAGGGCATGTCGCTAACCCCTTAACTACCGCACGCGCCACTTTTTTGCAGACTGCACCAACACAACTCGCCAGCTGATTGAGCTAGAGAGCTGTTCAAACCCTCTAAAGATGCGGAACGTTTTTAAAAAATTAGAAAGATTTGGATTTCAGTTTTTTTATGAGTGACGTCAAAATTGGGGTAGCTTTTCGGCCATTTTACCCCAGGTTACCGGGCCCTGGGTCCCAACACCAAGAACCATTTTTGACTCAATTAAAAAAAAATTTAGGCGATAATCCGAGTCTTCAGAGCCCTTGATTTGTTTTCTAGCGTTTGTGGTTCAAAAGTAATGGCCTAAAAACAACAATTTATATAATAAATCCCCTTGGGCCTAGGGGATTTCATTAATTTTTGTTTATTTATTGTGCGGTTGTTGTGGGTTTTAGGTCACAACTTGCCAACCACAACCGTTAAAAGGTGAATGGAGGGCTCTAAAGATGCGGATTTTCGCCTAGTTTTTTTTTAAAGAAAATAAACAAAAAATTACCCCTGTGATTGAGGCGCAGGGTCCGACGACTTGGGCCAGAAAAACCTACTTACCCCTACTGTAACGTAACCCACAAGAAAGCTCAAGTCCAAATCTTTCCATTTCTTTAAATCGAAGNTACAAGACTTCCTGCAACTTTTGAGGATGTGAGCAGCTCTCTCGCGCAAGCGGCTGGCGAGTTATAACGCACCCAAATTGGGCAAATCCCAGAAGTAAAAGGGTAAGATGTTGAAAGCGTTGTAACCGTAGCACGTCAGGGGAAGGTAACAAGTCGAACTGGACAATGGGTTCATTCTGTAGCACTTACTTTGAATCTTTTCAGAACAAACTGCTTCGGAGCACCGAAAAGAACTGGAGAAACAATCTCAAACGCGCAGGTAAAGGTTTCATAACTTCTGCTTTTAATGCCCCAGTTTTCGCTTGCTGTCAAATAATGTACTGCAGATGGAAGCTTTGGGATCGATTACAGTTTGAGTTGCTTGTTTTAAGTGGCTGATCTGCTTTCGAGCGTTTGCTTGACGCGGTGTTTCCCGACCCGTTTTCTCACGTGATCCCGATGTTGGTATCGGCATAACTCACGATGTGATTAGCACTGTTTTGCTTGTGGCGCTAGCAGCAGGAGGAAGCGGAGATTCGAAAAGAAATTGATAATGCCATCATTCCATCATTTGGTTGACCAACATTTTGCGACTCGTTCGGAAAATATTGATATTTTGCGACCCGTTGGGAACCTTTTCTTTTTTCAAACCTTGTTAGCCTTGCAGTTAAGCAGGTTTAAGCGACAGTTGCATTATGCACAGTTGAACAAGTTTACACAAAGTATCTGTAACATTACTAGGACAAAACGAGAAAGTTAAATACAGTACCATATTGCGTATTCTAGTATGAACGTGCTTTGTGTTGCTGTTCAGCGCCCTTGCGTGGTCGTTGAGTGCCGTAAGTCGACTTTGCACTCATGAGTTTCATGTGATGGCAGTTTATGCTGCTAACCAGGGCTGTTGAGCCGCAGCCAATCAGCTGGAACCAAAGCTAAATGCTTGTGAGACGGCTCTGAAATACATGTAATTTCGCGTGCCGCAACATATGTTCAAAATGCATCTCATTCAGCTGGTTGTGGACAATGTTATAGCACTTAGGCACTGGCATTTCTCTTCATCAACGTTCTTAGGATTTAAATGGAAAAATGGCAAATAAACTGGATGTTTCACTACAATCACGCAACATTAGAAATATGATACCACGTGAAGCTACATCAAACAAAGAACAAGCGAAAAGAATTACATGAAAGATTTTTAATTTCATTCACTTTCATACCCACTTTTGCTCTCAGAGGGCCGCGGGGAAACAGTGTTTTTCGGCAAACTCTGATAGTTCTGCTGGTTCCACACAAAGACGAAACCAGGTAAAGTCGGAGATGTAATCACACCACATCGTCCTTGGTCGACCTCAGGGCCGCTTTCCCTTGGGTATAGCCAGCAGGACGTGCCTCGCGAATCTTTTCTGGGACATTCTGGTCACCGAGGCTGAGATCTATATTCAGAGAAGTGGCTCTGCATAAGTTTTACAAATTTCACACCTGCGCGATTTGTCGCGAAGTGTCGCACCGTTAACTCTTCACAAAAATCCCATCTGTGCAGCTGCACCTGACTTATAGCACTCTTCCAATCATTACACAAGATTCATGACCAAAGGTGAGGATCGGAACAAAGACCGATTTAAAAAATGAAAGCTTTGCGGTGTCTGAAGCTCACGCAGGACTGCGTTCACTTTACCAATCCGTTTATCAATCCCTTTGTTTTGTTCCGACTTCCGTCACTCGTGAAAACCACCCCAAGGTACTTGAACTTCTCCACCTGCTACAGTGTATTTCCGCTCACTTGCAGTGCGCACTGGCTAAATTCGGAAGAGGCACAATACCTCGATCGTTTTAGTTCTTATTTTTATTCCTACTTGGTCGCACGCAGCTGGAAACCGATCAAGTGCATGTTGGAGATCTTGTTCAAAGGATGCAAGCAGCACCAAATCGTCCACAAAAAGCGAACTATTGATCCTGTAGCTTCCAACAGTGGCACCACCGCCGACTCGGCTATGACTGTTTAGACTTTAAACAATGAAGAGCCGAAGACAAGTGGTGACAGCACACCACCTTGTTGGAGTCCAACACCCACTGTCAATGGTTTTGATTTAACTCCGCCGACAAGGACACAAACTTATGAGCAGGAATACAATGACTTGACGGTCAGTAACAGGTGGTCATCAACACCGTACTCCTACAACAAATAAATGCCCCGGGGTGTTCTTCTATTCGACAAACGTTAATATATGAAAATGGGAGCACGCACGCACAAGGCATAAATTAAATTCTTTAATACTGAATGCCCACTTTGTTGGCTCCAAAAATGAACTGACCATTATTAAAATCCAGATACCAACACTACAGCATATTTATTCGGACTCTGATTGAGGATCTTCGTAGGGACTTCGAAATAAGCAAAAGGCAACTATTGGCAGCAGCGACTGACAACGCTTCTAACATTTTTCTTGCTGTGAAGAAATTTTCTGAGGACTCCGTGTCTGAGGAAGATGCCGCCTGCGGCGTGGTATGACGCATGAGTAGTACCCACATATGTCTGAACTAGTTCTTCGGATGATTGTTCTTCCTTTGCCACAATATGCCTCTGCGAAAGTTCTTGAAAGCTCTCTCTGGTTTATCCCAAAACAAAGGCACGAAATGAAGGTCGAGGGTAACGTGAGCTGAGCTTCTGTAGAAGACTCAACCATGATTTTCGAAGTGGACCATACAGTTGCCAAGACTACCGCTATTTGAAATGATTTTGGTTGTGTGAAATTACATGTTGTTTAAAATAAAATGCTGTGAAATGCATTTTAGCACATAATCTTCCGATCTTTTGAAAACAGCAAGATTGCTATCGCAAGATATTTGAAAACTGTTGAAGGAAGTCACTAACCGAAAAAGGTTGCCAAACATTGGATCGTAGTTTTTCATGTTGTTTCTTAAAATAATACTTGGAAAAATGGCAAAATCAAGTATTCTGCGATATCGCTCTGAACGTGGAGAGGTAAAGCTCAAAGAAATGTTCAACCGGTCTTAAACATAGGAACACTCCCTGAAGAAAAAAATTTGACCGCAACTACTGGTGGAAAAGATGAAGCAATGCTGTTTAATTTTTGTGGAAATCTCTACTTGGACTGTTGAGGACTTTCGACAGCTAGAGCTGATGTTTTCGCGTAGAAGTTGTTCAGTTTTTTTGCAGGAGTGTCAACTTCTTAGTTGTCTTGAAAATGTCTCGCGTGTCTTTTGCAGTGGAAAACGCTTCGCTAGCGCCTCAACTTTCGTCCGGGATGAAGACTCCGCTGTTTGCGGCCGAGGGTGTTACTGTTGCTAACACCAAAACGAAGTCCACTCCCGGAAAGTACTTCGCCAAGGCTCACGAAAAGTACGTGCTGCTTCATTATAAAGGCGCAGATGGTGGTTTTTGCCCTTCGGCTTTGCTATCGCGTTGGTTGCTTGGTACGCATTTTAAACCCTTCTGCAATTATGCGTGGTGCGGCAACGTGTTTTCCTCTACCTGACTTTCCGTCGTGGATTTTTCCTTTACTGCAAGGATGCGTGTGCTTCCTTACGTGTGTACGCACATTCATAATGTTTTATTGAAAAAAATTCGTTCGGCACTGATAGATTACTATTATTAATATTATTATTGGTAAACAGGCGCTTTGGCAAGCTCGAGTCGATTGACGATTATCAGAAAAGGAAAGAAGAACGCGCCGAACGTCTCCTCGGCACCGGGAAGAAGAGCCAGGCATTGAGCCGGCTTGCCCAACCAAGATCTGCCAAGGTTCGTAAAGAGTCTTCGATTGTTTCGCCTGAGAGGCGGTACTGAGTTTCAATTCTGCATTTTTCAACTAATTATTAGATTCGCCTCCAGTTGAACGCGTCGTTGTAGATGGCAATTTCCATGGTGAAAAAGCACTTCACAATACGTTTTTGGTTTTCAAGCTAACTGATAGAAAAACTGATAGAAAGCGTCTATATTTTTTTTGGCAAAGACGATTGCTCTCTGAGCTCCCGAACGGTTATACCTACACTACACCTGTCTTAAAGTTCCTCTGCCCGTAAGCGTACATGCAAAGCGTTACGGAATTTTGTCTCTAGCACACAACCGCAATCTTGTACAGTAGTTAGCAAACTTTCTGTGCGTTTTTAAGGCGCTGGTTGCCAACGTTTACCTTACCGAAGCGATTGGGGGTTTCTCTCACCCCATACCGCCATTCCATGAGTGAAACAAGAAGTGTGACCAGATCGTTTGCAGTGCTGCATTTCTTGCAGACGCGGTTTACAAAACACAGTTTGAATTTTTTACTAAACCCGCTGAAGGCATTGAACGTTTTGCAGATTGCCCTGGCCGCAGATGGCCGCCCCAAACCCAACATTTTGACGCCGGTGAACAAGAAGACGAACCGACCGAAGCCCAATATTCTCACGCCAGTAAACAAGAACACAGCGGCACAGTCAAGGTAATAGGATAAAATTGCCGTTTGATGAGGAAATGCTTCGAAAGTATATTCCTTGCTGTCGGCGTTGCTGATTTTGCGGATCATCGGGTCTGTTGCTTTGATACGGGGACCGGGGTCTTATTTCTCCGGTATTTTCGCTCTGTCGGTTGTTGTTCCTCATTGGATCGGTATTTCATTCCTTTGGCACAAAATACAGTGCAGCTCGTAAACGAAACAAAAGCGAAAAAGGCTTGCCGAGGTGTCTCTATCAGAAAGCGCCGCACCGGTATTTTCAAACCTAGATTTGATTTTGCACAAACAGTTTTTTTTCTTGGCACTGCTGACGCATTGAACGATCATCGCTAATTTCACCCGAACGAGTGTGTGTCGTTGCAGTGACCTGGCAACTTGATCCTACTGGCAAACAGGGTACACTGCCCAATTCATGACCTCTTGAGCAACAAGCTGGCAACAAATTTTTTTTACAACATGCCAGAAAAGAAGTATGAGGATAGTGTTGCGGTCGTCGCTTTTGCGACCATCTAAACGGCAAAGACACGAGAACATCTGCGGAAAGTTCTTACACAACGCAATTGCGAGTACAAGTACCTGCACACACACAGTAGCGGCGCAACAGGTGTTCGCCTTCGACGATCGCCCGGGCAGAGATTTGTTTAAGGTGTTGAAGAGATCGCCCATTTCTCAACCGCACGCGTTTGGTGGACGAGGTTGTTCCGATGGGAA
>JGI24159J19872_10003243_pt1 | contig 20117 bp, 13 predicted proteins | sample Ectturendosymbi4_FD_19872 | JGI IMG/M metagenome (IMG submission 19872) | reverse complement strand
GACAATCTTGCTACAGGCGGTAGCCTGACTGGTGCAATTTTGTCGTGTCACGTCGAGCTTTCAAAATACAGCACGAGTAAACTCCAAAAAAACATAATACACAAAACGAATAAATCTGCTTTACTAGAATCTATTACAACATTTCAAAAATTCGTCAACAGCGTTAAAAATAGCTACTGAAACGGCTGTCGGCGCATCAGAGACACCATATCGATATAAGCGTAACAAATCGGTATGACCCAAGCGCTCAAACCGTTCAGCAAAGCCGGCCTCGTTCAGAATATCATGAACTTTGTTATGAAGTGCTGTTCATGCTACGCAGTGAACGTTACAATGGTAGAATAGATGTAATTCGGTCTCCATTTCACCACGTATGCAAACACGACAGTCGACGTAAATGTAGGCTTGTGAGGTTTAGATCGGCTGGTACATCGTTGGAGGATGCAGTTTTGAGACAACCTAGTATTATTTTATCAGCGGAGAGTTGTGCTTTGTCTAACATTGGATTGTTGTAATCAATGCAGGTGTCGTAGATGATACTACCGTAGTCAAAGACCGGCAAGATGTTTGTTTTATATATCTTGAGGAGAGTGTGGCGAGGCACAAGATTGACGAATGAACGAAGACGGTTAATTTTGGTCATCACTTTCTGATGCACTGTAAGTGTATAATATGAGTGTGCCAAGAGAGACTGTGGTGAAATAGCAAGCCTAGATGATTGTGTGTATCTGTTTCCGAGACGTGGGTATTATTAAATAATAAAGGGGGGGTGATCATTCCTGTACTTATATATGGTTATAACCGCAGTTTTTTGCGGGTTGAAGGTAACATTCCAAAGCTCAGACCAATGGTGCAACGTGCAGAGATCTTGAGTAAGCACACTATGCAAGCGGACAGGACACTTCTCTGAATAAAACAGGGTGGTGTCATCTGCAAAAAGAGGGATAGACGCATTAATATTTGTAGCAATGTCATTAGCATAGATTAAAAATAAAAGAGGCCCTAAAACAGATTCTTGAGGAACACCTCAATTCGTACACTTAAGATCCGAACGATAACGGCCCAGCAGAACGACTTGAAAACGACGGAAGAGATAAGAGGATAGAAGATTTAAGAGAGAGCTGATAATCTCAAGTTGTTGCAATTTAAGGAGCAAATATGATCAACACATTCAAAAGCTTTAGATATGTCAAGCAAAATTATTCTGGAAGAGAGATTTCAATCGTAGGCTTGGTACAAACTGTGACAGGTACCAAGCAATGAAGTTATGGTAGAATGTTTTTTTTTCGAAAGCCAGAGTTGTTAGGTATTAACAATCTATGGTATTCTAGGTAGCTATTAACATGCTTATGAAGACGTTTTTCCAACACTTTTGAAAGAGAAAACAATAACGCAATTGGACGGTAGTTTTGAACAACTGTTTGAGAACCGGTTTTATGAATTGGAATTACAGTAGCAGTCTTCCAAGTTGTAGGGAATACCTCTGAAGACAAAATTAGGTTAAAAAGAAGACTGAAAGGAGTAGCTAGTAATTGGCTGCAAATTTTTAGGATTCGATTGGGCAAGTTGTCAAAACCTTTGCATATATTTGGATGTAGACTACTCAAAACACGAAATACTTGAAACGGATCAAAGGTTGGAGGGAGTAATCGATTATCAGTAAGAAAGTGGAAAGGTGACAATTTATTTTTATCATAAGCAGGAGAATTAGAAATTGAAGTAAAATATTCATTGAAAAGGTTGCACTTCACATATTCATCATGCACAGGTTTTCCATTTAGGGTTAATGGGTAGTTGCATTGTTTGTTTGGTTTCCAGAACTGATTGAAAAGGCTCCAGTAATCGGCATGAGATGTATTAGTGGTGCTTAGCTTATTTATATAGCTCATGTTATAACTTTGTTTAGTCAATTTGATTTTGCGTTGGATCAGGTTTCTAAGTTTGTTATAGAGACGTTTGCAGTTACCATTGTTGGTTTTACGCCAATGTTTGTAGTATCGAGTTCGCTTACGAATTAAAATTTTAAGCTCGTGATTAAACCAAGGTTTATTTCTTTCAGAAGAATAAATACGTTTCGTGAGAATGAAGGTTTTAAGAGTTTGATTAATTACGTCCCTAGCATTAAGAAGTCAACATTGGGCGAGTTCATGATAATAAATTCCCAGGGAGTTGCATATAGAGCATTATTCAAGTCTGAAAAATTCCTTTGGCATAATCCCATACAGTAACTAGTTTAGAAGCTGTACACCGCTGAAGTGAAAAATTAAAATTAATAAAAATTGGATGGTGATCTAAGTTGCTGATAGGATCTAAAATAACATGAGAGACTACAGCGAAGGGCATACTGTATTTGTTAGAACCCAATCAAGAATCTTGCATTCGCGAGTAGGAGTGTCAACTAATTGCTGAAGGCCGTAAGCTGACAAAGTACGAAAAAGGTTGGTCTGAAGCTGTACAGGTTTCCCAACAGAATGATCGTTAAAAGCACCAACAAGCAGGATACAGCAACAAGGATCAACTGTAAGCAACTCGATAACGATGGATATGGACTCAATAAACGTTTGCTTGAAGAGGGAGGTGGTATTCCGTGGAAGATAACACACCGCAAGGTATAGACTACGGGAATTTATAGTTTTAAGTTCAAGCCACAATATTTCTACGTCGGGTGATTCGAAGTCAAAGCGGCGAACACAATAAATGATTTTTTTAACGTAAGCTAAAATACCACCACCATGCCGATTGCGATCTAAGCGAAAAGGATCACGGTAACCAATAAGACGAATGGAGTTAAGTCGATCGAGTTATCTAACCAAGTTTCAGTTAAGCATACGACATCAAAGTTATATTCAGCAGCCAGAACATTAATTTCGTCTAGTTTCATGGTATTATTGCGAGCAATCATGCTTCTAGTGTTTACATGAAGGACGGAAAAGTCACGTGATCTTACCATCATTTCAATAGTTTTAACTAGCCAGGTAAGACCTTCTCACCGTTAGCATAAAGGCAGTATTCAGCGCCTTCTATTTTCCATCTAATCATTTTTTCCAGAAGCACACAATTTAGAAGATTTCCTAAGAAGAGCTTTGCGTTGTTCTTGCATAGATCGAGGTAGATGCTTGGTAATGTTTTTCTTAAATTGCCTTGCTCTTGCTGCCGATTTGGAAATCATATATTTCTATCTTTCATTTTAACAAATTTAACAACTATTGCCGGAGGCTGAGAATAATTTCTACAACTTGACTGAAGTGCTGAAGTATGCATTGGCAGACGATGGACATTGGCAAATGAAATCTTGGCAAGATCAGACTCAGGAAATCGCAGAGGTGGTCAGAAATGAACGAACAACATCTTCACTCTGTTCAGGAGTCTCATCGGAAGAAACTGTAGGCAAACCATCAAATTGCAGATTAAATTCTTTAGACCGGAGTTCAGAAATTATATCAGATTTTCTCTTTGCAGCACCCACTTCAGCCAATTCTGTTTTGATACCACTAAGGTCAGATTTCAGATCAGAGATCGTGTTGTGAGCATGTTCCAAACTAGACTCCGCCAACAGCAGACGATCCATGAGGGTTGATTCAATTGCTGAAAGGCGTTCGGAAAGCCTCTTTTCCATTTATTGCAGAAGATTGAACACGTCAGATAATTGCAAAGCGTCGTGTCCGTCAGGCACCTGACCAGTCGTATTCTTTCTCAAAGTAACTCCACTGCTAATATCCATGTTGATATGAATAGCAGTTTTATACAAAACAAAATAGTCAACAACAAATTTTGCCAATACACAAATGAAGAGTTGAACCTGACAGTAAACAGAATCCTACCAAAAAAAATTTCTCTCACAGAACAGAGTCCAGTAGGGCAAATACCGCTATACAAACAGCTGATTACAAGCACGTCTGAGCTGATTAAAACACGTCTGATCATCCTGACGGTCAGTGAAAGAATGAACAACAACGAACACATATTTCTCGACATACCGTCTAAAGAAACGAGGAATACAGCTCCCACTCGAAAAAATCCATTGTAACTTTCTGAAACGATTGAATGTCTTAACGATTGCTAACTGGTAATAACGGGGAGCAGCAAAACAACAGTTATTGAACATCTACAGGGCGCTTGTACCCTCTGTGATCGGGTAATGCATGGAAGCTTATCTTTTCTTACTACCATCCTCAGTAGACACACTCAAAAAATCCACTACGAGGCTTTACTCCTGTGCACGGGAGCAATGAGAAGTACTCTTTCCACTGGTCTATTACAAGTTAATGAAGATGCCACTACACCTCAACTATAAGATGCTCTGTTCAAAACGTAAAGCCCACTTTAACGTTTTTCAGTCATTCTGCCTTATGTATGATTACAGAGTCATGACATAAGTTTATCCCCAAACTCAGTGCTTTCAAAATTTAAAATGACCGCCAAATGCGCTGTTCCAACACACAAGCTTAGCGTTAACCTATGTCTCTAATATTCCCAATGAGTTCTCTGCAAGACAACCGTGGAGGTTTCATTCACCCCCCTCCTACAATCGCAAAACACGGACATAATTCAAATAACTATTCTTTCTCATTTGCATGAAAACTATCTCGATTTTGTTCGTAGGTAGTCGGATGGGCAACAACACCTGAAAAAAAAAAACTTAAGCGCAATTAACACATATCATACAGTCGTAAAAACATCGAAATAACTGTGCCAATCAAATGTTCTCATTGCCAAATTTTGTGCCATTCTTAGTCCTCCCTTAGTGCGCCTTCCTGGCTGTCCAAAGGCAATGTATATACGGTGTAGAATTTAATTCGTGTTTTTGTGTTTTTTCTTTTTGCAATTATTTTTTGGATTATCTGTTCGTCGATTTGGGTTGGGCGCCGGGCCTGTCCTTGATTGTTATTGCCTTTTCGTGGTGAAATTTGTTGGGTTAATTTATCATTGCGTGTTTGGACCGATCGGTTGCGATTAGGCATTTGCTATGGTAAAACGGGGTGTATTGCGGACGTGCCTGAAGTTACCTTGTTCGGTTGAATTTGAATTAACTTGTGTGTTCGATTACGACCAAATTGCTGAGTTTGTTAGTCAGAAGAAGTATCAATTCTGTACTTCAGATTCGTTGTTGTGGTTAGGCTTGGTTCCCTCATTATTCGGTGCGTTGTGCAGCCACGTTGCTGGAAAAGGCGACCACTATCCACGGCAGGGAATTTTCAGCTGCATTTTCGCGGATGCGTCCAAGATGGCATATGGCGCGGTGTGTTTTATACGAATTTGTGATTTTAATGACGTTGTACATTGTACTCGCGTTTTGTCAACATCGTATTCGACCCCAAAGGAAGAAGCGTCGATCCCTCGACTTGAACTTATGGCTGCAGTGATCGCAGTAAAGATGGATCAGACACTCAGAAAAGAGTTGAAACTGCCACTGCGTCCGTTCATATTTTCGACAGACTCCTCGCTAGTTCTGCAGAGCTTGCAGAATGCCCGGAAACGCGTTCCGCTTTTTGGTTTCAGAAGACGTGCCTTCATTGGCAAGTTTTCTTGCATTACTAACTGGAGGCATGTGTCGACAAAACTTTATGCAGAAGATTGCACGTCACGTGGAGCCACGGTAGAAGCACTGCTCAATGGTCGCTTATGGTTCATGGGCCTAAGTTTCTGAAGTGCACCCCCAACCATTAGCCCAGTCGCTTTGAAAAGGTGAAAATGTCCTCGGAAGATTTAGAGGTGCAGTATTTGATAAATATATCGCCAATGTTTTCATGGTTGATGGTGTTTCGGTAATTGACAATTTGATATCGTATTTCTCGTCTTTTCATCGACTGAAGAAGGCTACGGCCTGGTTGCTTAAATTCAGGGAATACCTGCAACGACGCATTCGCAAAGTCGACTTGACATTGCTGAAACCTCCGTTGACTGTGAAGGACCCCAAATCGAGTTTACGCACAACCCGTGCATTTTAGAAGCTGGGTGAAGCAGCTCTCTTGTGGTAAGGCGCCTACTGGAAATTCCAGGTAATCCCCACTCTTCGCGTTGATTCCCATGCTGGTTGAAGGCATGCTAAGGGTTGGAGAGATTTGATAAAGCACCCGTGGTGTATGGTACCTGACATCCTGTAATCCTGCCCCATTTGTTGCATTTAGCGTATCTTGAGATTGAATTTAATCATGTGCGCACAGGACACTCTGGTGTTAATGGTACATGAAACGCTTTAGCTGCAATATTTTGGATTGTCAAAGGAAAACATTGCTGTGCGTAGAGTGTTGCGCGATTGTTTGGTGTGTCGTCGACGCGGTGTTAAACATGGAGAACAAATAATGGCCGACTTGCCAGCAGAACGCTTGCAGACGCGCGCCCACCCGTTTGCCTACACTGGCGTTGATTACTTCGGTCCAGTGTTGATACGGCAAGAAAGAAGCACTGTAGAGGTACGGATACTTGTTTGCTTGTTTCACAACTCGTGCTATCCATCTGGAGGTAGCTAGTGACTTGACCAGTGATGCGTTCATAAACGCTCTAACGGGGATTCATATCCCGAAAAGAGGAGGTGGTGCACATATATTCAGATAACAGCACAAATGTCGTTGGAGCAGAGAAAATTCTTCGAGAAGCGATTCAAACCTGGAATCACCGCAAAGTCGAAGAATTTTTTCATCATAGAGAAATTTTATGGTGTTTCAATCCACCAACCCCAAGCCACATGGGCAGTGCTTGGGAGTGCATGGTAAGGTCGGTACATCGCATTCTTACATTTCCTTCAGGAGAGCGGACATTGATTGATGACCAGCTGCACACCCTGCTCCTCGAAGCGGAGGCAATCCTGAATTCGCGTCCTCTCACGCAGGTGACTTTTGATGTGAATGGAAAAACGCCGCTGACTCCGAACCACTTAGTCATTAGTGAGAGTAAATACGATGACGACGCTTCCACCTGGCCTGTTCAGAGTGGGATTGCTACGCTCTGAAACGTTAGCGTCATGTACAATACTTGGCAGACCAGTTTGGCAAACGTTGGTCTCGAGAGCATTTGAGAACTGTCATTGCCCGTCAGAACCGGCCCCGCAAAAGAAGAAACTTCGAGACGGATGATATTGTTTTGCTCGTCTGCGATGCAACACCACGCTCTCAGTCGTTGATTGAGATAATAGTCAGTGTGTACACAGATGCACACGGTACCGTTCGAAGTGTCTTGGTTAAGACCCGCGACCTTGAACTGCGGAGGCCTATACAAAATCTTTTTTTAATTGTTCCTGCACAGGGTCAACGCGACGGCGGGAGAGAGCTGACTGATGATCTGCCTACTCTCGTCACGGAGAAGGACGATACCTGCTGGTTTCAACTGCCTAGTACGTCGTGAATGCGTTTGTCTGGTGTATCGAATATTTATGTCAATCAAACGCCTAGTTCCTAGTTAAAACAGACACCGCAGTGTCGTTTTTGAGGCAGTGCAGAATTTAATTTGCCTTTATGTGTAGTTTCTTTTTGCAATTATTTTTTGGTTTACTTGCTGATCGATTTGGGTTGTGCGCCGGGCCTGTCCTTCATTGTTATTGTCTTTTCGCGGCGAAATTTGGTGCGTTAATTGATCATTACGTGCTTGGACCGATCGGTTGCGATCCGGCATTTGTCGGTAAAGCGTAATGTAGTGCAGACGCGCCTGAAACTTGTACGGTAGAGTGCGGTCGAATTTGCATTAACTTGTGTGGTCGATTGCGACGAAATTGCTGAGTTTGTCAGTCAGAAGTGTCAATTCCGTACTTCAGATTCGTTGTCTTTTTCAGACTTGGTTCTATATTTCGGTGAGTTTGTAGCTATTCTTTTCCGTATTTTCGTGAGTTAATAGTTACTGAACCTGTTTTGTTTATTTTAATAGAAGTTCTGTTGCCTGTTTTTGCTGTCTTGAGCGTCTTGATGCAACACTCAAGCGTGTTATTCGCATAGGGAGAACATCATTACTTTATATTGTAGTAACGAGCGGTTATCCAAGCCCCGCGAATTAGCGTCGCAGTAATATATGGATAGCGGGTCATAGGGGTGTCCTGTGATTGACACTACTGATATTTTAGCAAAATCTCCATCGTGAACTATTCAAATCTACCTCTGATAAAAGGTTCTAGTAACTGCAGTACTCTTTTGGATATGCTGTAATTGCTTGAAGCGCAGTATCGAGCAGTACGTCAACACCAGCAGCGCAATCACCTACAACAGTGGTGGGCAAACTACCGCCCTCGGGCCAAATCCGGCCCTCCAAGCTATTTCATCCGGCCTTCCAAATCTTTTCAACATCTTAATCAATATCGAGAAATAGGAAGAGAAGAAAGCTTGGTGTGGGGGGATTCCCTTTTTTTATCCAATGCAGCGGTTCACAACCACCACTTATCACCTGCATTTTATTTGAAGCAAAATTGCATTGACTTGTATACGCAATTGCATCTCCACCTTTTGGTTATGTGTAAACCAGTAGTGTTCTGTAATGACTTGCATAAGTTTCTTTCAAAACTCTTTTGGGCATGGGTTTGGTAAAAAATTAGTTTGTTGAACCTTGTCTGATACTTTTGCCCACCAATGATCTACAAGATTTATTGTACAGGTGTCGACGCAAATCAAGAAAAATCGCTGGTACATCCTTACTCCTCACGGATGCATTTACATTTGCACAGAATAGTTATTCTTTCCGATCGTTTGTGCAACAGGTGTGAAAGTCCAGAAAGGCTGGCGCAATTCCTAATACAGTGTGGCAAATGCGCAGACGCAAGACATGAATTACACGAATCAATACCATACATTAATATTACAATTTTACTGGCTAACACTACTGAAAGAACAAGAAGCAATACCTTGCGTGCTAACGTTCATCCAAATAACATGATGAAAGCTAAAAAAAAGAAAAAACAAACCAGTCGCGGCATTATTAATCCCTGCAGTTGAAAGTGCTATTGAAATCACAGTAATGACATTATCGATGGCTGGCTATGTTATTTTTAAACACTTGGAGTCAGCTCTAGATTGGGACAGTTCCGCATATTAATCTTTCGGTGCTATAATTTCTAATATTTTTATTAGTTTACCGGTTTTATACTTTTCCTCTCAGATATTACTATTTCAGGAACTGACGATACTTTTCTGAAGGACATTGATCTTTCGATCCAAGTAAACCGTGATCCAATTTTTGCTGGAGCCAATTGGATTGTGAAACTGTGTAGGCAGTTAGGATGGAAAAGTTACAAACTTTGCTCTCCTGAAAACATCTTGTGACACACTAAACCAGTTCCAGCTTTTTGGTGCGCAGTGCAGTAAAGATTTTAACAGTTAAGGAATGTTTTTAAATCGATTTTTCTTCGAACGAACAGCTACTGTGTTTTTTAAATTGGGTCGATAGCCTAAAATTGTGTTACTGTCCTCACAAAGTGCTGGAAAACATTTTTGGAGAATTCTAGTCACAAAGGCAATATGCCTTCAGGAATATTTGTTTATGCTCAGTTATAACGAACAACGTAACTGTTTGTTTTTCAACTTTGTTTTCGACAAGTAAAACAACAAAACAGGTTTAATGAGTTGTCATTTCACACGCACACAACGAAACTATTGAACATTCTTTTTGATTACAAAATAAAATTCCTTTCTGTTTTCAAACAAACATGGCAACTGTAAAGGTTTTAAGCCCAACTCCACGTCATGACGCATTTTACCCAGGTATTTGAAGGAATATGTTTTCTGCTTTATCAATTGTTTATCTAGGTTGCATATCTAACAAACAAAATTGTCAATAGTGATTGTACTAATACTTAATTTCTATGCCAACTTGCTTTTTGTATATTTTAGGAAGAGTGAAGCATTCCACGTGACGTTGCTACCTTAATATCACGTCATGCATAAAACAAGTATTCAATAAACATAAAGTGGTATGTTTTAAGTATCAGTAAAAGCGCAACAAACTTAGCAGCAGCAGATTCACGCAAAGCTATAAATTTCTTGACAAAACGGCAATAAGCAAACGAGCAATATTGGCGTCGTAATAACACGGAAAAATGACGATCGACTTATATAAAACAAAAGTAAAGATTTTATTTAAACAAAACGTTTGAAGTCTTTATTTCAAAGCGTGTGTTTTCCACTTCACAAAGCAACTTTACAAAGAACAATTACAACAAAAATCTTAAATAATGAATCTCCATGGAAGTGTGGTTTACCGTAATGAGGAAGGTTATATTTATGTTTAGTCTGCTATTCCGGACACGTATACTCAGTGTAGTAACGCCATCCAGAAGCTGAAACTACAGAAGAAAGTGGAATCATTTAATGTTCAACCAACCACTGTGGTGTAAGCAACGCGATACGGAACAAGTAATTATCTATAATGGCGGAAGTGAAGCGACGTTTGACCAAAAACTGATGACCCCCAAATGCTGCATCAAACGTTTTTTTCGCAAAAAGTAAAAAATAAATTTGCGATCTGGCGGCAATGAACTCCAAAGACAGAGGCTATGCGTGCAAGACGAACAACTGCCTGCTTAATTTGCATTAGAAGTCTGTCTGCACTCCATGAATAAGCTTTAGAATGAGTTTCCGACGACGCCGTGCATCGATTTCTGCTCACGTTGGAGTAGGAGCCTCATATCTTGGTCCCGCAAGGGCGGGGAACATTGTACTCGTGGTCACACCGACCTTTGGCTGGATCGCACACGGTCCCTGCAGGACATGCGAAACGGAACGGGAGTTCTTGGTTCGGCCAAGCACAAATGTAAAACGAATCACGAGAAATGCACATCGGGACGCCCAAAATGTTCGCATTGCATTTAAGTTCTGAAAAAAAGCACACAATGTTGGCTACGGATAGCTGTAAATTTACTTTCTCGATACGCTTTGAAGATTTGTGGTATGGAATCGGTTGTACAATGCCTTTTCAAATGACTATCGCCATCAAATCTCTACATCAGTAACTAACAGAACGGTGGCAGATTTCTATCGGGAATTTCTGGCTGCTGAAGCAGAGCACTTTTATGACAAGTGGATGATACGCAACTTCAAAAAATGTTTGAAGTTTGAACCTCTGTAATTATTAACATCCAATTAAATTGTCACATTGTTTACTGCATCCAGTATTTATCGTCAGTTGCCTGTACCTATGCAAATGATTGACATATTTTTCTTTTCTGATGCAAACTAGCATGCACATATCCGTGTTATCATAAACGTTCCACAAGATAACTCTAGTAAGAAGTATCAAATTGAATTTGTGGCGGCGTTGAGTCTTCATGAAAGCTACGATGCCACACCAATTTTTCTTATCACACCAACTGTCTCATGTAGCCATTTGCGTTGAAGAAAGAAGCAGGTTCATGGTTTGGAAATCGAGCGTTTTATTGAAAATTAAACTTTGAAATTCAAATGAAATTTATATTGCGTTTTCAAAATATATTTGTGAAAAATTTTTTTTTTCTGCCATAAATTACTTTTTTCTGAAGAAACTTGTCGTAAAACATAAAACTCACGCAATCAATTTTAACGTAAATGCATTATTCACTAAAGTTTGATAACAAGTCTTTAAAAAACGTACAATTGGTTCATATTTATCAATAATTTGCAGCTATCTTCATTCACCTGACACAGAAAGATATTCACAGACGATACTTCCGGGTGGTGGCGTAGAAGAGCCAGAGCTTGATGCATCTTCAGTCGCAGTAGTTATTGATGAGGCCGTCGCAGGTTTTGGAGTTGAGCGGTTTTGAATACTCGTGCCTGTTGCACTGGTATCCTCTTTGGATGTTGTTCCGTTATTCAATGCTATTGTTGTGGTAATTTTTGATGCTGAAGATGTTGGGCTGAAGGTAAAAGTAGGTTTAGATCCAACGGTTGAACGAATTCCAATATCTGAACAACCGTAAAATTCTTCTTGTTGCCCGAGACCTAGACCTTGTTGTCCATTTTCGCTTCCCCAAGAATTCCCTGTGGAAAAAGGCAGGTAGATAAAGAAAGACAGTTAAAAACATTACGTTTGCCGTATGCTTTCGAAACATCAGTCGGAATGGGCTCTACATCTATTTTTTTGCCATGGTTCAAACTCGCGCATCAATATTCAAGTAGGTGCTGTCCGCACTGGGGACAAGCAAAGAATCGATCAGCAAATTTTGAATAGGTAATGGATTTCATGTAAAACTACGCATTCTCAGTCTTTACTGAAACAGAAGTAGTGTCACTTATGATTATTAGTAAAAGGTTATTAGTAAAATAAAGAGTGTCAGTTATGATTATTGTTCTCAAATCTTTACAAAAAACAATTTTCTTACCTGTCCTGTACCTCCATTGAAGAACGCACTGATAGCAAGTGACATCATCCGGCAGTTTCAAAGTCAACACATGCAATCCTACAGCAGAAGCAGAATCTTCAGGCAGATACCATTTTGTGGTGCCATCTTCGAATTTCAACAAATGCCTGCGCGATAACTTTAACTCTTATCGTGTTTCGTTACAGCTCTGCAAAACTGATGCAAATCCGCTCAGCTGCAAAATACTTTATAGAACTCTAGGTACCTTTTGGCAGAAGATGAAAGGAGTCGTCCTACTTTGCGGATGCTTGTTATAAATACTGAACACGATGCAAACTTTACTTACTGGTTCAAGCAATTCTGAGTGACAGGCAGAGCGACGTTGTTCCAAGGACAAATACGAAACTCGAAATACCCCTTGTGTTGGGCGGTGATTTCCACTGTTACGTCGAAGAATTGTCCTAGCGTGAAGTTTCTGAAATGGACGTTTTTTCGAGTTCATTGATCTTTTTGATATGCCGAGATAGTTTTCATTAGCAACGCATCAAAATAGTTCTAGTAAGAAAAATTATAAATAAAAGATGCAGTTGATTGATTTTTCTGGGAAGGGCTCTTACACTTTATAAACACTATCCAATGAATATTCAGCTCAATTAAAAATAGGACGTCCTGGTTCAACGGTTGATTAATCATTTGCAACCGAATTTTGCCAAACAAAACTATTTTTTGGAAAATCTCTTGTGGTATCACAAATTTATTCCTGATTAAAGCTTGATTTCGTTACAAGGAACATTTTTTGTAGAAACCTTGTAATGATTCCCAAAGCATACTTTCCTCCAGCTTCATTCTCTTTCACCTCTGCTTGGTACGGATCTCCGCAAACACCGCACTTTCCTCCGTTTTTTATTTGATTCTATGAAGATCAATCAAACGGTTGGACAATTACTAAAAATCAAGGTAATAACAGTATGCCTTTGTTTTATAGAAATATGCAGGGTATCAAATGAAGTGATTAAATGTTTTCTTAGCAATCCTGAACGATTTACTGAACTTACGTCTCGTCCACCGCAGTACAGTTGGTTGTCGTTGTAATTGGCCTGAATGATGTCTCTGTATGGAATAAGAAAAGGGTCAGTGTCTTTGTATCTCCACATACTCGAGCGACTGGGTGGAATGAGAAACCTCCCATGACCTTGACATTCCAGCACGAATTCTGTGACGCAAAGCAGAAGGTTTTACATAAAGTTTTCTTCCAGTGCAGAAATCTAAACTTTCCTCACATTCATTTTGTCGAAGATTATCAGATAACTGTTTTTCACCTGCTATAACCGACAGGATCATTGTAAATAACTTCATGTTGCAGTAAGAAGTAGACCTATTTTCGCAGGCAAATTCAGATCATTACGTATCTCGATCGTCGTTTGTTGTAGTTGCCTAGTGCGGAGAGGAAGTTTTTCCTTAGATGAAGAACTTTATCATGTACCTAGTTTATATAGTCATGAAGATGCTCGAGTGCTTTTTTTCTCTTTGCAACTTTTCGACGTTAGGCATTTGGTATACTTGTAATGTTGCATCATTCTCCAAAGCAGAAAGGTAACCTTGTCATGGTTACACAAGTGATGTATTGACAAACAAAATGTGCTCGTCAATTTTGTTATCGACAGTTTGTGGGCTACGTGACAACGCTCTAGTGAATCCTTCAATAAACGGCTACAAGTGACTTCCTGTTAAAGCGACCATTTTGTTCAAAACAAAAATATTTGGTAACTAAGTGCAGCTCTGTTTGAGCAAACACTGAACCTGTCTGAAACCAGCAATAAGTGAGGAGAACGTTCCTGTGCTTTCACATCAGACGAAAAGTAAATTTCAGTCTGATGTCTGTCAACAGTGGACAATGGACAGTTGTTTCTGACCACCAGTTTAATACATAACTTGACTTCACAATTTGCTTTGCAGCCTTGAAAAACAGAACTGCGAAAATTGTTTTGCACTCTCTCCTACTGTACTTCACGACCGCTTGCTCACATGAAATTTTACGAGAGCCCTTTTAAGGTTTTGTGAGAGATATTTTATGAGAGACTAGTCTGCTTTGGAGTGTCTGAATGCATAGATAAGCCAAAACGTGCTTAATGGTTTGGTTTTCAAAAGAGGAAACACAATTATGGTGCAAACAAACGTTAAAAGTTGCCAGAAGGATCTCATGTTTGAGTTGATGCTTGCTTCTTTGCAGATTAGCGGCAAGTTTCTGAAAATTAGCCCTCAATCGAAAACTTTTATATTTTTATGATAAATGATCTTTCGCACCTCTCTTGTCGAAAGTGTTGAAACTGATGCTGTGAAGGCCTTCCTCAAGGCCTGATCACATTAGACTATTTTGGGTGAGTTAGGTCTCACGCTTCTACTCTCCGTCACCATCTTCTCGTTCTAATTGCTACTTGCTAACACAGTTTTTGGACCTTGCTGTTACTTTTTTGCGTTTGCTCCCAAATTTTTTAAAGATTCTTAATCTTCGCCTTTTGTATCAATGTATGTCTACTTCCGCGCAAAATCTCGTCTTAGCAGAATTCATTTTTTTCAAAGGTTTCAAGCTTTACAATTTACTGCCAGTTGCTTTAATGCTCGTCAATGTTGCTCTCTAAGTTACTCAGCTTGTGTTTTTCAGCCAGCCAAAAACATTCGGCATTTGCACTGGTATACTCCGCACGCAGTTGCAATCTTGTTCATGTTTCGTTAGAGCCATCGTAAGCTCGATATCGATGACAGCCATTACAACCAAATGTGCCAATGTTACGGCTAAGAGCGAGTATCATTTATTTTTTAATGTCCTTTACTTCAAGGAAGTGGTGCTGTCCTTCAAGTTGCATTGTTTGTTGACTTTTTCCGTGTATGTGCGCGGGTATGTTATTGGTAATGGTTGGCTAGTTAGTTAGTTAGTTGTTTTAAATGTGAACTACATTACGCGCGCAGATGTAGTTTATCTTTTTATTTGTTTCTCTTCTTTTGCTCTTTTTTTCTTCGTTGAATGGGATATCTTATCCTACTGTTGTGGAAATAAGCCAGTGATTATTTCAAGCCCAAATCTACCCTCACACATAAATTCGAACGAAGAAACAAAACTCTGGATATCTCGACAGTTGTCACTAAAGTTACAGTACCATTAGAAATTAGCAAAGTGATCAATCTTGGGTTGTCAGCACTTTTGCCATACGCACCAAATGAATTCATACGTTTTTTTTCATATTGCAGTGCAAAAACAATTTGCTTCGCCTCCTATTTGAGTGTCAGTTTTTCAGTTAGGATCAAAGTGTGCCCGCCCGTTTAAACTACACGCAAGAAATAACTGCGCTCATACAAATCATTTCCTATTCACATGATGCATTTGCTTGTGCAATTATTTCTTATGCGTGTGCTTGCATAACCATTTAAAAGAATTGCGGAAGCGGCCCTGAATAAAGAGTTCGCCTGAAATTTTGAAGCCAAGGGGGTTCGGCAGCACTGCCCACGCCCACCGCCTCGAACGCCTATGTTTGTTGGCCAAGTCGTTGCTTCATTTCCGATCTAAAATGGATGAAAAAAAATGCGAAATATTTCGAATTTAACTATAAATAGTATTTTCAAGTTTTGATGAAGTTGATAAGTCTGTCCTTATTCTGTGTTCCGACGTTCTGAATACTTGTTCACAACGGTAGAGAAAACAGCAGGTGTGCCCCGTGCACGAGAATCGTGTTAAACACAGAACTGTGGGATCGCCGTCCCACGAAATATAGCAAATTTGAATATTAAAGCATTGGCCGGCATTTGCTGGAATTACGCTGTTTCTACAAACACAGCCTCAATGCACTGAAACAGTCTATACCGACAGCCTCGCGAATAACCCGAGAGGTTAAGAATGACTTTATAACACTTTCGTATTTTTGCGTAAGTGTACGATTTGACCATTGTGCACTGGCCAGGTGAAATGGTTGATAAACGTCCAGATTGATATCCCGTCGGGATAAGCTATACCTATCGTTCCATTCTTCCAATTCCGGGAAATACATAAACTGCGTGCTATGTCAGACTCGCAGGGAGCAATAGATACAACTAGAAGGCCACTTTTGTTTTATTTCTCAAGTTCAGAAGTTACTACCACAGAAACCAATGGAAGATTTTGTGCGAAATATTCTCGTAATTAACTGAGCAAAACTTTATGAAATTATAAATAGTGATGGTGACATCCTCTCAAGTAAAACAATCACGCCATGTTACACCACGTGAATGTTTGGTAGTTGTTTTAAAAAACTTCTGTGTCATCCATCACAGAAAGGTTGACTGTCGTTGTAACTAGCTTCATTTGTTTTTGTGGGGATTCAAGTTTGTGTCAACATAATTATATCTTTACAGGTTAGACCGACTGGGAGTTTGTGTTTGTCGCATTTACTGCAATTGAAATGAAAGGTTTTCACTACAAAGCACATACTTGAACGCTGATGCTATCTGCTTTCCGAAAGAAAAATTGAGAAAAAAATTCCATTGAAATTACCAATAAACTACAGCAGATTGAGAAATTAAGTAAGATATTGTTGCTTTCAGGGAATGAAAGCTCTTCTGTAGACTTACTTGCATAGATCAGTAAAAATGATTCAAATATTTTCATTTTCCTCGGAAAAGTTTGCTTGGTTCAACATAAAAGAAGACGAAATCCAAACCTTTCCAGGCGTCTTGCAGAACAATTGCTTCTGTGAGATTCTCTTCTATCCTGAGTTTTATACCGATGGGCCGAGGCACATGAACATATTATGCCTTTCTTTGACCAGCCTCGGCACTAATGACGTTATTCACGGTTTCAGGTGAGAGTCTTTAATCATCAAACCGTGCTTCAGTTTCAGGAAGTTGCTGTGAATAAAAATAAAAAATGAACAAATTTGCTGTGAGATCAAAATGAAAATTATCGACAAAGGAATGTTCAAACAAAATACTCAAAAACCATTTTACCTCGGAAAACATGGAACTCAAATTATGAAAACAAATTTCCTAGACTATCATACTGGTTCGTTTTGCTTAACCCTTTAAGTCCCGCGTGCGCCCAAAAGAAGAAATTTAGAGATGCAGCAAAGCCGAACAACATTTTTAAGTGTTTGTAGATATGGTGTACGCATTTTTAAGTGGGTTATTTACCTTTTTGTGTTAACGGTTTAATTCACCTTTGCAGATCTTTGCAGGTACCATTAACTTCAGAAGAAAAATGTATTATTTGTTTCAAGTTTTGATTTTGGTTCCTGTAAGTTCAATTTGGTCATAGCATATATTACAAATGCATAATACTTGACTAGGACGTTTGCGGTAATACATTTTTTTCTTGGATTTTTTCCGATTGTAATTATTCTTTCCAACAAAGGTTAGTTTGTGATTCAAACCACATTCTGTTTTTGTTTTGATTAAAATGCTGATTTATTAGTTGAAGTTCTCGATTTAATTTTTTCAGGTATTAGCTTTGCTTTTAACAGTTTACACGTAAAAAAAACTTTGCATTTAATCAGGTGAAACCTCAATTTTTAATTTTTCATCCCAGTAGCTAAATAATGACAAGTAGTGGCTTCAACAGAGGTGGGTTAAAACTTCTTCAAAAACTCTCTTTTGAAGGAAGCAGCGTTGCATTTTAACAAAACATTCGGCCTGCAATAATTTGCTGTACTATGAAGGACTTGGTAGATCTGCTGGAAACTCAAAATTAGTCGTTTGCTGTGTTTTCCATTTTCTTGTATTTGAAAATAAAAGTGCGTAACAACGCAACTTTATCTTTTCTGTTAATGTATTCACGCAGAAAAGGTTGCTTGTAAACATCGACATTTATTTGGAAACAGTAAAAGTTTTTCCCCGTTTTAGAGAAGTTTAACATATTGATGGAATTGCGATATTCCTAAACAGCATGATGCGAAACTGGTGGAAGGTTTTGTTAATCTTCAATTAATGATGAGGCAAAGCAGAAGCAATTTTGTGTCTGGTAGCCAACAGAATACAAAATAGTGAATTTACTCAAATAGAGAGATAAGCTTTTATCAAACCGTTGTTTAAATCGCTTCAAAAATTTTTTTTGCGCAACTTCTTCTTTCGTAAGCATTTGCATTGATGTTAGCAATTTTATTCAATTTTTATTTTGTATTGATGTTATGTGAGAAAGTTCATACTAGGGAAAGCTTAGTCAGTGAGACAGAAAAACAACTATGCAAGAAAACAACGATTAAAATTTATTGTGTTCGTTCGCCACCTACCTTGTATAAGGTCTGTTGTTTCTAGAATTAAAATTACGTTGGCATCATCGCATTTTGCAACAGTTGCTACAGGTTGCAAAAGTTGCAAGCACGTTTGCAATTAATCGACGTCTGCTTGAGTTGTGCTAAAACTTCCCAAGTAGGTGTACAGATTAAATATTTTTCAGTAAACCATATCCAAAAACGTAGAGTAATTTAAATGAATCTGAGACGTCAGGTCCACCTGATTTTCACTTCAACAGTGTCTAACATACTTTCAGTGTTTTCATGCACAGCAAAAGTAAACATGACCGATTTTGCTTGATCACGTGCTACGCTTCTTAGGTTCGTTTGCAAGGTGTACTATTTATCAGGGTGAAATAGCCCTTTCAACGTATTGAAACGCAATGTTACTTTGGTAACACGGACTCACATTAAAAAATGAAATGTCTGTTAGCCGGACCTCATACCTCAACTCAAATCCCTGAATAATAGGAAAGGTCGCAAAACAGTTGTTCAAACCTCGTGTTCAAAACACAAAACCTGTAGTTTCAAAAATAAGCATATTCGTCCTTTGCGCATTTTTATTATAATTTTCAATTATCAAACTATACTAACTACAATTTGTTGATGGCGTGTCGGATGGTAAACGTTGAGTCGTTACCTGGAGAACCAAAGTATCAACAGCAAAATGTTTTTTTGCATTTTCATATTTTCTTGTTGAATACAACAATTTACTCGGAAAGGCATAAAACAAAAGATCAGTCAGTGTAAACTCTGTTCCTGTCTTTTCGAAACAAGCTCATCGGTGCGAGGGTTAATATTTTAAAGGAAATTCTCATGTTCATCACAAAAAATAATTTTGCCAAATCATACTGGACGCACAAACAGTCCCAGAAACGTATGCTACTTTTACCTGCCACAGCCAAGATTTAACAAAAATTACTATTGCCTGAGAAAGAAAATAAAGAACATTTCGAGAGTCAAATTATATAGTAGAAGTAGCTTTTCTATAAATTCACTTGCACGGTAATCGCATGCAAAATGTAATAATGACATAGCAAATATTAAAAGCAAACAGGCATAGTGTGTGTCTTGGATTCTCTTCGCTCCTTCATTGCTGAGGTTGTAAAATTCTAAGCCGGCAGATAGCAATCAGCTATTACGTACCAGGAAGTTGCTGAGAGAAAATCCCCCGGTACCTTAAAATCAGCTATTACGTACCAGGAAGTTGCTGAGAGAAAATAACCCGGTACCTTAAACTTTTAAACATTCTGTTTCTTCCTTTCGCGTAGTGGGTTTATGGGTGGTAGCTAGAAGAGAAAGTTCCACAACTGTGTCTTGAATACTTCATCCCTCGCATGCTTTTCTCTTAAATTTTATATGATTTATTTAATATTTAACCCTCAAATACTGAAACAAATTATCATAATTGGATGATAATTTGCTTCTCCAGAGGCCTTAGTTCCATCTTTCTCACCAGAATTATCGGAGTTACTGCCGTCAGTTTTTAACTACTTCGGTGCTATTGTCTATGTTTAACATAACTGCATTCTCGATGACCAAGACTCACTACGTAGCTCTACCCTCATGGACTCCCAACTGATGTTTAAATGTGGAAGCGAAAAAACTCAGTC
>JGI24159J19872_10003240_pt1 | contig 20121 bp, 15 predicted proteins | sample Ectturendosymbi4_FD_19872 | JGI IMG/M metagenome (IMG submission 19872) | reverse complement strand
CTTGAGTTCAGTCATTGTATGGTGCTTGGGTACAGTTGTTTTACCAGACAAGTCTTTGTCTGCCTTGGGTATGGTGTTAGAAATCAATCAATAAACAAAGGGAAAAATTGTTGTTCTGAATTTTGTCATGTAGGACAGATTTCTGTTTTTTTTGTTGAAATGTATGTATACTTCTTGAATAACAAATACCGAGTGAAGTGGTGTTTATATTGTAACACAGTCAAGTACAGGCCATGTCAGCTGGTCCCAAGGCGTATTGGTTGATGTGGCAAATGATTTGATTAGTTCTCAAGTCTTGGACAGGTAAACGTTATCAGGGGTGAGTTTTCTTTGAATTAAAGTAGCACCATGTTTGTTTGAAAATCCACCCATCCAGCATTAAAGCACAATGGGTCACTGTAATGCTTCTCTGTACAATGTAAGAACATCTGAAACTTATTCTCTGAATTAGAGTTAGATGTGAAAACGTTTTTATTTTGTCTCGTTTTTGTGTCAATGAATCAGGAACCTGCCATGTGCCATTCAGTTAGTGTTGTTTTCTCATCTTACAAACTGCAGTTAATTATTTTGCAGTATATAGTTACACCTTTTATACCGTCAGATAATCAGTTGACTTGTTAGATACATCATTGCAAAGGTGAAACTGGTACCTGATGTTATATAATATTATTTTGTGTACCGTGAATATGTTTTTTTCATGTTGATAAATGAAGAGCAACATTACTATTACTTCATGCCTACAACGCTTATAGTAACGGATTACAAAAAAAACAAGTATCAAGCAAGCATGGAAGGTTATTGATGAAATTTGTGCAATACTGTTGATAAGACAAAGCTTCACACATATTGGTTTTGATACTCTTATGAATGACAGCTACACTCCATTTTGAAATTCTTGTTTGCAATAATGTGAATTCATCCACAGGAACTAGCAAAACTTTGTGTGTAAGTAACCATTGTTGAAATGAATTGGTTTAGGTAACAGCTTTTCCTGGTGAAAACAGTTATATGTAACATCTCCAAGCTGGTCATGAGTGCTGATAACAATCAGGTAAGACATTAAATTGTAATGTTGTTTGATAAAACCAAAAGCTACATTTTTGTATCAAACTTACAAGTTTTATTAGAAAAAATGAATTTTGACATGTTAGCATGGAAATTTTATAGTATTGCAAGAAAACCCTCAAAAAGCAACAATTCAAAATGAAGGCTTGTCAGTAAAGGTGCATGATAACATGACCGTAGAGGGTTCAGTTGTGTACCCTTCGAAGTGTAGTTAGTGGTCTGAAGCACATATCTCTGTTCAAATGCACCAGGGCCAATGCGGCTACTATTGTAGTTGATATCGCATTGGTGGCAAGTCAATTGGAGTGCTGCATGTGGGATCTTTTCTTGTGCCCACCCATTAACACACGAGGCTAGGCAAGCGCCTACACTGCTGTTTTTCAAGTCTCCAGTATAACCTACCAGGGAATTGAGCTCAACCTACCAGCTTGGTGATGTATGCTTAACTCACCACTCATTCTGAGCACCTGATCCACCAAGAGAGACCGTTTGCGACCCAGCACTCCTTGTGCGACCGTCTTGACCATTTGGCAGCTCTTTCCCATGAATAGACAACACCTTGATCTGAACTTTTTTGTGATAGAGCTTATTCACCAGTCAAGGGGCATTGACTTGATAACCTTCCCTTTTCTTTTGGTGCCCTGGCGCCTTTTGAATGATTCCATGATTTCTTTTTCATGTTGTAAATGCCCAGTTATCACCACATGAAGTCAACTCTACTAGTCCCCTTGGAAGGTTTTTAGTAGGATGCGATGCTTGCACTATTTTGTTTAGCACAATTATAGTATTTTTTGCAATTTCAGCAAAACAAATTCCATTTATACAGTATTGTCAAATGACTTTGCACTGTTATTGTGAAACTTTTGCTTGCATTTAGGAAAAGGACACTTTACATTTTTACAACATTGGTGATGAAGTGTCTAATAACGACCTGAACTAAGACTGTTGTATATAAGAGCTAGGAAAGGTATTAAATTTGACAGATCATTTCGTTGTTTCATCCCGCGCTAGAAAAAAACTGCGGTTGCTTGCAGCGGCTCCTCATGCCTCAGCGGGTTTTACCTGATTAGGTTAACAGTGGTGGGAAGTTTGTGCATGTGAATTGACAAGAATTAGTCGTGGTAATTGTTGAATTAAAGGAAGCGTTTTTCACCGATATTCACTGCAGATTGGTGCATTGCGATTGTTAAAACTTCTGTGAAAGATGAGTACAGCTCTGCAGTTTTTCAATGATTGGTAAAGCATAGCTGTAGCTTTGATTGTTCACTTCTAAAAGTTAGTATTTTTTGTTGAGATTGTGGCTCACTTCAAAAGACAATTTGCGCTTTCATAAGGCAATTGTAGGGTGACGTTTGTATGATCAAGTATTATTAGTTTAAATTCCTGATTTTGGTTTATTGTTGCACTTCAACATATCTTTTGCGTTGCAGGCTTCTGTTTCCAGTGCCACGACACCAGGAAAGATGTCACTGACTAAAAAAATTCTGTCAGCGGAACATAGTTCCAAGGGTGTTGTTCACAAGAAATCCGTCAAGTACCCTGACATGAACACGACGAAAAAGTCAAAAAATAAGAAAACTGATAAAGCATCAGTACAAGAAGCTCAAAAGAAAATCAACCGTTGCAAAGAAGCTCATGATCAAAGGCTTGATTTAAGCAAAATGGATCTTGCAACGCTTCCAACGAGCGTAAAAGACTTGCATCAGTTATCCGATTTTTACGCATATAAGAACAAACTTTCCAAAGTTCCTGATGAAATCGGGTGTTTAATAAACTTATCAACACTAGCGTTATATGAAAATCATTTGACAAGCTTGCCTATATCGTTACAAAACTTGAAATTACTCAAGATGCTTGATCTAAGGTGAGTACCTTTTGTATTTATGCATCCTTGTTGATGTGTTGTAGGAAGGTACACTGATGTTTTCGTATTCAAAAACAACAAAAAACATCTTGGTTGAAAAATTAGTGTTTTGCTGAACAATAAGACATGATTAAAACATATTTTGAAACTGGAACATCGAGTATTTGCTGAAATATATCCAGGAAATTTGCTAAATAATATAAGAATTAATTCAAAAGAAACGTCGACATTTCATTCAAATCTTTGTTTTCTTGCTTTGATGTTTCCACTGAACTATCTTAGCGCGTGGATGTCGGAAAATTCAGAGATGAGTTGAACTCACTTCAACAAAATGCTGCATTGTTTTCCAGAATTGTGTAATGTTTCCTAGAAGTTTGTGCTACAAGGATGGTTTTTGAAACGTAAGCGCGCCCTTACCTTTTCAAATTCGATTGTAAGCGGTGTGTTGGTGGGTATCGCCCCGTTTATTTATGGGCGTGTCGATCGCACAGGCACAACAAACTGCGCGAAATTCCTCCCGTCGTCTACCAGCTAAAGTCGCTGGTGAAACTCTATTTGAGGTTCAACAAAATAACCAGAATCGACCCTTCGATCGAAAACCTGGAAAATCTGCAGCAGCTGATCATTCGCGAGAACAAAGTCAAAGAAATTCCCGCCGAGATCGGTTGGTGTTTCCGTTCGTTTGCTTGCCGTCGCCTTGCGCATGGTGCAATGCGATTTAGGTTAAAGGAAGTGTGTAGCATAGCTTATCTCGAACGGTTATGAACGAAATGTTTTCTTTTTAATCTGTTGTTATTTACTATGTATTTTTGTAGCTGTGTTGGTGTGTACATTAATAATTTTTCTTCCACTACCTGTGAAACATAACTGTTGCAAAAACTAGTTCTGAACAAAATGTTGGTGCTCTGTCAAAACTCTTCCTGGCTACTTGAAAGTAAGCTTCGCACTGAATTGCGTAGTTTTTTTTAATTGCCAAGCACTTCCACTCCTACTCAGAAGACACGCCGGAAAAAGAGTTACAAAATTTTGATCAGTTAAGCCAGATGAGGAACTTGTCCTCGGAGTAGATCCTGATTGCAACATTTTGTCATTCGAAAACGGAAAGATGCGGTTGGCGCATCGCAATAAATTGGCCATGTTAGATGTTGACTGTGCCGTTTTCCTATCCATGTGCTCTTCTGTCGAAACTTTCTGCTTACAGTGTCTTCACGACAGTCGTGTGGTGTATAAATATTTTTTTTCAAACGCTTACTGCGTTGCCAGTGTTTTTATTTTTTTTCCAGCATCATCAGTTGAACTTTCAACAAAAACTGCCGTAACATATTTGCGGCCTGACGATGGTGCTTGTTGAGTTGAAATTGAATTGCACTTGTAATTAGTTTCTTAACATCTTTGTCGTGACAAGAATTGTCTTTGATCTTTTGCAGGGAAGTTAACGCGGTTGGTCACGATTGACCTCTCGTACAATGAACTCGAAAGCATTCCGGACGAAATCGGCCAGTGCCACCTGGTCACCTTTCTAGACCTACAGTACAACCGGCTCTCGCAGTTACCAGAATCTCTTGGTAAGTCGCGCGATTGATCATCAAAGCGTCGCGGTTCGAAGTTTGTTTTTGTTGATAATACGGCTCCGCGCATCTGCGAGCTGTCGGCGGACGCTTCCACAGGATGTGTGAATCAAACTCACGCGTGTATTGTTGGCTGTCGAAACGTGTAGTAAATAATTCGCTGCGAGGCTTGCGTAGGCGACTGCAGCTGCGTCCACTAGGAAATTCAGTCGTGATCCGGACGCAAAATCAACTGTCCAGGCCCAGAGAACGGCAGCACCAGCAGTCGCTATTTTCCAGACGAAACGCTTGACTGCTTGTTCGGCCCGCGCCTGGCATTATTCATTCTGTCCGCATGGCTTGCAAACGCTGCTCTTGTTCTTTGGTGCTTGTGGTGGTCGGTTGGTTTCAAATCTTCGCACTCGACCTAATGTTATTCCTGGCGCGTCAATTTATCTGCAAGGCGATGATCGTCAAAATGCCGCGCCTGTTCTTAAAGTTTTCTTTTATATTGATTTTTTATCTTGGGTGCGAAATGCGTTTTTGAAGCGTCGCAGTCGCGTCTGGTCATTATCGTGCCACTATCGGTATGATGAAGGCCTGTCATCATCTGTTGACGACAGGGGCGTACCGACAGGGGGGGCGAGGGGTCACAATGCTCCGGGTGCCGAATGACTGGGGGCGCCGAAAAGTCCCAAAAATGTCGCAAGAACGTCATCGTCTGTACGAGGTCTGTTCACGTTCTTGCCGAAAAAACGGCAATACTGTGCATAGCGAGGATGTCCTTTGTAACGTTCTGACCGGCATTTGAATTCTGTGTCGTCGTTAACAATAGGTGCGGGTTATACTTGGTTATGAGTCCTTCGGCCGTGAGGTCAGTAAATAACGTTTGGATGTGTCTTTTGCTTCTGCTGGTAACATGATCTTTGCGCGTGGTCATCTCATGTCACCCGCCCGAGCGAGCGAATCAACTGTGTGGAACATCCTGCTTTCTGAGCCGCCGTCAATTGCACTGACAACGCAAACGCGTATCATGGGAACCGGGACTGTGGACTGTTAAAACAGTTAGTTTTTGCGTAGAGTGCCGATGATCGTTCCACTCGACCCCTTACAGTACAAGACTGCTTACGCTGCCCCTTGGCGGCATTCTGGCTATAATTTTAAAATGTTGTGAAAATTTGCCTTGTTCTTTTTATTATGGCGTCACTTTCTTGGTGCTATTTTGTGCTTGTTTACTTCTGCTAATTCAACTTCGTATGGCTGAATACCGCAACTGGATCTTCTGCCTGCGGTTGTGATCTCATAGGAAACTTGTGATCTAATAGTAAACTTGAAGCCGCACCGCTCCTGGTCCTGAATGAAAGTCAGTGTTCAATATCGAAACAATGGGTTTGCGTTGCGCAAGTTTTCGCCGAGGGTGTTGTGGAAACCACATTTAAGGCTTAATTATTCCGAAAACTTTCGATGAAATGAGGCCAAGTGGCCATCTCATTATGGAGGGTGTGTTAGAGACTACGTACTGCGTTTGTTTAGGTAATTTGCTGAAGCTCAACAGGCTGGGCTTGAAATATAACCGTTTGGTCGGCCTCCCGCGCTCGTTACAAAACTGCGTACTGCTCGACGAGCTCAACCTGGAGAACAACGACATTGAGGCGCTACCTGACGTGAGATCAACTTTTAAGAATGATTTTTTGTGCGTTATTTTAGTTTTTTTGCGTATACTATTTAACCTTCTTTCGTGTTGGTTAAAAACGCAGCGTTCGTCATTGCTACTTTCTTGGCCAACGACACGAAATTCTATTTGCGTGCACAGTAAACGTTTATTTGCTTTCGCAGTAAGAAGTTAGTTTCCTGCAAAATATTCAAGTAACCACTTCCCACAAGAGAGATGAATAAGGAATCAAACAGTAAAACTTTCTAATAGGAAATCGGTTTCACGTAACACTACCCATCGTCAGTCCTAAAATCTTGTTCAGATAGAGCGTAGCCGTTAGGGCGGTTCGCTGTCAAGACAAAGCGCCGTTCGCGAGAGGAATTGCATTTTTACGCCGCGCTTGCGTTGCAGGGATTCCTAACCAGCCTGACCAACCTGACGAGCCTGACCCTGGCGAGAAACAAGTTCAGCACTTACCCTGTCGGCGGACCCTCCCAGTTCACGGCGCTGGTGTCGCTGAACATGGAACACAACCAGGTGAGTCCGCGGCCCCGGAGCTTGTTGTGCGACGGTCGCCATCCGGTCTGTGTACAGCTTGTTCAGATATTTTTAAGCATTATGACGTGCACACACCCCCATCGATTTTCAGCCAACGCCTCCTGCCTCGTTCGGAAGCCTTGATTCAGCCCCTCATGTGCGAGCGATCGTGAGATTTTGCGTCGCCCGCCAGCGACGCAGCCAGCGCAACGAATGCCAATCAGACGAGTCTGTGTAAAGCAGGAGTGGGGGACCTGCGGCCCGCGTGAGCATTTGATATGGCCCGCATCAGAATTTTCGTTAGCCAATTTAGAGTACAAAATCGTGCCAGAACAGTTCTCCATGATAAGCAGGTGCTTAGATTGTATGTCATACGTAGGCTCTATCCCTCGTAGTAATATAAAGGTAGAATTGTAGGATAAAACCAATTTTTGTTTGCGGCCCACCAGCGATAATCCACAGTTCATGCGGCCCGTGATAGTAGATAGTTTCCCAACCGTGGTCTAAGGCCTCCTACTGCAGATAAACATGTAATAAACATCGTACATTTTCCCGCAGTGTGTAAAAATAGACATCGGACACTTCTCCGTAACGTCAATGAAGGTCTTGCATAAAAAAAAATTCCCAACAGCCATTGACCAAACGCGATGCGGAACCGAGACATTTTTTACCACTTTCAGGGATGTTAACCGGGAATCCAGAACACTCGGCCGTTACGATCTTAGACAAAAGAAAACAGTATGTCGCGCGCAGGAAAGCAACTGCATGCATCGATCTTGCAGAAACTGATGCGCGCGTCGTGCTTCGCTCAAGACAAATCACATGTGCGGGAAACGCGTGATTGGCAGCGTGCGGTTGCCACGTAACCTATTGTCCTACGTCTTCGTTTTGTTTAAAAAATGCACAAGGTTCTCTCTCCCAGCTCTTCTGGCTGTGGACGACCCCGTAGTAAAATACAGCACACTTTCGTCTTTAGTGACTGTTTCGTCAGCTGCTTTTGTCACGTGACTCGTCGAAACAGCGTGCTTGGCACTGAGCTGGATCCGCTCAGTGCATGCAAATCAATCTCCATTCAATCTCCGTTCAACAAATCCCGTCAGCATGTCGCATTGTTCCGTTCAGCCAGGGTTCGTGTTTGAGCGCTGTCCCTGCAGATCGTAGGTTGACCGGCAACTCTTGTATGGTAAGTTAAGGAAGAATCAGCCCATCGTTCCTTATTTCGTCTCGCCTGGTGAGCATTCAGTGTCACTAAACGATGTCACACAGGGCTGTTGTTACGTCACACCGGGCTGGTATTATGTAAGCTTAGTACGATCATCAGCGCGTACTTGATATATTTCGGCGCACGCATCGTTGCGCACAGTTCCTCTTCTGCTTCCCACTCCACCGTATAAGGCCTGGGCCATCAAGCTCCGACAACGTTACGTATTTAATAGCAACGTTAGCCTAGCGCGTCACTTTGCAACGTTTCAATTGCGGGGTCGGCACATGAAGTATGCTGCTGATGTCCAGGCTACGGTCATTGTAGCTGACAGGGGTCTTTGATGCGTAACTGCCAGTGGCGTTTTAGTTTGCTTGCATTTCCTGTTCGCTGCGCTTTTTAAATCGTCACGATTCGAATTGCATTTACAGTCACGTGCCAGCGACTGTTCGCTCGTTTCATTGTGAATGCGCCCACACTCAGCTTCTGACGTAAGCATTCGCGCGCGCGACGATTCGACCTATCAGCTTCGATTATTATCGTCGGTTTGCAGACGTCACTGTGTCGTGTAAAAAATGTTAAATGGCATTTAAAATATATTTTCGTGAGCGCGTATTTATAGTCTTGTTTGAACGTGATTCCCTGTCATTTGCGCACCTGAAGAACGGACAACACACAGCATTCTTAGCGGTTAGATTGGCACGCCTGTAGCTAAAGCTGTTGATGGTGACGTAATGGTGAACTGAAAGTTGCGCACACTCCTATTACGGACAAATGAAGAGACAAAAAAGTAGATGCCTGCTTCCAGCAGCTCTCCGCCCACACCGGCCTTTGTGCGCATGCGCGTTTTTGCGTCACTCATCTCTTATGGTGTGGTGCAACTGTTATTATAAACTAATTCGTATGTTGCCACTGCTGTTTGTCTGTGCTGACCAGCCTTATAAGCGCGCCGTTGGATCACGTGGTGCTCTGGCGTTGCGTGTTGTTAAGTGCGCGTTGCTGCAGCAGCAACAGAGCACGGAACCTGTTTGCATTAGATTAGTGGTTCCCAACCTCTGTCTGACCATGTACCCCTTCAGCATTTCGACAGATGAGCATGTACCTCTAAAATTTCGATGGCAAAAAATTTTGCCATGACTAATCATAGATATATGTAACAATAAGCCTATAACCATTTTTTAAAATAATGTTTACTGGCATATGTATAAATATCTGGAAATAAATGTTATGTAGGCCTAAATGTATTTTTCCCTTTGCTGCCAACCTTAAATGTACCCCTTCAGGTAGGCAAATGCATCCCTAGGGGTACATGTACCCCAGGTTGGCAACCTCTGCATTGGATGAACGAGACCAGAGGCTCAATTTTTTTCAGTCGCTCCCCCTTTGGCGTTTGTCATTGTTATTTGCGCCTCCCTTAACCTTCAAATCAAACACAAAGAGCAAAACAACAATTATTTGTCATAATCCTGCTTTCTAACAATATGTCGCTGACATACTCGTGCCCAGCTTCCCGAACTTTCACGCCCCCCAGTTTAAGAACCATTGAATTTAGACCAAGGGTTTGTAAAGTATTAAAACTCTTAAAACTCGCCGTAACACTATTCAGCAGTCTGTATTTTTGGACATTATGACCGAAGCGACTTAATTTTTTTCGGTCATTTAAAAAAAATTCTATCTATGACCGAAAAATAACCGAAAAAATAAACTAGGTTTCGTGTATTGTTAAAAGCTTTTATTCGACCTGATTAGGGTTATCGAGGCTTAAACACTCAAAAACGACCCCCGCTTCAGACGTACTGCTCACGCGACACGGGTTGCCGGGTCATTGTACGGAGGAAAAAGCTTTGACGTACGCGCGCACGAACGCCGTTGCGGTCGTCGCGCGACCGTTGCGCAATGCTATCTAAGCGCCGCTGCCCGAAAGAATCATCGTAATGTGCACCTTAGGTCATGCGCTTGGGACGCGTCATCGTTAGCTCCGTCGTGTGCGGCCCATGACGAATTTATCTAAATCCAAAGGTTGAAGGTTCGCATCCAGACGCCGGTGGTTGGCAGCGCCAGTTTCAGTCGCTTCAGCTTGATATTTTTGTTTGGTGGCATGTGGATTTTCTGCTTCGTGGCGACGCGCGCGCGAACTCCGTGGTTCGCAACTCGGGATCAGCGAAGTGGAAGCAGGGAGTGCGCGAGTTAAATCCTTCCTCTTGCATGGTGGTACCTGTCAACAACAGCATTTTGGTGTCGGTTGAGAATGGTTGAAGGCGCTGATTCCGAATCTGAAATACAAAAACTACTGATCACGTCATGTTTTCAATACACTGTGCTGCATTTTCTTGAATCAAGCGCTAGCTTGTTACCGCCATTGCTGCGTGTGTTTTTGTTTTCGCATGGGTTCTTTATCTGGGGTCCGTGAATCCCAAAGGAGTCCGCGAAAATAATTTAAGGGGTCGATAAGTTTGATTTAAGGGGTCGATAAGTTTGATTTAAGATAAGTTTGATTTAAGTGGTCCGTTAATTTAGTTTAAAGGGCTAAAAGGCTTTGCAGACGTTTCGATTTGCTGCTACGATAATTAAGACCTAATTTCAAATATTGATTGCAACGTTTCTTCTTGAGGGCTCCGTAACCTTCATTAGGGTGTACCAGGTGTGGTCCGTGACCCACAGATGTTTGCGTAACGCTGGCTTAACGCAATAAACCCGTGTGGTGTGTTTCGTTGTGTGTATATGGTTGAAAACATTGAAACGGTCTGGGAAAAGGGGGGAAAGTGAGAAAAATGCACCCAGGTGTGCGCGAGCATGGAAAGGTTGGGAACCACTGCAGTGTAGCAACCATTCGAGCTCACGACTTGTGTTTCGCGCTCGTGTCGTGCAGGTGAGCCGGATACCGTTCGAAATTTTTTCACGGGCACAACGGCTGTCGAAACTGAACATGCGCAACAACCAGCTGACGTCTCTGCCCTTGGACGTGGGCTCGTGGATCAGCATGGTCGAACTTTGCCTCAACACCAATCAACTCACCCGCGTCCCGGACGATATCGGAGAGTTGAAGTCCCTGCAGGTCTGCGTCGTTAAATTGTTTTCTCAACGGCTGATCACGATTCGATACTATCGAGTAGTTACAATTTCGCGACCAGGTGTACTGGATCCGTTTTTGCATTGCGCGTGCTAGTGACCCTTTTTCGTTTATTCACGTGTTTACACGCAAAAAATCCGTCACCTCGAATGCGGCCTCCCTTTGTTGTCGCTTGCTACTGCGGGGAGTAGCAGATCGACCAGCGCAAAGTTTCTATCAGACACTTGGTGCACGGTTGCGTTGTCAGTTCTATAAAAAAAGTTTAATCATGAGACGTGTCGGATGATTTCTTACCCCATCCGTTTGATATGCCAAAACTGTGCATGCACAAGTTGGTGTCACTCTTGCTGCCATATTGCTCGCGCTGTGTTTGCAAACGTGATGGAAACTCTGAAAAGTATCAAGCTCTGCTGCAGACTCCAATGACAGGTTAGCAGTCGGGCATGATGCTTCACTTTTGACCTCTTTACCGATTTATCTCCAAAGTTTTTCAACACTTCTTCTGTCCAGGGTTGGAAACTTGGCTTTCACGCGGCGAAATTATGAAAATTTGGCCGATTTTCGAAGTCGTTTGGCCGCAAATGTTCTGTTTGGTCTTTTGGCCTTTTTCAAGTATTTTTGAAATTTTGGCCAACTGCATGTAGCACCACATTCTCGAATTTAAACGCGCAAAATGTCACCATGTGCATTGTGCGCTCTCACAAGCAAGCTTCCCTTGCTGGCAGTTGAAATTAGAAATTACCCAGTTTAACATTCCAAACGCAGAGAATGGAGATAGTCAACGACGCATAGTGATCGTTGTTACGGAATTTAATCGATCGAACTTCTAATCTGCAGTTAATTTCCTGAACACACTAACTGAAACTCATGCTGATCCGCTGAGCACTATGGTAAGTTGATGTTGGGGTGGGTTTTGGGCACGATGAGATCATTCGACTGGTTGGTCTCTGGTATAGTTAGGCCAGGTATTTGCCATGGCTTCGTGGAATGGTGTTAACGAAAATATTTGTTTCTAAAATTAAATAAAAATCAGGTTTGGCCTTCAGCCCGAAACTTTGGCTTTTTCAAATTTGGCCTGGCCATTGCGCTGATGGAACATGTACCAGCCTTGATTCTGTCTTTAACCGAATGCATGTGGTCTTGTGTAGTGTAAATTATTAAAGTTCAATGAAGTTATGAGGTAGTACCGACGCACTTCGCCGTGAGGAAGCTTCTCTACGCGCACAAACAACTACGTTAGGAAATTCGGGTGATTTTTTAATTACAAGTCGCTGGCCATTTTCGTCTTAGCATGTGTTTTGCCAGAACCTGTCCCGTCGCCACGTGGGGTTTTGGTGAGCTTAGCCCCCCCCCAAAACAAAGTTCCAAGCCCCAAAAATTTAAATATGAAACGCTATAAATCAGTGGAGTTTTTGTCAAATTTTTGAACATCAATCCCACCTGCACTAACGTAAAGCCCTCCCATTGTAGGCTTTCTGGCGACTGTTCTGGTTAAGACGCGTTATTGAGTTGGGTTTGCTTTTTTGTCTTACTTAGGGCAGGTTCTCGTAGTTTGCCGATTTCGTTCTGAATGCGACCCATCCTTGTTGGTGATCGCGTTTGTGTCAGCTGTTAAAGCAAGACTGTGCATTTGCATCCAGTGGCGCATACAGACGAGCTGACGGTCTGTTTTGCGTGCAAAGAAGAGCCAATCTGCTATGAGCCTCAAAATGTAACATGTTTTACATCCAGCTGGGGTGATGTTGGAGCAGATTGCGGCAAACACAATTTTGAAGAACGATGGCCTTCTGTTCCCCTTGCAGATACACGCTTGTGCATGAATCGTAAACTGAGTTCTCGCGAACTTACTTAACGAAGCTTTGCTTCAAACATTTGAGGACATTGCTCGCATGCAGGCCCCAATGTCACCATGTTTTTTTCAAGAGGCTCATATATTTTGCCTTTGGACTCCAGCCATATGCCTTTGGACTCCAGCCGAAACCGCTCTTTCAGTCGTAAACAAAGGCCCATGCTTATTTTTGAAAGACCGATTTCGAAACTTATGCTGTGTTCAGTTACCTGTTACACAACAATGCTGTATGTTAATGTCATATACCGTTATAATGACAAAGAATGCATTGTTAACGTCAAACAATAAACGTTCCATGGTTTTTATACAGGTAGCATATGTTTTAGACCATGCAACCAGCGCGGGACTGTAGCTCTTACGTACCACGCACTCCACAACAAAAAGTGTTGCGCGGCCCAATGAAAAGTGCTAAAAAGACCACAATTGGGCCGCGGCCGACAGTTTGCCGACCACTAGCGCAAAGTGTTTGGCCTGTGCGCAAATTGTCATCTGTTGTGAGTTCGCGTCAAGCGCTGCCAGCTTCGTTCGAACTGCGCCGTCTGTTCTGTGATTTTGCTCCTCGCGTTGTTGCGCCTTCCCTGCTGGTCTCGACGACGACGGAAATGACGTAGTATTTCGTGCTTGATTTTTTCCGGGAAGCTGTCGCCGCGCGTTCGCGTCAGCGCGACTTTCGAGGTGTGCGTGTCGGTGAGGGCCGTGGATATTTTCGTGACGGCTGGAGTGGCATTGTTACGTTCCCTAAAGCTGTTTCGCGATTGGATTGTTGCGCAACTGCTTACGTGATTTTGAACCCCCGGCCCACCGGTGTTCAGTCACTCCCAAAGGCAAAGCGTCTCATGCAACGAGGTTGGTTTGTTGTTAAAGGGGGGAGGGGGAAGTTGGGGGTTGGCAGGTATCGAAATTAATTTCCACGGTATATAACTGAAGACTGATCAGTTGAGTGTCGCTAGTAGATGTTAGACGGTCACCAACTAACAACGTGTCCATCTTCTAATGTTCATATTCGAAGCGTGCAACGTGCGTCTCTCCGGAACGATGAAGGTTGGCATTGTTGCTCAACGCTCCTGCAAGCGGTCGCTGATTTATCTTCTAAAACCTCAATGGAAGGGTGATATCATAACACTGAGCTCTCGCAGCCCTTTACCGAGCTTTTGACTGGCATCGGCGCCTGCTGATGATAAAGAAGTCGAAATGGCTTAAAAAATACGCTTCCCTTAGACGTTGTCAATTTTGTGTTTGTTTTAAGCGGCAAGCCCAAAACTGACGCTCTAGCAAACTGTTGCAACTCGGTTTTCATTTTAGAATTTCAACTGGTTCNGATTGAACGCATGCTACCNGAACGTACCGGCGCAAGCCGGTGGTTCTTTTCGCTCCCACGCGCGATCACCCGCGCTCGACAACCGCGCTTTGCGAGACGAAGTCCACGCCTTTCCTTTTTTCGCCACCGCACAGACAGTTCAGAGAATACATCAGTGACTTTTCGCGCAAAGACGCTATCGCAGCTGCTGCTNTAGTTCCTGCTNCATTGCAGCGCAACCCTTTTGCAGGAAGCGGNCGACGGTTTCGTGTTGGTGCTGAAATGGATTGGACGGGCATTGTGGTGTCCAGCAGGTTGTTGCATCATTCGTTTTAGATTGAGGTTGCTTCCGCTAATCCGTTGTCACCAGTTGCCTCATTGCCCTTGCAGCGGAGTGTCGCTACTTGCTTCTTCAAATGCTGCAGCTTGCTTGCAATGCCGCACCTCAAATCGTTACGATCCGTTTGGATGATTTATTAAACTCGTTAAAATTAAGCTGCGGGTGAAACAAACACGCGCGCGTTTCTACGGTTGCTAGCGTTGACATGAGGACAGTCGGGCTGACGTTCCAATATTTGCGGCAGTCTTCGCTGCCATGAACTTGGGCGCTGGCTTTCGCCGGATTAAAAAACTTCAAATACGAAGTCATTTTCCAGTCGTTTGTTTGCGTGCGAACTGCAGCCTTAACAACCTCGTTGCTAAAGTTAAATTTGGTCCGTGGCAAAAAGTTTTTTTTTCACTTAATTTGACGCTATTGTCGCTTGGTTTCACGTCATTGCTAGTGGAAAAATTGACCGGTTTGCGGTGAAGCGCTGCTTTCGTTGTTTGTCTTCCAGCGGTTTGAACGGGTTGTTCCTCTGGAAGGGATGCAGGTAAGATCAAGAGAATATAATTTGTCCTGGGCAAGGATCTGTTCTTCAACATTTCTGCCCGGTGCCCAACGCTGCTCATCACAGCGACGGTTTCAAAACGAACGGATTACCAACAGAATGTATATTATAAGTGGAAGGTTTGCTGTAGTTTCCAGTCGTGATTTTGCACTGTGCATGAGGATGGCTTTTCGCTGTTCCAGCAACCCATTTTCAAGTGGTGCTGAACTATCTTCACACAGACATTTTACCCTGACAAGTGAAAGCAGCGAAACCCAGAACGACAACTGTACAACATCACAAAACCACACGTTTGTGACGTTGTAGGCGGCAACGTCACAAACGTGTGACTGGCATCGACCAAAGGCGCGAGCTAAACGTTGCAGCGGGGTAGCGTGATCGTATTGCAGCAGCAATCGGACGATTCGCTGAAAGCATCAGTCAAATTTAAAAGCAACACATTTATAGATTGGCGTCACCAGCGATCCTGTGCGACAATCCAAGGAAACCAGGACGATTTTCGCGCTACGTATTGCGGCACGAACCGAGCGCGGCGACTGATGACGCACGAAAGGCGAGTGGCGCGCAGCCGGTTTTGGCCGGCGCATTTCGTGTATTTATAGTGTCGCCGTTTTCGTCCGCACCGCCCGTCAGGCTCTTGCCAATCGGATTGAAGGGCGGTCTTTTGGTTTGGGGCAGGTAGTGCTGCTGCTGAGGTTGAGAATTCAACCACTCGTCCGTGCTTCTCTTCGGGACTGTTGTTTTCCACTGTCCTTTTTTCGTCTGCACGTGACAAAATGGCAAGAAATTCTGCTCTGCAAGTTTTAAACGNTCGCTTTTTTCTGCAGCTGCTGTTTGCCAAAGATCTGCGTTACTTAGATATACAGTAATACTCGGTTATATGCGGTCAACTAGTGCAGTTGACCGCATATAACCGATTCCTGGGCTGTTGACTCAACGATTAGCTGTGCAGTTGCATCTAATTTTGTCGCTGCGCTTGCCTTGGTGAGTTGGATTGTTGGAAGCCGAGTACTGGACGACGTCGAGCCACGTGGTTTGCTTGAAACGAAGCGTGACGGCTCCGTATATGGCGCGCTTTTGTTGCAGACCTGTGGTTATTTGCGCGTGCTTCCAGACGGACCGCTTCTGTGGATTTGTTTGCCCCAGCGGTCCTGTTTCCTAACGCATTGCGATGTCCCGGACATTTGGGTTCGCATCCGCTGCGTTATTCCGGCAGCTTGGTCTCATTTAGCAACTCATGGGACGAAGGCTTATGCACAACCCCACATCGCCGCATCTGATCAAAGGCCGAAATTCGCGCGCGCTTTCGTCCCTTCCGTACGGTGGGGCGATGTTGACTTTTTCCCTCGCCGCAAACCGCGTGACAATCGGTCGCTTTCGGTCGTGGACGCGATGACTGATGTTCTTTTCGCCGACGCGATTTCGTCGAAATCGGGTGGGGCCTTGGAATCGATGTCACGTGCTTACAACAAACATTTGCAAAAGTTGAAGCAGGCGCGTGCAGTTGTCTGTATTCTGAACAGAAATCGAGAAGCGGCAGCTCTACGTTGTTCCGTCACCTTTAAACAAGCAACACGCGACAGAGCAGATCGTTGCAAAGCATTGCGGGAAACTTTCTTTTAAACACCTAACGATTTCTACTGTGCGTGACTAGGACATGGCGTTCCATTGCCACGCATCCCTCCCAACAGTGATTTTTTCCATCAGTGCGGGACCTAAAATCGCCAGTTGCGTGCACATCTGTCATACGAACCCAAATGAAAACGACGACAAAATAAGGACATGTCGGCCAAATTTGCCAGAGCACCAGTCAGAGATGAGAACCATGCTTTTATGCGCAGAATGCAGCGGTGAGCAAGTTGTTTCGCACTGAGCACACGTTTTATGGCAGGCGTTATTTCCACGGTTCGACCTTCAGGGTTTGGTGAATAAATACATGAAAAATGAACTAATGAATTTTGATCGCTCGCCTGTTAATTCAACGCAACCCAAAATCGCTGGGACGCTTGAGCTTTTTCCCCTGCAACGAGATGATCCCATTCTCGGGTGACAGTCGACAATGAGCGTCGCAATGTATTTCTCGTCCAGTCTGCTTCGAGATATTGTCTTGTAAGTTGTCACTAAAATGTTTTTGTTTTGGACAAGAATTCATTCTTGCTGTGCGCGCCCGTGGTTGCCGACCTCAATACTAAATAGCATGTGTCTGTTGTATTCGACATCCAGACGTCGCAAGTCCACCTATCGCCGATGCACTATTGCGAGAATCACCTCTGATTATTGTTGCCATGTCACAGGGTTCCCACGCGGTATTGAAAGTATTGAAAAGTATTGAATTTCAAAATTGGTGTTCAAGAAGTTGAAAAAGTATTGAATTTGGCCAAAATGTGCGTTAGGTATTGAAAAAGTATGGAAATTCTAAATAGAAAAGCAACCTGAAGTGTCTGAGCAGAATTTTACTGAAGGCAAAGCACTTCAATATTTATGCAGTGTTGTGCAATGTGTAAAATTGAGTTTCATGATTAAGAATTTCGAAAAATGAAGAGAAGTAATGGTATTGGAGTTTTTCAATTTAGTATTGAAAAGGTATTGAAAAAGTATCGAAAATCATTTTTAAAAACGTGTGGGAATCGTGGCATCAGTTGCTTGCGTACAAACGGTCCACCGCCCGAGCATTCCAAACGCAGCAGCATTCCAAACGCACCGCCCGAGCATTCCAAACGCAGCAGAAGTGTAGCAACCGTCGGACATCCTACCGCCACAGTTGGCAAACGCGTTTTTTTTTACTGCAGCGTTATCGATGAACCAAACAGGTAGTTGCTCGGCTCATATAGTATGGAGTGCGCCGCACACTCCAAGCGCTCGCGATACGTGGATTTAGAGAATTGCGAGCTGTGTGTGCTGGCAGCATTTGGTTTGTGGGGATTTCTTCCCCTGTGGCTCAACTCACATGAAGCGTTTTGCGTAAAAGGTGATTTCCTTCGATTTTTTGCCTCTCTTAAACAGCCTGAGATTTGTTAAGTTTGATTGAAAGTTGGAGGCTTCCTTTGCCATCCTTAGGCGAGTTCTGCCAAAACTTCGGCGATTTCTGCTGGTTTTACCGCCTGGCTTGCTCTGAAACTCTTCAACCATCAAGCCATCCGGTGCGACGTATTTGATCCAATGCTTTAGTTCCCCCCCCCGTAATCGCTGCTGATGTTCTGACCTTTCGTCCAATCGCAACGTTGTTCGCCCGTGTTTGTTGTTGCTCTTGCGCACTGCAACGCCCGCCACGAAACGTCTTGCTGCATCAAACAAGTTGGACGCCGTCCTGTTTTGCAGCGCTGGGTGGGTAACGTCATGACTGGTTTCGATGCCTCATGGCGATTCATGACGATGACGAAAGACTCGTCGTCAAGAAACCGGTTGGAGATCGTCCCGCATTAAAAAGCGATCGTCGAATGCTCTGCTCGTTCGAAGCATCGAAAACGTGTCGTGATCGCAGTTCGACTGCGGGTGCGCCGCTGTTTATCATCAACGCAAGCCCCGCGTGCACTTGTCGACGCTTTGTAACCTATTTGTTTCGCCTCGTCTGCGGAAATGCCCGCTTCATCAAAGGGCGAAACGTTCGCAGCACTTGCTACGAAACGACTGCAACGGATTGTTTTCAGGTGATTGGCACGCCGCACGGCTCGCAATTTGCTTGCAGCATTTTTTGCATACAAGGATTAGCAGAAGCGGCAAATTTGTTCGATATATAATCGCTTGTTATTGATCCCTTCCCTTTAAATCTGGTTTTCACCAAAGCTCATTTCTCCGCTAGACGAAGGAACAGTTTTTTTTCTGTCATTTTTTCGGTCGTTGACCTAATTTTCTTTGAAATGATAGAAAAAAAATCAAGTCAACTCGGTCATAACGCTTGTTTCGGTCTTAATGACAAGTTTTTAAACTATTTCGAATAACTGACCGAAATGTCTCAGCGAAAAGAAAAACCAGCTTTGGACCGCAGCTCACCACCGGGTCGCTCGGTCTGTCTGATGTCTGTTGATAAACATCAGTCAAATAACCCTGACCTTCGGTTAAATTGCGATTGTCAGAATGATATCAAAGGGCGCCGCCTGGCATCAAATACGAACGCTTCGTGCAGTAAAACGTTCGTGAAGTCGTGTCAGTAGTTGTCTCGCAGCCGCGACCGTCCCTACCGAGAATCCGCTATGTTGTTTTCGAGTCCAATCGGTGTTTGGCTTCGTGTGTCTATTTGTCCTTGTGAGCCCCAAACGATTTACGGCGGTAAGCGTATCTTCGTCTCTCCGCATGCGCCAAGGCACGTAAATGGCTTTATCAAGCACTTAACGACGATCGCTTTAAACTACTTTACGCGCGGCGAGCGAGTTTCGCGTAACTGGGATCGCCGATTGTTGACGCGACGTTTACATAGCTTTGCCGTCTCCGGCATTGCGTCGACCCTTCGTCGCGCCCCTGTTTTCGTTTGAAGGGCGAACGCTTGAATCATTGTGAATTGTCTGACAGCCAGTCGCAAGGCTGCGATTGTGCTGCAGTACTCGGCGGTTCGCCTTCAGCTGATACTTTTCAGTTACACGCTGATCCCTTGCTCATCTCTGGTTGTGAGGATTTGGCGGTTTTAATACGCGTTTCGGCGTTTTATGTATGTCTCGACCTGCAGAGAAGCGATTTACGGTGGTCTGCCGCCGCCTTTCAACGCATGGCAAACAATCACCAGTCGGCAACACGCTCGAACGAGTTTGCTGAGACTGATATAATGGGTGTTTGTGGTTTGCCTTGGCTGCCGTTATTGGTTGGGCGAGATCGTCGAATTCCTGCTTGGCTAGGTCCTAATCCACTGCGTTACGTCGTGGTTTGAAACGCATATTACGTTTCTTTGAGGTCCAGCAGAAATGCGATAGTTGTGCTAGTTATGCAGTGACATGTCGTATATTCGCCTACTGCAGCCACATATTGGTTCACTTAGTTTCGCGGAGAACACACCAACAAATAGCGTGACAATCTGGTGAAAAATGGATGAGGGTAAGCGAGATACCAGAAAAAGCGAGACATTGGGGGTCGTTTTATCGCATCAGCGACTTCTCGCATGTTTGCCGGCGCGTCATGCTCCGATTCTTTCTTGGTTTCGTCTGTTTCAAGTGGAGACC
>JGI24159J19872_10003238_pt1 | contig 20128 bp, 14 predicted proteins | sample Ectturendosymbi4_FD_19872 | JGI IMG/M metagenome (IMG submission 19872) | reverse complement strand
GAAATTTGCATGCAAATTTATTTCGTGGTATTTGCATTACGTCGACAAATTAACAAGCAAAAGTATGCGAAAACAATTAATCTCCTTTGCGCAGGTAATAAAGTTTTGTAAAATATCATGCTCTTGCGTACGCCCTTGTGACATCGGGCCCCTACAATCAGAGAAAGTCGGGTCCCTAGAATCAGAGAAATCGGATCCCTAGCGGTCCACACCGGGTACCTAACATTTTCTTTAAAAAAACTGCACCAAACTCTTATTCCTTAAAAACTTTAGGCTGTCAACTTTTCCATCAGCTCAGCGCAGTTCACTGGTATCACGAAAACATCGACAACTTCTCAAAAACATAACTTCACAAACGACAGACATTTCTAAATTACGAAATACAGGGTGATTTCAAGGTAAAACTTGGCTTGGGGAGCGACCAGCTGGACATATTTTGTTTTATGTTAAAATTATTCATCTTCATTCAACCCATGCTAGACACTTTGTACGAATCGGACTCTTGTACCGTACGTTATGCGAGACCATCATTGCAGGCCACAGCACTTGCGACCCAAATGATCTCTAAGATTTCCGCATGCGCTCAATCACTGCGATGTGATCTGCTGCAGCGTGGGAGCTCTGCCGCCGCCGAGTTATTTGTTTGCTTATTGAGCATCGAGCCAGACAGGACACGGGAGTTCCCAGCAGAGTGCAGGCTGCTGAAAAGTGCGTAGGATAGCGGTGCCTTGTTTTGAGCTTGTCGCTCAGAGGAAGCTTTTCTTCAACAGCAAACGGCAACAAGCATTTTAGCGTCTTGTTTATAGTTGCCTTGGTTCAGGCGCCCCCGGACTTGTGGTNTGCGAACCCTCTTCGGATGAGCAGCNGGGAACGTGGGATTGGCTTTTGGAGCAACCTATAATGTAAACAGTCCTCCGAAGACCACGCCGATGCGTGCATGTTGCTTTCCTTTTNGTGAGTGTCACGAAAAGTGGGAAGCCGCCTGCATATGTTGAAGAANCTCGATAACGGATGAAGAATCGATGCGAACNCTCCACATTCGTTTGATATCGATGCTGACTATATGTTCTACAAAAAGGATTTGCAATTAGAGGANGTCCTCATTTCAAACAATTGAAGTCGTTCGTCTGGCGATACTTTTNCTTTTGTTTANGAAATATACAAGATANCATCAGGAGGAGAAAGATTTGTTTTGTTTCGAATTAAATTTGTGCAGCAACTCGCTCGAAGCAACTTGAGCAGCAGAAAGAGCAACAACGGCCATTTCATTTTATCAGCTTACTGTGAGTAATACATATTGCTTAGGTTCAGCAAACTTCTTTTCATCTACCTGGTATTTTTCGCTTTACGGGTACATCGCGTATAAGTACCAAAGATTTTTGANTGGCTGGTGTAATAANAAAACTGCAGCTCATTAGTTTACGTAAGAAACACCAGGTTGAAATTCGGCTATTCTTACAAATTAAACACATAAGAGCGACAANAATGCGACAACGACAACCAAAGCGTTCTAAANNACGGTGAGGTTGATTTTAGTAAGTGGTCATAGTTTNTTTGGTATCCGGTATCCGCGTGGCGAATCAGGAATTTACCTCATTCGCTNTATGAGTCGCTAACGCGTTACTAGGCGCCGTTGCGCAATGCATGAGGGGTAAAACGGGGTTGTTATGCCATTAAAACTGAGAAAGGTAAGCCGTTGCCCGAGGAGAAGAAAATTTTGATACTTGAAAGCTTCCAGAAAATGAGCTACTGAGCTGAAAGTAATGGCTGCCCTACGCAGAAACAGCTCACCCTGTGTACCCCGACTACAGGTAGAACAGCGCCACGATCTATGCAGTTCGAAAAATGTAGAAAAAAATGCTTGGAATTCGGACAGTTATGATGAAAATCTGGGCATGCTTGTTTTTCCGTTGTTCGTTTACAAACATAAGCAAAGGTTAAAGAAATCCCGAGACCTTACTATGACCGTCGGAAGGGGGACAGAGGGGTCTTTTCTTCCATGGATTTTGAAAAGTTTAGCACTAAAAATGTTGTTTTCTCAGTTTCGAGTGGTAAAAGACAATGTTCACTACTTTTGGCCCCTAGAAAAATTTGGAAAAATCCCCTTGTGCTCCCTCTGGAAAAAATCTTTCCGACACCCAAGGACCATACTCTGGAGCAGGGGTATTAACCTTGGGCCCGTGAACCCCTGAGAGGTCCACGAATGTGTTTAGGTGGTCCACAAACGAAAATACAACCAAGAAAATCGAAAATTTATATGCGCAAATTTGGGCCATTAGTCAGCTTAAAATTGATAACTGCAGGCTGACATACACCTCTAGGCCTAACGGAGAAATTCCAGTACTATCTTTAATGATGTAATAGTCCACTGTGTCTACGGAATTTTCTGGTAAAACTTTGCACGTGCATTCACGTGACTGAAACATTTGTGTGTTTCGTTCGTGTGCAAGCCGTTTATTGTTTTGTTCATTGTTAAGAATATTCGAGGTTCCGCACATTAATATATGATTTGGGGTTTGCGAGATGGAAAACTTAAGAAACACTGCTCTAGAGTTCAGATTAGACGCTTTAAAATGTAGACCATGAAAGCTTCCGCAGGCTGTAAAGGTGACCTGCAAAAACATTTGCTGATCACTGAACTAGAGGCGCTCCTATCAAAATCTACTTTTCTCTGGCACTGGTAAGCCGTTGTATGGAGCTAATGACCTTATACAACTGCCTGTAGCACTAATTCAACACCACAGTATTTACTAGCTTGCTTCGTATTGCAAATGCTGTTGTTAGTCTGAAGCTATGTGGTAGTACATCGTGAAATCAAACTATATGATCAGTTCACCACTTTGTGCGCAATGCATGCTTTCTATCCACTAACCTGTTGCAACAAAGAGGGACAGAAGCCGATAAAGTTTGTTAAAGCTTCGCAAAGTTTATTGCAATGCTGATGAGGCAAATAACGAGCGAAATGTTTGCGGTTGTGTTCGCCAAATGCTGATATACTGTATTCCTTGACATCGGAAAAAAAACGTTTTTCTGCGTCATCTGGGAAGATTTTGATGGAAGATTAATTGTTTAGCAAACTGTCGTGTCACCTCATTTGAAATAGCCGGAAATTCAAAATAATTAAAAAACCTCAGTTTTTCGTTTTGGTCACGACAAAAACGTAAAACTGATGAACTTTTTTATCTCACCCAAGTTTTTGCTCAACTGAATTATTCATTCAAGAATCTCATATGGTTTGCAAAAAGAATTGAGACGTTTTTCACGGCAAACGATTTGCGCAAGCCGCATGCAAGAAGTGTGCGGGCGGTTTTACCTTCTGTGTTGCTTCATTTCGGCCAAAGCAAAAGGCTGCCGAAGTGCCTGCTGTTTCTCGCAAGACACGAAAAGCATGTCCAGCAGTCTGGATACGGCTCGGTAGGTAGAGTGGGTTGTTTGCAAGAAGCTTTTGCTGTAAAAAACGATGATTCATGTTACGCGACCAAGACGTGCAGTCTTTGATTACTTAATGATTAAGAATCGGAGGCGGAATCCGGTGTAGAATCGGAACATTGATTTTTTAAGGCTTACCATAGACCTGTTGATCAGGTGCTTTTGCGCAGCGTTTAGCACTTCTTGTTTTGCTTGGCTGAAAAAAACTTGAATTCACGCTTATCAATTTATCTTTCGGCATGAAGCTTGATGATTGTTTTGTGAGAACAGTGTATTCTGTTTGCGATGTCTTGTCTTTTTAAGTGGTCCTGTACGGATGACATGCTTGATTGTTTCTTGGTGTCTTTTGAGTATGCCACCAACGCGGATGAGTATCCTAGTGATGGGTGCTAGTCTTCAGGCCAGAGGTGATCGCGGAGCCGGAGTGCCGGGTAGACTCCGGCAGGAGGCTGCATTTTTTCCGGAGGAGGACCCGAAGTCGGAATTATGAATAAACAACGGACCAGGAGTTCGAGTAGGAGTGAAGTTTTCAATTTTTACCGGAGTCGAATAATAGCTTTCATTAAATTAAAAATTACTCTGACAAGCTAATTGTTCTGATTGGCACAATGCCCATGCTCAACTTCTGTATGACAGCAATAATCTCTTTTGGGTAGTTACGTCAGCTACTGGAAGTTTTACGTCTGCCCTGTATCTTGTTTCGTAAGCAGCATTCGCAATTTATTATTTTTAGTGAAATGTACAAGACAACAGTTAAAAATGCAAAAATTTCAGTTTGGTTTCAGGCAAGCCAGTAGAAACGCAGTTTGCTTCAGGGTATTCCTAAACGTGTCGGTGTTATCTTCCAAGTTTACAACACAGGAGAAGAAACGTAATTGCAATAATACGGTGGTATGAAGTGTTTTCAGTGTAGCTTTGGTGCTTTATTTATGCAGGTTAATAAGTGAACTGATTGCAGCAGTTGTTTCATTTTGAATGTACCTAATGTACTCTGATGAATGAGTTAAAAGAAACTTCTTTTAGGCGAGAACAACATATATAACAACATATGATTCTATTTCTTGGTTTCAAGTTTTCGGACCGTAAACAGGAGTCGGAGTGTAAATATTCAATGAGTTCCGGAGCAGGAGTTCGAGTCACGTTTTTCGGAAAGGGAGCAAGAGTCAAAAAAGTGACTCCGAACACCTCTGCTTCAGCCTTTCAAACTCCCCGCTAACAGTTGCGGACGGCCGTAAAAATCCATTACCGTGCTGTTTCATGTCCTGTAGGTTAGATCACAATGAATCTACTCTTCTATCGTGCAAAATAAATTCTTCAGGCACCGAAATATTTATTTGCCCAGCAGCTTAGGTTGTGCGATTGCAAGTGCATAATCTGTGTTTTTAGCCTTCAAACTGCGTTGGTATCTCACTAAGCATCTTTGCTCATGAACCAGCTCAGTTCCGGTTACTGCTTTGTTGAGTTTCTCGTCGTTGACCTTAGTTCAAAGACAACTTTAGCAATGTCTCAAACCCGAATGAAAACTGTGCTTTTTCACTGCATGGGTGCAGATGTCACATTCTTATTACTTACAATTTATGCTTTACTGTTTTTCTGTGGCGGTTTCGTGTATTACAGAAGTCAAAACATCCGCCTTGGCAATTGTAAAAAACACTTCGATTCAGCAAACGTTTAATGCGCACAGCCTTGTTATCAACTTAAATAATTTGTCAACTTTACTTCAGACACTGGTGTGCGAGTACGACCAGGATATAGTCTACCTTTTACGTTGTCATTGAGGGAGCTTTGGCCATTGCAATAAATTGTTTCAATGTGACTCGTCAAGCGCTGAGCGTAGTACGGCAACATTTATAATGTCTTGCCACTGCTGGCTGAAGTTGGAAGCGTAGGTATGTCAACTGGTTTCATTGGGGATGCAATACCAAACTATGCGACGTGTTAACTGTTTTTACCACATGGTTCTGAAAAACTGTTTGTATGTACCAGTTGCGATGTGGATTAATTTTTACTTGAGCATTTTTATTTGCATTAGTTTTTGTTCCGGACGTGTTCGTTGCTAAAATGCAATGTGCGTTAAACAGCTTTTTTCAGTAAATTTATGTTGGAATATTTAGCCTAATATCGTTTTGTGCCCATACGCGCTTGACAGTTGTGATAAAGTCACTGTATACACTGCAGAAATCAGAAGCTTGCGATGTGCCTCCTCCTGCCACTCAGGGATAGCACTGTTGCCACTCAGGGATAGCACTGTTGATCTGAACATCTGCAGCAATCTCGACGTTTGCAACAAAAAACGCTTCGATGAAAATGACCTTGAAATGCAAACTAAACGGCGAGATTAGTTGCGTCGCGAGCCTTGTTCAAGGGTTGTAAGCAGGAATCAGCTCTCCCGGAGTGCTGCTTAAGACGGCATTACATCTAGCGAGTCCTGCTCAAGGATTTTTATCTCCCGTCAATAAGAGTGTCAGCGGCGTGCCTGGCTGCGTTGGTCAAGTGCTGCCGTTAGATAATTAGAAACAGCGACTGAAGATCGTGGAAGACTCCACTTGCGTATGAGCAATCAACTAATGGCGCTTTAATGCAACAAAACCAAATTCTGATTTACGTGCACGATCGTCATGGAAACAGCGCCTATAACAAAAACATTTTCTCGTAACCATCGCTTCTTTAAGTGTCTATGTGCTTTTGCGAAGGCAGAGTTTTTGCGGTGAACAACTTACAGTAGAATATAGCCTACCGGGCTGATCTCTCCAGTGGTCTAGGCTGCCGGAGTTTTGTGAAGTAGTGCATGATATTAATTTTTCTTGGCCGATGTAGACACAAGAAAGCAATCTACGTCACACCCGGGTTCGAAATACACGAAAACAAACATTTACCCAGTGTTTGCATCACGACCTTTACCCCTGCGTCAAACGAGTATATTTGGTTGAGATTTTCATCTGAGCTAGAAACAATTTCGATGAGTTCATGCGCAACTGAAAACGTTTTCTGTATGAATAAACCTAACATACAAGATACAACGCAAGAAGTCACGGTGCGTGGAGGGGCATGTTTTTCAAAATCGGCTTCCATTCTTGTTTGTTTTCCAGTTTTCAGGGGAACATAACTTTAATCCAACCCGTGACGAAAAACACTCGACAATGGAACGTACTTCTTCCAAAAAAATAGCAACGTTTACAGTAAAATTAGCTTATATTTTTGGCAATAGTAGGTGTTAATCTATCCAAGCACAGACACGAATCCACGACACACAAGTAGGGTCTTTGAGATTGAACACGGTACGAAAACACGACTGCATAATATACTGAGCAGTGGCTGCTGCGTTCGTCGCACTGTGATAGCCGCTGCGTCTGCTGTGGCCAAGTTTCTGGTTTTGTTTTTTTAGCAGACCGTACCTGCACGTGCACCGTTGATGATTAGTTGCAAACGTGCAAATGCGTATTTCCTTTCTAAAAAGCGTAAGACGCTCCGTTTCAGCAAGACCGATTGCATTCTTGTGCAGAGCTGGAGGTGCTGGAGGTGTTGAATGCCAAGCGAGCAGTTCGTAGCAGATCTTCGCTTAGGCCAGCTTTACTTAAGGTATTCATGTCGATCTCCCATTAGAAAGATTCAAAAAAGGATTCGTGCGCAACGACGTTTTGCTCGCATCTTGTTAGTGTACTAAGTGAATAAAGGAATAAAAATGCGCATGTGCGGTGTATCAGAATTAAGTTAATTTTTTTATTTTTTATTTGTAAAAACATAACTTTCTAGCAGAGGTTTCGAGCCGTGGTGGACGATGTGGTGGTCTTCGAGCTCGAATCGCAAATCCTGCTCTTGCAGATCACGCCACCGCTCTTGCGCGTTTAGGAAAGCTTGGCTTGGTGTCTTAGAAATTAGTTAGCGCTTGTCGAACGATATACAGCAAAGAAAAACTTTGACACAAAAAACCTTGACTTTTAACCTACGATCAAACCTACACTACTATTAACATGGGATTTTCAACGATGCGATTAACTGTGAAACGCCCATCATACTCCTATCCTTTGCTTTTACGTTGTGATAGTGCGCATTTTGATTTTAAAGACTGGCTTTGCGCAGTTCTACTTCATGGTTTTTGACAAAGGTTAAATATGTCAGTTTTCTCAATTCCATGTTACATCAATCCTACCGGCGAAACATACCTCTGGAATTGCGAGAGCATTCGCGCGATGAGATAGGCCCAGAGCTGCTGTTCACACCCACAACCATTCTAGGGTGACTGCCACAGAGTTACTCAGGTAGCATGAAGAATACTCCCTAGCTTGATGCTTCTGTGTTCGAGTTACTGTCTTATCTTGATCTTCACTGCTGTCTCGTGTAGCCATGCGTAATGGTACTGTCGTGTTTCTTCAGCAATACCTCTTGAAAACGACGGGATACCTGCATAGGCGTAGGAGCAGGCAAATTTTTGGGGGTGTAAAGGACTTTTGCCCCAATTTCCCCAAACTTGTCCGAAAATGTTTTGTGCGCCTTTTGCCCACAAATTTTCTCCCACAAAGCACATGAATACCAGTTGTAGGTGTCACCCCAAAAAAGGTCTTAATTGTGTTTTTTTGCAAACGTTGGGCACCATTTTTTGAAGTCAAACAATGTTGAGCGCCATTTTTGCCTGGATTTTCAGAGATTGTACCCTGATTTTCAGAGCTTTTGCCAAATTTTTCAGGGATTTTGCCCAAAGTTTCAACAAATCAAAACTTTTGGGGTTGCGCTTTCACCCCCGCCTCCTACACCACTGGATACCTGGGTAACGAAATATCTGTAATCTTTTCCTGTTTTATCTCAGATATTAGGGCGCTACCAGCGCGAAAAACAGAATAGTTTCGTTGAGAATGACACAGTGGTCAATCAGATGTTTACTTGCAATTTGCTTGCCACGAACGCTCCGCGACACGTTATAAAAACGGGTGAGCTATTCATATATTTCCTACCGAACCCGCAGCAGCTAATACTTCTTCAAAAGTTTAACCTGACAACTGCACTGTGAAGAATGCATTTTGTGACTTTTTGACCTTTATACCTATATCAGTTGCATACATGTGTGTATCAGTCTGTACTAATGATAGCTGTTTTAAATACAAAACTACGAATTTTGAAACAAATGTTGAAAATGCGTTGATTTCGTGTAGTTCACATCTTGCGAACTGATGTCTTTAGAGGGGTTCCAAGTGCACATCACTCTCATATAAAGTAGTTTCGCTGTAAATTGTGGTCAAAATATACAGAATGTCCTGATATTCAGCTATTTATAGGTGCGACTGTTCAAGTGGGGATTTCAATTTCTATAATTACAAGTGGCCAAACACATTTGTGAGGCGAACTCATCACTATTTTGTCGTAGAACAGTTTTTCGCTCATGAACTCCAACAGCTCTAGCTTGAAACACGATGAATGACAAAACGATCAAACCATGCAAAATTAACTCTGAGTNAATATTTTGCGAAAAGTATAAAGCTCGAAGCTGCCAATTTGGTGAAGTACGTTTGTGGTGCGTTTGCGGAAGTAGACGTGACACGTATCTANTGTAAGGCGTGTTGGAATGAAAGTACAAAGCTGTGCAAGTAATATTGTCATAGTTTCCGTCGAGCAAGAAATAGCTCAAGCCCACACCAAAATTGTCATCAGCAGAGGCTTGACAAGATTCATTTCCTAAAAGACGAAATGCGTTGCGCACAAGTTACAAGCGCCTACCTGCGCAAGCACTGCTTGCCTCCACGACGTAGCCACACTGAAGCAAACGCTAGAGCTTAAAACTGCTCGATGCTGGACAGCCAACTCACTCATTTGTACGCTGATGTAATACTACAAGCGACTTTGCTTACGTAGGCCCAAGTAATGTAACTAATCTAGAAAACAAGTGGCGGCGGCGGGAGGTAATCGCTTTTACTCTTTCATTCTGAAAAAAGTTTTTCTCTACAGGTTTTCTCTGACATTGTGCTAAGCTGGATGGATAAGCGGGAGCAGCAGCAAAAACGTACAAGATGTTTTTTCTGTGCCTCATTCACTGTCAACAGTTGATGGTGCTATCGAATTGCACAAATTTAGAAGTGAAACGTTAAATGTCAGTGAGGCAGGACTTCAGAAAATTACCTGTTGGTACAAAACGCTGTATCTGTCGAAGTTTTCCCTGTTATTTCGTAGACCTTGTCTGTTTTCTCTGAATGTACTTAAGACTTTGCTGAACCTAACTTGACTTTGAACGCAGCCGCGCGGAACTAGAGTTTGGAGCTACAGGTTGAAACGTAGCTGAAAGGGACCCACTGGCCACTGTAGGGGGCCCGCCAGCCAACACTCAGTAAAAACGTGAGAAGTGATGGTGAATCCGGATGTGGATGTCTATACTAAAAACCTAAATCACCGGAAAATATTCCGAAAAACGCAAAAAGGAGCAACTTTCTGAAAACCAAAAGAATACTAAAACCGAAATATAACCTAAGGGGGATCCGGTTTACAAATTTAGCTTGCCAGGGTTTAGATTCGCCCCCCCTGCTCCCCCTCAGTTACGCCACTGACTGTGCAAAACTCTTACTGTGGCACTGTCAGGACCAGGACCAAAGTTCTGACATCATTAGGGTCATCACACTTACGTAAGCATGGTGCATTGAAAATGTTTGCTTGAGCTGTTTCGGCCCGAATGGAGTTTATGCCAAATACATACGTGCGACTGCGTGACAATTCCCAGCCATACCACACTTCATTTTAGGTCTCTGCACTGGCGAAAAGTCAACCTATTCTGAAAACAGTTGCTGAGCATTTCTTGTGTTAAGTCGCACGAAATGATCGAAGAGGTTTTATATCGCTCGCGCAATTGTGCAAACAAAGAGGCAGTTTTCCCATAGTTTGAAACAGCATCTTTTCTAATAATGGAAATTGCTCATAAGATTAAAACTCTGCACGCTTTCGACTAGCGATGACGCCACTGCTGGGTCATGGAGGCCGTTTGCATTTCCTTGCCTGATGCCGAAGCTCTGCTGCAATAGTTTGGCCAGTGATCAAATGCTTGTTTCACCTGAGTCAAAATAGTACGCAAAAGTCTAAAACATTGTTTCTGCAGCTATAAAAACATTGTTTCTTATATCAGGAAGCATTCTAGAGATGACAATACGAACACTTGAATCATATTTACAACTTTCATACTAACACTAAATATTGTTTTCGTAGCAATCGAGAGATTCCGTCGCTATATGTTCTTTGTAACAACACATTGTTTTCCTGACAATAGAAAAATTTGCCGCCGGTTAGTGTTCATGAACAAAGCAATGAATCTTTAAGGTAGTAGGTAAAAAGTGTTAGAGGTATTAGCATACTGCTCCGTCTGTAGCTTTCTATTTTAGTGGGAGGTGATGTAACGGTATCGCCCGAGTGTCTGCCTTCTTTTTCAAGGTGAACCTGCTCGCTCCCGTTATCGTCATGCACAGCTTCCTTTACTTCGAGGCTGCGTACGTTCAGTGACATATTTGACAAATTTGTCTTGATTTCGTGACATACTCACTATTCCAAAAATAACGCGCTTTTCAGTGTGTACTGTTTGTGTTTTGTTTTGCCTTGTTTCGCTTTTGATAAATTTCACAAGACTGCAGTGACACCTTACTACATGCTTTTTGTCTTGACGACAACCACGGTTATCGCTCAATTGGTTTTACTCGATAGCTAATGTTAGACGTCAGAACTATAGTTTCAGTCGAAATGAAACAAAAAGACGAGATTGCTTAACCGTCAAAGGCGTCTTTAAAGTGCAGCAAAAGCGTCAAAAGCAATTCCATGAATTGAACTGAGCAGTCGCATGTGCAACTCCCAACCAGGGTTGTGCCTCGTTTGCTGCACTGTTGCTGCAGGTCGAGTTTCAGGCTTGGAGTATTTTAAAGTGGAGTTTTAAGAGTTTTTACCTGAATGCCACGCGTACCGCTTACCATTTGTACCTGTCAAAGACAGAAGCAGAAATCCGTTTGCGATTACTTTTCGCTTGGCAAAACGCTCTGTAAACAGCTTTTTGATTTCCGGCTGTTTGTGTCGAGATTTCGGTAAGCTTGTTCGAAAGCTTCGGTGCACATGCGTGAATGTTTCATGAAAAGTCAAATTGAACCGTGGTGGATCGAAAAGACGACAAAATATCAATGATGACTTTGACCAAAAATCAAGCCGGCATAGACCTTCAGNCAGAAGATGTTTTGTTTTGACCACGGTAACACATTTTTTCATAGTGTCTTACCCACCTGTATGGNAATATTGATCATAGTTTTGTTTGTGTGCAGATACGTTGGCTATCCTGGAAGAACTTTGAACGAAGCGGTAATCTTTCCATTGACGAACATTTTTTGACGCAAGGCAATCTCGCATAACAAACAAGCACGCAAACACCAATATTTATTGACGTTGAATATTTAGAAAAGCGAACTGTTCTTGTTCAACTTGGTGTCATTCAACTCATCGCCTTTTGCTTTGTTTTTCCTTGTACGACTTTAATTAAAAGACTTCCAAATTCCATTCTGTTTCGAAGTAAATTTCACCTTTTTGACGAATAGGGATGTCTGCAAAAGGTATACTGGTTTGTTTTGGTATGATTTTCTCGTTGTGGAATGCAGATAATCACTGATCTGGCGTCTTCGAGAGAACGTTGTGCTGTGACTTACTAGTACATACAGTTCAATACACTTATCTTACACATGGTTTGTTTATCTTACGATCAAATGTATTTTAAAGGGCAAGCGATTGAATTGCTTTAGGTTTCGTGAGCATATGTTACAAACATGGTTCGGCATTTTCAAGTCATTTTACTTAAAAAAAACAAACAGATAAACAAAAACACTGGGACCATTGAACGTGGATCGTTAAATCTGTTTGTTTGAGTAACTGCAAGTTTATCGTGGAATTCTACAAGTAACGGAACTCAAAAAGAGATTTTAAATGCCCTTACTTATTACGAAAATATCCCTGTGAAATTGCCAATGAACAATGAAAACGCTATCAGACATGTTCTCAAACTGCTTGAGGATCGTCATTGCATTGTGAGACGAGCACTGTCTTGCAACAGTTGTCAAATCCCGTCAAAAGAACAAACACTTTACCGAAGAAGCGCAACGAAATCACACAACAAAGGCGTTGCTATCAGTGCGTTTAAAAAATGAATCAGTTTGGCTTCTTGCGAGTAGCAGTACAGAGAAAGACATGCACGGATGTAGGGATGCGGGGATGTGGGAGTGGGCGTTCGACACACGCTCCAGTTGTGTTGACAATGGTATTTGAATATTGTTGTTGAAGCGAAAATATATAGGGAAAACATTTGTCTTGAATTCAAGGCTTGGTTAAAACTATATACTTTTTTCGGACAGCTGTACGCTTTTTTGAAATCTTACGAAGAAATCGGATAAGATGTGAATATTCAGTGTGCAAGTTACTTTCAGGTTATTAGAAAGGACCCAGTGAGTTAGATTTTTAACAAATGTTGCTCCTTGAATCCTATCCGGGCAATTATCAAACACTTTTATGTAAAAATCTAACATAAACTGTGTCGCTACATTTAGCTTAAACTCTGGATTTAACGATTCTTTTCAGGAATGGTCCCAGTTCTCTGCAACATACCGTTGGAATCAGGGCCGCAACCAGCTGACATTTTCGGGTGGAAATGATTCTAACTTGTTGTTATAATATTTTAGGTGGGAGCAAAATTATTGGAACTTGTTGTTGTACATAACAAGTAAACATGTTTGTAAACATTTCGGGAGGGCAATTGCCCGGTTGCCCCCCTGCTTGGAATAGATAAAAAAGCGCGGGTCTATGGACTAAGTTTTCGCGAAACCTTGTCTTGCTTTTGAGAAGCCAGAAAATTCGTCTCGTCCAGCAATGCCCAACCCTCCGACCGCATGTGGCCCAGTCGAAGGCTTTGTGCGGTCCAGCTGAAGGTTTTTCATTGTGGCCTGTAAAATATAATGACAACATGACCTGATTTTCATAATCTTAAGTCTGACATTTTTCAGTGAAATGATCCTCAGAGCCACTTTATCATGTCTGTACTGTATACTGGCAGAACTCCATGTGGCTGCCGACAATTCGATGTTTAACTGATTTCTAACTTTCTCATTTCTGCCCTAGTTGTTTCATTGACACTAAACTTGTCTGTCACATCACAGTTGGGGAGTTATGAGAGATGCCAAACTGTCGTTATATCGTTGCAGTTAGGATTTGAACGCTTTCAGTGGCTTAAGCTAAATTTGCTTCGTTGTAAACAAAGTAAGTCTTTCAATGTGTTGTCCTCATGAAGATTGTGGCATAATTTTTTGCATTATAAAGCATTGCAGTTGGACATTGTTGGTTTTAGAGAGTCTAGATCGTTTCTGTGTAATGCATTTACGTGACTCGAGGAGCTGCATATTTTCTGAATAGCACGTTGAGTTCGGAAAGGTGTGTCTTTTCCATTGCGTCGAAACTGTGCTGCAACATGTGTCCCAGCGTTCAACGCTGTCGGAAAAACGTGTTAGTGTTTAATCAAACAAGAACGTTTGCGCCTCTGGACGCGTATTATTTCCTGTGAATATTCTGTCGCATGCCTGCCACCCTGCAAGAAATGGATAGCACATTTTGACACGCCTCACAACGGTTCGTTTGCAAGGCTGCAGTTGCCGGCGTTCGAGGACACCGGTGCGGGTGAATCGCGCGCGATCTGTTCTCCGTGCAGTTTTTCGGCGTCGGTTTTCGGCGAAAAATTTTCGCGACGAGATCCTATGTTTCCTCCAGACATCTGGGCTTTTCGAGCGGCAGCCAGCGCTGGTTCTCGAATTGTGACTGGCGTTGTTTGGTTTGCAGCACTCTTGACGCAGGCGAGCTTGAGTTTCGCACCGAGGCGAGGTGTCGCTTGAGGTTGAGGCAGCGTGGCGGCGTGTGTATGTTCGAAAACTTTTCCTGCATCTCTTCTTTGAACGTTTCGAGCTTTGAAGTTTGATGAAATAGCTGTTTCAACGCAGTTTCGGCTTGTTCACTGAAATGCGGAAATCTTCAAGAGTCTATCAGCAACATTGATCGCATTGTTTCATCCCGAAAGAGTTGGGTTTAATAGAAAAAAATCCCAGGAAATTTTGTTGAAACCTTGAAATTAACTTTTGCTAAATTCCGAGCCGAAAATCCTAGTAGTTTTTCACGCCATTAATTTGTTAAACCAGTTTGTCAATAAATAAACTGTGCAGCAACACAAAGCGGGTGTCGAGTTTTCCCAAACCTTTTCGAGATGCCTGTGCCTCTTTCTGAGGATGCTCTCTGCTGTGTTGGCGCCTTCACGGTTAATTTCATGGGAAGTCTTCTGCTTTGCTATCTACCTCAGTCATTGCTGGTCGTCGTGAACTTCTAAGTAATTGAACAGATGGCGGCTGCGCGAATCTTCAACACAGCCTGTGCATGGAGGAAGTATACAGGATGTCGTCAGCAGGTAATGATGTAAGAAAATTATCATCTCTTTGTGTTGGCATTAGCTGTAAGATACTTGTGACGTCAGACAGCCTGCTTTGTGTTAGCGGCAGAATGGTTGACGTTGACCAGTTACAGACAGACCCAAGATTGTAGTTTTGAACGAGTTAGATTGCAAACCGTGCTTGTTGTGTCGCGACTGTCTCAAGACCTGAAGAGGCTGCTCCAAGGGTAGTAGGATTTGGTGCTCAATTCGCACTTTTGTAGTGGCAGGCGGCGGTTCTTGTTAATTGTTTAAATCCAAAAATATTTTCCACAAAATAGTATTTTTCAAAGTTTACCCTCCGCGTGAAATGTTCCAGGTCTAAATAACCAAAGAAAAGAAGTGCATTGCAAGCGCAGTGTGCCTGCTCTTTCGCATTCGTTTGTAGAAAACGTGAACAATATGATCTGCCGCTTTTACGGTAGCGTGGATTTGGGATTCTTCTCTTACTGTTCACGAAGCGACAGAAACGCACATGCGATATGGCGCATGTTTCCGGACTCAACAATTGCCGGCAAACCGGCTTTGCGAGAAGTAGCTCGATTTTGTAGGCCATCTCCGAACTTTGGTACCGGAACTTCGGTTCTATAAAGCCGCTCGTGAGAAATCCAGAAGTCGCTCACCGTCGTACCGGCCACTTCCTAATGAGTAGCCTGCTTGAGGCCATAACCGCTATTGTCATTGTGCATAGCGGGATAAGTCAATACTGCTGAGAATATATTCGAATGGCCAGGACGCAGTGGATTGCGGAAGACGCTTGCCGATTGTTTAGACTGCAATTTTCAGCTTGCTTGTTGGAAATTACTAAAATGACAAAGTGGTCGCATTTCGCCAGTTTGAAGACGGCAGATGCGCATTGGAGGGGCCATCCTTATTTCTAGATAGACTGGATTTCGCAGCAAATAACATTTGACATTTCTTTTGAAAAAAGTTCTTGATTTTAGGTACTTTCGACGTGTTCAGGCGGCAATTTAGGTTGTTATTTGCCAATATTCTAAGTAACGAAAATCCGTACGTTTCGCGCTGATTTTTCAACAGTGAATGGCACCTGTGTTGTGCGGTTTCGTACCAACGGCAGTCTGACGTCTGTCGCAAACTTTCCACCCGCCTCAACCCCCTCCTTTGCGGCTCTGCACGAAGTAAACACTTTGGCTCAAGGTGGATTCAGACATAAAAACGTTCAGATTAGTTTCGTTTTCAAGACGCGATAAGGCTGGGGGAAACTGTGCTTTGCGTAACTACAGTTTTGCCTGTCTGCTCCACTGCACAGTAAGCAAGATGGATGTTTTGTTGTATGGTCACATTTTTCACTGTAGCAACTAGCAACCCCCACCTTAAAGGGCGCGTTCCCTCGGCCGAGGTCCGTCCAACCCCTGAGGACAAACTGTGTCAAGTCTAATTACACCGCATCAGTTGTCCACAGTTGTTTGCATATAGCAGCTTGTGTTTTTGATGCACTGTTGCCGAAATAGTGACAAGAGCTACTCCAGTGGTTCTTAACCTGAGGTAAATTTACCCCTGGTTGTAAATTTCATCTTCCAAGGGGGTAAAGTTACTGAACCACAAATTGCAGCAAATGTAAATTTTTATAAATCATTGTAAACTGTAGGAGTTCGCTACTTTCGTATTTTCAATGAATGAGCAACATTGAGTGTATTGGGGGCATATCTGGGAATCTTTTTTGATGAAAGGTAAGATGTGTGAAAAAGGTCAAGAACCACTGAGTTATTATATTTACTTGAAGCGGTCGCATGAAACTTGTGCTTATGAAACTCGGATTCAATCTGTCAAGCGTGTTGTTGTTTACTCATTGTGCGGCTTGTATGTTTTAAAAGAAGCGCCTGATGCACCACAGAAACCACAAGAACGCCGAAAATAGCGCAGCGGATGGGCGTGCGTGGTAAGTGCGTAAGCTTGTAAGTGACAGCAGCGTCGTTTGTTTTTCTTATTTACACGACGTCATACTTTTTTGAAGAGGTTTAAATCATGGCGTTTCAGAGTCATTGACATGCTGATCTAAGAATGGTCTGCAGAAAATAAACTGAAAATTCCGAAATGATTTTTATTTTAGAATGCAACAGACCGGACACCTTAGTGGCGATAAAAGCAGTTTGTTTGGGTTTTAGTGCTACCAGCTGTTTCTTCAACGTAAGGTGCCATTCGTAATGGAGATCAAGTCTACTCGAAGATTGTCATAGTTTGCGTCGAGCATGAGATAGCTCAAGCCCACACCAAAATTGTCATCAGAAGAGGCTTTACAAGGACCAGTTATTACAAACCTAAATTGTCTAAAAACCAGGCGGACGCATTCCAACGCTGACAAAATACTTTTAAATGAATAAAGGAATACATGGTTCTTGCACAAGTTTTCTTGAGCGTACCTTGTTGCGAACTCCCGATTAGGGTCTGATTTTTAAGCTTATCTTTACACAGGCGCGTGGTATGTTTGATTACGAAGATATTGTAGCCAGGTCAGAAAAACTAGGGNTTTTGGGCCGACATTACGGGACATTCATGTCTTCTACACCGCATTGTTTTGCTGTTGAGTAAATGTTTATCCGATGGCAGTCATTTTCAGANTGCGAAAATATATTTGAAAACAAAGGATGTAACGCTTTAACGATGTTTACTAGTATTCGCAGGCAATTATCTGCGCGTGCTTGTACCTCGACAACAGAAATTCAGGTTTAAATTTTTACAGAAGTCGTTTTTTCAAAATTTTTAACAATGTGTTAATGTTAGAACAGTCAAGAACATTAACACGCGTATTAGACCAACGATTCATACTTTTCTGATAAGCTAGTAAATTGTTTTTCTTTCTACGCCCATCTTTAATTGCTAAATTGAAACGTTGAACATAGCCAGGCCGATGAGCGAGCGACTTGCTGAAAACGCTTAAGTTAAGGTCGAAGATGCAGCTCGTAAACATATAATTATTAGACGTTATCGTAACTTTGTAGTTCTTCCCGTTTCATTCCGCCCCGATGACGTCGAGTCATCAACGGACATTGCATTTTTCATAACATTTTATCTTTAGCAGTTGCTTCTACTTTACTGAGTGAAAACGATCAGCTTTTATTGCAAAATTGTAGGCTTTATGTCCCATAAATGACATCTGTTCTTTTAAACGATTACTACGTGCATTGCATCCTTAGGGGAGCGTCGTAGGCCTTTATCTACGTGTTTTCACTCGAGGAAATCCTGAACTGTTCGCATACGACAAGCGCACAAATCTCCAAATGATCTAAATACCGATTATTGCAGTGCTCATAAGCATCATGGGAAAATAAGAAACGCGTTCCAAATTTAGACGTTTATCACTCAACCTGAGCATTACTTGGATTATGTATCTATTTTCAAAGCAGCACTAATTGTACTTTCTATGTTTACCTTAAACCAATAGCAAAATTACCCTCGTGGGCTGTGCAAATGTACAAAATCAAACAAGAAAATCGGTTTGCTTCGGTGAGAGACGTACAGCACTTATTTCCAGCGTAGTTCTGGTACGTTGTTCAGAGACATGGTTTTTCTATCACTGCAGACGTCACGGAACTGTTGAATAAATATTAAGTTCGGATCATATTTCTTTAAGTGACTTGGATTAAAATTTGTCTAGGACTGGCGGCAGATGCTTGTTCCCTGCGTTCTGCACGTGCTTTGCAGAGTCAGCACAGAAGTACAGCCTGCTCATTTTCGTTCTACAGGTTGATTTTTATACGCAGAGCGTATTTATTAAATGTTGTGAGTTTTTGCGTCTTCTTTAGGAGTTCGTGGGGCTTTTTTGTGCTTCACAGTTGTTTTTTGTTTACCGCTCTGGCCGCGAACGCTCAAACGTTTTGACAATACCGTGCCCGCGCCGCTGCAGGTTGCGAAAGTTAATAGAAGGTCGGATCGAGGACCGATGGATGGATATCTTGTGTGAAACGTGGACATTCTAAGCAATAATAAAACTCAATTGGCTTCATTAATATGATTTGGACGAATTTATATCAAATAAAAAAACAGAAACCATGATGGGCTGTACTTTGGTAATGCCCGCTCTAGAAAAAACAAATCGAAAAGTGCCTGCTCCAGATTCTACCTCCAGAGGGCGATATCAAGCGATTTTCCATAAAGTGAAGCGACGGGCGGACGCATTCCAAACGAAGTCGCGTGGTAGAACAACAGCGCCTTCACCGCACCCATTGACAGGATCTGCCAACCGCGATTCTCTCTCTTGGAAAAATTACAGGGATCATTGCAATTCAAAAATTTTGTATTCCAACTCAAGAAAACGTCGAAAATAGCATTCTGACTGCCTATGCAGAAACGCAGTACTTGTTTTTCGATCTATACAAGAACGCAGGCCACAGAATTTACAAACGAAATCGAGTTGTGGTAGGCTAGTGTGTCTTGAAGAGTTATTTTTGGTCCTAGTCTTGATCGCTTGAGGTTAAGGAAATACTATTTTATTGATTAATCAAGAAATTAATGAGTTAATTTGAATGTTGATCAGTTAAAAATAGATGAATAAACAAACGAAAAATAGATGAATGAATTAGAAAAATATCATTTGTGTGCTGCCGGCTTAGACAGACTAATGAATGCGGTTATTGGTACGGGAAAGAATTCCATAAAATTTAAAACGTTTTGTATAAAAATCAAAAGTCGAAATCGATTACTTTGATGACAAAGAAACAGGTAGAGCGAGAACATGCGCAAAAGAAGTCGCGAAACTGGCCGAGGGTCTCGCTGATTAACTGTATCACAAAGATTTATGAACTGCAAGGCAGGCTGGCTTCCTCAAGAGCACGAAACCCACGAGCAGAGCTCACCTCCCCACCAGTAGATGGGAGCGAACACTTCCGGATCGAGCACTTCCCCGCCCACGATCAAAGCTTTGATCAATCGACTTTTATCCTTCGATTTTGCAAACGTATCGGTTGCGGCTGAGCGAACGTGAACACCACGGGGGGGAGTGTGCTAATCGCCCCGCCGCACGCTCCGAGCAGTCACTTTACGGAAAACGGGAAAGCGCTATTTGAAAGGGTCATCAAAAAAAATAAATTCCCAAATCGGCGTAAGTCGTTATCTCGCTTTTCCGCCTTGTTGATCTTGGGTTTGTTTGCTTTGAGGTCCTGTATCTGCGTTTGGCATTAACACACATAACGCAATGACCACACAGTTCACTTTATAGAAACAACCGTTTGTTTTCCGCTGTAGGAGATATGCCAAAAGCGTTGATGCTTGATCTTATAGACCAGG
>JGI24159J19872_10003237_pt1 | contig 20132 bp, 5 predicted proteins | sample Ectturendosymbi4_FD_19872 | JGI IMG/M metagenome (IMG submission 19872) | reverse complement strand
ACCTTCCCATCATCAAAGCAACGTAATTTACCAATTTGTGTGCCACTGCGACAGTCGGTACGTTGGTCGCACGTCTCAGCGCTTAGAAGAGCGAATTCAACAACACATTCCAAAGTCGATTACCAATCCTCCCACTCCACACATCCGTCAAAGCCTTCCCCGCCCTGGTTAGGCCACCAGCCCCCACAATTTCACCAATCCGCCATCGGTCAACATCTTCTTGACAACGCCCAATGCGCCTTACATTACAATCAAGACAAGTTCTTTAATCTCGCTCGAGCTCGCACTCCATTTATCTCTCCGCCCTGGAAGCGACTTTCATAAAATCTCTCAATCCCCTTCTCTGCAAACAAAAAAAATTCGTTTACTCCCTAAAGATCTCCTAAACGTTTTCGACGAATTTCGAAAAGCAGATCCACTCTTTCCATTGGCTAATTGTTTCGACCGATGAGAACTCTTTATTTCCGATCTCCTAAACCCTTTCCTATTGGCCGCTGTTTAAACCAATGAGAACTATGCTTTCCTTATTATAAAAGAGTTCGGTTGAACCTCGACTTCATTCTGACAATGTCCCTTGAAGAGTGTCAGATGAAAAGCTTTGGGATGAATCTCTTACTTCCTGCCATCTGACAATGATTAATGACAAATAACAAAAAGCCTTTTACAGAAGGAGTAAATTACTCTGCTAACTATCTCCATGATGTTTGTGAAATGAATCCATCTGCCTGATGCAAGCTGCATATCGCTTGTGGAGAATGCTGGGTAGTTTACTATTCAACTTAGTCTGCAACTGGTTTTGCAATTTTGTTGTGTCATTTGCATCTTAACTTCAAGTTGGTTAACAATTCAACCAGGTTCTGAAAATTCGTAATATGAATGGTGTATATCCCAAATAACGACAGTGTTATCTTGCAAATCTACACTATAAGAGAGATGAATCTGAATTTATGAATAAAGTGGCATGAACTGTTTTCAATATAGACTAGTGAGCTGTATTTGTGCAGGTTAATAAGCGAAATGATAGTAGTAGTTTCATCGTGATTAGGCTCAAAAAACGCCGGTGAAAGAAAATCCAAATCTTAAGATTTTTGCCAAAATTTTTCTAATTTTTCCAAATATCGGATTTCCCAAATTGCGTTTACTCAGCTACTTTCCATGCAACGCCAGAACCTTAGCACCGCCTGTTGGCCGTATTTTATGCCTGACTTGCTTCACTCTGTTGATCCACAGCGATTTCCTGTTAGCGATTTCAATCAAGAAAAAACATTTGTCTCAGCTCCAAATGAGAATTACTTGGAGATATCGCCTCTATCGACATTCAGTGAGCGAATCAAAGCGGGGTTTGAACTATCGCGACGTTTTGCGTAGCTGCTCAAGACTCTTTTCTTATTCTATTATCTGCTGATAGCCCTTCGAATCTAGCAATCACGATTTTCTCTTCTGCGTCATTCGATCCAATACTTGTAATCCACTGCTTAAGCGCAATATATCTAGGGCATGGGTCACAAACTCAAATTGTTCCGAGGCCCAAATGAAGACTTACAAAGCAACCCTAGGTGCCAACTGAGGATTTGGAAAGTAATACGAGGGCCGCAGCATGACCACCAAAGGGCTGACGGATTATGACGCTGAAGCAATAATGGCGGTACCTGAACCTTGCCAGGACAAGACGGTTGTAGCTTGTTGTTTTACCTAACGACAGAAACAGTTTGGGGCTTTCAAACCGTTTTTGAAAATTTCGGGTTGCTTTTGCCCAGTTGCCTAAACCTGGTTGCTGTGTAGTTGTTGGGATTTTTAGGACGCCCTCAGTGTATAGTCGCCGGAGGAATTGTGTCCCTCTTGCCCCACTCGTTACGCCTCTGGGTGTGGTACTGTTGAGTAACCTTTCGATTGTCTCGTCCTCGAGAAACGTCAGACTATGTCCTCCATGGGAATGCAATTGCGACCAATCACTTGGAACGAGCGTTTCCTTCCTGTGTAGAAACAGCACTTTGATTGCGATTATGGTTTAGTAACAGCTTGTGGCGAGATGTAAGTGAGTCATGTTCCTCAGCAAGAACTCAACGTTTTTAGTACATTTGAACGATTTTCTTGGCAATTAAAAGAAACTACACAACAGGAAAGTATGAAATAGAACCAACCAGAAGTAGAAAACTGTCAAACATTGCGAAAAATGAGATTAGAAATGGAAGTAATTTTTTCTCAGCTTCATCACTGGGCAGGCGAAGTTAAAGGCTCTCAAGAGGTGCCGATTCATCTTTTCAATGTCAAGGTGTTTCGACTATCCAGAATGAGATCTTAAATAAAAGGCCAGTAAAACTATTATATTTAGTTTAGAGTCTCGCTGCCAGACAGATCACAAGTGATCAATNTTGGGCTTCGAACATCACTCGCCTTNAAAATCCTCGACTTCAAGGTCAAGTGCCAGTTCGAAGCGACATGTGACTAAGTATAATTTGCTCCTATTGCAAAACCGAAAGTTGCATGAGCGACAAAGTAAACAAGAATTAAACTGAATCAAGAGCGCATTCGCATTTGTTTGTTAAAATTACTGCCATTGCTCCTTAGACAGACCTCAGCTAGTTGTTTGATGATAACCCATAAAGATGTTGTTACCGCAGTGTAGCAATGATCGGTCGGTGAATCGCCTTAAAGGTTCTTTTGACGAAAAATGCGAAGATGTTGAATTGTTTGAATGCATGCAAGGTTTTTAGAACTCTCTCTGCATTAGCATGCTTGATGTGACAAAAGCTTACTCTGCAATAACTAGGGTTATTTAAAGGCATAAAAGTCATATTTTTTTCTGTGCTTCAGGAAGCTATGAAACGAATTTTGAAACAAAAATCGCACTCCTGCGACGTCTATAACAAAAGTTATGAAATCATAAAAAGTCATATTTTCCATTTTAGGTCATAAAGTCTTATTTTGTAAAATTCCAAACTAATTCAATAAAAAAACCATTAAAACAATCTTAAAATATTATGTGAAACTACTGTATCATTAGGTCTAAGCTGCATCATGACATCATATAGCATTTTGTTCCACGGCAGATTTCCTTCCGTTTCTGTATCTACTTCTGATTCTCTTTCAACGAAGGAGTGTGTGAACTGTAATTTTGCGAGTTAGAAACAGAAGTCACAATGCCAAAGGTATAATTGTCCAGTACTACAAAGATCAAAGCGATTTGAAAATATTTTAAGCAGTTTGCAGCTACACCTGATGAGGAACTCTGCTACCAAGTGTGCTGTTGCATTGTTCAGCACGAGAAGCGCTTTTTGTTGAAGAGCGTGTAGCAACAGAAAATCACCAGAAAAGTATTGAAAAAATAAGTATTTTTGTTTGGTCATATTAAGTCATATTTTCTGGAAAATAAAGTCATATTATCAAGTTTTCTAGGTCATAAAAAATGACCCTAGCAATAACGCAATTTGATCTTTTTGGTTATAACTCACTGATCGCAAGAGATACATTAAAAGCAGTGGTGAAGACACAGAGGTACAGGATGAAAAAGCACCACAAAAAGTTTTGATTTTCCAAAAATCTAGGCAAATTCTCTGAAAAGCTAGGCAAAATCCTTGAAAATCTGAGCAAAATGAAGGAAAAAATGGTACCGTACGTTTTTCAACTTAAAAAAATGGCGACCAACGTTACAAAAACACTTGAAGTTTTTTTTTTTTTTGGAAGTCATATCAAGAAAAGGTTTTAATGATCTTTGTGGGAAAACATTTGTAGGTAAAAGTCGTACAATAACTTTACGGGCAAATTTGGGGAAATTCGGGCAAAACTCCTTCGCATCCCCCAAAATTTCTTTGCTCCTAAAAGTATGATCAAAAGCTTAAACACTGTAAAAGCAGCACCCCACAGCGTATCCTTTGATGCAATCTTTACCCATGGATGTATTGGATGTATTGCGGCATTGGGATGTACCACAGGGAAATACCCGATTTATATTTCTTCTGATAACTGTGGCAGGCCAGCAACCAGGGAGGTGCAATTGGGAAGTTGCCCAAGAAAAATTTAAAAACAAATTAAAAACGTCAAAACTTTTTTCGTTCTAGCGTAATTCAAGATATTGCAATAATTTTTCCCCCATGAAATTATCAGCTGGTTGCGACTGTAAATTGTAGTGACTTGCTTCTCATGGTTGTGCAACGAAAATGGTACACGTTGGAAAAATTGTTTATCCACAAGAAGTGAGACTAACATGGTCATCTATGCAAAAAATATAAAATAATTGCTTTCTTAGTCCGGTGAGAACAAACTCAACTGAAAATTTTTGTGATATGGGATTTGATTGCAAACACATCACAAATTTAGACCGACCTCTTAAAATAAAGTTTTTATAATGCATTCAAACATCTTTTGCCTGTGTCCACTACAATGGTGTTGCAGATTGGGAAAGGATGCAGCCCAAACCTGTGGGTCATCTTCTTGTTACATTGTGTGGGGCCCAGTCTTCCCATTGTGATGTCATCAATGCTACAACGTCATTTGATATTTTCTTTGGTTGAATTGTCTTAAATTTTCTTGCTTTTCGAAATACGATCGATCAAGATATCGCGTTTGAGTGGAATGATTTACCGTTGATGTTCAAGTATGTAATTTCCACGATGGGTGTGAGCACTAAGCAAGGAATCGATCAGCAAATTTTTAACAGGAAATCGATTTCACTTAAAATTACGCATCCTCACTCCTGAAAATTGCTAGAGCAATTATGCCGACAGCGTGTTTATTTAACCCCGAAATCATCATTCGGGTTCATCAGATATAATGCTTCGTCTGCCACTTAGATTGCCGATGAATTCAAAACCGAATCACGTGGTTTTGTATAGTTCGTCACTGCCATCAGTTTGTTTCTCATCTATATAGCTGGACGAAGTTCCTGCTATAAATGCTTCTATGTTAACAACTGCTGTTTTTGTGCTCGTGGATGGTACAGAAATTGGTAATGTAGCCAATGGCTTCAGCGCTTGCGCTGATCAGCCTTATCAGAAAAAATAAAGACAGCTGTTTCGGATAAAGTGAACTATCGCGGAACCCAATCTTAAACATACGTAGTGGACGAAAGGTCTGCAAAAGGTGTTGCGATGGTTTCTGGACGCAGACGATAACGCAGATTTCCATCGAATCCCAATTATTACTTTTTGGCCAATTTGCAATGTTCCTTGAAATTTGCATGCGAATTAATTCCGTGGTATTTGCATTTAGTCAACAAATTAACAGTCAAAAAGTATGCGAAAACAGTGGCTGAATTCCTTGACTGGGAAGTAATTGAGACGGCTAAAGGATTCCAGGTCGAGGAGCCAATTCTTGCTGGAACAATGAACACGTAACGCTGTCGGACGAGAATCCACCCACACGTAGACTGATCGATATAGGCTTTTATTCTTGAACACTGGTTTAGCAAATAAACGCAAAGAACATCGCTTCACGCTGCTATCGGATTTTGAATCATCTAGACCTCCTTCTAGATGATTCAAAATCCGATAGCAGCAACCAACACGCTCTCACGCAAAATTAGGCTACATAGGTCAGACAGCAAGAGTTTTGTTGACCTGCTCACACTGGCTGTCATGCTTGCTAATCTTGTGTGTCCGCGTGGGCCGAAGAAAGACGGCGCCCCGCGGAACCGCGTGAGTTTCGTTCGAGAAATGATTAACGCAATAACTATTCTGCGGGCCGAGACGAGGTCCGCTACACTCAGGTAACAACGTTTTTGTAAAATATCAAGCTTAAGAGGCGGGTATTAACCTCAACCCCTCCCCGCTTCGTACACCCTTGTTTGGTACTGACATACATAAAATCTTTCAAAGCCACTTCCGTTAGCCTTCTCACTTAAAATGAATTCTATTTCTAAACTATGTTACCAACCCTCACAATTGCTTAATTCACTGCTGTTTAGACCTGTCGTTATGGTTCTTACTCCTGCTAACTATACCAGTCGATACTTAAGAAAGATAAAAACGGACTTTGCACTTGGACAAAATTAGGTAGAGAGTTATGACTGCAGCTATACATTACAGCGTGCTGACCACGTCGTAATAATGTCTTGCAGCAGTTAAATCAGATGAGTCGTTTCGGATAAACCGTTGTTTCGATAAACTGTCGGTTCGATGAACTGTCTTTCGATAAATTGTCGTTCGGTGAATTGTCGTAGTACCCATGACGTTAGTCATGTTCAAGGGAAATTTTGAACGGATCGCTTTTTTCTTTGAGTGTTATTGTTGATGTACTGCAATGTTTCCAAACCATTCAAATGCGCGGACTACTTTCAGACCGGCATAAATCTTCGCAGACTCAAGACACACTACGAGAACAATACAAATTCGAGTCCCGCGGGGGTCGAACTTTCACATATTGTTTTTTCAAAAAAACTAAATTACTGCATTATTTTTTTTCTTTTTCGCGAAACTGTACAAGCTAACCCCTATGTAGGCAAAGACTTTACGCTTACGCTACTGACTACACTGTATCAAAAAGTGGAAATTCCATGTGAAGAGTAGAACTTTCCGGGGTGCTAGATGCATTATTACGGAGCAAGCACGAGAGTGTGTAACAAATGGTGTACCAGAACGTATCTGAGCAGAACAGTGCTTTAGTACATTGAATAGTGTAATTGTTGTTTAAAATTTGTATTGAGTTGCTTGCAAGCATTCAAGCTTAACTAACAAATGTCTGGTACACCAAGTGGAAAATATCAGGGATTTGCGGTTTTAGTCTACTGTGTTGCAGCAACCTACATTTAAGTTAACAATCTTTTTGGAAGATAAAAGTGCGTATTGTTTTGGAAAAAAACAGAATGCTTTCAACAAAATTGCAAGAAAGGAGCATTGTAACAATTTTTTCATAGGGAAAGAAAAATCGTGCATCCCTTGTGTTTTCGTGTAGCCCCAGTCATTCAAAATCACTGAGTGAAAAGGTCAGTGGTGATCAGGGTTGCGAAGGCGAAGGTAAAATATCAGAATCCGACCCTTTCCAAAATTCCCAACTCCCAACTCCGACTCCTCAACATAACGTGAATGAAGTTTGGTTATTAACAATTTTGTAGGATCTTAGCAATCAACGGAAATCGTGGCACACAGCAAGAATTATCTGTTTCAATGAAAGTTTCATATGAAATTGTACTATTTCAATAAGCATTCCTAACTTAGGAGTGCGGTGTAAAAAATCACCACTGTTGGCAGGCCCAAGCCACGTGGTTATTCGGGGGCAATGCTCTTCAAATTTTTTTCCGCCCGAATGATTCAAATTGGAAAGCTAACAAATTGTTACGCCAACTCGCAACACCACCACACGCTGCATAAAAAGCTAACCTCATTGTTACAGAATGAATTGTACTAAGGAACGCCCACACTGGTAACGATTTCTATTTGTGGCGTCACAATCACTGAAAACCNTTTTTAAAAANCGTTTCCGCAGTCTCTGTTAGTGTGAACAACACCATGGCACTACCAAACTGGCTATTGTAATGTCATAATATGAAATTTCGACCAGTGTTCTCTCTAAGAAAATTTAGGCAAATGTTGTTTTTAGTGAGTATGAATATTTTGAAGCTGAGTTACCAGGATTCTAAATGAATTACAAATTTGGTGAAAATTGTAAGAATTTATAATAAGTATAAAGTTTTGTGAAAATAAGAACAAAGTAGGACCCACACATTTACTTCAAATTGCTTCTCCTTTTTTTCCTGCTTTTCCAACGCTCTGGAATGTTGCAAGTGCACGAAAATGAGATTTCACTGCGCAAGTGATTTGTGGTACTGCGCATTTGCTCACCTTAGAGCAATGCTTCCCACCCTTTTTCAGCCCACAACCCCCTTTTACNGAAAATTTTGTTTNGGGCCCTCTTTGAGATCGGTAAAGTCCTTCGNCCATTTAACGTTGAAAAAATTAAAACATAAGAAAAAAAGCAAATGACAGAATTCTTGTAAATTGGACATTTGAGTTTGCTGCTTCGATTGTATCAGATCAAGGCGAGGTTAGTTAGGAGACAAGCTCACACGCAACGCTGCATTCAGAATGTAGCTTTTAGACTGTTATGGGTCTTCGGCTTTGTTACACCTACAGTTGAGAAGCCGGACTCAAACAGGTAAGCAGTGGTAAAAAGCAACAGAATGTTGATGGCACGTTCTGACAATGAAGGGCATTCCTTGTGAGACCTTTTTGAAATCAAAGCTTCAGACTGTTGTCTTCAGGGAGCTCAATGAGTTTACCCCTAAGTTTCGTGGACAGAGCCACTTCCTCTGCTGCAGAAGTGACAGCAAAAAGGTTCAAAATCCAAAGGTTTCCAGGAGGTGGATCTTTTGGAAAGTAGTAATCAAATTTATGCGACAACTGAGTATGATGCTGAACTATTGGTTCAGAAATGTCTACATGAGGAGTAGATTAGAGTTTTTCGCTGAGCAGTAGAGATATATCAAGTCGTTTATCCTTAACCCTTTCTTCCAGGGGGCTTAACCTTGCCTTAAACCTCTCCATTTTATCAGCAACTAAACATATTGAGCTGTTCCTACCTTGCATCGACATATTGAATTGATTCGGCTGGTCAAACACATCTGAAAAGTAGGCCACTTTGGCACAAAATTAGAGCAATGTTCAGCAAGAGTTGAACACTGATGCTGAAGAAACATGTAAACTTGACGTCTCAATTCCAAGAGACGATTAAGAACTCGTTCTTTTAAGAACCAACTAACCTCTCAGTGGTACAGGAGCTGCAAGTGATTTGAACTGAGCCTGTCTCACATGTCAGCAAAGCATCCGAATGCACTGCATTTTTCTTCATATAGTTCACAGTCTTTACAGCTACAGACATAACTTCATGGACTTCTGGTGACATCTGCCTTGCAGCGAGGTTTTCTCTACGAAAGAAGCAGTGAATCCACTTGGCTTGTCTTGCTCTCTCCAGAAAGTGTTCAGCAACACCATGATGGATCCCAGTCCTTGATGCAGCTCCCTCTGTGCAAACACTTGCACAGTTCTTCCAATCAATGCATTTACTAGCAAAGTTGATGTCAAGGCAAGAAATTATCTCAGCGGCCGTTCTTGTGGGAAGTTATTTGCAAAAAGTAAGTCGTAATGACCCTTGCCGTCATCGCAGTTTCTTACAAACGCAAGCAATAAAGCTACATTGGTGAAGTCAGCAGATTCATCCAACTGTATGGAATAGTAAGGACTGGATTTGATTCTTTAAACAGCTGACATTCGATATCATCACTCGATTCAATTAAAATTCTTCCTCTCGTAATCGTGTTACTGGGTAGTTATTCTAATTCAACTTTTGAAGCAGCTGCTTCTCCAAGAACTTCCCAACACAAATCCATAGCACTGGGACCAGGGACAAATAAGTTTCTCCGCAATAGTGAATGCTTTCTTGCTACGAGCAACACGACCGGCAGGCACCATATAGCTATGGCTTTTATTGCTTACCTAGATTGGGTAAGTATACGAAATCATGACTTGCTGCTGTGTGCGTAGAGCATCTCTCTTCCTCTGAAAATATTCTTTCAGCTTCATTACACTTCGTGGGTGGTGAGTATTCCGCCTCTCCAGCTCCGATGGTTTCAGTGACTCATTCGACAATATTTTTGTACACTAGTAAGCAGGGATGTAGTGCTAACCAAAAAGGTGTGGGAACGCACCAAAAATTTAGTCATTTTATAACAGTTTCAAATTCATTAGCAAAACATGAAAAAGGTGTGGGAACGCCGTTCCCACGCATTCCCGACCCACTACACCTTTGATTGCAAGTTTTTGGCAAATGTAACACAAGCGAATTTAGGCAAAATACAGGCTGACAGAGAGTCAGCTAACCTTCTTTGTGTCACGAGAGCACAATAAAACAATGCATAATTCTTAACGCAAAATGGGAAGATTCATGGTTCCCATTTCACGCACTCATCAATGGAAAAATATGGAATATCGGTTAATTTTCAAAAACATTTTAATTCTTTACCAGAAATTGTAATATTTTTAAATGGTTCACGGCCCTCTTTCAAGAGCTCCCCAGCCCACTAGTGGGCCGCGGCTTACTGGTTGGGAAGCGCTGCCTTAGAGGGAACGTCGGTCTTAGCCTTGCTTGTAGTCAAACAGAACGTCTTGTAATAGCCAAACCAAACCCAGTAGGATAATGTACGCGAATTAGAAGTTGATGAAAAACGTTAGGGAATTCTGTGTCTGACATTCTGTGTCTTACTCCTTGCAGCAATAAGCATGCGGCATTTCATTTTCGCAAGCGAAGTGATGAACTTGATTTTAAATTTTCTCGCTCCAGCAGACAAAACCTTGCAACCGCAATCTAGCAGTTTGGTTGCAGGTTATGATGTAATAAAATCTACTTATCGGAGAGATTGGAAAATTAAGAAGCGATGCAGAGTTTGAATAAATACTGCAAAAATTCCAGTACAGTTATCCCACGCTCTAAACAAGCTGAAAAAGTCAGTTTCATCTCAATTCAGAAACGACGTCATAACAGAACACGTCGGAATTTACAATGAAAGTGAGAGTTTGAATTTGAAACTTACTTTGAAATCACCGATACTATTCCGAGCGAATTCAGCCGCCGGTTTTTGGAATTTAAATATGCCTCTCATCAAATCTTTGCCTGCTCTTTCACCAGCATCGAATAGCTTTCTCGACAAGGAACAATTTTAACCTCTCCGCTATTTAGTCAATTCAACTATCAAAAGTATCGGTGAAGGTGTTCGCGATGCTGAACTACTACTGTGAAAAGGATTGTCTCATCAAAGCTTCCTGATGACCTTTTGAATAAAACACCCGTACGACTTTAGACCAGCTTTTGAAGTGTTTTTGGAAGTATAAAGCAATTTTTCCCACCATGTACTTGCTGCTTCGTGCGGGCTTAACTATAGGAGTTCCGACAGCCACATGCGAAGCAAGTTTCTCCAGTGTGGTGAGGATTCTCACACCTTATCGCAAGTGCATGACACATGACCTGAAATGTCAGGTGGTTTTGTTCAGGTTTTGAAAAATAATTAAACAGCTGCTGTGGCAAACGAAGACATCATTTCTGATCTTTCGACCAAAACTCGAAGACTGCATGTTTAAAACATTGCCTTAAATTGACACTGCCAGTGCTTCGATGCATATTGATTAATCCGTTAGACTATTTAGCAGGTGTCAGAACTGCAGCTTTTGCGACAGTTTATGCTCAAATTTATTTTCTTGGTTCTTTCATGTTTTCTTTTTTCGTTATACTGAAACACATTTTTAAAACTGCGAATGTTGATGAAAGGTAGAATATTTACATGCTAGATTACATAAGTTCGACTTCCAGCTGTTAATCGGAACGATTCATTGAATGTTTCAGTGACCAATAGAATGTGTGTATTTACATAAAATCTCGTGCATTGTTGTGACTCTTGTGAGAAATTAGACGTAGGTTCTTTCGTACCAGTGTCTTTAAATACTGATACGAATAAAAATGGTTCAGTTTTGGTGTTTATGTCAAAATATCGTTATGTTTTTCAAAACAGTCCGCCGTGCATTAGGAAAACATCAAACACAGTTTTTGCTGAATCAAACGCGGTAAACAGGGATCACGCACTGACGCGTAGTCAGAAAAATATCTTGAAGCTTAAGAAAAACTTTTCGTTGGATTTCTTTGTTGTTTTCAAGGGAAAAGTGCATAACTAAACAAATTCCTTAAGTTTTGTGTGGATACTTTTTTCTGTGAAAAGTCATCGCTTTTGAAAATTTGAGGAAGGCGCCGGAATCTTCCTCCTCTTCCTCCCCTGCTTGGCTACCCCACAGCACATAGCATACAATCAAAAATTTCATGTGATCAGAGTGAAAACAGACAACTGGCAATATGCTAACCAGTTAATCGTGGAAAATTAAAATTATTTGTTTTAAACATGCAATAAAACAAAACCATTGCCCACGTACAATGTCGTTTGCCCCTCCAAACATTAAAATTTGGATACGGGGCTGACTCCTGATGGTGACAATCATGTTAGACAGTTTGATGAAAATTATTGACAGTCTTTCATAAAAAGCAAATGAATTTCTACAAAAATTTTTTTGTTGGCATGTTATCACAGTTTTACTCAAAGGAATGCAATTGAATTTTTTTGTAAAATAGTGTTTCTATAATGTGAGTTTTTAAAAATTCGGATAAGGGATGGTGTTTAACATGTTTTTAGTATTGATAATGTATTGAACATGTATGGAAAATGATTATTAAAGGAGTGTGGATACCCTGCCATAGCTAAGGTGCTCAGTGGCGATTCTAGAATTAAAAAGGTTGTGGGGGGCACTTTTGGACCAAAGAAAAGCAAGCGGCTAGCATAAATGTTTATCGTGCATGGTGCTTTCCATTGTTTTGAAGATAATTTTCTATGATTAACCCTATCAACAAAATTGGGTGACGACTTTTTTGATGTATGTTGTGTAAATTAAAACCAGAAAATTGACAAAAAGGCGTTTTTCTTTAAACATGGCAAGTTATAATTGAAAATGTCTGTGATTTGGAAGTGTTTCGATGGAATCCAGCGAGAAGAAATATCAATATCAGACGTAAGAAACAAGTTTCGATTATAATAATACAAAGCATGTTTTCAATCACAATCTCATTGTCAAATGTTTGTGTATTATCCTTGAGTTAAAAGAATATCATCTCTGAGATCATTACCTTTCTACAGGTAGTAACATAATTTTCTAACTTTTCTATATTCTCAAGTAGCACAAAAGAATAGGAAAATGGTCTAATGTTTGCTTTTAACATTTTGAAGATGTTGTTTTAAATGCAGCTTTGTTTTACGCAAGGATTATATCACTGTTTTAACATATTTCTACTCTGGTGTTTATTCAGGTTCTATTTGGGAGCGAAAATACATCAGTTACTGGGAAACAGTTTAGAAGCTATTTCGCATTCAGCAAGGAAACCTCAAGGCAAGTTCAAAAACATCTGTAATTATTGTTTGCGGCTATGTGGAGAATCTGCTTCCGATGACGTTCAGATGTTTGCGAGTGAGTGGTGTCCTGCTTGTTATATGTGTTGAAAAAACGATACGAGTTTCAAAGAAAAAAACATTTGAAAACGGTTTAGGCGTTTCAACAACATTATTTTTGCAGTAGCATTTGCAAAAACGTGTCTTGCATAGTTTTTATAATCAAACACTAATCCACGAAACATCCACGAAATGCAAAACAAGTATGTTACAAATCTCTTAAAAATGTTTTGCTGCAGAAAAATTAAAAAATTAGTGAGCATAATTAAATTCGCGTCAAATATTTGAAACTACAGCATTGCCAAATACTAAAAAGTCAATACCCACGTAATCTTGGAATGCATGTATGAATTATAAGTGTTATCCGATAAAACGAACGATGTGCTTTACCATAATGTTTATATCTACCGTTTACAGTTGCCCATTTTCAAGCACGGAAATTGCAGAAGACAATGAACAAGTTGTAAATACCGACTCAAGTGTTTCAAGTATGTGTTCAAAAATAATTAATTTTTTTATAATTTTCTTTCGATGATAAAGCAGTTACGAGGAATGCTTGCTAATCCTGCGTTTTTTTGTAAAAGGTTTAAAAACGAAAGGTTGCATGATGACAGAAGCTGCTCTTCATCATGGGAAAAAAATATCAACTCTGGCAAAAATATCATCAGCGAATGGCTGTCAGCAAGAGATACATTCATTGTCATAAGAGTGTTTCACGACTATGTTTTTGCAGCTCAAATCTCAAACGTTTCAAAATCTATACTTTTTGCAGACATGGCTTCATATATGATATCTGCTAACAGTATTTTTAAATAACAGGTGGCGAACAGTTGGACGAAACCGTAACAAGACGATCAATGTTGGTCAAGCCAAAAGAAAGAAAAAATCAAAAAGACGTTTTGAGTTTGAGCAACTTGTTCATCGTTAAACAAACCTCAAAAACACTGGATGAAAGAAGAATTTCAGAAAGTCATGAGGGATCTGAACGCGAAAACAATGAAAAATGTTGTTTCAAAAAGCAATCAGAAAAAATAAATATTTCACCGAATCTGAACAAATCATCACAATCGGAAATGCTCTTATATCACAGCAACAAAATTTCCACAGAAAATTCATTGAAAATTTCCAAAGATCATCGTTTGCGTCACTTTGGCAAATTGCCTCGAGAACTTGTCTTCGAAACAACATCGAAAACCAGAGCATCGCTCGAAGCAAACAAGAATCCTGAACTTTTTTCGTCTATTTTTTCAACAAATACTAATCTCCACTGCCACCTCTACACAACACGCTATCTCCAAACGCCTCATTCATCTCTTTTGATGGAAACAATTAGCAAAGATATTCCTGTATGTCACACGTTAGAAAATACCAGTAGGAGATTAAACAGCACTCAAAAAGATGAAGTCCCTCGGCGTGATCCTCAAAGTACCTCTTTGCAACATAATGGATGTGGAATTTACAGTGAAACCAAATCTTGCCCAGCAGTAGATACCAAACGTTTAGCTGATGACAACTTGTTCTGCTTGGAACGCTGTAGAAAATCTGCTCCTCAGGCAACATCATCAGATGAAACAACAGGTGAAACATCTGATGAAAGAAGGCATTGCCAGCCCAGCGGACAACGGTTGGTGGGAACGTTGTCCTTTATCAAGCACACAAAACCTGCACGAGACACAGAACTATTCATTGGTCATCAGTGCAAAAAGCGCTTAGCAAAAAAATCGTGTTTCACCAAACACATAAAAAGTCATGGGGAAGAGAAACATATTTGCCAAGAGTGTGGAAAAAGATTTCCCACTGTCAGTGCACTGACCAAGCACGTGCGAACACACACTGAAGAAAAAAAGTTTTGTTGCCACGAATGTGGAAAAATATTTTCCCAGTCAACACATCTGCGAATGCACATGCGAAAACACACAGGAGAAAAAAAACGTTTTGGCCAGGAGTGTGGAAAAAAGTTTCCCACTGCCACCCACCTGACCAGACACGTGCCAACACACACTGGCGAAAAAACTGTTTGTTGCCAGGATTATGGAAAAAGATTTTCCCACGCCTGCAGCTTGACCGCACACATGCGAATACACACTGGAGAAAAACCCTATTGTTGCCAGCAGTGTGGAAAAAGATTTTCTCAAGCCGGCAACCTGACCGTGCACATGCGAACACATACAGGAGAAAAGCCTCATTGTTGCCAGGAGTGTGGAAAAAGATTTTCCCAAGCCTGCAGCCTGTCCGCACACATGCGAATACATACTGGAGAAAAACCTTTTTGTTGCCAGGATTGTGGAAAAAGATTTTCTCAATCCGGCCACCTGACCGCGCACATGCGAACACATACTGGAGAAAAACCTTATTGTTGCCAGAACTGTGGAAAAAGATTTTCCCGAACCGGCAGCCTGACCACGCACATACGAACACACACTGGAGAAAAACCTTTTTGTTGCCGGGAGTGTGAAAAAAGATTTTCCAGTGCCAGCCAAGTGACCATGCACATGCGAACACACACTGGAGAAAAAACTTTTTGTTGCCAGGAGTGTGGAAAGAACTTTTCCCAAGCCTGCAAGCTGACCAGGCACATGCGAACACACACTGGAGAAAAACCTTTTTGTTGCCAGGATTGTGGAAAAAGATTTTCCCATTCCGGAAGCTTAACTAGGCACATGCGAACACACACTGGAGAAAAACCTTATTGTTGCCAGAAGTGTGGAAAAAGTTTTTCGGATTCCAGCACCCTAACCAAGCACATGCGAACCCATACTGGAGAAAAACCTTTTTGTTGCCAGATATGTGGAAAAAGATTTTCCCAAGCCAGCCAGCGGACGAAGCACATGCGAACACACGCTGGAGAAAAACCTTTCTGTTGTCAGTAGTGTAGAAATATTCTAGTGTCGACACATTTACCAGGTACATGCGAACACAGGCTGGAGAAAAAACATATTGTTGCCAGGAGTGTGGAAAAGAGTTTTCCGATCCCAGCTCGCTGACCAGGAATATGCGAACACACACTGGAGAAAAATCTTACTATTGCCAGGAGTGTGAAAAATGACTTTTTGTTGCCGGCAACTTGACCAGTCACATGCGAACACACGCTGGATAGTGACAAACCGGGATGCGAACAGTTCTCTGTTTTTTAACTTTTTCCAACCTAAAATAGCGGCACGGTCTGAATTAAAGTGAAGAAATTAAAAATCACACAAACCCAAATTGCACCAAAGCTTAACACTGCATCATCAGCTCATAAATACGCTGGCGAACTGCAGTGAGCTAGCAAGCACGGATCAATCCAATGTACCACATTCGACGACCCCGAAAGCGTGAAAAGCACGTAATTGCAAGAATAAAATGTCATCATTACTTCCACTACATTCACGCTAGGACAAAGGAAAAGCAGCAATGGGTAACACCTGTCACGTCTCAAACGTGCACTTTACCAGTTGATGTTATTCGCAAGGCTTTTTCACAATTCAAACTCGCAACGCTTTGTCCAAACCAGCAATGGGTAACAGCCAGACGCGTAACCCGGGGGCACTATGGAGGCAATTTCCCCCCAATTCCAAAAGTGACACTAACAAGTTTCAGGTTAATCATGCTTTTGATGTGTAAGCCAAAGGAATGCCTCAGCGCAAATCAACGAAACTGCTTAAAAAACCTATTCTGCCTCAACTTTTAGTCGAACCTGATCAAAGCAATATGGTTTACCGATTCGCCATGAAACCCTTTCAGTCCCGCGCTCGCCAAAAATTTTGCGCAGGTTTGCAACACTATAACTCGCCAGCCGATTGAGTTAGAAAGCTGTTCAAACCATCAACGGATTCAGCACTTCTTCTAGTTGAAATTGAATTTTTTTTTTTTTTTGTTTTAGGTTTGAGGTTCCCTGGGGGAACGTCACAAGTGGGGGTGTTTTTGCGTTTTTTGGCCTATTTTACGCAGCCCTAGACGCCCAATCCAATGAGCTAATTTTTTCGCTCAAGTTTGTTTTTCAAAATCAGACGATCATCCGGGTCTTTAGAGCCCTTGATTGGCTTTCTAGCATATCCGGAGCCAAAAGTATGTCACAAAAAACACAAAGTGGTCAAATGTTTCTACCCCTACAAACACTAACCCGGGGTGAATAACATCTAGTTTGCATATGACCATAACCCGCCGCCACAATAGGCTAGAGAGCTCTTCAAGCCCTCTAAAGACTCCTGAAGCATAGGCGTCCGCAGGGGAGGGGGCAAAACGGGCATTTGCCCCCCTGGAAATTGGGACTAAGAAGCAAAAATTTCTTGAAAACGTGAAATCAACAATGAGATTCTGATTAGTTGGATTAATTCTTGTAATGACAGTTTCTTTGCTGATATGACACTCACACTGTGCAAGAGTCAGGTTAACTGTTTTGAAAACATGCAGCTATGATCTTGCTGTTCATTAAATCCGCTTCTTTGCCTGCATGGGCAGGTTTCGAAACTTGGGATGGAATTGTTCTACTAATGGCCTTTGTTGCGTAACGATAAAATAGCAACAAATTTTCTAAGATACACTTGAAGACACGGTGGTAGGCGTTTTGCGGCATGGCATGTGACTGTTGAACGCAGACATTTTGGCAGGTAGTGCAGCGACAGGGAGACAATTACTGTTGATAGCGGTAAGCCACGTAGGTTTGCACCAGTGGTATACGAACTGCGGCTCGACGACATATTTTGTGTGGCTCTTCTCTCTCAAATCGATAGAGTTTTGTTGCCTCACATTTAACGTTTGTTTCATTTATCATAGTGTTTACACAAGTTCGTGAAATTGGTCACCAGCAGTGTTCTCTGCAAGAAAATTTTGCATTGAGCAAATGTTTGTTTCAGTGCGCATGCAATTTCACAACCATGGAGACACACCAGTGAAACGTTTCGAAAGGGGTATGCGATGTACATACGATATCAAAGTTGGAATTTTGCATGTGCGCAAGAACGAGATTTCACTGCGCAAATGCTCTGGTGGTTCTGCGCAGTTCAGCACCTTAGAAGGAACATTGGTCACCAGGGAGTCTGCGCGATTTGATAACGACAGTGAACCTATATCGCAAGTTAAGTTACTTTAAATTCCCAGAAAAAAATAAATTTTTCAAAGACACATATTGTTAAAAGCATTATGTCATTTTCCCAATGTCAGAATGAGAACGAATGTTTTTCGCGAAGAGGCAATTGCAGACCATAACGTGGAACAATACTAAAATAAATTGTAAGACTACTGGAGGAGTTCGAAGCCAGATTTAGCCATTTCCAAGAGTTAAAACTATGTTTTGCATTCCTTGTAAATCCATTCAATGTTAGTGTATCGGTGGTGGCTGTCCAGTTCGCTAACCGTTTGTTGCACAGTTGTCTGCTGTAGAAATAAACTGACCGAAATGCAAGACAATCTGGATCAATTAAAAGCTTTATTGAATGCCACTCTACAATTCATTTTTGGCGACAGGTACCAGAACGCAAATACCTAAAACTTAAAATACCAGTGTATGACTCATTTCCGTGCATAGCACAACATATTGCTGTGAACATTTTTTCTCTATAATGACGTTCCTAAAAACAAACCATCGTGCAACCCTGAAAAATGAAAACTTTGGAGAATTAATTCGCACAGCTTTAACAACGTATTGTCCAGATTTTCGGGGACTAGAAAATCAANCAAAAACTTNNTGCTGACAATTACTCTACATCATTTAATGTAAAACTTGCATTTTTTGACACTACAAACTGGTTTTGCNGTTCGCTGGTATTGTTGGTTTCTGTAAATGACTNTTCCATTGAACAAGTTTGCCCACTCCTGGTTTATTATATGTCAATAAGCATCGCTGCCAACAAAGCGCATTTTTTGCAACCAATGTTCCCTCTAAAGATGCGGATATGCGTAGTACCACAGGACCATTTGCGCAGCGAAATCTCATCTCGCGCACTTGCAACATTCCAAAACATTGGAAACGCACAAAAACAAGAAGCTATTTCAATGAAATGTCTAGTTTGTTCGTATTTTCATAGGATTTTACACTATTCTAAAATTTCACAAAGTTTGTAATTCATTTAGAACTCTGCAAACTCAGTCTTAAATATCCATGATCACGAAAACAAACATTTGCTCAGTGTAACGTTTTTTTGCAAGGAAAACACTGTATGCAATTGTTGCCGCAACATTCGACATTTTCGTNTTTGTATGTGTCCATTTGCGTTGCATCGCCAACAACCCGAAAAAATACATAGAAGCAAAATGTCGACTTTGNCTCCTCTGGAGAAATTTCTGCGGACGCCCATTTGACGTGAAGACTTGTAGTTTAGATTGCAAAAGATAGTTTTAGCTTGAGATCTCGGGTTTTTTGTTAATGTTTACATAATCAGAGGATGGTTATGCATATTTGTTTACATTTGGATGACGTCATCATCCCCTGGCAGTCGACTGATCGAGTCAATTTTGTGGCTCAAGATTTTTTTTTATTCTAGGCTACAATATGAGCCTCCAGAGGGTTTTGATGGACTTTCTAGCCTTTCTGGTTCAAAAGCTATGGCCAAACGTCCAGAAATTAATCAGAGAAATTCCATCTAATTCCCTCGGGGATTTGCACAAGATATCCGGTCTTTTGTCCATAACTTTGGCGCCAGAACCGCCAGGAAATAAATTTTGGCCTCTAAAGACTCATGTCACAGCCTAGGATCCAACCAAATTTTGAACCACAATATCGGCTTATTGTCCGGACGATGATATCATAAACGAAAAACCAAAAAATAGTAAAACATACCCCAACCTTTGACATAGTTGTCTGATTCATAACGCTTGTTGTTTCAAGGCACTCGGAAGCCTCGCTCTGCGAATAGTTACTTTTATCAGAAAGAGACGTTTGCCTTGGTGTTCATCGTTAGCTGGCGTTGAGTTCTACTAAGTTTTTGTCATTTATGCAGTACGTTTTGAGGCTTCAGCATTTGCATGTAGTTTAACAAGACGTTTTGGTTTTGTTTTATTTGTCGCGGTTGGGTATGCGCGTTTTTTTCATTGCAGTCTTGAGGTTGTTTACTTTCTCTGACCTTGTGTTGGCCCTTCTACGTTTCACAACTGTTAGCATTGCTTGCAGATGATAGGACTGACGATGCGTAGTGTTACGTGAAATCGATTTCCTATTAAAAATTTGTGACTGATTTCTTGCTTCTTT
>JGI24159J19872_10003236_pt1 | contig 20132 bp, 14 predicted proteins | sample Ectturendosymbi4_FD_19872 | JGI IMG/M metagenome (IMG submission 19872) | reverse complement strand
AAATGGTCTGGTGGTTCTGCGCATTTGCGCGCCTCTAGAGGGAGCTTTGGTTGCACTGTTGCAGAAAATGCGCTTTGTTGGCAGCAACGCTTCTTTTTCACTCATGCTTCTTTACACATAATATAAACCAGGGGTGGGCAATCTTGTTCAATGGAAGAGTCATTGGCAGAAAATAAAAAACACCAACGAGCCGCAAAACCAGTTAGTTGTGTCAATGCAAATACGGTGAAGAATGCAAGTTTTACATTAAACGATTTAGGTTCACTGTCGTTGCTATCAAATCGCGCCGACTCCCTGATGACCAGTGTTCCCTCTGAGCTGCGCAGAACTATCAGAGCATTTGCGCAGTGAAATCTCATTGTTGCGCACTTGCAACATTCCAAAATTGAAATCGCATAGCCCTGTCGAAACGTTTCACTAGCTGTGTGTCTACATCGTTGTGAAATTGCATGCGCACTGACGCAATTATTTGCTCAATGCAAAATTTTCTTACAGGGAACATTGTTGGTGACTAACTTCACGAACTTGTGTAAATAAATTGATAAATGAAACAAACGTTAAGTTTGATGCAACAACTCTATCAGTTTGAGGTATTGCTATTCATCTAGAAGAGCTGCACAAATTATGTCGGCGGCCCGCAATTCGCCCAACATTGGTTTGAATCTACGTGCGTTACCACTATGAGCAGTCTCTGTCTCACTGCATTACCTGCCAAGATATCTGCATTCAATAGTTGCATGCGGCAAAACGCCTACCACCGTAACTTGAAGTGCATCTTCGAAGATTTGTTTCCATGTCATTGTTACGCAACAAAGACCAATAGTAGAACAATTCGTTCCCGAGTTTCGCAACCTGCCTTTGCAGGCAAAGAAGCGGATTTATTAAACTGCAAGCTCGCATAACTGCATGTTACCAAAACAGTGAACCTGACACTTGTGCAGTGTGAGTGTCATATCGGCAAACAAACTGTCATTGCAAGGATTAACCCAATGATCAGAATTAAATTCCTGATTTCACGTTTTCCAGAAATTTATGCTTCTTAGTCCCAATTTCCAGGGGTGGAAAATGCCCGTTTTGCCCCCCTTGCGGACGCCCATGGTTGCAGTGTTTACGAAAAGTATATCTGCCGTTATCAAAACACATGATATTTCGCTGATAAACACACACTTTTGAATATAATAAATTTCACACTACAACACACTTGCAAAAAAAGTTGGCCAGCTTGACACGTTTTGCGCATTTCTTCCAAAAACTTAACTTTTGTGGAAACATGCATTCAATCGCAGATTTTGCATGCGTGTTTCGCGTTCCGTATGCGTGTTTACCCAATTTTTTTTACTGAAATCAATAGAAAAGCCAAACAAGGTTGAAAAGCTCTTTTATGAAAACTAACTCAAACTGTAAGAAAGCTTTAACTATAAGCAGATTTACGAGAAATTCTTGTTTTTTTTATTTTTCCTCCGGTTTGTGATTTAAAATTCAATTAAAAGTTTCAGGTAATCAACTTTTGTTCACTGAAAGTAAGGCATGCACTGCATGCCTTGCATATATGGACGCTACGCCCCTGCTATGCAAATAAAGTTTTATTCCAAATTTAATTTTGAGCCGAAGACATCACGTTCATCTATCAATAACTCACAAAATATACTAATAATAGTGTCAAGGGTTATATCAAATATTGTTACACATGTTCCGATCAAATTTATATATTGAAATGGAGGTCAACTGTTCTGTTTTCCTCTTAATTAAAAAATGCTGCGAAGTTAATTGAGTTTAATCAAGTTAGCAGTAATATTTGCACAGCAATATCTCAGCATCATCAGGGAGATTATTTCAAGGAGGAAGATTATACTGTTGCAGAAGTCGGGACATCTACATTGCAAATTTTATACAAACTGTAAATTGTAATCTCAAAGGTATGTTATCGGATGCAAGTTGCTTCCCACATTGATCACCTCTGTGTTATGACTATCTATTTTTGTGTTCTTTTGTTTTTCAATTGCCCTTGTGATATGGACCATGAGTTTGAATGAAACACGCAAATAAATTAATAAATCTTCATCATTGCTTATTCTGTTTCGTGTGCTCAAATGTGCCACTAGTGTTTGTTACCATGATGTGCCATTCATCGGGGCGATAACGTATACTTTCACAAAGTCGTTAAATAGCACTTAATCATCATTTATTCAGGTAACAGTATAAAAAGTTTCCAAAAATCTCTTTTATAGCGTGGTTAAGATTTTATTCACTAAATCAGTCAATTCATTATTTCTTCTGTCCAAAGGTGGAGTTTTTAAATGAATTTTAACGTAAGCATAGTTAATTGCTTAAGTAACACTTTTTGTGTTCTTGTAAAGCGCGATGATCTTTTCAACGCCATCAAATTTACTTTCTCGTTTTATTCAATCAGCAAAATTGATGAGTGAAAAGCGTCAGCTGTTCAAAAAATTTTCTACGTACGCTACTCACACCACACGAAATCCAAAATACTGTCTTACTAAAACCTTGCTAAACAGGCAAACAGTTTATAAAACTCAAATTCCACATATGCCCTTCCTTGCCTGAACTTTACTGCAAATTGTAGCTGAAATCCTCGAACGCATGCACTGCTATTTTGTTCGTTATCAACCTTTCGTCCAAAAATTTCAAGAGACGCCAGACCATCGTGAAAATGCAAGGAAAGTTAGTAGTGCCCACTGAAGTATTCCATTCAGCAGGCCATGGCAAGCTCTATCGACTACAAACTTGTGAAGTACATTTTTATACACTGTTATTTCACTGCACACTGATGATTCAATCTTTCCAAAACCTTTGTTGGCTCGCGGTGATAAACACAAGGAGTTTCAGTAAAGTTGTCCTTTACTCCTCCAACAGAGGACGTTGAGGCCGGTTAGGAAATGGGACACTATGCTAAGCCGCAATAAATAGTAGTTGCAGCTTACCTCAGTTTTGAAAAAGAACATCACAGATCTTTGAACGCAAAATCCTGCCATTTGAAATAAGTCGAAACGTGATTTGGCATTGTGTATGAGCCAAACATATAAAAAAATTAAATTAAATACATAAATGTGAGTCGGTCACATTCAATTTTTCCTGTACACAAGGCAGCATCTTTATTTTAAGCTTTGTGCGTCTTTAGAGTATAAAAAACTCAATATTTTGTTTTGGATCTTCAACAGTAACTATTTCAACATTGGCAACACCTGCATGCATTTTTAAAGATTGTCTTAGTTGTAATTACAAGTAAGATATAATTAGAGAGAAATGTTTTATTACATAATACACACTTCGCTTTGGCGTGGTAAGATCATTTTCTGCTGCTGTTCATCAGTGGTGGAGTCAGGGTTGGGGGGCTGAGGCAAGGATGAAAAGGGGACCATCTGATAACGTCATCGTACTCAGCCAACCGTGATAATACCTTTTGATCAATCCTAGGAAGAGGATATGCGGGCCACGCAAGGATACGTTCCTGAGACTACGGCATGACTGACATAAAAGAAAATGCAAAAGGGTATTCATGATTTAGAACTTTAAAAACATTGGTGTTGGGAAGACAAAGTTAGCAACACATAAAAGGGGCCCGTCACTTCTCTAGTTTTACAGTTGGTGTTGGGCCACTTTGAAATCAAGGTACTTGCACATTACATTTGCTGTTGGGGGCCACTTTGAAAGCAGAGTAGTTACACATTACAGCTGCTGTTGAAGGCTCCTTAGAAAGCAGAGTACCTACTACACATTACAGTTGCTGTTGGTAGCCCCTTTGAAAGCAGAGTACTTACTTATGATCTGCCCCGTATTGTATTATATGAGTGGATAATAAGTTTTCACCAAAAATGAGGAACATTCACGTGCGAAACACCTCGAGGGGGGCCCCTGAAAAGGGGGCCCGACGCAAGTGCTTCGCTCGCCTACCCTTAAACGCACCACTTCTGCTCGTGATTATCTCGAACACGACACTTTATTTATGCATGTCTGAAACGAAGCAATTTGATGTTCAGGAAAAAGATGNTTGGTCGGAACGGTGGATAATTGTATCTTTACAACAAAACACTAACGTATTCTATGATCTACAGTACAATGCCTTCTAATTTTACCGAAATATGAATCGAGCTGTTGCACTGTGATTTTACCCAAATATGTATGTATGAAACTGTTCTAATTTACCCACATTTGAATGAAGCTGTTTTAATTTGTCCAAATTTGGTTGAAGCTCTTGTAATTTATTCCAATGTTTCTGATTTTATCCGAATTTAAAGAAATTGTTCTATTTTCATCTTCATGTATCAAAAAAATAAATGCCCAAGTACTGAAACACTTTCCCGAATATTCGCCAATTTTTAAGCTTTGTGGATGCAATCATATTGATTGATTAATTTATTGTTTCATGTGAATCAGCTAATAAACAGAGATATTGCACATCCCTTGCATCTCCATTACCGTGCGTTTATCAACTGTGCAGTTACTAAAACTGCAGAAATCTTACAAAGCCCATTTGAAATTGAATCTTGACGTGAAATTAGATGACACGAAATCGATGCGATCGGACGTTAATAAAGAATGCGAGTATATGTCCTGTTACTGTAAAATCTCATGAATGAAATTCGTAACAGACTTGGATACAATGTAACGTGATCAAACTTACGGTTTACTTAGAATGATGATATCAATGTGAGCAAGCGCGAGTGCTTAAGCGCCAAGGCAGCAAACCAACCCAACAGCCACACGAAGACTACTGCGATTCGAAAACGCCGCTGATTACGTGCGACACGAGCTGGCAATTCGCAGACTCGTTTCCAATTACGTTGCTCCATACAATCGAGGCCTACGCCATAAGGCTGAACAGAAGGTCTCGTGGTATTAGACAAAATATTTGCGGTAAAACCACAGCGAGCGTAGGTGCATATTCGCATTTCAATTGTTTTAGAAATTGTGCAGAAAGGGCATGTGATCACCAATGACGCCACACAATCAATCAACAATTACATAGGTCGTAGAATTAGATTGGGTTCCCCGGACTCTTCACTATAAAATCCGCCCCGTCGCCCAGAGTGAACACGTTTAAAATTTTGCAATTCTCGTAATAATTTTTGAAGCACCTTTATCTGGGAAAGCGTCGTTAATCTGGGAAGAGCTTCGTTACAATTTCTCAAGTACAAAAGACAAATCTGATGCAATTTTTCACCCCCACTAATACCAAAAAAAGAGTTGGATTGATTTTTTTACAAAAAATGATTGCAATTTCGATGCAGGTTTTCCCATGATTAAAATGATTTTTGCCCGAAACTAAAAAAATAGTTGGGTGCCTTCAGCGGTCTCTGAACTCCGCCTGTGGATGTCAATGTTCACTAAACCAAACAAAACCACCCTCAATGGCCTGAGGTCTATTGTTATTATCAAACACAAAATGTCATTGTCAACAAAACCAGGTTCACAATGACCTGTCTACCCGATCGACAAAGAGCTTTTGCCGATCTCAAAAGCATAAGTGGCCAAGTGACGGACAGCGCCTGCAAATGACGTGAATCACAGTGACTGATCTTATTTGAGAAGGAATAAATCTGCTCAGTGTGTCGTTGAAATTCAGTGGAATGATGCAGTTTTTATTTTTAGCTATTTCATTGATTGCAGTAGCTCCGATTTCATTCTGTATTCAGCTGGAAATTCCAAAAACTGGCCAGACAAATCTGGAACACGGTGAGACATTGCAGAAAAACTAAAATGGGAAAAGTAATATACCTTTTGAACGGGGCATGGTTAATTGCAGAACTTCATGGGTCAAACTTTCTGCCATTGTGGAAAAGAATCTGATGGACTTGTTTGCGACCAGATTTACATGTTATTGAAAGGGGCAGGAAATCTTAAGATTAATAGAAAAGAAAGGAACGTATTTTAGTTTTACCAACCTTTATTTAAGAACTGCTGTTTGTTGTGGTAAAGAAGAAGCAACACTGTTTTGCGTGTAGTTTACAATTTTTTCCGATGATGTCCTTTCGGGAGGAAATAACAATCTCACCCACAGATATATAGTGTTTTCACAGTTTAATTCATAACATTCTCACAATTCAAATATTTTCTTCCTAATATTCTCACAGGAAAGGACTTCTGGTTTTGAATAACATTTGAGGCAGTTTTGTTTAACAAGCCGCAGAACAACAGGTCAGCGCTTTTACGTTTGTCGCAGACTCTCTAAAGCCAAGAATTGTTGGTGGTTGGAATTCTGTTCTGGGAAGATGGCCATGGCAAGGAATGTACTTCAAACGACGTTCTTCGACTGCAGTCTCTTTTGCCTGCGGCTGTTCACTGATGAACACCAGATGGGTTGTCATTGCCGCACATTGTACACACGAGTCAGTAAAAACGTTGCTCGGTCTTCATTTATTTCAACTTTATAAAACAGGGTCATTTGCTCATACTTCAGTGGGACTGCAACTTAAACAGAAAAATAAATGGTTGAAACCAAGTTCCTGTGAAGATTAAATATATTTAGAAAAATCGATTTTTAGCAGAAGTGGAAAACATCTTAACAGAAAATTCCTTGTACATATTTATATGGCGTAATAACTAAGAATATTTCGCAACCAGCATGAGAACGAAAAACGCTTTCCGCAGAATGTGTTCAAGAAACCTTTACACTGTTTTGGATTTGCGAGCTTCCCCGACCGCATTTTTACGCCTACTTTTCCGTTTTTCTTGTACTTGTTTAAACCTAATGCTTGAGATGAAGTAGATGTTAGGAACCATGAGATAGATTGTTCGATCAAACCATTTCCACTCAGTATTTTTTATGGTAATTGTGTCTTACACATTTTCCTAGAGTGCCATAAACTTTTTTTGAACAAAACCGCAATGTACATTTCTTTTGCTCCAGAACTATTTGTTGCTTCGAGGTACATCTTCATAGTGGCAATAAGACTTGCAAATAAAAACCACTTGTTGACTTATATTTGTTTGATAACACATACACAAAAATGTTATACCCAATTTGCGACGAAGATCATAAATACATAATGTTTCGCAGCTGTCTAGAAGTCAATGTATGAATGCGAATGTTAGCAGAATTGGGCACTGGTGGAAAATATATCACTAATATTGCTAACATCACCATTGTCACCAGTTCCACGAACATCATCAACATCACTACCATTGCTAACATCGGAAGCATCACTCACTAACACCATACTGATACAGGGGCGGATCCAGCCTGTCACGTTAGGGGTGGCGATTTCAGTAATATTTGGCACTCAAGTCACACAACGGCTTGGCTACTGCAAGAGAGGTGAAGTATACTTCGCAACACTGCTGTGACAACACAATGGACGACAAAATGGCCTTATATTGCGAATGTTGTTTTCCGAATTGTACAAAATTATGGTGAATAAAGTTACTTTCGTAGGTTTAGGGTGGGCGATCCCCCCCTGGATCCTCTCCTATACTAATGTCGCTGATATAAGTGTAACGCAAGCGTAGCAGCTGCACCGTTAGCAAATAGCAATTGTAAACTATAGAAACATGTTGTACTGAGCCAAAAGCTTTCACACTGTGAAGGCAAGCATGGTAAAAATACGAGCAATTTTTCATCTCTAACACACTTTCGTATTAGCAACAGTAGAAAAATTAGTGATATTAACGATGCTATCAGCACTATTCTGATGCTTTTTATAGTATAAATGCACATTTACCACTATCTAACCCTAACGTATGACGATGTCCGAATGTAATAGATGCTGTTGGTGCTTTGTTTCAGTGTTTGCTCCTCTTCAGTATTGAATGCGTCTACCAACCAACATCTATCCTGTGATGCGCTGTGCCTTTATGTTGTTTTGGTTGCCATTGTGATGTGGACCATGTGTCTGAGCCAAACAAATAAATAAATAAAAATTAGTCATTTTGCTCTTTTCGATTTGCAGATTACCAAAAAGATCTTAAAAGTTGTTCCTGCAAGAAAACAATATTATGTGAAGAATAGCTGATGTTACGCAGTAAAACTTCAAGAGAGCAGAATCGTTTGAGTTCGCATAAAGTACAGAAAATTTGAAAAACATTGTTGGTAGCAAAAGCAGCTGACGGCCGAACAGCTTGTAATATTCCTATTCTTTTTTCTACAGGACAAAGGCAGCCAAAATGCTTGTTCGATTTGGCGTGTTCACGCTGTCCAATCCCGAACCTAGTGCAAGAGAATACAACATTGTGAAGAAAGTCGAACACCCAGGTTATTTAATTTTGATTCAAAGGTTTTGATTGCGGTCTACATTGCTCTGTGCTTGCTGGCGAACTTGCCAGTTATCATTGCGTCATTCTTGCAGCACGTCTCGAGGTGAGGTTGCAGCTAATTTGACAAAACCCACTCCTGCGAACGTGATGGTTATTGGTGATTTGCAACGAACTCAGATTGGAAAAAACACATCGGCGTCACATTTAAGCATGCTGGTGCATGGGGCACGTTTCAACTGTGGGAGTATACGAAATATGGAAGGTGATAGATGCAAACATTTCACGAATAATTCAATTTCGAATATTGCACGAGAAATTTTTGTACCAGCAAAGGATCAACTTTTTTGCGGACACATGTTCAAAATCAAATATTTTCATTTTCAAAGTTTTCACTCCTGTTTTTCTCTCTTCCAGATTATGATAAATCCACGCTCAAAAACGACATCAGCTTGCTTATGACTTCTCAAACGGTGGCGTTAAGTAATTATGTTCAACCGGTGGCATTGCCCACACAAGGCATCGATGTTCTGGTCAATATATCTTGCTGGATCACCGGTTGGGGTTCAATAGCTGGTAAGCGTTTGTAATAGATAAAGCAACCATAGGATGTTGAGAAGATAACTTGTAGGCCTGAAAATATTTTAAAATATAATGCAACCGGCATTTATTGTTACGTTGCNTCTTGGAGCAAGAGCTGAACTCTTACTATTNCTCTCTTCAGGTGCTTTTAAGTAAAAACTGGGAATTGTAACAAAACTTTCTTCATTAGCCCTGCTCAGGTAACCTCTGCCNAATTTGGGCAAACGGTTCTTCTACTTACATTAAAAATTAGTTAACGTTCACGGAGAAAGCTTGTTCTTTCAGTAGCTGCATTTTNAAGACGCTCTTTCGGGCAGTCTTATCGAAATCTGCACAAGTTTTGTAGTTTTCGATGGGGAACAAAAATTTGCCCAAATTGACTNATGGTTACCTGAGGTGTTTCAAAATTCCTTCACAAAGATCNCTCCTAAGGTAACCTTGACCAATTTGGGCAAAAGGAGTTGGTGCATGTAGGGTCACTAGTAAGTCACGCCAGCAACCTTTGACCAAAGCCAGCACGGGAGTAGATCACAGGAGTGCAAGCCCTGACGACACAAATCAATTTGGCGCCAATGGCTCCTGCTCAGCTCGTGGTTTTCATTGAGAAACAGGTAGGAGAATGTATGACGCCTTCTCATTCAGAAAAAGAAAATGGAGCCAGAAAGGGCCTGCACCGTGTGCACTTACAGTGAAAGATCAAAGCATTTATAGAGGACATGATGAACCTTGTGCTTCTCTTTACCTAATTGAAGTTTCTAGAACTCTGGCTTAGCCAAAAAAGGCATGCTCCTTGTGCGTGCACTTGTAGTAAAAGGCCAAAGCATTTATTGAGGACATGAACTTTGAGACCAGACGACGCTTGTGGCACCTGTCCACCATCAAAACGGGGTTCACGTGCCAACTGCCAACGATGGTGAGCACTTGTCTGCATTATCACTTTCAAGTTTTCTACAAAGATTACTCACACCCCTGGAATACTAACCCCGGTTGATTTCCACCCAGACAGGAGAGATGGCCACGTGGTCCCTTGGTGAAAATCACCCGACGTTATGGTTGATTGTGAGTTCGGGTGAAAATCACCCTACGTTATGGTTAGTGTGAGTTCAGGTGAAAATCACCCCACGTTATGGTTAGTGTGAGTTCGGGTGAAAATCACCCCACGTCGTGGTTAGTGTGAGTTTGTGGTGAAAATCACCCGACGTTATGGTTAGAGTGAGTTTTTGGTTTCCCTGTTACTGCCTTGACATTGTACAAATTGACAAAACTCTACTAATTTATAGTTTTCATATTTCAATTTGAGGGGGCTTGGTGCATTGTTCGGGTGGGCTTAGCCCACCAAATCCTCCCTGTGGTGACGGGACTGGCCGTATATGAGACTTGAAAGTCAATAGCAGTGCCGCGATCAATCTGATTGCCCAACAATTGTCGTAAGGCGTTTGTCCATTTTGGGCAAGTTTACCTTATGTGCCTGAGTTTCGTAAAATATTTGGGCAAGGTTGATTAATATGGCTGAAAATTGCAATGAAAATAGAAAAATTTCATGTCACAACCTAATTTACTTTCATTGCAGATAAAACCTCAAGCTTGAAATGAGGTTCTGTATAAACCTCAAACCGACCACCAATGACGNCTACTGGCGGAATTTNTGGATTTTNCTTTACTTTTTCGTTCATTTGATAAGAGCACTTCCCACATTTTTGTTTGGAAAATTGTTTTTGTTCTTCATCANATAAAAAATTTCATAAANTNAACACGTTGTTTTTGTCTGATCGGATGNGCTTGAGAAGACTTGCTAAGTTGTACAAAAACCCGCGCCCGCGTCTAAACCTGTCAGTTAGTCCAGTATAAGCGATTAAACAAAATCTGCCCATTTTGGGCAAGGACAACAATGGTGTTTTTATTTTAAGGTTACCTGAGCAGGCTTAAAAAAGCCTTTCACAAAGATTTGCAAATCCATGCGCATGCACAGAAAAACTAAGGGTATCTACACTTCCTAGATATCCCTGAGGAATTCTTATAAACTTATCACTTTTATACAGGTTTGACATTTTTTATTAGCTCCGCTACTGTTCACGTTTGCCATCACCATCTATCTACAGTAATATATCTGCTGTCACCACCATGTGTCACATCAGGTTTTATAATAAATTCTCAGGTCATAGCAGCGCTACCAACGATGTTCTGAAAGAGGCTCAAGTTCCCACAATAGGAAATGCTTTATGTGCATCGTGGTACCCAACCATCAAACTGGATTCACGCCAATTGTGCGCTGGGTATGTAGTTAATTGACTGCGGTTATTCGCTAGTAAACAAAGCATTTTCTTTGTTATCTCACTGCCTGATTTGTTTCGTCAAAGTGTATTGACGGAAGAGCCTGCAGGCTGACTGATTCATCACTAGGGTATCAGGTTCAAATAATTTTTTGTACTTATTCAACATTTTTTTGCTGAAGTATACGAAAACAAGAGGCAGTAAAAATATCAGCAAATGTTCCTGAAAACATCTGTGGAAAAAAGCAATGGAAATCACGTTCATTCTTAGAAGTTTTCAAGTTTTTGTTTGNAGCATTGTTTATATTTTTTTATTTGTACTAATTTTATATTTAGTTACTTTCCTCGTTTTTGTAAATATGATTTTGAATTAGATTTTGACAGAAANAAATATTTTTACACCCTCGATTATCAGCACGCAGCCCTCAAACACTAGTTTGAGGAATTCACTAAGATNTATCCAAATCTTTCCGATGTACTCTTGTTTCATCTATGATTTTAAGAAGTTATGGTTTATAGCATTACANAGCACGCATGNATGAACATTTTCAAGTCAAGAATAAAAGGAGCTGAAGTTAAAGCGATCAAACAAGCACTGATTAAAATCTATTTATGCTGAAGTGCAGTTGAATTAATCTATTGTGGGCCAACGTCAACTGAAAATTTATCTGCTTAAGAGTGTATATATCAATTGACATAACATCTTTGAAACAGATGAGAGAAATACTGTAGATAAAATTTTGTTGCAAAGGATGACTTTTTTAATTTGGTCAGTAGCTATGTTCCAAAGTAACACAGAATCTAGATGAAAATTAAAAACGCTTCAAACTGTGAAACAAACTGCTCTGCTTGGGAATTTTTAACATCGAGTTTTTTTTCTTGTTTCAATGGTAGTTTGTTTTGCAAAGGTGTCTGAGTCAAAGGTTTTTCTGTGGTTTGTGCCTGAAACTGACCTTTCGCTGCTGCTCTGTTGCATGAAATAGTTGAACCCGAGGTTCATCGTTTTCATTGACTTCTCTATTGCCTATGTAAGAAATTATATAACAGAAGATTTTCAATTTTTGAAAACCTGAAATTAATACAACAGAAGATTTTCAATTTTTTTAGTTACAACAACGATAAGACCTTCACTCTGTTTCTTTCATCAAGCTTGTTCGTGGCCAATTTTAACAAGAGTGCCTTGTGTTTGTCGATCAACATTAAACACGTTGATCGCAAAGCACTTTGATTGCAAAGTTATGTTGAAAGTAGTTGAAGGCAGCGTTGTTCTGGTGCCGGTAGTGAAACCGTAGATTAACAAGAAAACTGTAGATAAAAACACCACGTTACTTGCCACAGGTACGAAAATGGAGGAACGGACGCATGTCAAGGAGATAGTGGCGGTCCTTTGGTTTGCTTTCAAAACGATATTTCGAAGTATGTCTTGCAAGGAGTAACGAGTTTTGGATTCGGATGCGCTCTCCCCCGAAAGCCTGGAATCTACACAAGAATATCTGAATTCTCCAGTTGGATTCACACCTCCGCGAAGGGTAAACATGCATACGTGTGAACTTCTACTGTTTCTGTTTCTACTGTAAATACACTCACACGTTTCTATTAAATAACTCTTGATTTTTTTTCCTTAATTTTGAATCGGTTTTACATTTGCTAACATCAAGAATAATTTGAATTGTTTTTTCATAATTTTTGTCGTGTTGTTATGCGCCGAGCCATGTGTGTAGGAGCAAGCAAACTTTTTGGGGTGCATGCGAAGGATTTTTGCCCAAATTTCCCCAGACTTGCCCGAAAAGTTGTTGTGCGACTTTTGTCCACAAACATTCTCCCTCAAATATCATGAATACCTTTAGTGGTGTGACCTCCAGGACAGGTCTTCATTTGTTTTTCTGCAAGCACGACATTTTTGCGCGGATTTTCAGGGATTTTGCTCAAATTCTCAGGGACGGATTTTCAGAGATTTTGCCCAGATTGCACGGATTTTCAGGGATTTTGTCCAGATTTTCGGGGATGTTGCCTAACTATGTTTCCGTATTTTTGACATATTAAAAGTTTTGCAGGTGCGCTTTCACCCTCTGCATCCCTGCCTCCTACACCATTGCACCTAGCTCTGCTCTAATGTTGCTGCGTCTCCACGGTTGAGAACTTATCAGTTTGCTTAAACTCATAAAAATGTACTTAAAAGTTTAGAATTTATGGCATGTTTGAATTTGGCGATAAATATCGACAACCTCAATGTTTGAGCAATGTGAAAAATCAAAAAAAATATTAAACTACACAATGGTCTCATATTTCTACTTTAGAAATCGAGTGAAATAATTTAACATCTGTTTGCACAAAACCCTATTATAAAATCCTTTTGGCTTAAAACCTTTTGGGTGTGTCGGCTGGGTCCTTTTCAAGGGGAACAGATTAAAGTGCCGATTGAACCAAAACTGTCGTATGCAGCTAACACTGTAACGTATCTCATCGGTTCGTCAGCAGACTTAAGAATATAGTTATGCACTCATCAATCGAAAATTATGTAGTCGTACAAAACAATGCAAATGAGGCTATACACGGTTAAAGAAAAAACTCCTTTTGTTTGCTGTCTGAAGGTTAGACTCATCAGCGAAGACGTGCCCTATTTTGAGTCTAATCCAAAATGAATGTTCGAACTCATTAAATAGAGAATCTTATTGGCATTTTTTATTAGCAGTATCTTCAAAATTTTCATCTCGTGTTACATACAAGACAGAAGCTTCGCTACTATTGAATTTTTTGTTTTGTATAAACAGTATACTGCTGTATTACCAGAACCACCGGCTGATGTAGACTTGGCGTTGGGGATGGGCAGTTGAAAGAAAGGGTGTTAAAAATACATCACCATAGTTGAGCGGTGTTATTACTACCGTAATTTTATGATAGCTTACTCAATTTCCAGGCTAAACCACTCCGAAACAGAATATTGGCATTGCCTCGGAGGTAATATTACTTAAAAAGGCCGTCACTTCCAGGAAATTTGGCGTCTTTTGAGGTGGTCAATTGCACAAAAATGCTCCCTGGATTAACCACTGCCAGAAACATGCACAGTTATTTACTGTAGAATTCGAAACCAGCTTTCCTATGCACTTCAACAACAGTGCACTAGTGGGAAAAGTTGATTTACTGAAATGCAGCTCTAATTGTGTTATTGCACTCGACTGATGGCAAGCGGATGTAAGAAAATGTTTGCAGTTTTGGCAATGGAAATGTCTCTTCTTAATTCGTCAGCCATTGTTAGGCATAGCATTGCTGCAAAATTGACAAAATAGCACAGTGGAAAAACATGACAGGAGAACCAAGGGCGATTCCACAACACGATACTTCTATGTTCAATTAAGATGCTTTTGAATAACCCTTGTAATTGCCACATTCAAAAAACGTTTGTAAAAAAGTCTAAATATAATCCAGCGTATTGAAAGTTGCGTTTATTACGTATTCACTTGTTTTAGTGTTTAGCTGTTTAGTGGGTTGAACAGAAACGGAATAGTATTGACCTCATCACAAACCCAAGCTGATTATCTTTTCGCGAGAGAATCTATGATTGTACCTCGTACTGTATACTGGCGAGTCACGTATTTTCAATCTATGAGCTCCACATGTGTAGTATGGTTTTAATAACTTCTGTTCTTTTGGTGTATTTATTTATTTCATTCATTTTTTATTTATGTATTTATCATGGAACAAACAAATACGTACCGGTAAATAAAAATGAAGTATGCGGATCAAAATACGTTGATAAAAGTAATCAGTGCTTTTCGAAGGTGTTTTGAGAGACTGAAACGGTCTATCAAATTTTTCCAGCGGTCTCTCAAAATACAAAATACAGTACAAACTCGCTTTACTACCATCATCAAAATACACCAAAACATTGCATTATCAACCTTGTCGGTAATCAGATAAAATAGTTGCGGTTTCTCAAAATGTCTTTGCGGTCAGCAAGGTCAAACCTTAAAAAAACCTGAAGGTACTGATTGTTTTGCGCTGACGTACGTTTTTCAAACGAAAAAAGTGAAGTACGTTCAAAGCCTAACGTTTAATGGAAAATTTAGTGCACTATATAAGCATTGCCCTGTATATACAGTAGCGATGGCTACTCACGATCTTACGTGTTATGATTACCTAAAATTGCTTAATTAACACTCTGCGAGCTGTGTGAAGTTAATGCACATTGTTCAAATGCAAAAATAAAGGCAGTAGTTTTGAAACCTTTGGTACGAAGTCTCTACATCTTGAGTGATTTCCTGGCACCACCNTAGATGTATGATATTTTTAGTCTTGATGGCAATCGCTCCCTNCCATAAAAAACGTGTCGACATCAGTTTAATGAGGGAAACGCTTGTCAAATTTGAGGCAAAAAACGTNTTTACAACGGCTTNGTAACATAAACTGGGGCAAACACGNTAGAGACAGCTTCAANATAAAACTTACAATTCCAACATGNTTACTTTGGGAGGTGATTTTTTGAAACTGGATATTTTTTGAATGTCCGGTTCACAAAAGAATTGACGTACCTGTAATTTATTGCACTTTACTTTATTTTTATGGAGGAATCACAAAATTTATTTCCGTCAAATTTCAGATGATATGTTTGTATTTCTACCAAGGAACCTCAATCAGAGAACGCGCCAAAAATTGAGAAAATGAGAAAAGCTTCCGGGAAAATGTTTTCCGTCCCCCCTGAATAAAGCGTTCCCACAGGCCTATATCCTGGTTATCTAATCCGTTGGCGACGGCAGTTGGCATGAGACTGAATTTCGAATCGTGCTTCTTGTCGGTGCCGCTGAGGTTAACCTTCTTTCTCAAAGAACTCTATACTGCAATCAACTCAGTGATAGCGGATTGATCACCCAACTTTTCGAAAGTGAAGAATACGCTTAACAGTAAACTACCGCAAGCCATAAACTGTTTTGTTTCGGGGAGATCATATCAGAGCAACAACATTAGAGATACTTGAATGGCAGCACGTTTTTTTTTAAAATGATATCATCCGTGGCATTCCTTTGAGCTTTTCTATGCTAACTGTACCGAAACAAAGAAGCATGTTCAGTTGCTTAGTCGGAAAGTAAAAGATACCTCACGCTTAGGCTAATGTAAATTTGTTATATTTGGTAATAAGAAGTTGATTGCAGTTTAACTGTAATACATAGAAAATTCCATTTCAAAATAAAAAGTTAAATTTCGAAAAGCATGCTTTTCAAATTAATAAGAAATATGGGATGTGACAAAACACATTATTACAATGCAGCTACTTCTTTCTTGCTGTGTGTTTTGTGTACGTGTGTAGCTTATATCAGGGCTTCTCAAACTATGGGTCGCGAAATGCAATTTTGGGATCGCGAAACAAATTGGCTTGACAAATAAGATATAAAAGTTTTTGCAAACTTTACAAGAAATTTGAAAGTAGACCTGCAGTGAATGAATTTCTACTGCATATTTAGGGGCAATGCCATGTTTAATGCTTTCAGTTATTTAGCCTACTACGATGTCTGCCTGAGTTATCAAATAATAATGATCAACTAAGCACAACAATTTATGCGTTGTTACGTCATGATTGTTTTAGCGTACTGACCAATATTGACCTTGTTCAGGGACGGATCCAGTGGGGGCGATTGGGGCGATCGCCCCCCTAAAACCTGAGAAAGTAACTTTATTCACCATGATTTTCTACAATTCGGAAAACAACATTGGCGATATACGGCCATTTTGTCGTACACTGTCGTTTGCCATAGCAGTGTTGTGAAGTATGCTTCATATCTCTTACAGTAGCAAATCTGTTATGAGCCTTGACCACCAATTATATATTACTGAAACCGCCCCCCTTAACCTTACTGGCTGGATCCGCCCCTGACCTTGTTGCGTTCATTCCGACATTGTCTAGATTTTTAGCTCTTGTCTGGGGGCTACAGGCTAACTGTTTTGAGAACGCACTGAGGAGTTTTAGTATAAAGTCAAGAGCTTCATACACAGTTTCAGAAGTACAGTACTTTGGAATTTGATTTAAAAAAAGTTGAATCTGCAAACCATACACAATTGAAATTTCAGGAGGTCACACACCTGCCATAACCAGCATGAGTTTGCGAAATTATTAAACGACAAANGTTTGCAACTGGAATTTTCAAAACAGATTTTTTGATTTTGTGATAAGAACAAGAAATGATTACACAGTCATTTCTGATCTAGCCATTCATAAACTATTAGCCTTTTGCACAAAATATTTGTGTGAAGAGGCATTCTCAAAATTGGTAATCATCAGGTGCAAAAACCAATCCTTTTTGAAAAGAGTTGAGAATTTTTTTTTTCTTCCGTTGTCTTGTATCAATCCACGCATGGATGATCTGCGTAAACATCATCAAGTGCATCCATCCATCAGTTGTGCATGATAAGTTAATTTTTTACTGTTTCCATTACGTGGTTCTTTTATTACTGTATGGTTACTTTCGGGGATCATGTGCATTTGTATGGTTTCGCCACAGACAAAAATGCCTCTTGTGATTTGTAATGGGACGTTTACACGTATCATTAACATCTAGGCTGTCCATGAAGGGGTGCCATAGAAAAACTTTTTTCAAAATGGGGCAGCAGAACAAAAAAGTTTGAGAAGCCCTGGCTTATGTAGAACGAACCGAAGACCACCACATCTTTTCATGTTAGAAAGGTCTGACGACGCACAAAGGTTATGTAACTAACTTTGTGTCAGCTCGGGTACTTTATATTTGTTGGTGTCAGTACATTTTATGAAGGTCATTATTCCATATCCCAGTGGGTGAAACACCGTATCATACTGCAGGCAGTAATTGACTACGGAGTGTTACCGACTAATTGGCACCTGACCGGAGATCATCTCAATAGTCTCACCTAGACACTTTCTGGTAGTTTATAATCATAAAATCATGAAATAGACTACCTGTCAATGTTAAAGGAATCAACTCAGGTTTTCTTGATCCTCGTACAAACGATGCTATTTTTGTAAACAACCATACGTAACGGTAAATGCAGCTTCCCAGCTTTTTCAACAAATGTTGGGAAGAAGCTTCGGCAGCGATTTATTTATACGTTTCTTTGTTTCAATATCGTAACTTATAGCAGTCAGATTCATTCCCTGTTTCTTTGAAAGAAATTTTAAGCTTATACGACAAACTTCCAACCGACCTAACGTTTAATTTATTAAAATTACTTCTTGCTATCAGCTTTTATATCTAGGGTTGCTCTGCAGCTTGTATGGAAAGCAAAGGTAGCTTGGAATATTTTGACTGATGATTTACGTTGGAAGCCGCTCATCCAGCTGCTTTTTTTTCCCTTTAACAAACACAATTTCTTCCCGATAAGAAATTTCAACTCAAGTTTGAATTTTCTCGTACCATTGTTAAATCGGTTGAGAAACCATCTGGGATGGAGGCGGTGACAATTAGGTGTGCTGGTTCCCACGAGGATATCTGGTGAAGTATTCAAGGTGTAATTAAGGTATCCACGTAACATCAACTATCAACCACGCCACCTTACCTTAGAAAGTGGAGCTCAGTTCTTTAAACCGTGACCGTTTGTTTTTCACAGGAAAACATCGTTCACCAGGACAACTTAGAAAATGGGGTTAATTTTTGTAAAGTTATGGTTGTAACGTTTGTTTTTCAGGTAGCGCAAATCCGCTGAAAGTGATGCGGATGACGGAACAATTAGATGCATTCTGTTTCTTTTTGAGCTTCATTCTCTCAAACAATCTCATTTGAAAACAACGGTTTCCACACGGGGTCCAGCTCTTTTCAGCTCACGGAAAACAAGCAAAATTTCCTGTATAAGATGATTTGTTTATGTAAAATGCGCCTTTTTATTGTACTTAAAACGAATAATATCGAAAACATGTGCCCATGTAGAGGTGTTTATACCAACGTTTAGAGACGGAATGGGTCTATTTGGCGCCGCCGTTTTGGCGACGACTCTTTGGCGCTGAGCTGTCTTGGCGCTGACGCTTACATGCTTGATTAATACTGTATTACGCACACGTCGTTGCCTCTACAACTGTGTGTTTTCCATCTTGCTCGGATGTTTTCCAGAAGACAAGTGTTTAGCAACAAAGGTTGTGGGTTTGTCTTGAGATGAGATTGTGTATTTTAGGACTTTAACTTTTCATAACATTAAAAAATCGTCCTTTCATTGTGGCGTATAGCCAATAACATAAATGGCTGAGAGCCTTCGTAGAAAGGCTTTATTAAAGTTATTCGTCGAGTCTGCAGCGAACGATCAAGCGACATATAGTGAATGAATCAACATGAGCAATGTCAACCGAACAACGACTTCTGAACAAGGCTGGAGGCGCAAAGAACCAAAGCCACGTCGCAAACAATCAACGCCATGTCGCAAACAATCAACGCAAGCGAGACAATTAACGGCGCGCAACAAATATGCACTCGCGCGCGTGACACAAGAAAACAAAATAATGCCAAATAGGACATTCTCCCCCTCTACATGAAACTCGACACACGCAATAGCACATCTTAGTATGTAACTCGACACAAGCAAAATTACATCTTATTAAGTAACAGGACACACGCAGTAGCAAACCTTAGTTATATGGGACGACCCCATATCCATCGACAGGTTTGCGCACGCGTGTCGAGCGTCGCAACGGAGCAGTTGTAGGATCAGTGTTCTCTGATGTTTCAACAATGCTGTGATGTCCATCGTTTCTTACAGGAGACTGACTTTCGTAGTCTGCAGACGAATTGTCTGTAGAAAGGGTATCTTCCTTGTCTTCTTCATTTGATGTACAGCTGTCGTCAGGAGGTCGACCGTCATAACGGGGTGAGAGAACGGGAACACTTGGTGGAGAGGCATCACGAATACTTCGAGGTGAAAGATCACGAATCGAGACGGTTGTTCCTCGTCCATCCTTCAAACGAACGTGGGCATAGCTGGGATTGATTTCCAGTAGTTCTGCTTCGTCAACCAAGGGTTCGTCCTTGTTTCGAACGTGGCGTTTTACATAAATAGGGCCTGGTTTCAACCACGACGGAATGGAAGTTCCATTGACAGATCGCCGAGCATGATGAAACATTCTTT